>OQWD01000617.1_pt1 | contig 13696 bp, 5 predicted proteins | sample 1691631 | NCBI WGS metagenome assembly OQWD01 (sample SAMN03418283, study PRJEB22391) | human gut metagenome | biome: human-gut; feature: organic feature; material: feces | host: Homo sapiens | place: Italy | collected 2013-04 | reverse complement strand
TATAATATTATGATATATTAAGTATATGAAAAAATCAAGTAAAGTAGTAAGAAAAAACTCGAAAAATGTAAAAAGGAGCAAAAAAGATGAATAAAATTATTCAAATAATAGCAGATGAATTAAATGTAAAAGAGGAGCAAGTTACCAATACTATAAAATTAATAGATGATGGTAATACTATCCCATTTATAGCACGTTATAGAAAAGAAGTTACAGGTGGTTTAAGTGACGAGACACTTAGAGATTTAGATGAACGACTTAAATATTTAAGAAACTTAGAAGAAAGAAAACAAGAAGTAATTAAATCAATAGATGGACAGGGGAAACTTACAGATGAAATAGTGCAATCATTGGAAAATGCCAAAACACTTTCAGAAGTGGAAGACATATATAGACCATATAAACAAAAAAAGAAGACAAGAGCAACAATAGCTAAGGCTAAAGGACTAGAACCATTGGCGCAAATAATATTTGAACAAAATGATAAAAGAAATATAGAAGAAATTGCAAAAGAATTTATAGATGAAGAAAAAGGAGTTTTAAACGTAGAAGAGGCAATTCAAGGCGCAAAAGATATAATTGCAGAAAATATATCAGATAATCCTAATTATAGAAAACAAATTAAAAGAATGTGCTATAGAGAAGGAATAATAATGGTTAAAGGCACAAAAGAAGAAAAATCGGCATATGATATGTATTATAATTTTAATGAAAAAGTAAACAGAATACCTAGTCACAGAATCTTGGCTATAAATCGCGGAGAAAAAGAAGAATTTTTAAAAGTTAAAATGGAAAAACCAGAAACTACTATTTTAGAAATGATTAATAAAGATATTATAAAAGGTTCTACTCAATATACTAAAATGTTAGAAGAAACAATAGAAGATAGCTTTAAGAGACTAATAGAGCCATCAATAGAAAGAGAGATACGCTCTGACTTAACAGAAAAGGCAGAAACGCAGGCTATAAAAGTATTTGGAAAAAATGCAAAACCATTATTGCTAGCAGCACCGCTAAAGGGGCTAACTGTAATGGGGTTTGACCCAGCATATAGAACAGGCTGTAAAATTGCGGTAATAGATGAAACCGGAAAACTACTTGCTACAACAACTGTGTATCCAACAGAACCACAAAATGATATAGAAGGAGCTAAAAAAGAATTAATAGCACTAATAAAAGAATACAATGTTAACATTATTGCAATAGGAAATGGAACAGCATCAAGAGAATCAGAAAACTTCGTGTCAGATATGATAAAGGAGTTAGGCAATGTTCATTATGCTATAGTAAGTGAAGCAGGAGCATCTGTATATTCTGCATCAAAACTTGCAACAGAAGAATATCCGGATATAAATGTATCTTTAAGAGGAGCAATTTCGATAGCAAGAAGATTACAAGATCCACTGGCAGAGCTTGTAAAAATAGATCCAAAATCAATAGGTGTGGGTCAGTATCAACATGATGTTGATCAAAAGAAATTATCAGAGAGTTTAACAGGAGTAGTAGAAGACGCAGTTAATAAAGTTGGGGTAGATGTAAACACAGCAACACCTTCTTTATTGTCTTATGTATCTGGAATTAATAAAACATTAGCAAGCAATATTGTAAAATATAGAGACGAAAATGGAAAGATAAAAGAAAGAAAGGAATTACTAAAGGTTCCAAAATTGGGAAAAGCAACATTTCAACAATGTGCAGGTTTTATGAGAGTATTTGATGGAAAAAATCCATTAGAAATAACAGCTGTTCATCCAGAAAGCTATGAAGTTGCAGAACAACTATTAAATATAATCGGCTTTAAAAAAGAAGATTTATTAAATAAAGAAAAGTTAATTATAATAAAAAATAAATTATCAGAAATAAAAACGCAGGAAACAGCAGAAGAGCTAAATGTGGGAGAAATAACATTAAAAGATATTATGCAAGAGCTTTCAAAACCAGGACGAGACCCAAGAGAAGATATGCCAAAACCAGTATTAAGGGCAGATGTATTGAAATTTGAAGATTTAAAAGAAGGAATGATACTAACAGGAACTGTAAGAAATGTAACAGATTTTGGCGCATTTGTAGATGTTGGAGTGAAACATGATGGACTAGTACATATTTCACAATTAAGCAATAGTTTTGTAAAAAATCCTTCAGATGTAGTATCTGTGGGAGATGTAGTAAAAGTAAAAATAATAGGAATAGATGAAGATAGGAAAAAAGCACAATTATCAATGAAAATCTAAAAAAACTGATAATATAAATAAAATACGGACATTTATTTGTCCGTATTTACCTATATTGTTCTTGAATTTTTTGTATTTCTTCATAATTTTTATTCAAAATATCTAAGAATACTTTAGCAATTTTAGGGTCAAACTGTGTTCCGGCACACCTTTCTATTTCTGCTTTGACTACCTCTAAAGGTAAAGCATCTCTATATGTTCTTTTGGATGTCATAGCATCAAATGTATCAGCAACAGCAGCTATTCTGGCGAAATATGGAATATCTTCACCAGCTAGTTGAGAAGGATATCCTTTTCCGTCATATCTTTCATGATGATGTTTTACAATAGGTATAATATCTTGAAATACTTTTGCATTGCATAAAATATGTGCACCAATAGATGGATGATTTTTAATTTCAGAATATTCATCATCTGTAAGTTTGCTATCTTTAAGCAATATGCTGTCTGGAATTCCTATTTTGCCGATATCATGAAATAAGCCACCAATTTTTAAAGTATTAATATCAGAGTCAGATAAACCAAGATGCTGACCAATTAAAACAGAGTATGCAGATACTCTATCTGAATGACCTCTAGTATAAGGGTCTTTTGCTTCAACTGTAAATCTAAGTGTTTCAACCATGTCTAAATATGCTTTTTCCAGATCACTATAAGCATCTGATAATTCATTATTTATACGATTTATTTCATTTAATTGTTCAACAGACTTTATTGCAGCCTCAACTAATAGAAGCAATTGGTCAAATTTATCGCTTTTTTCACAATAACATTGTATATCCAATTTTCTTATAGTCTCTAATGGTGGAGCTAAATCTTTGTGTCCTGTTAGTAATAAAATGTAAAGTTCTTTATTAAATTTCCTTATTTCCTCAACAACTTTATCTCCATGAATAGGTGTCATCATAAAGTCTAATAGCATTAAATCAAAATGTTCTTTTTTTACACGTTCTATTGCTTGAATTGGATCAGTTATTCCTACAAAGTTATAACCATTTCTATTCAAAAGGACAGATAAAGAATCTAATACACCGCTATCATCATCAACTGCTATTATTTTATATCCTGTAGTGGTATTAGATTGAATATGCTTTCTCATAATATCACCTCTGTATTAAACAATACTATATTATAAAGTGGGGAAAAAATCAATAAGAAAGATGAAAAAAATGAAAAAAACTGTAATAAAAGTAAAATTTTACTTACATTACAGTTCTATTTTAACTATTGTGGTAATATAATATTAAATATTGTGCCTTTTCCTTCTTCTGTAGAATATGTAATATCTCCATTAAAATGTGCACGTATATTTGAATATGACATAAATAAGCCAATTCCAGTTCCATCTTTACCTTTAGTTGTTATCATTTCTTTAAATAGTTTCTCTTGAACTTCTTTAGGAAGACCGCCAGCATAATCTCTAACAGAAACAATAACATCATTTTTTTCTTGAGTTATAATTAAATCTATTGTTTGCCCCTCTTTACCTTTATAGGCCTGAATTGCATTTGATATCATATTATTTATAACTTGAACCAAACCATTTATATTGCCATGAATCATAAGGGAAGTAGGAACTTTAAGGTCTAAATTCAAAGTAATTAAGGCTTTTTTCAACTCATGTTTCATAAGAATGTCAACTCTTTTAGTAAGTTCCTCAACCGTAAATGAATCAACAGTATTTTCAGATAAGGCAACAGCTTGACCTTTAACAGCTGTAATAATATCTGACATATATTCTAAATATGATTTTATCTTAGAAATCCAATCCTTCATATCGTTTGCAATAGCCAAATGGTCATCAATAGTAACATCTTTGTCAACTATAGACTCCTCATATTCTTTAATTAAATCTATAAGACCCTCTGTAGCTCCCGAAATTGACATTATAGGAGATTTTAGGTTATGAGCAATACCACCAATCAATTGACCAAGAGAAGCCAAACGTTCCCTCTCAATTAAAATATCTTGGTTGTCTTTAAGAGCTTGCATGTCTAATTTATGCTGAGTAATATCCTTAAATAGCATAAGGATTCCAAGAGAGTTTCCTTTTACTAATATATTATTTATTTCAACAGTAAAGTATTTATTTATCTTTTTAAAGTGTTGTTCAAATACTATGGTTTCAGATGAATGCTTAACTCTATTTAAAGAATTTTCTAACTTTGGAAGATTCATATCATACTGCTTATGTGTGCTAAGAAATTCTAATATATTTTTTTCTCTTATATCACTTGCACTTAAATTGAATGTTTTTAAAAAAGTACTATTAAAATCTGTTATAAGTAAATTCTCATTTAAAACTAAATAACTGTCAGAAATTCTATTAACAATAGTTTGCAATGCAACAGGCGTTACTCCCAAAAATTTAAACTTAAATATAGAAAGAGCGAAAAATAACATTGTAAATGCAAAAGATATTGGCGTAATGTATACAGTCATAGAAATAATTTTTAATGTTCCTAAAATATTTGTAATTAAAGGAATACTAATTCCTACAACTATTAATAAAGTTTGCTTTGAAAAGAAACCGGAATTTTTAGAAGCTACATTTACCATTTGGATAACTCCAAGAAATAATAATGTATATGAGTAAATATTATGAATAATCATATATGGACCAACTTTGCAATCACTAAGATATAAATATGAATATATTTTATAGAACAAATGATGATAATCATTTGTCCATAATAATATTAGTGATAATGCAGGAACTATAAAGAATAGAAGATATTTTTTTTTAAAAGTAATTTTTGTTTTAGCAAAAATTAATCCTGTAAAAAAGATTGCGACTGGCAAAAAACAAGTTCCTATATAAATAAACTTTTCAAAGTTCCAAGGATTCCAATTAAAGTTTTTACTTAGAATATCTTGAAATATTACACCTAGGCAAATAACCAATACACAGATCAAATCTACGCAAAAAATTGTCTTTAATTGGGATCTTCCTTTTGTCCTTAGAACATATATAAGAGTAATGACTATTGATAAGGCTGACAATATTAATAAAAATAATGGTATAGAAATTTTATCTAACATTTATTTATCTCCTTCTATAAAATGTACTTTCTTAAAATAATCAAAACATTTATTGATATAGAGACTATCATAAGAAACCCAGTTAAAACCGACTTTATTCAAAAATTTATTTGTAAAGTCACAATCTAGTCTAACCTTAGAAGTATACGTGAACTTTTTGTTTTTGTCAATATCTGGTATAATTCCAGAAATAGTATCTTTCTTTTTATTGTCTTCCAATATACCTGTTATAATGTATGACATTAATTCATCAGTAACAGGAATAATCTCAAAGCCTCTATCTAATAAAGTATTATACAATAAAGGTGCAGGCAATAAATTCGGATTGTATATATGGAATACATTGCAAGGACTGCTATATTCTAGTATTTTTATTATTGCATCAGCACATAAATCAACTGGAGTAAACTCAAGAGCATGCTTTAAAGTTTCTTTTGGGAAAGCTCCAATTTCAATAAATGATTTCAGTCTTCTAACAAAAGCATTGTCTTTAATATTTTTTTGGAACATTCCATCAGAATATCTATTAGTGATATTACCAATTCTAACAATTTGGGCATCTAATCCATCTTCAATAGCTTCTAAAACTGAAATTTCAGCTTTGTATTTAGTTGTACTGTAAATGCCTTTAATACTTTGACCAACATATAAATCATGTTCAGTAAATAATTTCGAACCTTCTTCTTCAGGAGTAGTCGTAAGTTCCTCTTTTTCTCCAAAACCAGATATACTAATAGTCGAAGCATGAATTAATCTCTTATTGTTCTTCTTACACAAGTCTACTATATATTGAGTACCTTTTCCATTAATATCCTCAAATTCTTTCTTTAATCCAAAATGCTTAACAATAGCACCAGAGTTGATAACAACATCAACATTAGACACAACTTCATTATAATCACTTTTAGATAAGCCTAAATTTTCTTTTACCAAGTCTCCTGCAACAACTTTTATTCTATCTTTATAATTATTATAGAAATCTTCTCCAAAATAGAAATTTAGGTAACTGATAATTCTATCTTCTGGAGACATATTGCTCTTTGGTCTGATTAAACAATAAGCTGTACCTGATTCGTGTATTAAGAACGAATGTAGTATGTGAGCACCTAGATATCCAGTGCTTCCTATTATAAGGGCATTTCTAAAATTATATTTCTCAATTTTATCCAAGTTGTCAATAGAGTTTGCTTTTAAAAGATTATTGATTTTAGAATAATCATAATTTGCCATAAAATGCTCTTCTGGACTTGGCAATTTCTTTGATAATTGTCTAATGGTAGGGAAGTTAAATATATCTGCATACTCAAATTCCAAGCCATATTTCAAAGCCTCTATTTGCATATTAATTGCAAGAATAGAATCTCCACCAATATCAAAGAAATTATCATCAACAGAAATCTTATCTGTTTTAAGGATATTCTTCCAAATTTCTAATAATTTCTCTTCGTTTGAATTAAGAGATCTAATGTCAACAGTTGCAGAAGCAAATTTGTTTACAACAGGAAGAGGAAGAGCTTTTCTATCAACCTTTCTATTAATAGTATAAGGCATTTTATCAAGCTTTATAATATAAGTAGGAACCATGTAAGGAGGCAAGAACTTCCTCAAATTTTCCTTAACTATATTCTCTGCTAAGTTGTTATCTGCTACGTAGTAACCACATAAAGATTCTTTTCCATCAATAGAAACTTTATTAACTATTGCAGAAGTAACTCCTGGCATTTTTAACATCTCATCTTCTATTTCACCAAGCTCAATACGAAGTCCTCTTAATTTTACTTGATTATCTATTCTGCCTAAACACTGAACTTTACCATCAAATGTCCAACGACCAATATCACCCGATTTATATATTTTTCCAGAACCAAAAGGATTTTTTAGAAATCTTTCGGCAGTCATTTCTGCTTTACCAATGTAGCCATCTCCTACTTGTATTCCTCCTATATATATTTCGCCTATCACACCAATAGGTACCTGTTTCATATTTTTATCTAATATATAAATTTGTGTATTTAATATAGGCGGACCAATTGTAATTTCCTTTTCTCCATTTAGGTTTTGAACATTTGAAAGTATAGTGATCTCACTAGGACCATATATGTTATATATAGTTATGTCATCTGCTAATGCTCTTAGGTCTTGAACAAATTTTTCTGGCAAAGGCTCGCCACCAAAAACCATGTTTTTAACTCTTGCAAGAGCAGTATCAGGTTCTCTATTATCATAGTTTATTTTCATTAAACTTGGGGTAACAGTCATTACATCAACATTGTATTTTTTTATTAATGCATCTAAAAGTTTTGGATTTCTGTGCTCTGCATTATTAGCCATAACGACTTTTAAACCATGTGTTAAGGAAACGATAATTTCATAAACAAATATATCAAAAGGTGTAGAAGTTACAGAAGCAATAGCATGCTTGTTGCCTTCTTTTAAATAATCTAATACTTTTGTCATAGCCTGTACCATATTAGACATTCCTATTTGATTTAGCATTACACCTTTTGGTGTTCCCGTAGAACCGGAAGTATATATAATATATGATAAGTCTGTTTCTTTAACAGAAACATTTGGATTAGAAGTGTGTTTACCATAGATTTCGGTATTATCTAGGTCTATTTCTATAGAATTTTTAATTTGCGCAACTCTTTCACGCAGTTCTTTCTGAGTTAAAACACGTTCTATCTTACTGTCGTTAATATAATATTCGGTTCTGTCAATAGGGTAGGTAGGATCTACGTTTAAAAATGCAGCTCCAGCTTTTAATATTCCTAGCATACAAACAATAGTCTCTAAAGAACGATTAGTCATTATTGCAATAATGTCATTAGGTTTTACACCTTTAGATATTAGGTAATGTGCTAAACTATTTGCTCTTTCATTAAGTTCCTTATAAGTTAAAAATTTATCATCACAGATAACGGCTACATCATTAGCATGCAATACAGCTTGCTCTTCAAAAATTTTAGAAACAGGAGCTCTGTTAATTTCTCCATAAGTATTATTAAATTTATCTAATAACTTTTGTTCATCATCAGTTATAATATTAATATTTTGAACTTCACCATCAAATCCATCTATTATTTGTTTTAAAACAAATAGATAATGTTTTAAGAAACTTGTCATAGTATTTTCTTTAAATAAATCACTTCTATATTCAAGATTTATTTGATTAGACTTAGGTGCAATTTCTAATGTAATAGCAAATTTTGCAGTATTAGTTACAGTTGGAAGTATTTCAGCTTTGTTGTTAGTCAAAGTAGATGTATCTTCCTGGTTTTGATAAGTTAAAACTACATCAAACAAAGGATTTCTCGAATGATCAACTGGAACTTGCAAATCTTTAACAAGCATATCGTAAGGATAAATCTGATGATCTAAGGCACCAGTAACAGTATTGTTTACAAAAGTAATTAAATCTAAAACTGATTGAGTTTCTAATATTTTTGTTCTCAAAGCAATGTTATTAACAAACATGCCAATAATATTTTGCAAGCATTCAATACTTCTGTTGGCAACAGGACTTCCGATAACGATATCTGTTTGTCCAGTATATTTATAAAGAGTAACAAATAAAGCTGTTAAAAATACAGAATAAGTTGATACGTGCTGTTCTTTTGCAAAAGTTGAAACTTCGTCAATTATAGACTGCTCAAGATGATTATAAAGTTTATTGCCGGTATAAGTTTGATTTGCTGGCACAGTATAATCAAAAGGCAAATTCAAAGTTTCAAAATCGAAATCCTTAAAACAATTTGACCAATACTTTTTATCATCAGAAAGCTTATCTTCATTTATTAAAGTGTTCTCCCATACAGAATAATCTGTATATTCCACTTCAAGAGGTTCAATGCTTTCACTATTATATAGCTTAAACAAGTCATTTACTAATATGTTTAGAGAGACACCATCCATAATAATATGATGAGAATCGAACAATAGTAATGTTTGATTATTATCTATATAATGAATTTCAACTCTTAATAAAGGTGCTTTTTCTAAATCAAAAGGTGTAGCAAAATTGTTTACTAGCGAATCTATTTCACTACTTGTATTGTTAAATGATTCGACTGCAAAATCAACATTGTCTAAAATTTTCTGCTTTACTTCTTCATTTTCGATGACGAAAACTGTTCTAAATATACTTTGACTATTTATAATATCCCTAAATGCAGACTCAACCTTTTCTTTACTTAACTTAGAATCTACTAATATTGCGCCAGGTGTATTATAAACAATACTATCATTTCCAGCCATTTTACAAGCGTAATAAATTCTCTTTTGACCAGATGATAAAGGATAAAAATCCTGAGCATTTGTTTTTTGTATTTCTGGTAAGCAATTTTTATTAGAATGGACTTGGTTGTCAACGAAATCTGCTAAAGCACGAATAGAATCATACTTATATAAATCCTTGATATCAATATAAATTCCAAAAACTTTATGAGCAGCGACAGAGAATTTTATAGCCATTAATGAATCTAATCCCATATTAAATAAAGAATCATCAATAGAAACAATGTCAGTATCTAACATAGTCTCAAATATTTTTTTTAATTTAATTTCTGTATCCGTTGTTGCTTCAGTCGTTCCAGTGTGCTCAATTACTATATCAGGAAGTTTCTTTTTATCAACTTTACCATTTATTGTGATAGGTAAAGCATCTAAAAAAGTTATGTAGGTAGGCACCATATAAAATGGAAGCTTATCAAAAAGAATTGATTTTATTTCCTGAACGGTAAGTGATTTATTTTCAAGGACTACATAAGCACAAAGTGTATCAAAGTTATTTACTTTTTTTACAACAGTTATCGAATTCTTTATGCCAGAAATCCCTCTTAATGCGTTATTAATTTCACTTAACTCTATTCTATGTCCTTTTATCTTTATCTGAAAATCCTTTCTTCCAATAAAGTGTAAAAGGCCAGTATTATCCCAATAAACAGTATCTCCTGTTCTATATGAAAGTGCTTCGCTTGTATATTTGTAATTAATAAATGATTTTGCAGTCAACTCTGGATTATTTAAATATCCAGAAGAAACATTGTTACCACAAACATATAACTCACCAGGAGTTAGTACGGGTTGAAGACTACCACCTTTGCTTACAACTAACAATTTGTTATTTGCAAAAGGTCTTCCAATTGGTACAACACCATTTGTATTGTCACTAAAAACATATTTATAAAAAGTTGTACAAATGGTGGTTTCTGTTGGTCCATAACCATTTACAATTTCAAAATTAGGATTAATTTTAAAATACTCATTTAAAGTACCATTTTTAATAGACTCAACACCAACTAACATTTTGTTCATAGAAGTTTGTATATTATTCTCAAGAATATAACTTGAAACATCTTGAAGAATGTTTGGTGGCAAGTATAAAAATGTTATCTTATCTTTTTCTAATATCTTACATAGTAAATCGATATTAGTTAAACTTTCCTCTGGATAAATAACTAATGCACTTCCAAATATCAATGGAACAAACAACTCGCATATGCTTACATCAAATGATACACTTGTTAAAGATAAGCAACTATCATTTATCGAGAATTTACTATTAAAACAATCATTAAAAGTGTAAGCAAAATTAATCAAGTTTTTATGTGAAAGCATTACCCCTTTTGGATTTCCAGTTGATCCAGATGTGTAAATAATATAGCATAAATGTGTATTGTCATAGTGCATATTAAGGTTGCTAGTATCAAAACTATCCAAGTTGATATTGTAAAAATTAACAACTTTTGTTTTATCTTCCAAATAGATCATTTCCTTATTAGAAATCACTATACGAGCTTTACTATTATCAACAATATATGAAATTCTATCTTTTGGATATTCTACAGAGATTGGTAAATAAACCCCACCACATTTTAGAATAGCCAATATGGATATAATAAATTCTATATTTTTATTAAAGCAAACACCAACTATATCATTATTTTGTATGCCATTTTCTTGTAAATATCTAGCTAACTGATTAGCTTTTTGGTTCAATTCGTTATATGTAAGTGAAACATCATCTAATACAACAGCAGTAGTATTAGGATGCTTAGTAACTTGATCTTCAAACAACTCAATTACATTTTTATCATTAGGAAGCTCAACTTTCCAATTATTAAAATCATTTAAAATCTGACTTTTCTCTTCTGGACTAACAATTTCTATATCAGAAACATTAATCTCGTTATTTGATAATACTTGATGAATCATGTTTTCAATACGATTATGTATATTATTAATGTCATTTACATCATATTTTGATGTTTTGTAATCGTAAAAAACATTTAAGCCAGTAGAGTTGTAATCCACCATATGAACTTGCAAATCATCAGCACAAGTACCATTAAATACCCAATGAGAATCACAATCAATCTCATCATTTACAGTATTTGTAATCTGATAAGATAAAACAACATTATATAAATTTGGAATACTAGAATCTAATTTTCTTAAATCTTCTAGTATGTTTTGATATGGGTATCTTTGGTGTCTTAACATAGATAGGCAACTTCTAGCCATAGATTTACTAAAATCTACGAAAGAAGAGTCGTTTAAAATATTTACGTGCAAAGGAACAGTACTAATGAACATACCATTAGTGTTCTTATCCGTAAAATCTAATCTATTTAAAATTGGTGTACCAATAACAAAATCATCTAAATTTGATACTCTACCAATATAAATCGAAAAAATCGACATGAAAAAATTATATACTGAAATTCTATTATTCTTACAAAATTCTGAAACTTTGTCCATTATTTGTTTAGAAATAGCAAAGCTCTGTCTTTTAGCAGTACAAGAAACTTGATTAGAAGATTCTGCTGAAAAGCTTGGAATTGTAGCAAGTTCAGGTACAGTATTAAAAACCTCAGTCCAATATTTTTTATCTTTTTCAAAACGAGGGCTGTTTAAATACTCTTGTTCTTTTTTTATATAATTAATATATGAATATTCTACATCATCAGATTTAGTATTTTTTATCAAGTTGGTATATTCCTGAACAATTTCCTTGCAAAATAGGCCAACTGTCCAAGAGTCCGAAATAATATGATGCATAACAGAGATAACGCCACCAGTGCCGTCTGGTAATCTAAAAATTTTGACACAAAATAAATTAGAATTCTCCATAGAGAAAGTAGTTTGACACATTTTTTCTTCAATTAATAATAGCTCAGCCATGTCGTTTAAATCAATAATTTCGACGAAATAGTTTTCTAAACTAACAAAAATTTGCTTGATATTATTACCGTCTTTAGTAAGTTTTATATGGAAGTTATCATGTGCCAAAATAACATTAGACACAGCTTTAGAAAGTGCAGAAAAATCCAACTGCGTTTTTAAATGCACTGTACCGCCAATATTATTTACAGCCGTTCCTTTATAATATTGCTCCATGTTCCAAATATTTTTTTGTGGATTTGTTAGGTTATAGAATTTTTTTTCCATAATAAACTTTCCCCCATTGTTAAATTTTTCTCTATTGTATAATAATTAAGGCAAAAAAGCAAAACTTTTAACGTAAAAAGTCAAAAAAAGTGCATATTCGACACGAAACGACAAAATATAAACACAATTTTGACGAGTTAATTATACTAAGCAAATTATATATTAAACACATAAAAAAATCAACAAAATAGTGTTATATATTATAAAAAACTTGATTTTAAAAGTGAAATATCAGGAAAAAGGAATGTTGTTGTAGAGGTGATTTTAATCGCCCGCCATGAATTCCTTAGAAACGGTTGATTTTTTCGAAAATTGTTGTAAAATGTAATAATAGACAATAAAGAAAGTAGGTAAAAAAATGCTAAAAAAAGCATACAAACATTTTTTGACAGTAACAAAACATAAATATTATGTTTTTAGGTTAAGTATAAAAGCGGGTATTCCAGTAAGAGGATTTCTACATGACTTTTCCAAATATTCTTTTACAGAATTTTGGGAATCGGCTAAGTATTATACAGATGGTAAAAGCAGTCCAATAACAAATTGCAAAAGAGAACGCGGGTACTCAAAAGCATGGTTACATCACAAAGGAAGAAATAAACATCATCACGAATACTGGTATGACTATGAAACTACAGATGAAGTGCCTGTTATACCATATAAATATACAGTAGAAATGATATGTGACCAATTGGCAGCAGGAATAACATATAATGGAAAAAATTGGAGAAAAGATACACAACTAAAATATTGGAGAAATGTAGAAAACAGAAGAAAGATAAATCCAAGAATTGCTAATATGCTTGATGAAGTATATGTACAGGTAAGCAAACAAGGAATAGACAAAGTGATAAATAAAAAGAATTTAAAAGAATTATATAAAAAATATTGTGAATAAAATAAAAACCTATGCATACGTAGATAATACATAGGTTTTTTATATGAGCAAATTATTTAAAATATTTAATTCC
>OQWD01000616.1_pt1 | contig 13696 bp, 10 predicted proteins | sample 1691631 | NCBI WGS metagenome assembly OQWD01 (sample SAMN03418283, study PRJEB22391) | human gut metagenome | biome: human-gut; feature: organic feature; material: feces | host: Homo sapiens | place: Italy | collected 2013-04 | reverse complement strand
CGGTGACCACATCTATAAGATGAATTATGCAAAGATGCTTGATGACCATATCCAGCATAAGGCAGATGCGACTATTGCAGTTATCGAGGTTCCCATGAAGGAAGCCAGCCGTTTCGGTATCATGAACACCGGTGAAGATGACCGCATCGTGGAATTTGAAGAGAAACCGGAACACCCGAAGAGCAATCTTGCCTCCATGGGTATCTACATATTCAACTGGAAGCTTCTGCGCAAGCTCCTGCTGGCAGATATCAAAAATCCGGATTCCAATCACGATTTCGGTAAAGACATCATCCCTACACTCCTTGCACAGGACAAGGCACTCTACGCCTACAAGTTCAAAGGCTACTGGAAGGATGTAGGAACCATCGATTCCCTCTGGGAAGCAAACATGGATCTTCTCAGTCCTAACAGTGAACTGGATCTTAACGATCCTACCTGGAAAATCTACACTGAGGATGCTACCTCTCTTCCACAGTATATCTGTGATACAGCTGTGATCAACACTGCTTTCATTACTCAGGGCTGTGTTGTAGAAGGTGAGATCACCAACTCCGTACTTTTCACAGGCGTCAAGGTCGGTCCTGGTGCCAAGATCATCGACAGTGTCCTGATGCCGGGTGTTGTTGTTGAAGCAGGTGCCGTTGTCCAGCGTGCTCTCGTTGCAGACGGAGTCGTGATCGGTGCCAATGCTCGTGTCGGTTCCAAGGACAGTGAGCACATCGAACTTGTATCAAAACGTGTAAAGGGGGCTGAGTAATATGTTTAAAGCATTTGGAATCGTGAATTCCTCAGAAAGAAATATCCATGTGGAGGGGCTTCAGGACTACCGTGCGATCGGCGCCTTTTCATTTCTCGGAAGATATCGTGTCATCGACTTCCCGATCTCAAATATGACCAACAGCGGAATTGAGTACATTCAGGTCTATGTAAAGAACAAACCCCGTTCTCTTGTAGAACATCTCGGAACCGGACGTCACTACAACATCAACTCCAAGAGCGGTAATCTCCAACTCCTCTTTTCAGAGCATTCCGGAGTCAACGATATCTATAACACCGATATCGACAACTACTACTCCAATCTGGAGTGCATCGAAGCAGTTCATTATCCGTATGTTGTTATCGCTCCGAATTACATGATCTACACCACCGACTATTCCAAGCTGATCGATGCCCATATCGAATCCGGTGCAGATGTGACCATGCTTTATCATTCCGTTGATAATGCCAAGGAGAACTATCTGAACTGCCACATCCTGAACCTGAACCGTCAGAAGGGTGTTCTCTCCATTGAGCACAACCACGGCAATGCAAAGAACCGCAACATTTTCATGGATACCTACGTAATGAGCAAGGAGCTTTTCATCAGCCTCATCCATAAGGCAAAAGAGATCTCCTCTCTTTATACCCTTGCAGACGTGATCAATGCCGGCTGCAGAGACGGTGAGCTGGATGTACGTGGTGTATCCCATCGCGGATATTTTGCATCGATCACTGATTTCAAGAGCTATCACGATGCAAATATGGATCTGATCGACTACAAAACTGCAACGGATCTTTTCCATGATAACTGGCCAATCTATACACGCACCAATAACTCCTGCCCGACTCATTATTTTGACACAGCTAATGTTTCCAACTCCGTTATCTCCAACGGCTCCATGATCGAGGGAACTGTAGAGAATTCCATTGTCGGACGTGGCTGTACCATCAAAAAGGGCGCTGTTATCAAGAACTGTGTCGTTCTTGCAGACTGCACCATCGGTGAGAATGTCCATATCGAAAATCTGGTGGTAGACAAGCATGCCAAGATCACGCATGCCAAGGAGATCATCCGTCCTGCGGATGAGCCTGGCTACATCAAACGTAACGATACACTGTAATATTCATATATAATAAGGCCTCCGGTTCCTGTGTTACGAACCGGAGGCCTTATTTATCTCTGTACTCAGCTAAGCATATGGATCCATCATTTCAGAACAGACTGGATCCATTTCAACGCATTATCTTTATTCTTCACATTACCCGGAAGGCAGATGCACACCGGATCATATCTCAGGCCAAATTCCTGAGCAACACTACTACTGCCGTCAAGCTCCAGATGCTGATCATCCACAGCGCCCAGAGACTCAAACACCTCATCTCCAAACGTTTCCCTGAGATTTGCATACATTCCGCTATCTTTCTCATGTTCATAGAGTTCCTTCGGCATGATCAGGACATCAACGGTAGCACTCTGGATTTCCGTCACATATGCGATCCTGGCATAGTAATCAAAATCCTCTCCTGTCTCGTCCGTCATCAGATTCTGCGCCACACTGACTTCTGCATATTTATCCTCTGTTCCCAGTGTCTTCAAAACATCCTCTTCCACCTTCTCAGAGTCATAATTCCCTGCATTCACCACCGCAATGGAAAGCACCGTCTTCATCTGTGCGTGCCGGTAAATATTCACTCCCAGACAGACTCCGCCAATGGCAAGAAGCACGCACAGCATATGTATCTTATAATACATCCAGATATACTGAATCTTCTTACCTGTTCCCATTCCCTTCAGTTTCTCTCTTTCGATCCGGCGGCGTTCCTTCTTCGTCAGATCAGTTTCGTTGGGCATCTCCGGATTCAGTACACTCTCATCGTGTCCGTCACTGCCGGCCTCCGCTCTGTTTTGTAAATCCATAAAAATCTCCTTTGTCTTTCATATCTCAGTATTTTTTACCCTGAAGCGGGATATTCCAGTCGCTTTCCCCGCATCCTCCGGGTGGGTGCTGTGACTTATCAATAAAGGATATTTTAGCATATTTTGGTACAAAATCACAGCGCATAAATATGAAAATACCATAAACTCTTCTATTTCCGGCAGATCTTCATTCCATATCCATACATTACCGCCACAGCAGTCACAAGAACACAGACCATCACCGGTCTCATCCACAGATATAAAAGATTTTTCTCAATTCCAGCTACCACAGCCACATCCTTCAGGATATCAGCCACGCAGAGATGGAACAGATAAATAAAAAACGCATATTTCTGACCGATGGCTGCCGGAAGCTCGGGCACTTTCCGATTCTTTCCCATGATCGCAATGAGAAAAAGACCAACAGCCATAGATACTGACCCCAGAAACAATTCCAGTTTGCCAAAATACCGGTATTCCAGCAGACTTGCAATCCCGCCGCCAGCTACCATGCCATACAAAAGAAGCACTTTTTTTCCGGCAAACCAGGCTTCCAGCTTTTCCTGATGTCTGTGTATCAGATGTCCCAACATAAAAAACGGAAATCCGGTAAACAGATAGTTTCGAAACTGCATAACACGGAAATGCTTTTCCGGGAACAGGAAGGTCGAAAATTCCTCCATTCCGAAATGGATCAGAAGAAGCACCGGTATCAGAACATATACCTGCTTACAAATCCGGAATCTTGCTGCCAGGGCAAAAAGAAGATAACAATAGAGCAGTGCCGGGAGAAACCACAGATGCCATTTCACCTGAGAGCTGTTATTATATAGAAGAAACTGGCGGATATGTTCCCCCGAAACCAGGGCTTCCAGCCATTCCTTCTGGCTTGCTCCGTCGATGTGGTTCTGGATCAGCTCCCACAGACAGCAGACCGGAAATGCCACAAGCATCAGCTTCAGAACATGCCGGATCTTTTTTCCGGTTCTTATAAATTCCGTATCATCGCCACGGAAACAAAAATATCCGGATACCATAAAAAACACAGGTACTGCAAATCTGGCAAGTACATTGGCTATAATTCCGGCATTTCCCGGAAAATGGACGTGAAGAAGCACAACTGCATAAGCACAGATTGCCTTTACCATATCCAGAGTACGGTTTCGCATAAAAATTACTCCTTTTTATATCGAACGCTTATCCCGGAAATATGATTCCGGGGTTCCCTTTTTTTCGAAACGATATACTAACAAACCAGCAGAATTTTGTCAATGCTGTTTTTCTCCTGTACGGTTTGCTCTTATACGTTTTACTCTTGTACGGCTTCCGGATCTGAATTATAATTCTTTTATGACTTCTATGACAGGATGTTTGTTATTTCCTCAGAAAGGATTCTATTTTTTATGAAAAAAGACGGCTACTATTCTTCCGGCGAATTTGCACGCATGGCACACGTAACTCTGCGTACTGTCCGCTATTATGATAAACAGGATATCCTGAAACCCTCTCTCGTCACCGAATCCGGCGCACGTTTTTATACAGATGAGGATTTTGCAAGGCTTCAGCAGATCCTCCTTCTGAAATACCTGGGCTTTTCCCTGGATGACATCCGTGAAATGACCATCGGTGATTCCGATTATCATTTCATGCTGAATTCTCTGAATATCCAGCTTCGTCTGGTCCGTGACCGGATCGAACAGATGCAGCTGGTGGAAAAAGCGATCCAGGATACCGCACAGATGATAAAGGAACAGCACACCATTGACTGGAGCCAGATGCTGAACCTGATCCACCTGACCGGCATGGAAAAAAGCCTCAAGAATCAGTATCAGAATGCCACCAACATTTCCTCCAGGATCAACCTCCACAGCCTGTACTCCCAGAACAAACAGGGATGGTTTCCCTGGATCTTTGAGCAATGCCGGATCTCACCCGGTCTTCGTATTCTGGAGCTGGGCTGCGGGGACGGAACGTTATGGACCGACAATCTTTCCCTTCTGCCGGAGGATATCTCCATCACACTTTCCGATATTTCCAGCGGTATGCTCCGCGATGCCAGACGAGCCATCGGTTCCTCGGATACCCGGTTTGCATTCCGGGCCTTTGACTGCAGAAAAATCCCCTGCAAGGACGAAAGCTTTGATCTGGTGATCGCCAATCACGTGCTTTTTTACTGCGATGATATTCCCTCCGTCCTGAAGGAAGTCCGCCGTGTCCTCGCTCCCGGCGGAAGATTTCTCTGCAGTACTTACGGAAAGGCACATATGCAGGAGGTCAGCCAGCTGGTGCAGGATTTTGATGAACGGATCGTGCTTTCCGCAGACCGGCTTTATGAACGGTTCGGACGTGAAAACGGCCAGAGTATCCTGGCGCCTTTTTTCCCAAAGGCTCAGTGGCTTTCTTATGAAGACTGCCTTCTGGTCCAGGATGCGGAGCCGCTGATCTCCTACGTCCTCTCCTGCCACGGCAACCAGAATCAGTATATATTGGACCGTTACAAGGAATTCCGGGCCTACACCGCCAGAAAAACTGCCAAAGGATTCCGCATTACCAAGGATGCCGGCGTATTTCTTTGTGAAAAATAGCCAAAAATAAAAAATATGAAAAAAGCTCTTGAAGGTGACCTTGCGTCACCTTTTATAATACAGTTACAGTAACAAAGTTATGTGCAGGCACGACTTATGCTGCACATCATCACGCAAAGGAGAAAACATATGAAAGGAATTATTTTAGCCGGAGGCTCCGGAACACGTCTTTACCCACTTACCATGGTGACCTCCAAACAGCTTCTGCCGATCTTTGACAAACCGATGATCTACTATCCTATGTCTGTTCTTATGAACGCAGGCATCCGTGATATCCTGATCATCTCCACCCCGCAGGATACCCCGAGATTTGAGGAGCTTCTCGGTGACGGCCATCAGTTCGGTGTCAACCTTACCTACGCTGTACAGCCAAGCCCGGACGGACTTGCCCAGGCATTTATCATCGGCGAGGAATTCATCGGCAACGACACCGCATGTATGGTCCTTGGTGACAACATTTTCGCAGGACATGGCCTCAAAAAGCGCCTGAAAGCTGCTGTAGACAACGCAGAAACAGGCAAAGGTGCCACTGTTTTCGGATACTATGTAGATGATCCGGAGCGTTTCGGCATCGTGGAATTCGACCAGAACGGAAAAGCGGTTTCCATTGAAGAGAAACCGGAAAAGCCAAAAAGCAACTACTGTGTAACCGGTCTCTACTTCTACGACAACAAGGTTGTAGAGTACGCAAAAAATCTGAAGCCAAGCGCAAGAGGCGAGCTTGAGATCACAGACCTGAACCGTATCTACCTTGAGAAGGGACAGCTGAACGTTGAGCTTCTGGGCCAGGGCTTCACATGGCTGGATACCGGTACACACGAAAGCCTTGTAGAGGCAACCAACTTCGTAAAAACCATGGAGCAGCATCAGCACCGCAAGATCGCATGCCTTGAGGAGATTGCTTACTTAAACGGCTGGATCACAAAGGAGGACGTGCTCAAGGTTTACGAAATCCTTAAGAAAAACCAGTATGGCCAGTATCTCAAGGATGTTCTGGACGGAAAATATCTGGACGCGCTTCACTAAGCCGATCTGATTTTCCGACACTGAATTTACCTGCGGACTCCGTTTCGACGGAATCCGCATAAGATCAATCATTTATTATAAAGGAGATTTTTTATGACAATCATCGTTACCGGCGGCGCCGGATTTATCGGAAGCAACTTTATTTTTCATATGATGGAGGCTCATCCGGATTACCGTATCGTATGCCTGGACTGCCTGACCTATGCCGGAAACCTTTCCACTCTTGCACCGGTCATGGACAAACCGAACTTCCGCTTTGTAAAGGAAAGCATCACAGACCGTGACGCTGTTTACAAGCTTTTCGAGGAGGAGCATCCTGACATCGTGGTAAACTTCGCAGCTGAGAGCCACGTAGACCGTTCCATCGAAAACCCGGAGGTATTCCTTGACACCAACATCAAGGGTACTGCTGTTCTCATGGATGCCTGCCGTAAATACGGAATCCAGCGTTATCATCAGGTTTCCACAGACGAGGTTTACGGAGATCTTCCGCTTGACAGACCGGACCTCTTCTTCACAGAGGAAACTCCGATCCATACAAGCAGCCCGTACAGCTCCTCTAAAGCAGGTGCTGACCTTCTTGTTCTCGCATACCACAGAACCTACGGCCTGCCTGTGACCATCAGCCGCTGCTCCAACAACTACGGCCCGTATCACTTCCCGGAAAAGCTGATCCCGCTGATGATCGCCAACGCTCTGAACGACAAACCACTCCCGGTTTACGGAAAGGGTGAAAATGTCCGCGACTGGCTCTATGTTGAGGATCACTGCCGTGCCATCGACCTGATCATCCACAAAGGACGTGTAGGTGAGGTTTACAATGTAGGCGGACATAACGAGATGAAAAACATCGATATCGTAAAACTGATCTGCAAGGAGCTTGGCAAACCGGAAAGCCTGATCACACATGTAGCAGACCGTAAAGGCCATGACATGCGCTACGCTATCGACCCGACCAAGATCCACAACGAGCTTGGATGGCTTCCTGAAACAAAATTCGCAGACGGAATCAAAAAGACCATCAAATGGTACCTTGACAACAAGGAATGGTGGGAAACTATCATCTCCGGTGAGTATCAGAACTACTACGAAAAAATGTATGGAAACCGCGAGGAGGTTAAAGCATGAGATTTTTCGTAACAGGTGTTGGCGGCCAGCTTGGCCACGACGTAATGAATGAACTGTCCGGCCGTGGACATGAAGGCGTAGGAAGTGACATTGCTCCTTCCTACAGCGGCATCGCTGATGGTACTCCTGTTACCACCATGCCTTATGTGCAGCTTGATATCACAGATAAAGAAGCGGTAGCAAAAACCATCCGTGAGGTAAAGCCTGATGCAGTGGTACACTGTGCCGCATGGACAGCCGTAGACGCTGCAGAGGACGAGGAAAACCGTGAAAAGGTACGTCTTGTCAATGTTGTAGGAACACAGAACATTGCGGACATCTGCAAGGAGCTTGGCATCAAGATGATGTATATTTCCACAGACTACGTTTTTGACGGCCAGGGAACCACACCATGGGATCCGGACTGCAAGGACTACGCTCCACAGAACGTATACGGTCAGACCAAGCTTGACGGTGAGCTGGCAGTATCCGGCACTGTAGACAAATTCTTTATCGTACGTATTGCATGGGTATTCGGCAAAAACGGCAAAAACTTTATCCGTACCATGGTAAATCTGGGAAAAACCCATGACAAGCTTACCGTAGTCAGTGACCAGATCGGAACTCCGACCTACACCTACGACCTTGCACGTCTTCTGGTAGACATGGTCGAGACAGAGAAATACGGCTACTATCACGCAACCAACGAAGGCGGCTTCATCAGCTGGTATGATTTCACTAAAGAGATCTTCCGCCAGGCTGCTGCCCTCGGCCACAAGGAATACGAAAAAGTAGAGGTATCTCCTGTCACAACTGCAGAGTACGGCGTTTCCAAGGCTGTACGTCCATTCAACAGCCGCCTGGATAAATCCAAGCTTGTAAAAAACGGCTTCCAGCCACTTCCAACATGGCAGGATGCCCTGGAAAGATATCTGAAAGAGATCCTGTAAAAAAAATCCATCGGTGATCGCCGGTGGATTTTTTTCGTTCTGTTTCTCATGAAAAAACAGCCGGTGGAAAGCTTTACGCTTCCCCGGCTGTTCTTATGCTAAAATTTAATAATTTTATCTTACTGCTGTGCAACAGTTCCGTCTGCTGCCTGGGCATCTGCTGTGCCATTCTGTGTGGCATCTGCAGTCTCACCCTGCGCTTCTGCTGTACTTCCCTCTGCAGCTGCCTGTGCATCATTATCCGTAGCTACTGCCACTGATGTTGCACTGTCTGCCTCCTCCTGGGAAACAGTCTCTCCGTCACGAACCTTCTTCATCATGGCCTCCGCCTTCTGAACGGTAGACTCATCCGGAATCATAACGTAAGCCTTCTGGCTCATAGAATACGGCTTCTGTGTGTCACCGGTACCATTTACACTGTAGCTTACGATGTTCCAGTCACCGCCGTTGTTCAACTGCTGCTGGAGCAGTCTGGCGATCTCCTCGTAGGAGATATTGGTCTCAAAGCATCCCTGGATGCTGGAAAGAACGGAAGAATAATTCTTCAGAAGCTCCGGTGAAAGAGCCTTGTTGATCACACCCTTGATCACTGCCATCTGGTTCTTGCCACGCTGACGGTCGCCCTCTTTAAAGGCATAACGCTCACGGCTGAATACCAGAGCCTGCTCACCGTTCAGGTAGTTCTCTCCCTGATTGAAGTGATATCCTGTCTCATTCTTGGAATCAAAGTCATAGTCAGAATAAACAGTAACTCCGCCAAGCGAATTGATCAGCTGCTCAAATCCCGCAAAGTTGATACGGAAATAATAGTTGATATCCTCATTATAAAGCATTCCCAGAGTATCCATACATACATTGATACCATAGATACCTGCATGTGTCAGCTTATCTCTCTGTCCGCCTGAAATAGAAAGCGGTACAAAATAATCACGAGGTGTGGAAACCAGAAGCACCTGTCTGGTAGCTGTATTTACCGTAGCAATGATATTGGAATCGCTTCGGCTCTTTGCAACAAGGCCGCTGCGGCTGTCGATACCACTGATAAAGATGGTATATACAGAACCGTCATTGGTACTCTCTTCAGCCTTCGCCTCTGTCTCCTGGGGCTCAATGGTCGTCTCCACCTTCTTCACGGTCAGCTCTTTGATCCTGGAAGAAATATCGGAATATCCATCCATCTCTTCAATAACACTTAAATATGCGCTGTTCAGCACGATCGCACCTGTCTGTCCGTTCAGAAGACCGTCAACCAGCTCTGTAAGTCCTGCATACTCCTGGACCTGCACAGTCTTGCCTGTCTCGGAATCCACTTCCTGGATAGCCTTGTCCGAATTGGCTCTGTCAAGATCTGTCAGCACACCATACACATAATCTGCTGTAGCCTCTATGGAATCTGCAGAATCATCTGCACGGACATAAATGCCGACCTCCGTAATCTCTGTGTTCACACCGGAGATCCCTGCCAGTGTGGAATGTGTCTTATAAACATACATACTTCCGAGAATGAATACTGCTGCAAAAACTGCTGCCAGGATCACTCCCACTACAAATCTTATCTTACCATCCGTACTCCATACAAGCGCCCCGACGATCACGATCAGGACCAGCATTACCAGTCCGATCACTGCAATGAACTTCGTCGGGATCACCTTCATATTCAGAAGCATGACCGCAAATACGATTGCTGTGATCAGAACCACAAGCGTCACGATCAGCCCTGGGATATGTTTTCCCATTTTTCTCATATGCAATCCTCCATTTTTGATGGTACAGAGAATATTACATATGGACACTCTCTGTACAGATTCAAATATCCTAATCATTTTACGCTTTTTTACTGATAAAAGCAAGAAATATCGTAAATCGCCAAATGCAAAAACAGTTCCGTGATATCATGATCCTTTTATGCTCTCACGATGTCACGGAACTGCCGCTAAAATGTTCCTTCTGTGAAATGGATCTCCTTATTCCACGGTAACACTCTTGGCAAGATTTCTCGGCTTATCCACATCCAGACCTTTATTTACACTGACATAGTAACCCAGAAGCTGCAGCGGGATCACTGCCAGAGAAGTTGCAAAATGCGGGTCTGTTTTCGGGATATAAACCGTAAAATCTGCAGTATCCTCGATATTATAGTTTCCAAACGTAGTAAGCCCCATCAGATACGCCCCACGGCTCCTGCACTCCACCATGTTGCTGACTGTTTTCTCATAAAGCTCCGGCTGTGTCAGGACACCGATCACAAGGGTGCCGTCCTCGATCAGGGAAATGGTGCCATGCTTCAGCTCGCCAGCCGCATACGCCTCAGAATGAATGTAGCTGATCTCCTTCATCTTAAGGCTGCCCTCAAGGCTGATGGCATAATCGATCCCTCTTCCGATAAAAAAGATATCCTTTGCATTGGCCTGCTTGGAGGCAAACCACTGAAGCCTTTCCTTATCCTCGATGATCCTGCTGATCTTGTCCGGAAGTGTCTTCAGTTCCTTAATGTAGGACTCACACTGCTCCTCTGAGATCTTTCCGCGGACCAGTGCCATCTGCAATGCCAGCACATAGGAAGCGATCAGCTGTGTACTGTACGCCTTGGTGGTAGCAACCGAGATCTCCGGTCCTGCAAGTGTGTAAAATACATGATCCGCCTCTCTTGCAATGGAAGAGCCGACCACATTGACAATAGCCAGCGTGCGAATCCCCTTCTCCTTACATTCCCGAAGCGCAGCCAGACTGTCCGCAGTCTCACCGGACTGACTGATGATCACTGCCAGGCCGGCAGGATCCAGAAGCGGCTTCCGGTAACGGAACTCCGAAGCAAGCTCCACACGCACCGGAAGACCTGCCAGATCCTCGATCACATACTGTGCAGCCATTCCCACATGGTAAGCAGAGCCGCAGGCCACGATATAAACCTGGCTGATGCTGCGGATCCTCTCATCATCCAGACCGATCTCTGTCAGATCCAGCTTGTCCTCCCGGATAACGGAATTCAGTGTATCTGCGACTGCCTTCGGCTGCTCATGGATCTCCTTCATCATGAAATGCTCAAAACCGGCTTTCTCCGCTGCCTCTGCATCCCACTCAATGATCTTAGGCTCCTTCTCGATCTCCTCACCATCCAGATTGTAAAAAGTGATCTCACCCGGTTTTACACATGCCAGCTCCAGATTTCCGATATAATAAACATTTCTTGTATACTTCAGGATCGCAGGAACATCCGATGCGATATAGGATTCTCCATTCTCCACACCCAGGATCATAGGGCTGTCTTTTCTCGCTACAAAGATCTCTTCCGGATAATCATGGAACATCATTGCCAGCGCATAGGAACCACGGATACGCACCATGGCATGACGCACTGCCTCAACCGGAGATCCGCCGTATTTCTGGTAGTAATAATCCACCAGCTTCACAGCAACCTCCGTATCTGTGGAAGAATAAAAAGAATATCCCCTGCGGAGAAGCTTCTCCTTCAGCTCCTGGTAATTCTCGATAATACCGTTATGCACAGCTGCCACATTTCCGTTATCACTGACATGAGGATGGGCATTGACCTCTGATGGTTCTCCGTGGGTTGCCCAGCGGGTATGACCGATCCCGCACATACCCGGAACAGATTCACCTGCGTTTGTTTTCTCCAGAAGGACCTTCAGACGGCCCTTCGCCTTAATGATCTCGATATCCTTTTCCCCGTCACGCACTGCGATGCCGGCGGAATCATATCCTCTGTATTCTAGTTTGGAAAGCCCGTCCAGAAGGATGGGTGCTGCCTGATGCCTGCCTGTAAAACCTACAATTCCACACATGATTTTTTTCTCCTCTTATTGCATTTTTATATTCTTCTGACTGCTCCGTTCTTCAGACACCTGCGGTCTGCATCCAGGACATCACTCTGCCACATGCCCCTTCTTACGGACGATCTCAACCACCTGGTCCACATATTTTCTGCAAAGCTCCTCACTCTCTGCCTCTACCATAACACGGAGCAGAGGTTCTGTACCGGATTCTCTCACCAGGATCCTTCCGGTGTCTCCAAGCGCCTCAGCCACACTCTCTACTGCTGCCTGCACATCCACATCTGCCTGCGCTGCTGCCTTGTCATGGACACGCACATTCTCAAGAACCTGGGGATAGATTGCCAGATCAGCGGTAAGCTCACTGAGCTTTTTCTTCCTTGCCATTATAACTTCCATCATCTTCAGACTTGTAAGGATGCCATCCCCGGTAGATGCATACTTGGAAAAAATAATATGCCCGGACTGCTCACCACCAATACGGCAGCCATTCTGCATCATATATTCATAAACATATTTATCCCCTACTGCTGTCTTCGCATACTCGATATCAAGAGCATCAAAAGCCTTGTAAAGGCCAAAATTGGACATTACCGTAGTTACAACCGTATTGGTGAGAAGCTTTCCGCGCTCCTTCATATAACGGCCGTACACATAAAGGATCGCATCCCCGCTAACCACATTTCCCTTCTCATCCACACAGAGACAGCGGTCCGCATCTCCGTCGTAGGCAAAGCCAACATCCAGCCCCTTCTCCACTACAAGCTTCTGGAGACCCTCGATATGGGTGGAACCGGCATTGTTATTGATATTGGTACCATCCGGCTCAGCATTGATCACATAAGTCTTCGCTCCCAGCGCATCAAAAACCGCCTTTGCGATATTCCATGCACTTCCGTTGGCACAGTCCAGACCAATCCGCATTCCCTTAAAGGAATATACTCCCAGGGAGATCAGATATCCTATGTAACGGTTCCGGCCTGCCGAATAATCCACCGTCCTGCCGATCTCACCGCCCTTTGTAAAAGGAATCTCATGCCATTTCTCTCCGAACAGCTGAAGACGGTCATCCAGATAATCCTCCACCAGAGCGATGATCTCCTCTTCCATCTTCTCACCCTGGCCGTTGATCAGCTTGATCCCGTTATCATAATAAGGATTATGGCTGGCAGAGATCATAATACCGCAGTCAAAACCATCGGTACGGGCAACATAAGCCACAGACGGCGTTGTTGTCACGTGGAGAAGATAAGCATCCGCTCCGGACGCCACCAGTCCGCCAACCAGCGAATACTCAAACATATAGCTGGAACGTCGGGTATCCTTGCCGATCACGATCCTGGCCGCAGCCGTCTCCCCCGCTCTTCTGCGCAGCTCATTATAATACCATCCCAGAAAACGCCCGATCTTAAATGCATGATCTGCAGTTAACGAAACACCCGCTTCTCCACGGAAGCCATCTGTACCAAAATATTTTCCCATTTCTTGTTCTCCTTTGTGTGTTAATATTTATAACTTATCTTATATATTGATGTGTCATACAGATCGATCAGAATT
>OQWD01000612.1_pt1 | contig 13720 bp, 12 predicted proteins | sample 1691631 | NCBI WGS metagenome assembly OQWD01 (sample SAMN03418283, study PRJEB22391) | human gut metagenome | biome: human-gut; feature: organic feature; material: feces | host: Homo sapiens | place: Italy | collected 2013-04 | reverse complement strand
GTGGGTGGGGCGCGCGCTGCAGGCCGGTAAAACGGCCCGCAGCGCTTTCCCGTATAGCACACTGCTTTCCCTGCACTGCATCCATCTCATAAAAAGGCCCGTGGGCCGCCGTATCTGCGGGGGCCCACGGGCCTTTTTCTTCCTTTTTCTGCCGTACTTGGGGGCTTATTCCCCAGCGATCTCGATGCGGCGCGCCTGCGGGACCCGCGCCGCCTGCATGGGCAGCGGCAACTCCAGCACACCGTTTTTGTATGCGGCACTGATGTGTTCCGTATCCACGCCCGAAACGTCGAAGCTGCGGCTGAACGAGCCAAACTTGCGCTCCCGGCGCAGATAGTTGCCGTCTTTGTCCTTTTCTCCGCTCTCGCTGCTGTGGCGCGCCGTGATAACAAGCGTTGTACCGTCCAGATCAATGCCGATGTCCTCGCGCTCAAAGCCCGGCAGCTCTGCCTCCAGCAGATAGCTGTCGCCTTTGTCCTGCACATCGCAGCGGAACTGTGCCATATTGGAAATGCTGCCATCCCAGAAGCTGCGCTCCACATTATCGAGATAATTGAACAAATTGCGTTCATTGCGGCCAAACGGAATCAAGTCAAACATAATCTGCTCCTTTTCTCTGTGCGTACTTTATTTTTCCCGGCGCCCGCGCGCAGGCAGGTTGTTTTGCCGGAACATGTTCTTTTTTGTTCCCCCTTCGGAACAATTTTTATTATAAAGGCTGTTCGTGAACTATTTTCGCTAAATTTATGAACAAAATATGAATTTTTAGCACTCTATTATATCGAGTGCTAAAAATTTTCAACTTGCAAATTACACTGCTCTTGTGTATAATGAATTTATCTGCCCGCGATGCTTATAATGTATAAAAAGCGTCTGCAGACGGTTTTACAACACCCCAAGGAGGGATATCATGAGCTTTCTTTCCAAACTGGTCGGCATCGGCCTCGTGGCCGGCGCCGCCGTGGCCGCTGTTAAGCTGATCGAGAAGGTTTGGCCGCAGGACGATGCGCTGGACGACGTAGTATACACTGTTGAAACGGGCGAATTTCCGCAGGAGGACGGCACGGACGCCGAAGATGCGCCCGAAGCGCCTTACCGCCCTTTCGATCCCGACGCAGCCCTCGCGCCCGTGCCGAATGTGAACCCTGTGGAGGCGCCGCCCGCCGTGCCCGTGACTGATCCGACCAAAATCGCGGACCCGGCCGATTTCCAGGACTGGGATGAGCTCGGCTGCCAGGGCTGAACGTTCCGCGTTCCGCCGTATTTGTACGTTACACGCCGCTGCCCTGGATGCAGCGGCGTTTTGCATGGAGGTAACAGCAATGACAAAAATCACAATTTTTTCCGGATTCCTGGGCGCGGGCAAGACCACGCTCATCAAAAAACTCATCCCCACGGCCTACAAGGGCGAAAAGCTGGTGCTCATTGAAAATGAATTCGGTGAGATCGGCATCGACGGCGGCTTTATGAAAGACGCCGGTATCGAAGTAACGGAGATGAACTCCGGCTGCATCTGCTGCAGCCTGGTGGGCGATTTTGGCGCGGCGCTGCAAAAGGTACTGGACGAATACCATCCCGACCGTATCCTCATCGAGCCGTCCGGCGTGGGCAAGCTGTCCGACGTCATCCGCGCCGTTCAGGCCCTGCATGCCGATGTGGAGCTTGCGGGCTTCGTCACCGTGGCGGATGCATCCAAATGCCGCATTTATATGAAAAACTTCGGTGAATTTTACAACAACCAGATCGAGCACGCCAGCGCCATCATTCTGAGCCGCACGCAGAACCTGCCGGAGGATAAACTGGCCGCGGCCGTTGCGCTGCTGCGCGGGCACAACGAAAAGGCCCCCATCGTCACCACGCCGTGGGACGCGCTCACCGGCGCGCAGCTTTTGGACGCGATGGAACAGAAAAACAGCCTGATGGCGGAGCTGACCGCTCTTGCCGGGGAAACTGCCCACACGCATCATCACCATGAAGATGGCTGTACCTGCGAGGCGTGCCGACATGAGCATGGGCATGATGAACACCGCCACGACCACGGGGATGAGCATTGCCACGACGAAGCACACGCACACGGTGGAAACTGCTGTCACAGCGCAGAAGCGCATCACCACGGCGAAGACTGCACCTGCGGGACATGCCGGGACGGGCACGGCCATAACCACGCCGAACACCATCATCACAGCCACGAGGGGCATCACCACGCGGACGAGGTGTTCACAAGCTGGGGAATGGAATCGCCCCGCAAATTCACCGAGGCTGAGGTTGCATTCTGCCTGACGGCTCTGGATTCCGGCGACTACGGCGCGGTGCTGCGCGCCAAAGGCATCGTCCCCGCGGCGGACGGGACCTGGCTGCATTTTGACTATGTTCCCGGTGAGCAGGACATCCGCACGGGCGCCGCCGATTACACCGGCCGCCTGTGCGTTATCGGCGCACAGCTCAACGAAGCGGCGCTCAAAACGCTGTTCGGCGGGGAGGCATGAGCATGAGTATCCCTGTTTATTTGTTCACGGGCTTTTTGGACGCGGGCAAAACCGCTTTCATTCAGGAAACGCTGGAGGACCCGGGCTTCAACACCGGCGAAAAAACGCTGGTGCTGCTGTGCGAGGAAGGTGAAAATGAATACCGCCCCGAAAGGTTCGCAGGCGGAAACGTCAGCTTTCTGCCGGTGGAGGAGCAGGCCGGCCTGACCACCGCTTTTTTAAAAGACTACCAGAAAAAACACCGTGTGGACCGCGTGCTCATTGAATACAACGGTATGTGGCCGCTTCAGGCGCTGTATGACGCGCTGCCCACGGACTGGGATATCTACCAGATCATCCTTCTGGCGGACTCTACCACCTTCGCCTCCTATATGACCAATATGCGCCAGCTTGCCGTGGACAAATTGCAGGACCCTGAAATGGTGATCTTCAACCGCTGCACCGACGCCACGGACAAGGCGTACCTGCACCGCGCCGTTCGCATGGTGAACCGCCGCGCCCAGATGGCGTTTGAGCGCACCGACGGCAGCGTGGACCCCGACGACGTTGTGGATGAGCTGCCCTTTGATACCGACGCGCCTGTCATAGACATCGCGGACGAGGATTTCGGGCTGTGGTATCTGGACGCTATGGACAACCTGGACAAATACATGGGCAAGACCGTGCGCTTCAAGGGTTATGTCTGTCAGACGCCCCGTGTGCCCAAGGGCTGCTTTGTGCCCGGCCGCTTCGGCATGACATGCTGCGCCGAGGATATCTCTTTCATCGGTTTTATCTGCGCGGCGGAAAACGCCGCCGCGCTGCAGCACCGCAGCTGGGTGACCGTGACGGCCACCGTGGGCGCAAAGGAGCACCCCATCTATGACGGCGTCGGCCCCTGGCTGGAGGCTGCCAGCGTCACCCCCGCCCAGCCGCCCAAGGAAGAGCTTGTATACTTCCTGCGCTGAACCGAAAACAGCATCCGCCCGCCGGGTCTCCGGCGGGCGGATGCTGTTTATTGAACGATAAAAATTCCGCTCAGTTGTCCACGCCCTTTTTGCGGAAGGCCAGCGCGAACAGCACTGCACTGCCCGCCGTCCACACGGCAAGCACAGCGACGTCCCAAAGCACGTTCGCCCCCATCCACGATTGGTGCCCAAGCCCCAGAAACATTAAATCGGCCGTAGCCGTGGTCGGCACAAAGGACGCGACTTTCTGAAGCACGCCGCCCATCCCGGCAAACATGGTGGGCAGCATGAATACCAGAGCCAGCGGGCCTGCAATGGTGCCCGTAGAGGTCTGGTCCCGGCAGACGATCCCCGTCAGGCCGCCCAACAGCAGCATCGTTATGCTGCCTGCCGTGCACACCAGCAGGAATACCGGAAGCTGCGCCGGGCCGAAGCCCGTCAGAAAAAACAACACCGTGTCCACCAGCAGAGTGCCTGCCAGCACCGCCAGCGTTTTCGCGGCCAGAAACTCCCCGCCCGTCACATTGCACAGCATCAGCGTGCGCATGGTGTTCTTTTCCTTTTCCTCGGCGATCATCATGCCCAGCACGGAAAGCGGCGTCAGGCACAGGTTCATCATCACGCCCAGCATCAGGAGATAAGCGGGCGACATGCCAAGATCTACGAACTGATAGATAACGATAAAGATCAGCGGCAGCGCCAGCATCAGGAGGACGTTGGGATTTTTGAACATATCCACAATGTCCTTTACAAACAGCGTGCGCAAAACACGCAGATGCTTTTTCATACCAAATTCCTCCCCGTCACCTGCAAAAATATTTCTTCAAGGTCCGGCTCTTCCGAATGCACGGACGCAATGCCCCGTCCGGAAAGGTCCGCCAGCAGCGCCCCGATCGCCTCTGGATTCCTGGCACACTCCAGCGCCTCACCGTCCTCCAGCAATACGCGCACCCTGTCTTTGGCATACTTCAGCTTCAGTTGTGCGGGCACGCCTGTCTCGGCAATACGCCCCTCGTTCAAAAAAGCCACGCGGGCGCACAAACGGTCCGCCTCCTCCATGTTGTGCGTGGTGAGGAAGATCGTCGTGCCGCCGTCGTTCATTTCCCGCAGCAGGCGGTGGATGGCCGCCGTGGTGGGGGGGTCCAGCGCAGCGGTGGGCTCGTCCAGAAACAGCAGCCGGGGCCGGTGCAGCACGGCCATGGCTAAAATCAGCCTCTGGCGCATACCCTTGGAGAGTTTTTTTGCCACGCGCTTGCCCGCGTCGGCCAGGCCCACTTTTTCCAGCACTTCCCCGATGCGGGAGGCGGGCAGGCCGCGCAGGTCTGCAAAAAGCTTCATATTTTCATAGATGCTCATACGCTCGTACACGCCGCTGTTGTCGGACAAAATGCCGATCTGTTCATAAGCCGCGCTGTCAAGGCGGGCAATGGGCGCGCCGAATACGGCAATCTTTCCCGCGCCGGGCCGGAGCTGACGTGTGAGAAGCTTGATGGTAGTGGTTTTTCCCGCGCCCGAAGGCCCAAGAAAACCAAAAATCTCCCCTTCCTTCACGGCAAAGCTCAGGCCGTCCAGCGCCCGGGTACTGCCGAAGGAAAGGGATACGTTCTGCATGGATAGAATGTCCATTGGCGGTTCGCTCCTTTCGGTGAATGATATCATTTTACCGAAAAAAAGCAGTCTTGCTACAAAAATGCCGTGAAGGGAGCATCCCAAACGGCGAACGGAGCATTACGGGGCATGAACGGAGCAGAAACCATCGCCGTTTTCCGCCGCCGCCCTTTTATTTCCGGCGCGAAAATTCCTCCAAAGGCCCATAAAGCAGATACGGGCATCCGTATCGAAACGATAAGCTGCACCATCCCCGCCGCATACGCCGCCCGGGCAGGCACAGCTTTTATTTTCTCCCGCCATACGCGGCTTCTTTGTCAAAACCGGTACTGCCGCCGCATGGCATCAATGCGGCCCTTACTGAGCGGCACACCGGATTCCGGCCCGTTCTCCAGCCGCAGCGCGTAGCTGTTGCGCGTCCAGCGCACCACCTCCTGTACCTTCTGCATGTTCACAAGGTAGGAGCGGTGGCAGCGAAAAAAGCCGTAGCGTTCCAGACGGACAGACAGCTCCTCCAGCGTGAGCGCGCAGGCGTATTCTTCGCCCCGGACGCTGAGCGCCGTGCGGCCGGACGCGCTTTCGGCAAAGTCGATGTCCGAGGGATTGAACAGCAGCAATGTCTCCCCGGCTTTGGCCGGGATCTTTTCCACCGCTGTGCCCTGCGCCGCGCTTTCCTCGGCGGCCTCAAGCCTTTCCAATCCGTTCCCGTCCAAATGGTAGCGCTCGCCCGGCAGCAGATAGACCGTGCGCGTGGAAGCCGTGGCCGCGATGCAGCACCGGCCTGTGGACGGCACGCCGTCCATCCATTCCAGAATACGCCTGCATCCTTCCGCGTCCTGCCCAGCCAACGGTTCTTCGATGTAAAACACCTCGGGAGCGCGGACGATCTCCCGCGCGATGGAAAGCCGCCTGCGCTGGGCCGGCGTCAAACGGCGCAGCGGTGTGCGCCGCGCGTCCTCCAGCCCCATGGCGGCCAGCGCGGCGTCGGCCATGCCCCGTGTGCCCGCCATCCGCTCGAACAGACGCAGGTAAGCGGCCGTATTCATTCTGTCGTAAAAGCCTTCGTCCGCGCGCACGAAGCCAACGCTGCGCCCGCTTCGGGCCAACTCCGCGCGCAAAGGCGCGCAAAGCTCCGGCGCACACTCGAAGTTCACGGCACAGCCGCCGCCTTTCAGCAGCAGTTCCCGGGCTGCGTGCGGCAGCGCCGCACTGCTTTCCATGTCAGCTTTCCTCCCCGATCCGTTCCAAAAACGCTTTGCCGTAGGCGTCGGCCTTTTTGCCGCCCACGCCCGGCACCTTCAAAAATTCAGCCATCGTGCGCGGCTTTTGGGCGCTCATGGCGCGCAGCGTCGCGTCGGTGAAAATAACGAACGCCGGCACGCCCGCGCGCTTTGCGAATTTCAAACGCAGTTCCTTCAGGCGCTCGAACAGCGCCATATCCGCGGGCAAGGCCGCCGTGCTCTCGTGGGCGCGGGGTGCCTCCCTGGCCACGCGCAGCGTGACGGTGCCGCCGTATTCCAGAAATTCCAGCGCGGGCGCCCCCAGCGAAAGCGTGGGATACTGCCCCGCTGCCTGTTCCAGATAACCCGCGGCCGTAAGGTGGTTGAAGATCGCGCGCAGCCGCACGGCGGAAACACTGCGCAGGCGGCCATAGCCGTCGGCACGCTCCAGCCGGTGGCGCAGCACGCGCTCGCTCTCGCTGCCGCGCAGTGCGTCGATGACAGTGGCCGCGCCCAGCGGGTAGCGCAGATCCCTCAGGAACAGGAAGATGATGCGGGCCTCGCCGCTCACGTCCACCTTTTCCGTCTGCGTGCTGCACACCGAGCAGTTGTCGCAGTGTTCGGGCGCGTTCTCGCCGAAATAGCGCAGCAGATACGCCCGCAGGCAGCTGCCGGAATGGCAGTAAAATGTCATACGGCGCAGCCGTTCCTCGTCCTTCTCCCGTACCAGGCGGCGCGTTTCCTCGTCCAGCGCGTCGTTTTCATCGTCCTTTTCAATAAAAAACCGGTTCGTCACCACATCCTTGCCGCCATACAGCAAAATGCAGTCCGCCGGCTGGCCGTCGCGGCCCGCGCGCCCGGCCTCCTGGTAATAGCTCTCGATGTTTTTTGGCATGTTGTAATGCAGCACAAAGCTGACATTGGATTTGTCGATGCCCATGCCGAAAGCGTTCGTCGCCACCATCACCCGCGCTTCGTCATACAAAAACGCGTCCTGGTTGCGCTGGCGCTCGTCCGCCGAAAGGCCCGCGTGATAACGCGTGGCCGCGTAACCGTCAGCCCGCAGCTTTTCGCACACTTCTTCCACGGTCTTGCGCGTCAGGCAGTACACAATGCCCGAAGCGCCCGTGTGGGCCGCCAGATACCGTGTGACGGCCGCGTATTTGTCCCGCGGCTCCTCTACACCAAAATACAAATTCGGCCTGTCGAAGCCCGTCACCACGGTTACAGGGTCCGCGAGGCCCAGCAGGCGCACGATATCCTCCCGCACCTCGCCCGTGGCCGTGGCCGTAAACGCCCCCACCACGGGGCGGCGGGGCAGCGTTTCCAGAAAGCGGGCGATATCCAGATACCCGGGGCGGAAATCCTGCCCCCACTGAGACACGCAGTGGGCCTCGTCCACACACACCATGCTGATGTTCATGCCCTGCGCAAAATTCTGAAAGCGCGGCGTGAACAGCCGCTCGGGCGCGACGTAGATGATTTTATACACACCTTCCATGGCGTTGGCTATGGCCTTCGCCGTCTGCCCCTCCGTCAGGGAAGAGTTCAGGTATGCAGCGCGCACGCCGCTTTGCACCAGCGCGTTCACCTGGTCCTTCATCAGGCTGATGAGCGGCGACACCACCAGCGTGATGCCCGGCAGCAGCAGCGCGGGCAACTGGTAGCACATGGATTTGCCCGCGCCCGTGGGCATGATGCCCATGGCGTCGCGCCCCTGCAAAAGCGCGTCGATGAGCTGCTCCTGCCCGGGGCGAAAACCCTCGTAGCCGAAAACAGATTTGAGCAACGCGCGTTTTTCACTCACCGGTTGTGCTTCCATTCCAAAAATTCCTCGTAAGTGCCCGTGCGGTCCAGACAGCCCGGCTGGCCCAGCGGCAGCTCGATGATGCGGTTCGCGATCTCATCGATGAACTGGTGGTCATGGGACGAGAAAAGCAGGTTGCCGGGAAAGCGCGCCAGGCCGTCGGCCAGCGCCTGGATGCTCTCCAGGTCCAGATGGTTGGTGGGCTGGTCCAGCAGCAGCACATTGGCGTGGGTCATCATCATACGGCTGAGCATACAGCGTACCTTTTCGCCGCCGGACAGCACCTTTGCGGGCTTGTATACCTCGTCGCCGGAAAACAGCATCCGGCCCAGAAAACCGCGCAGATATGTTTCGGTGGTGTCCTCGCTGTACTGGCGCAGCCAACAGATAAGGTCCTCGTCAAAGCCCTCAAAAAAAGCGGAATTGTCTTGGGGAAAATAGCTCTGGCTCGTGGAAACGCCCCACTTGAAGCTGCCCGCGTCCGGCTCCATCTCGCCTGTCAGGATCTTGAACAGCGCGGTCTGGCCCGCCTCGTTTTCGCCCACGAGGGCGATTTTGTCGCCCTTGTTGGCGATAAAGCTGACATTGTCCAGCACCTTCACGCCGTCCACCGTCTTGGTGATGCCCTTCACAAACAGGATGTCCTTTCCGGCCTCCCGCTCCGGCTCAAAGCCCACATAAGGGTATTTGCGGCTGGAGGCGGGCATCTCCTCCAGCGTAATGGAATCCAGTATCTTCTTGCGGCTTGTGGCCTGCTTGGATTTGGATTTGTTTGCGGAAAAGCGCTGGATAAAGTTTTGCAGATCGCGGATCTTTTCCTCTTTTTTCTTATTCTGGTTGCGGATGAGCTGCTGCATCAGCTGGCTGGATTCGTACCAAAAATCGTAGTTGCCCGCATACATCTGCACCTTGTTGTAATCGATATCCACGATATGGGTGCAAACCGCATTCAAAAAGTGGCGGTCATGGCTGACGACGATGATGGTGCCGGGATAATCCATCAAAAATTCTTCCAGCCAGTCGATGGATTCAATGTCCAGGCCGTTGGTGGGCTCGTCCAGCAGCACGATGGACGGCCGGCCGAACAGAGCCTGCGCCAGCAGTACCTTCACCTTCTGGCGGCCGTCCAGCGCCGACATGGGCGCGGTATGCAGGTCCATCGGAATGCCCAAACCGTTCAAAAGCTGGTCCGCCTCCGTCTCGGCCTCCCAGCCGTTCATCTCGGCAAATTCACCCTCCAGCTCAGCGGCTTTTTCACCGTCCGCGTCGGTAAAGTCCTCTTTCGCATACAGCGCTTCTTTTTCTTTCATAATGTCATACAGGCGGCGGTTGCCCATGATGACGGTGTCCATAACATTGTACTCGTCGTATTTGAAATGGTCCTGCTCCAGAACGCTCATCCGGTCGTCCGCGCCCATAGTCACCGAGCCGGTGGTAGGCTCCAGCGCGCCGGAAAGGATGCGCAGCAGCGTGGACTTGCCGGCGCCGTTGGCGCCGATGATGCCATAGCAGTTGCCGGCCACAAATTTCAGATCGACGTGTTTATACAGCGTGCTGCCCGCGAACTGCAGGCTGACGTCGGTTACAGTTAACATAAAATTCTCCTTTTTCCCGGGCCGCACCGCACAATCCGCGGCTGACGCCTTAAACTCTGTCCCGCCTGCAGCTTTTCCGTCCTGTTTCGCAAAAGCCCTCGCCAAAACACAACGTGCGGCGGTTTCGCCCACGGGCGAAATCGCGCTGAATGGAGCCGCCTGCGCCGAAGGCACAAGCTGTGAGCCTTGTTTCATGTGACGAAAAAATTTTTGTACGGTCCGGCGTTTTGGAATGCTACAGTGTCGCCCTTGTACAAAACGCTATCTTGTTTACCATACCATGCCCGGCACGCTTTGTAAATACCTTTATACTTTATTATTATGGACACACGGCGCTTGACGGATGCCGCCGCCATGCCGTACAATGGATGCTGTACCCCCGCTGCGGCAGCGCCCCGCGCCCCGGGCGGGTTCAGAAAGGAGCGCCGCTTTATGCCGCTGATCATCCCACAGACCCTGCCCGCCTACAAGGCGCTCGAGGAAGAAAACGTGTTCGTCATGCACCGGGCCCGCGCCATGACGCAGGACATCCGCCCGCTGCGCATCCTGCTGGTGAACCTGATGCCGACGAAAATCGCCACCGAAACGCAGATCGCCCGCATGCTGGCCAACAGCCCCCTGCAGGTGGAGCTGACGCTGCTGCACATGGATTCCCACGAGAGCACGCATGTGCCCGGAGCGCATCTGGAGGCGTTTTACAAAACCTTCGACGAGATCAAAACCGAGCGCTTCGACGGCATGATCGTTACCGGCGCGCCCGTGGAAATGCTGGCCTACGAGGAAGTAGATTACTGGCCCGAGCTTTGCGCCATTTTTGAATACAGCAAAACGCACGTGTACAGCACGGTGCACATCTGCTGGGGCGCGCAGGCTGCGCTGTATTACCATTACGGCATCCACAAGCGCGTACTGCCGCAAAAAGTGTTCGGCATTTTCGCCCACCGGGTGACACGCCCGAAAAACCCGCTGGTGCGCGGCTTTGACGAAGTGTTCTACGCTCCCCATTCCCGCCATACCGAGCTTTGCCGCGAGGAGGTGGACGCCTGCCCTGCGCTGCGTGTGCTGGCCGAAAGCGGCAGGGCCGGGCTGCATATCCTCGCCACGGATTCCGGCCGCCAGATCTTTGTGTGCGGCCATATGGAATACGACCGCGACACCCTGCGCCTGGAGTACGAGCGCGACGTTAAAAGAGGCCTTCCCATCGCCGTACCGGAGAATTATTTTGAGGATGACGACCCTGCCAAGGGCGTTGTTTTCCGCTGGCGCAGCCACGCCAACCTGTTTTTTTCGAACTGGCTGAATTATTACGTCTATCAGGAAACGCCTTACGATTTGGAGAAGCTGTGAAATGGAAGCAAAGACAGTAAAAAGCAATATGACGGATATGACGCAGGGCAGCCCAGCCAGACTGATCCTATTTTTCGCGCTGCCGCTGCTGGTGGGCAACATGTTCCAGCAGCTTTACAATATGGTGGACAGCATCGTAGTGGGCCGCTTTGTGGGCAGCACGGCGCTGGCCGCCGTGGGTACGGCGTTCCCTGTAGTGTTCCTGCTGTCCAGCATGTTTATGGGGCTGGGCATCGGAGCCATGGTCATGGTGAGCCAGTTCTACGGCGCGGGCGACGCCGAACGCCTGAAGGCCACCATCGACACCATCTATACCGCGCTCATCGTCGGCATCGTGCCGCTCTCCATCGTGGGCATCCTTGTCAGTCGCCCCATCATCGCGTTGCTGGCGGTCCCGGCCGACACCGCGGACCAGTGCTGGATCTACATGGTCATCGTGCTGGGCGGGCTGATCGGCAGCCTGGGGTATAATGCCAACTCCGGCATCCTTCAGGGCCTGGGCGACAGCAAAACGCCGCTGCTGTTCCTTGTCATAGCGTGCATCATCAACATCGTACTGGACCTTCTGTTCGTGGTGGTATTCCACTGGGGGGTAGCGGGCGTGGCCATTGCCACCATCATTGCACAGGCGTTCAGCTGGATATTCGGCATTTTCTACATCAACAAAAAATATCCCCAGATCCACATCCATCCGTTCTGCTTCAAGTTCGACAAAGCGCTTTTCGGCCAGATCGTCAAGCTGGGCGTGCCCGCCGGCGTGCAGCAGGCGCTGTTCAGCTTCGGCGTCATGGCCATGCAGCGGCTCATCAACAGCTACGGTTCGGCGTTTATGGCGGGCTTCAACGGCGCCAACAAGCTGGATACCTTTGCCTTTATGCCCATCCAGAGCTTTGCCACCGCAGCCACCACGTTCGTTGGGCAAAACATCGGCGCCAACAGGCCCGAGCGCGTGCACAAGGGCACTGTTGCCACGCTGTGGATGAGCTGCGGCTTCAGCGTGCTGGTGGCCGCGCTGCTGCTGCCTACGGGACGCTTCTGCATGCGTCTGTTCTCCACCGAACCCGCCGTCATTGAAAGCGGATTTGCGTACCTGGCGCGCATTCTGCCGTTCTACTGGATGCTGGCCATTATGTTCGTGCTGTCCAGCATCATGCGGGGCGCGGGCGAGATGATGGTGCCTATGATCTCCAGCCTTGCGGCGCTGTGGCTGGCCCGTGTGCCCGCGGCCTATCTGCTGGCGCATTTTTTCGGGCCGATGAACATCCATTTCTGCTACGCCATCGGCTGGGCGCTGGGGCTGGCCATCTGCGTGCCGTACTATTTCTCCGGCCGCTGGAAAGAAAAAAGCATTGTCGTGCGCGCGGCCGGCGGAAGCTGAATACAAAAAAGCGCCTTGAACGGGACCTTCAAAAGTCCTGTTCAGGGCGCGCTTTTTTGCTGCTGCTATTTTCGACGGTCTGCCCGGACAAAAGGCGGCTCAACGCGCGGCTCCACCAGAAGCCTGTATTTTTCGGGACGGCGGTATGCGTTGCCGTGCGCCTCGCATTCGCGGTAGGCGCGAAGCCGCGCCAAATCAAGTGCGGCAAGATAAATTCCTTCCTCTTTATCCGCTTGCAGGATACAGGTATCCCGCGAGCCCTCCAATTCGGGAAGATATGCTACGCCGTCAAAAGCGCTGGAGCCGCCGTTGCAATCCGGAACAGATGCCGGATAATTGCAGGTTGCGACCGCCAGCATGTTTTCAAAGGCCCTTCCCCGCAGCTGGGAAAGGCGGTTGATTTCCATAGGACAGGCATTGGGAACCAAAATGAGCTCTGCCCCTTTCAGCATCAGGACCCGTGCGCTCTCCGGGAATTCCCTGTCGTAGCAGATCATTGCCCCTACTTTTACTTCACCACAGGCGGTATCCAAAGCGCAAACGTAAAAATCCTCACCGGGTGTCAGCTCCCGCTCCACATCAAAATCACAGGTATGCACTTTGGCGTAAACGAGCTTTCTCTCTCCGAACCTGTCAAAAAGAACAAGCGTATTGCGCGGGCCTCCCGCATATTCTTCCAGCAGCGTGACGCCGATGGCCATTTCCAGCTCCCCGGCAAGCCGCTGGAAGGAACGGACAAAGCTGCCGCCGGACGGAACAGCCTCAGCCTTCCACTCCTCCGCGGGTCGCCCGTAAATATTGTATCCGTTGCTCCACATCTCGGGGAACAAAGCGATATCCGCCCCCATCTTCTTCGCTTTCCGACAGGCACGGATTCCCTTTTCCAGATTCTCTTCCAAGCCGCCGCAGGGCGCTATCTGCAATAAGGCAATTTTCAAAGGCCGCATATATGCCTCTCCCCCTTTACCGCCCGCACAGCGTACGAACGCGTTCCGCACACAGCAGCATTCCGGCCACGCCCGCCAGCAGGAACGCCGGCAGCAGACCGATGCCCAGCCGTGCGGCCAGCACGCCGAACAGAGCGGGCACAAATGTGGTGCCCACATATGCGCATGCCATCTGCAGGCCAATGACCGCCTGGGAACGCTCCGCCCCAAAGCGGTAAGGCGTTTCATGGATCATACTCGGGTACACGGGCGCAAAGCCCAGCCCAAGCACGGCCATTGCCGCCACGCCGAACCCGGCAGGCAGCGGCAGCATCCAGCAGACGGCGGAGGCCGCCAGGCCGAATCCGTAGCGCAGCAGAACCACCCGCAGAACGTCGGACCGGCT
>OQWD01000600.1_pt1 | contig 13862 bp, 17 predicted proteins | sample 1691631 | NCBI WGS metagenome assembly OQWD01 (sample SAMN03418283, study PRJEB22391) | human gut metagenome | biome: human-gut; feature: organic feature; material: feces | host: Homo sapiens | place: Italy | collected 2013-04 | reverse complement strand
TTCCGGAGGCAAAAACCGCAGCGCGCTGCCGCCCGCGTAGAACAACCGGTCCAGAAATGCCAGCGCAGCGCCGTTGGGCGAGGCATAGTACACAGGGGAACCGAAAATGAAGCCGTCGCAGGCCCGGGCTTTTTCGATGGCCTCATTTACAGGATCGTCGTCAAAAACGCAGCGCTTTGCCTCCCGGCATTTGCCGCAGCCGATGCAGCCGCGGATCGCCTTTGTACCGATATGGACAAATTCCGTTTCCCCCCCGGCAGCCTCCAGCGCGCCGGCAGCCTCAGCCAGCGCAGTGTAGGTACAGCCCTTCGCATGGGGGCTGCCGTTTAACAGCAGTACTTTCATTCAAAACACCTCTTTGCAAAAATCAGGCGCGCCATGCGCCCGGAATCATGGTTTGGATCCCTCCCGCAGCAGGCGTAAAATCTCCGCCTCATCTTCCGATATATCATAATCGCCGGTAAAATGCACTGTGTCGCGATGGTACAGCAGGCCCTGCGCTTCATTGGCGGCCAGATACGACGCAAGCGCGTCTGCGCCGTCCTCCCGCACGCAGCGCACAAAGGCGGTAAGGCGTCTGCTGCTGCTCTGCGCAGAGGAAAACATGCCCTCCCCGCAGGGAAAAAGCGGGCATTCCCAGCATCCGGAGAAGCCTTTCTCCCGACAGCATGTACGCTGGTGGCACAAACAGGAAAGCTCGGCATCCGTACTTTCCCGGCAGCCCTTGCAGGACGGCTTGCCGCACAGGGCGCAGACCAGCCCGCATGGCGCGATGCTGCAGGCGATGCGCCCGATGTATTCCGGATCGGACATGTTAGGAATCCTCCTTTATTATAAATGATTGGAAACAGGGTTGCAAAACAGAAATCGAAAAAAGAGAGGACACATGGACGGCACAGTTCCACAGACCGGTTTTCTGCCGGGCAGGAACAGGCAGAATGCGGAAAAGCAGCTTCCCGGCAGGGCAAGTGCATCCGGATTGGCGGGAAAGCGCGGCTTTTTCGCCAATCTGCCTGCGAACAGGGTTTTCGGCCGCGGTCGCCGCGACATGGCGGCCTTCGGCGGCCGCTTCGTTCTACACGTCTTGGCACAGACCCTGTGGAGCATCGCGAGGCTATTTTGCGCAAAAAAGGCCGTCTGAACGCTAAGAGCTGCGTTTTTAGCACGATTATCTGCAAGGGAGGCTTTCCGTTTCTCCGGTACGTGTCTGCGGGCGTAGCCGCAACCTTTTTTGCGGCGTTCGTCCCATGGCCTGTATTTTGCTTCGCAAAGCTGCATTGCTTTGCCACCGCCAGCTTTTCCTAGATCTGTATCTATTCTTTCTTGTCCGTCTGTTTTATGTCTGCGGACGTCGAACTTATCTGGCCTCGAATGCTTCCTCCTCCGTTCCGAGCAGCTCGTTCAGCATACGTTCAGGTGCCTCCAGAAAGCGTTTGGTCAAAAGGTAAGGCTCTGTTTGCCGGTAGGGCGTTTTTTCGATGCCCCGTTCGCTCAAAACAAAAATTTCGGCGTTCGGATACGCCAGAAGCAGCGGGGAATGGGTGGCGATGAGAAACTGGGAATTTTTGCGGACCAGTCCGTCCAGAGCAGCCAGAAGCGCAAGCTGACGCGCGGGCGAAAGAGCGGCCTCCGGTTCGTCCAGCAGGTACAGGCCGCTGCCTGAAAAACGGTTGAGTACAAGCGCGAGAAAGCTTTCACCGTGGGACTGCTCATGAAGCGAACGGCCGCCGTAGGCGCCTTTCAGCGGCGCAATCTCATCCAGACGGTCGATCTCTGTGGCAACATTGTAAAAGCTTTCTGCCCGAAGGAAAAAACCATCCCGGGGGCGGCGCGGGCCGCGCTGCAGCACCAGCGAGCGGTACAGCTCCGCGTGCGTTCTGGCGGTAGAGAAGCGGAAATTCCGCGTGCCGCCCTCGGGATTGAAACCCCATGCCGCCGCGATGGCCTCCAGCAGCGTGGATTTGCCCGTGCCGTTTTCTCCCACCAAAAACGTGACAGGTTTTTCCAGCCGCAGGCGCCCCATACGGGCCAGCGCCCGAACAGCCGGCAGGGAAAAGGAATAATCAGACTGCAACGCGACGGCAACCCCCACGGCGCGAAGATAGAGAGCATCGTTCACGGGCGTTCCCCCTTCCGTACGGGCGCGCGGAAGAGAGGTGCGTTTTCCAGCGCGCCGCCGCGCAGGTATTTCTCCGCACAAGCGTGGAGTACGGGCTGTATCGTCGGGTAGGTGAGCGCGCTGGGCAGTGCGGCAAAGGCACGTACTTGCGCGATTTCGCTTTCGGGCAGAGGGCCGCGCGTGATGGCCTCCGCCAGAAACAGTGCACCCCAGCTCGTCTGTCCGCCCTGTGTGACGCTATAGCAGCCGCAGGCGCACAGACGGAACCTCAAAGCGCCCGTTTCCTCGTATAGTTCACGGCATGCGGCCTCCAGCGGTGTTTCGTCCGGCTCCCGGTGTCCGCCGGGGAGCTCCCAGGTTTTTTGCGCGCTGTGGCGCACCAGAAGCCAGGCGCCGTTTTCCCGTACCGCAATGACGGAAAAGGCTTCTGTGATGTCCTTAGGGACGGCGGCGTGTATCTCGACGCCGTCTTTACGGCAAACGGGGGAAGGAATATTGGGCTCCATAATGCCCCTCCTTTTGTGGGAGCAAGGCGGGCGCGGCGGCTGGCAAGGCCTCCAGACTGTCCGGCGTGCGCCGCAGCTCATCCTCCATCTCCAGCATGTTTTCCCAGTATCTTTTGGGACAGTGCGTCATGCGGCAGCGGGGGTTTTCCCGCGCAGCGATGGCGATGGTCTTGTAAAATCGCTTCCAAAGGACGCGGTAGCGCAGCTCCTCGGCGGTGGCGGGCGGCAGCTCCAGCGTATCCAGGGAGATGATCCGCGCTTTGCGGTCCTGCCAGACCAGTGCGGCTTTGTGGGTACGGTCGAAGATCAGAAAGGTTTCATTCATCAGGCAGGAGCAGAAATGCTCTTTCAGAAAGGGGAGCACATAGTTTTTCGGCGTGATGGTCGCGGCCAAAGCCCCGTCGTAGTCAGAAAAACGGAGGAATTCCTTGAGCAGATGGGCTTCGTTCAGCAGATTCTGCCGCGCGGCCAGCATCGGCTGAACAGCAGTGTGGGACAACAGATACATCGTCTGCCGTCCGCGCCGGTAGCCCAGCAGAAGGAAGCGGAGAATCGCCAGCTCCTTGCCCGGCATACAGCTCAAAAATACGCACTGCACCAGAGCGGCCGCGTCGGGCGAGATCTTCCGGGGAATGGAATCGTAGACGCGCGCAGCCTTTTCCTCGTCTGCTGCGATATATTTCTGGCGGAACAGCGTAGGCTGGGCCGCTTCTTCGGGTTGGATATCCACAGGAAGCTCATGGGTATATACGCTTTCGTGCACGCAGCACAAAAGCCCTTCAAAGCTGCCGTCGTACAGGTAGATCACATCTGACGTGCCAGGCACGAGACCGCCTCCTCACATACTTCCCGCGCGGCCAACGCAGGGCGCATTCCCTGTGCCGCCAGCTCCTGTACGGCGGGCGCGGCAAACAGGCTCAGCTGTTCCGTGCCAACGCCAAAGGCGGCGGGGTCGAGCAGGGCGCGCACGGTGGCCTCCGGCCCGGCAGTCACGCCACGGGAAAAGCCTTTGCAGGTGATGAAATACTGGGCCCGTTTGAGCACCACGCCGATACGCTTCAGGTCGGCAAGGTCCAGCTGCCCGCTGCGCCGGGCCACCCGAATGCGCTGGGCGCTTTTTACGCCGATGCCCGGAACCCGCAGCAGCATTTCGTAGGAACAGCGGTTTATGTCCACAGGGAACAAATGCATGTTATGGACGGCCCAGTTGCATTTGGGGTCCAGGTAGGGATTGAAGTCCGGATGCTGCTCGTCGAGGATCTCGGAGGCGGAAAACTGGTAGAAGCGCAGCAGCCAGTCGGCCTGATACAGCCGGTGCTCGCGCAGCAGCGGGGGTTTGGTGTCCAGCGCGGGCAGCAGCGAATCCTCGGCCACCGGAATGTAGGCGGAGAAAAATACGCGCTTCAGGCTGTATTTTTGGTAAAGCCCCTCGGTCAGCCGCAAAATCTGATAATCCGTTTCGGGGCTTGCGCCGATGATCATCTGCGTGCTCTGCCCCGCGGGCGCGAACTGCGGGGCTTTGCGGTAGCGCATCAGCTCGGCTTTGCTTTGCGTGACGCTTTGGCTCACCTGCTTCATGGGGGCAAGAATGGCGCGTTTGCTCTTGTCTGGAGCCAGCAGCGAAAGGCTCCGCTCACTGGGAAGTTCGATATTGATGCTGATGCGGTCCGCCAGCAGGCCGAGCCGCGCCACCAGCGCCGGCTCTGCTCGCTGGGCAGCTCCACATTGACGCTCAGACGGTCGGCTAGGTAGCCCAGCTGCTGCAGCAGCTCTGGGCTGGTACCGGGAATGGCCTTGGCGTGGATATAGCCGCCAAAGCGGTACTCGCCCCGCAGCAGCTCCAGCACGCCGATCATCTGTTCCATCGTGTAGTCCGGACTGCGCAGCACCGCACTGGAGAGGAACAGCCCTTCGATGTAATTGCGGCGGTAGAACCCGATGGTCAGATCCGCCAGTTCGCGCGGTGTAAAGGCGGCGCGGGGCACATCGTTGGTCACACGGTTCACACAATATTTGCAGTCGTAAACGCAGCAGTTGCTCAGCAGTACCTTCAGCAGGCTGATGCACCGGCCGTCAGCCGCAAAGGCATGGCACAGCCCGGCGGCCACAGTGCTGCCAAGGCCGGTCTCGTCGCCCGGCCGCTCGGAGCCGCTGGACGTACAGGCCACGTCATATTTTGCGCTGTCCGTCAGGATCGTCAGTTTTTCCAGCACATCCATGCTCGTTCCTCCGTGCCGGTATACGGCGGTTTTGAAAAAGGGTGTAAAAAAGAAAGCCCTGACGAAACACGTGTTTTTTCACAGGGCTTTGTGGGATTTCAAATAAGAAAAAAGAGGTTTTCCTTACACAGGGGCGTCATTGCACGCGCTTTTGTGCAATTTCCGCGGCCGGCATGCTCCCGGCCGCGCGGTACCCCCGGGCTCAGGCGGGGGCGACCGGCTCCGGATATTCCTCCAGAACCGACAGCCTGCCGCCGGAGAGGCCCAGGCGGACAATGCTGCAATTGCCGAAACGATGCGTCCAAAACAGGGAGAGAGGAAGTCCTTTGATCTGCAGGTAGAGCGCGTTCAGTGCAGCGCCATGGCTGGCGACAAGGACGTGCCGATCCTCCGGCAGTTGTTGAAGGGCATCCAGAAAACCTCCGGTGCGGCGCAGCACGGAATCCAGGCTTTCGCCGCCCTGCGGCGGCGTATAATTTTGCGGCGTTTCAAAAAAGGCCGTACCGGCAGGGCCAAGCGTGCGGAAATCGCTGCCTTCCCAAATGCCGAAACCAATCTCGATCAGGCGTGGGTCCAGCTCTATTTTTTCTTCGGGCCAGCCCGAGACGATACATGCGGTATCTACCGCACGCCGCAGCGGGCTTGCGTATACAGCGTCAAAATGAACGCCGCGCAATGCTTCGTGCGGAGCCCGAGCCTGTTCAGCGGAATATCGCTGCGGCCCTGCAGACGGAACTGCCGGTTGTAATCGGTCTGGCCGTGGCGTATCAGGTAAATTTCAGTTGCTGGCATATTTCCTCCAAAAGTACGTATTATGGGACAAATATTCTGATATCCTGAGAGACAAAGAGGAGCGGTCTACCAGCGTGCACGTGTCTCCACAACCTTGCCGGCGATATATAGGTGTTCCAGATCTTCACCCATGATGATCTGCGGCGCATATACATTGTTGAAGGGCTGCAGGATGATGGTGTTGCCCCGCCGGATGAATTTTTTCAGCGTTCCCTCACCCTCTCCGAAAATAACGACACCCAGATCTCCGTTCTCGAGCGTGGGCTGGCGGTGCACCAGAGCAAGGTCACCGTCGCTGATGCGGGGTTCCATGCTGTCGCCTTTTACCAACAGATAAAAATAACTGCCGGGGTCTTTTACGCGGGCGTATTCCTCGCCGTAGTCCTCTTCAAAGGCGAACGCGCCAAAACCTGCGCGCACTGTGCCGATAATGGGTATGGGAAATTCACGGGGACCATCCGCTGCCGCAACGGCGGGTGTGATAGGGGCGGGAGCACAGCCCAGCAAATAATCGGTGCTTACTTTAAAGTAAGCGGCAACGCGCGCGAGCGTCTGTGGGTCCGGGGTGGAACGCCCGGTCTCCCACTTGCCGACAGCCTGCTGCGTGACGCCCAGCAGGCTGGAAAGCGCCGCCTGGGAGAGCCCATTCAGCTTGCGCAGCTCTTTCAAACGTTGTGCAAACATGCGGATGCCTCATTTCTATCTATCATTCTATATTTGATTTTACTACTTATGGTTGTCAAAGTAAAGCGGGTTTTTCTTTTAAATTGTAAAAAAAGTTGTTAAACGGTCTTGACAACAACTAGCGGTTGTATTATTGTGAAAACACAGAGGAAATATTCAGCGATTCAAGCTGTGAAAAGAGGAATCATGATGAAAAAGGAAATGAAAAGCTTTTTTTTGCGTATGGCGGTCGTTCTGTTGGTATTGGGCGCGATCTGTTTTGTAGGAGCCTATGGCGCCGGAAAACTTTGCGCGGAAATGCTGCTGACGCCTGCCTGTGCGGCACTGGCTTATGCCGCGTATCAGGCTGAGAAAAACCTGTTCCGTCCCGCGCCCAAAGCGCCGGTGCTGCGCGTTGCTGCCAAGGAACAGACACCCATGCGTGTTGCATGATTGGGCACAGGATGGGAAAGATAGTTTTACGGGCATTGATGATAGCAGAGCAAAAAAATAGGAATTGTAACTATTTTGCTGTTGACTTACAGTGCAGATAATGATATTCTAACCATGACAAAACTTTCACAAGCAGAGTTTTGCGATTGAATTAGGAGGTAATTCCCTATGAAGAAACTGCTTACTTTGGCTCTGGCGGCTGTGCTGGCGCTTTCTCTGGTGGCCTGCGGCGGCAGCGGCAGCATCAAGGACGGCACATATACCGCCCAGTACAAGGAACCGTCCCATGATTGGACGGAGTATCTGTCCGTCACTTATAAGGACGGCGTGATCACGGATGTGGATTTTGATGCGAAGGATGCCAACGGCAACCTGAAGAGCGAAGCCACGGCAGAGACTTACCCGATGGATCCGCTTCCTTCCGAGTGGATTCCCCAGCTTGAGGAAAACGTCAAAGCCGCTGGTACTGCCGATAAAATCGAGGCTGTGGCTGGCGCAACTTCGTCCAGCGAGTCCGTGAAAGTACTGATGGCAGCTGTTGAGAAGCAGGCCAAAGCCGGTAATACGGAAGTTGTCCTTGTGGATAATGCGGAATAATTTCAATTTGTAAGAAACAGGCGCCTGCCCGGGCGCCTGTTTCTTTGCATCCCGAAAACCACCGGCTCGTGAACTGTCCTCTGGTTCCGGAACAGTTCATTTGCCGGTGGATGATTATTTGCAAAAAGAACTGTTTGAAAGCATATTTCCCCCAAAAAATATAGAAGATGTTTTTCGGTGCGAAATCTTGGCGATAATATTGACAGCGACGGAAGGATATGTTATCATTATTAACGCACTCTAAGCCGCAAGACCGGGGAGAGGTGTCCGAGTGGTTTAAGGAGGCGGTCTTGAAAACCGTTGAACAGCAATGTTCCGTGGGTTCGAATCCCACCTTCTCCGCCATTTAAGGAACCGGCGGCTGGTGCATAAAACAGAATAGCGGAAAAATGAACGCTGCCATTTTGGAGAAGTACTCAAGTGGTGACGAGGCGCCCCTGCTAAGGGCGTAGGTCGGGAAACCGGCGCGAGGGTTCAAATCCCTCCTTCTCCGCCATAAAGAATTACCGGTATAGATGCGTCTGGCGCAAAGCCAGGCGCATCAACCGTTTCCGGGCTTTTTCGAGCCCGGATTTCTTCTTTTGAACCATAGATTTTTATGGAGGTTTCGGAGCAACTGACCGGATTTGAACTGGAGGATCTCATGTCCTGGACAGTTTCCAACCTCCAGCGCCCTTTTAGAGAGGACTTTTCTCTCGAAAAAAGCGGCATCATCGCAGAAAAAGTATCACAAATATTTGGGCGTCGTTTTGTCGGCTTTGACAGCTGAAAAAGCGGCGCCCTTTTTCAATTTCTAAAAGGGCGCTGGCTGCAGCGTCTGAAACGACAGGCTGGAGAAGACCTCTCCGGCCTTATTTTTTTACAACAGGAGGATCGCTCACATGGACACCCAAAACACAAGCCGTCAGCTTCGCTACCTTGAAGAAGTCCGTACTCCCCTGCACCGTGCAGGATTTGGAACCCTGCCGGTGGAGGGAGAGCAGTTGCCTGTCCTTTGGAACGGCGCACCCCTCTGCCGCATCACCGGCAAGGGCAGCGTGTTCTATCGGCGAGAGGATGCGGACACGCCCCAGGCAGAGGATGCCCTATATCGCGTCGAGGACATCGCCGCGAAGACGCTGGAGTATATGGCCGCTATGGAAACCGCTCCGCAGCTCAAAGCCAGTGGACTGGATGGCGACTACCGCATCCTCGCTGACTTTGGCGCCACGGTGCTGGCAGGTACTCCAAGCAAATACGGCGTTCAATTCGTCACATGGGATTGGGACTATGACCGCACGGGCGTGGTACACGGGCACTATTTCATGGAGAACTACGATGCCGCCAAGCAGGATTTCGCCACACGCTCCGGGCTTATCCCAAAGGAACAGCTTTTCAGCCCGGAGCAGCTGACTGAGATATTCCGCTGCTGCGCCGATTCCGTGGATGAGGACTTCTTTGAGCTGACGGATATGCAGGAAGAAATGATCCGCGGAATCCAGCAGCAGATCAGGGTGTGCGTGCCGGATCTGGACGAGCGCGTCCGTCAGCAGGAGGAAGCATTGGAACGAGCCTCGCAGGAGCAGACAATGTAATAGCAGCATGGCATGGGCCGGAGTTTTAGCAATAAGACTCCGGCCCTTTTTTATTTTCAAAAAAGGAGTTTGATTTGCTTGACGCGATACTTTATGAAGTTCACACCCCTGTTCGCCGCAGAGGTGCAGATGATGACGCCACCCCGTCATCAGCCTCGCAGAAGCGGACGCATCCGCAGCAGCTTTCGCTACAGTGCCGACGATGTGCGCTGCAAAGACTGCACGAGATATGACAGCGGACACCCCTGCCACCTGAATGAATGCGTCTGTCTGGAGGAGCGCATCGAGGCCGGCGTGGTGGAGCTGAATGCTCTGGCGCGGGAGTGCTTTGGCGGAAGGTTGTTCCGCCCGCTGCAAAGACGGCTGCGAGATGAGCTGAACCGGCAGCCCTTTTGCTTCTTCCTCAGTGATGCCCACAGAGAACGATGGACGCATTGGAAAAACCGCTGCTACGGTATGTCCGAGCGCAATGCGGCTGCGCTGCTTCTGCTTACCGCCGATGAGGAGCTTTGGCAAAGAGTCCTCTGGCATTTCGACAGCAGCGGCTTCGACTTCCCCGCCATCCGCCTCTCCGGTATTCACCCGGAGCTGTACAGCATTTATCAGGCGGCGAAAACCATTTCCGTTGGCGGTGATAACATCGTGATAGAAGACCTTGCTTTTTCCGAGCTGGTCAGTGATAGAGCCTTTCGGCTCATCCTCGGAGCACTCCTGCTGTGCAGGTACGGCGAGGTGGTCTTAAATCTGGAAAGAAAGACGGAGGAGATAACATGATGATTCAAGCGGTTCTCGGTAATCCCAACCACCCGGAATACGGCGTGGCGACCATCCCGTTTCCCATTCCGCATGACCAGTACGCACACTGCATGGAACTGTTGGAGGCGTTGGAAATTGGTGACGCGGTCAAGGCGGACTGCAAGGTGGAGGAGGTTGATAGCTTTTTCTTTGTGCTCAAACGCACGGAAATGCTCACGGTCAATGTGGAGGAGCTGAACTACCTCGCCAAACGGCTGGAAAGCTTCGACACCGGCGAAGCCGCGCAGTTTCAGGCGATGGCCCACAAGCTGGAGCTGTTCGAGCCGAAGGATCTCATCAACCTGACCTTCTGCTGCCAGCAAGCCACGGTCATTACCGACTTTTCCGACCTCGCCGCCATCGGCCGCGACCATTACATGAACCTGCACGGCGGCAGCGCAAGTGTGGATGAGCTGAACAAACTGGACGGCAAGGGAACCGCACGGCAGCTCATTGAAAGCGGCAGCGGCACGATCACCCCCTACGGTGTGGTCTACGACAACGGCATGAAGTTAGAGCAGATCTATGATGGCCGGTTTTTCCCCTGCTATTACTACGAGCCGAACGCCATCACCGTTGCGGTGACCTCCAAAGCCGAGCCGGAGGACACCGAACACATCACATGGCTGTACCTCCCCATGGAACAGGAGGAAATCGACCGTGCCCTCCTTCGCGGGGGCATCACAGACTCCGCCGATGTCCGCCTGCGGCTGGAGGACAGTCAGCTCCCCAACGAGGTGGATGTCCTGTTGGATATGAAGTATGAAAACCTCTCCGACCTCAACGAACTGGCAGGGGCAACGGATGGGTTATCAAAAGCGGATATGGAAAAGCTGGGCGCCGTGGTCACGCTGGCAGAGCCAAAGTCCGCGGCACAGATCAAAAACCTTGCGGAAAGCCTTGACCTGTTTGACTTCGCCCCCGGCACACATACGCCGGAGGACTACGGCAAGTATATGATCCGCCAGTCCGGCCGCTTCGAGTATGACGAAAACCTCGATGCTTTTTATGACTATGAAAAGTACGGCACGGAGCGCATGAATGAGGAGGACGGGGTGTTCACCGACCGGGGTTACATCGCCTATAAGGGCTATACCAGCATGGAGGAAGTGATGAACGGTGGTCAAAGCAGCCACATGGTGATGGGAGGGCTTTCGCGATGATCATTCAGGCGGAACTGAAGTGTAAGCAGACTGAGTGTGAGGCAGACCCCTGCGCCGTGGATAAGGTCATCGAGCTGCCAAGCCCGCGGTTCAAGCAGTTCAGCCGCGCACTGCTGGCTGATTACGATTTCATCGCAGAGAATAAAAACGCCATCCGACACGATGATACTGCAAGGCACTGCCTGCTCATCCTCCACGCGGAGGGAAAGGACGGTTTCCTTGTTGATCCGCAGGGATACAACTACGCCCGGTACAGTGCCTTTGTTCCCAACGCCCGCAGCTTGCTGACACCGGATATGGGGATCGACCGCAGCTATCTTTCGCCGGCAGAGCCTTGGCGGGATGAGAGCAGGGATGAAATGCTCCGTATGACGCTGCGTGTCGAGGGAAAGCCGGACTACACCCTCGTCCTCCCCGCTGACGAGGAATACCTGGACGCTGTGAAGGATTACCTCGATATTGATGTTTTCGCGGATGCCATGCTCTGTGACATTCGCTTCAAGGCGCCTTACATCGGGGAGCTGATCCGTGATACGGATTGCCCCGCCGTGGAGGATTACAACGATTTTGCCGAAGCCTTGGAGGACATCTGGCAGAAGGACGGGATGCTTCTGACCTGCGCCGCTGTGCTGGAGGCCGAGAAACCGGAAACCCTGCACCGGGCCTGTGAGCTCCTGCGTAATCTGGACAACTACCAGCGCATCACGGAGGATGCCTACGGTTACGGTCAGCAGCGATTACAGGAAACGCTGGGGCTGGATGATGAAGCCATCTATGAGCTGGACGGCTACATGGATTTTGAGAAATACGGTCAGGACTGCATGGAAAACGACTGCGTGACAATAACAGAGTTCGGCCTTCTGCGCCGCCTGGACCCGCCCTTCCCGGAGCAGCGGCAGGGGCAGCGGATGATGTAAGCAAAAGCGGCTCGATCCATTTGGAACGAGCCGCTCGATAGGCAGACAAACTGGAATTTATGAGCCTTTAGCGTTGGCAAACGCCGATTTAAACGCATCTATTGCTCGTTCCGCTGTATGCTGTTTGATTAGGCCATCTTTTTCGTTTACCGCAAGATGGATACTGGTTCCATCAGCCTTGAGCAGAAGAAATGCAGGATTCATATTTGCGGCACCCGATAAAATCACTCCAGAAATTATACCATCTTCTATGTTTTCCTCAAGGATAGTTCCACATTCTGAAAGTGCTGTTCTCATCAACGCATAAGTATCGCCGGACGTATTCTCAATCTGACACTCAATAGCTGTCATAGCAAGATTTAATGCAACTTTTTTTGTGATTGTTCTACCAAATTGGGGTGCATACATGGAAATTATATTGGCCAACAAATCATTGATTTGTCCGTTCATCATATCACTTGCTCCTCTCCACAAATTTCGATTTGTTTACCTCATCATAGCGCATCCCCAGTAATGTGTAAAGCCAAATTCTACACCGAAAGGAGATCATAACTTTGAAAAAAACAACACAATTCCATATCCGACCTGCCCGCCCGGAGGAGGCGGGCTTATTTTATACCCCGCACCCCGAAGAAGATAAGCGGCTGGGTACCGTTGGACATGTCCGGATGGACTTCGGACGCAGCGGCAACGAGTTCTGGCATACATGGTGGCCCCGCGGCCCGGAGGAACTGAACAGCCCCGCGTTCAAAGCGGAGCTGCAGGAGGTCGTGGACACGCTGCGGGAGAGTGTACTGAAAAGCCGCTTCGCGATGGAGCGTTTTTGCTATGAACACGGTGGCAAAATCAGCGGCGGCTGGACACAAAACTACGGTTACATCGTGGAAACCGAGCATTACCGCTACTGCCTGCGCTGCAATCCGTCCCCCGGAGATTATAACTGCTACCTCACGGCCTATGATCTGGATGTCCAGCGGCAGAACATGACGCAGGACAAGCCTCTGGTGGGCCGCGTCACCTATGCCAACGGCGATACACAGGAGTTTACCGATGCCGAAGCCTTTCTCGAGTGCGTGCGGGAGGAGCTTCCGTATCGCCCGACCACAGGCTTCCGTTACGAGGTGCTGACCGACGATCCCAGCGTCCGCAAGCAGGTGGATGACATGATCTTCGACTTCTACGGCGAGGAAGCTCCTTGCCGGCAGGAGGATCACGAGCCTCGGCCCGAGCAGGGCATGACCTTCGGAGGAATGTAATGGACGCTTCAAGAAAGCAGCGAGATCCGGTCGCTTTCAAAAGCCTTGCCGAGCTGAAGCGGTTCATCCGCCCCGGTGTGGAGCTTAAGACCGTCAGCCACGCCAATCACGCGGATATGGTGGGGCTGACCCGTGTGGTGACCACGGTGCAGACGGTGGGCTTCTATTCCAAGATCAAGGACCAGCCGGAGCATCCCTTCTCCACCTGCAACCACGGCAAGGGCTTCTACACCGATTTTGGGAAAGCCGGCAAATACATCTTTGATGGTACGACGGTCAAGGTGAAGGATACCCGAAAGCAAGATCGCGGCGTGATCTACGAGCTGGAGTTTTACAACAGAGAGCAAAACATGGAGGAAACGATAATGGACAGAAAAATGGTGAATTTCATTAAGGAGCAGTATCCCCCCGGCACCCGCATCCGGCTTAATTCGATGAAGGACCCTTATCATCCCATTCTTCCCGGCACGGAGGGCGAAGTAGACTTTGTGGACGATGAGGGTCAAATTTTCATGAAGTGGGATAATGGCCGCACACTGCCGCTCGCCCCCGGCGAGGACAGCTTCACCGTGCTGCCGCCCAAGCTGACCAGCCTCAAGCTGTATATGCCCCTGACCGCCGATCTCTATGAGCGGAACGAGTACGGCGACTTCGACGACAGCAGCACATTGCTGGAGGGCAGTGAGCTGCGCGGCTATCAGGATCAGATCACGGCGGCGCTGGTGAAAAACCGGATGCCGGAGGAGACGGAGCGGGGGCTCATGCATTGGTATGATGAAGCCGACAGCGGTGACTTTCACCGCGCTTG
>OQWD01000595.1_pt1 | contig 13927 bp, 10 predicted proteins | sample 1691631 | NCBI WGS metagenome assembly OQWD01 (sample SAMN03418283, study PRJEB22391) | human gut metagenome | biome: human-gut; feature: organic feature; material: feces | host: Homo sapiens | place: Italy | collected 2013-04 | reverse complement strand
TTTTTGCCGTTCTGGCTTTGGCTTTTGTTTTTGCAGGCACCGCCTGCCGCGGAGGCGATGTTGTTGTTGACATCGGCCATGACACGCCTGCACCGACAGCAAAGCCGACAACGTCGCCGACGGCTGAACCGACACCGGAGCCGACGGCCGAACCGACGCCGGAGCCCACCCCTGCGCCTGTTCACGCAACGCTCATGTTTGTGGGCGATTTGATGTGCCTTTCAAGCCAGCAGCGCGGCGCGAAACAGCAGGCGGGCGGCAGCGGCTATGACTTTTCTCCGTCATTTGCATATGTCAGGGAAGTTTTTAACAATGCGGACTGCGTTATCGGCAATCTTGAAACATCGCTTTCGCATTCGTGGCCCTATGCAACGGAGCAGCGCAATATCGGCGGAATGCCCAACTGCAACGGGCCCAAGCAATATTTGGGAGCATTGAAATTTGCGGGCTTTGACGCGCTTGTGCTTGCAAACAACCATTGCTGTGATGCGGGCGTTCAGGGCATTATCGAAACCACTCAGGCTGTTGAGGAATACGGCTTTCCCTACACCGGACTTTTCCGCGAAAAGGACGCGCAGCGGTTCGTAATCCTTGATGTTAAGGGGATAAAAGTCGGCCTCCTTTCCTATGCCGAATTCTATAATTCAAAAGATAAAGCCGTTCGCGAAGCGGGCTGTGAATACATGATAAACACCTATTCAAAGGAACGCATTGCCGAGGACATTGCGGCGGCGCGGGCTGCCGGTGCGGAGCTTATCGTGGCCTATAATCATTGGGGCGCGGAACATACGCACCAACCCACACCGAAGGTCGTGACTCACGCTCAGGAGATGGCGGATGCAGGCGTTGATATCATAATCGGCTCACACTCCCATGCGGTTCAGCCCGTTGTTTGGCTCACGGCGGCGGACGGACGGCAGGTGCTTTGTGCATATTCAATGGGCAACTTTGTGTCCAGCATGGGCAGAAGCACCGCGAACGACACTTTCATTGCGGAAATAGGCATCGTCCGCGAAGGGGGAAGTGTGCGCGTGGAGAGCGAGAAATATCATCCCTGCCGCGTGTTCCCGCAGCTTAAAGGCTATTGGTATGTTGTTGTGCCGACGAACGTGACGATCGTTAATAGCATCATTCCGCAGCTTAAGGCGGCGGAAGAAAGGATAACGGCAATTGTAAACCCGGAGGGAAGATAAAATATTAGCATGAAGCTGCTTTCAAAAATCCTTGCATATGCTGCCGTGCCGTGCCTTGCTGCCGCGCTGCTGATAAGCTTTATCGGCCGGCTTTCGGGAGATAAGGTTTGGATCAAAAGGGAGTATGAAAAACTGGATATAAACGATTACACCGGCATGAGCACGGACGAGATGTGCACCGTGTATCTTCGCATGGTTGATTATATGAAGGGCGGGACGGATGAGCTTCAAACGGAAGTCACGGTGTTCGGCGAACGTACCGAAATGTTCAGCGAGCGGGAAATTTCGCACATGAGCGATGTCCGAAAGCTCTGGTTCGGGGTTGAAACAGCGAAATACATTCTGTTCGCCTTTGCAGCAATTGCGGCTGCGCTTGCTCTGTATGTTTACAGGCGGAGTGCCGCCGCCGTGCTTGCCCGCTGCTGGCTTGTCGGGATTTGCGTCATTGCCTTCATTGCGGCTGTGCTTACAGTTTGGGCTGCCGTGGATTTTTATTCGTTCTGGATACTGTTTCACGCAGTATTTCTGGATGTTCCGTCTGCAATATTTGACCCGGCGGAAAGTTTGATGATTCGCATCTGCGTTCAGCAGCTTTTCAGCGATCTGATACTTCGCATTGCAGTTTACACCGTGAGTGCCTGTGCGGTTATAAGCATTCTCGCGGTGATTGTGTGCAAAACCTCGGGAGCAGGCCGGGGAACCGTGAAAAACAGACTTAGGGATGCTAAAGACTAATTTCACTTAATCAAATCAATCGTTCCGGTTACTGCCTGCGGAAGCGGGAGTCGGCTCGGAAAGTGAAAAGCGGTTTGGAAAGGAAAATCAATTTGAATTGGTCCGAAAGATGTGAACCCGCGCTGAAACGCTTTATGAGCGGGGAAAATGAACTTATACTCGGGATTGAATCCTCCTGCGACGAAACAGCCGCCGCCGTTCTGTGCGGCGGACGCAAAGTGCTGAGCATGGCGGTGCATACGCAAATTCCCGTTCACAGGCTGTACGGCGGCGTTGTGCCGGAAATTGCTTCCCGCAGCCATACGGAGCGGATAGGTGCCGTTGCGGATGAGGCATTAAAAACTGCCGGAGTCGGTTTGAATGACATCGGTGCAATTGCCGTAACCTGCACGCCCGGGCTGATCGGCGCACTGCTTGTGGGCGTCAGCTATGCAAAAGGCCTCGCATACGCCGCAAACATTCCTTTGGTCGGCGTGAACCATATTGCGGGGCATATCGCCGCAAACTATCTCACTTATCCGGATCTTGAACCGCCGTTTGTCTGCATTGTGGCTTCCGGCGGGCACAGCCATATCGTTCGCGTGGTCGATTACAATCGCTTTGAACTTATCGGCAGAACGCGCGATGATGCGGCGGGTGAAGCTTTTGACAAGGCAGCGCGTGCGCTCGGCTTGCCGTACCCCGGCGGCCCGGAGATAGAGAAGCTTGCAAAATGCGGGAACCCGAACGCATTCCGCTTCCATGCACCGTTTAACGAGGGCGAAAGCAATGATTTCAGTTTTTCGGGAATCAAAACGGCCGTTGTCAACCTGCTCCATAATGCGGAGCAGAAGGGGGAAGTTCTGAATAAGGCCGATGTCGCCGCCTCCTTCCAACGTGCCGTTGCGGATACCCTGACGATGAAATCCGTTCGCGCGGCTCTGCGCGAAAAAAGCTCCGTGCTTGCCCTTGCCGGCGGAGTGAGTGCGAACAATGTGCTCCGCACCCGGCTGCAAACCGAGTGCGACAGGAACGGCATCCGTTTTTGCCGCCCGGATATGCGGTTCTGCACCGATAATGCGGCAATGATAGCCTGTCAGGGTTATTATATGCTGCGCAGCGGGGAGGTTTCCGGGCTGGATTTGAATCCTTCGGCGGCCGAGTTCCTGTCGGAAGGAATGTAATTGTCGGGCAGCGGCAAACTCACTCAACAAAACTTGAATACAATAACAAAACAGGACTGCTGCCTTTTACGGTGCAGTCCTGTTATTTGTCAGCGGGGGCGGGGATACCGAGCCCGCTGATGCAGTTTGCGGTTTACTGAAAGCAATGCTTATTTCGTGTAGCGTACAACGGGCTTTCTTGCCGCGGTGACCTCATCGGGACGGCCGACGGGGGTGGTGACGGGGCAGGCGTGTACGGCCTCGGGGTTTTCTTTGGCTTCACGGGCAATGTCTTTCATTGCTTCAATGAACTCATCGAGAGTCTCACGGCTTTCGGTTTCGGTGGGTTCGATCATCATTGCTTCATGAACGATAAGCGGGAAGTAGATGGTCGGGGGATGGTAACCGCGATCGATAAGGGCTTTTGCGATATCGGTTGTGTGAACGCCGAGATCGAGCAGTTCGCCCGGAGCAATGACGCATTCATGCATACAGATGCGGTCGTGGGGAATCTCATAGGTGCCGCGCAGTGCGTTCATGATGTAGTTTGCATTCAGAACGGCATTTTCGCTTGCTTCCTTGAGACCCTTGCCGCCGAGAGAGCGGATATAGGCATATGCCTTGACGATAACACCGAAGTTGCCGTAGAAGCTCTTGACCCTGCCGAAGGATTCGGGGCGATCGTAATCGAGTTCGATCATGCCGTTGCGTTCAACAAGCACGGGAACAGGCATAAAGGGCATGAGGTGTTTTTTAACGCCGACGGGACCGCTGCCGGGACCGCCGCCGCCGTGCGGGGTGGAGAAGGTTTTATGCAGGTTGATATGCATAACGTCAAAGCCCATATCGCCGGGGCGAACAATGCCCATTATCGCGTTCAGGTTTGCGCCGTCGTAATAGAGCAGACCGCCCGCCTCGTGAACGATGTCGGCAATTTCCTTAATATTGCGCTCAAACAGACCGAGGGTGGAGGGGTTGGTGAGCATCAGACCCGCAGTGTCGGGGCCGACTGCCGCACGCAGCGCGTCAAGATCAACGCCGCCGTCGGGAGCGGATTTGATTTCTTTAACTTTGAAGCCGCACATAACCGCACTTGCGGGGTTGGTGCCGTGCGCTGCATCGGGAACGATGATGGTTGTGCGGGCGGTGTCGCCGCGATGTTCGTGATAGGCGCGGATATGCATAAGTCCGGTCAATTCACCGTGCGCACCGGCAGCGGGCTGGAGCGTGAAAGCGTCCATGCCGCAGATTTCGCACAGGCATTTTTCCATGTCATACATCAGGCGCAGAGAACCCTGGCACATATCTGCATCGAGCAGAGGGTGCACATCGTTAAACAGTTGGGCGACTTCTTCGTTGATTTTGGGGTTGTATTTCATCGTGCAGGAGCCGAGAGGATAGAACCCGTTGTCAACGCCGAAATTGCGGCGGGAAAGGTTTGTGTAGTGGCGAACAAGATCGACTTCACCCAGTTCGGGAAGGTCGAGTTTTGATTCGGCACGCATGTTTTCGGGAATTGCGCAGTTTGCGGCGGGCACATCCAGTGCGGGCAGGTCATACGCGCGGCGTCCCTCGCGGGAACGTTCAAAAATCAGCTTGTAGGATTGCCTCATGCTTCGGTACCTCCGTCGGTTTCGTTCTCACCGTCCTGCTCAAAGAACATGATGTTGAGCATTTCGATAAGGTAATCAATATCTTCTTTGGTTGTCATTTCGGTTGCGCACCAGAGCATTCCGCCGTCTGCAAGCACAAGGCCGGAAACTATGCCGGCATCCTTGAGCGCGGTGGAAATCTCGTCGGCGGGAATCTCGCTGTCGATGACGAACTCGTTGAAGAACGGGGTGTTGAAACGGAGTTTGAAGCCGGGAAGCTCGGTGAGCTTTTGAGCCAGATAGTGCGCCTTTGCAATGTTCGCTTCGGCAACTTCTTTCATGCCGCAGGGACCCATCGTGCAGGCATACATGGCTGCCATGATTGCGCAGAGCATCTGGTTGGAGCAGATGTTGCTGGAAGCCTTTTCGCGGCGAATGTGCTGCTCGCGTGCCTGAAGGGTGAGAACGAATACGCGGTTGCCGTCGGCATCAACGGTTTCACCGACGATTCTGCCGGGCAGATTGCGGATGAGTTTGCCGCCTGCTGCCATAAAGCCCGCATACGGGCCGCCGAAGCACATGGGAATGCCGAGAGGCTGTGCATCGCCGACAGCAATATCCGCACCGTAGTCCGCAGGGCGTTTGACAGCACCGAGGCTGATGGGGTTGACATAGCTGACGAGCAGTGCCTTTGCGCCGTGAACGAGGGTTGAAATCTCGTCCATGTTTTCAATGCAGCCGAAATAGTTGGGCTGTGCGGCGATGAAACCGGCAGAGCCTTCAAGGTTTGCCTTCAGGCAGTCGATATCGGTAATGCCGTTTTCGTTGAGACCGATTTCAACAAGCTCAAGGCCGTGGCAGTGGCCGTAGGTTTTGACAGTGCCGATAACATCGGGGTGAAGGCCTGCGCTGTAGAGGATTTTGTTCTTGCGCTTTGAGTCACGCAGCATCAGCAGGGATTCGGCCGCAGCGGTCGCACCGTCGTAAACGGAAGCGTTGGCGGCATCCATGCCGGTAAGATTGCAGATGACTGTTTGCCATTCGAAAATACCCTGAAGCATACCCTGGCTCATTTCCGCCTGATAGGGGGTGTATGCGGTGTAGAATTCGCTGCGGGAGATGAGCTGAGGAATCAGCGCGGGAATGTAGTGATGATATGCGCCCGCGCCGCGGAAAAGCAGGCAGGCTTCGTCGTTCTGAAGAACATAGCCGGTGATGAGCTGACGCAGCTCCATCTCGCTCATCGGAGCGGGAAGCTCCAGCTCGCGGTTGAGCTTAAGATCCGCCGGAATATCGGCAAACAGCTCGTCCATTTCGGAAAGGCCGAGTGTTTTCAGCATTTCGCGGCGTTCTTCAACGGTGTTGGGAACATAGCTTCTCATGTTGTGGAATACTTCCTTTATAAATATAAAATCTTGATGAATCGGAATTTTGCCCGATTCGAAAAAAAGCTTATTCAAGGTAAAAACGCATAACCCGCGGCGGCGGAAAACCGTGGGCGCGGAGCTATGCGTTTTTTTATCGCGGAACCGTGCCGAAAAGCACAGGCTTGGGCGGGGCCGCGACAGGTACGGGTTGATTAAGCCTCTTCAAGCAGCTTTTCGTATTCTTCTGCGGTGAGCAGGCTTGCTTCGTCGATTTCGGTAACTTTGATCTTTGCGATGAACTGACCGAAAGCATCCTCGTTAAGAAGCTCGGGCTGTGCGTCCAGCTCTTCGTTGACTTCGATGACGGTGCCGGCAACGGGGCTGTTGACGGGGGAAGCTGCCTTTACGGATTCAACGGTGGTGTAGGATTCGCCGAGATTGATCTCGCTGTCAACTTCGGGAAGCTCAACATAAACGATGTCGCCAAGCTCGCTCTGTGCGTGATCGGTGATGCCGAGGGTGGCAACGCCGTCTTCGATAAGTACCCAGTCATGTTCACGGGTGTATTTGCGGTCGGTGGGAACCATGATATAATCCTCCGGATTTATAAGTTTTGTATGTATTTTCGTTTAAATTCCCGCGGCGGAACCGTGCCGAGAGCCGATACGCATCGCCGGGGAAGGGAACGCAGTTTTGTGCGCATTTGTGCGGCGCCGACGGGTGAGCCGCATAAATATGTTTATTTCCTCTTGTAGAAGGGCATGGGTGCAAACTCGCAGTCGATGACTCTGCCGCGAACGGAAACAGCCCAAGTGCCGTTTTCATCGGCATCGGCGGAAACGAGTGCCATTGCATAATTGCCGCCGACAGCGGGTGCGGGGCCGCCCGAGGTGACGATGCCGACTTTTTCACCGTTGCAGAGAACATCCGCATCGGGGCGGGCAATGCCCTTTCCGACGATCTTCAGACCGATGCGTTTGCGGGTCTGGGGCTTGAGCAAAGCTTCTTTGCCGATGAAATCGGGCTTGTTGAATTTGATTGCAAAGCCGAGGCCGCACTCAACGGGGTTGATGTCCGCACTCAGTACATGAACGTAAAGGGGCATGGAAGCTTCAAAACGGAGCGTGTCGCGTGCGCCGAGGCCGCAGGGCAGCATGTCAACGCCTTTGCCCGCTTCAAGCAGAGCCTCAAACAGGCGAACGGTATCTTCCGCCGCACAGTAAAGCTCAACGCCGTCTTCTCCGGTGTAGCCGGTGCGGGAGATGAGGCAGGGAATGCCGGCAACGGTCATTTTATCGTTGAAAGTGTAATATTTCTGAGGGATCTCGCCTTCAAAACCCGCCGCATCAAGAACTGCCTGATGAAGCGGACCCTGCAAAGCGAGCTGACCCCATTTTGCGCTGTTGTTGATGACCCGAACATCACCGAATGCATGTTCGGAAAGCCATGCAAAGTCCTTGTCGGTATTGCCGGCGTTGACGATGAGCATGTAGTGATCGTCGGCGAATTTGTAGATAAGAACGTCGTCCACTGCGCCGCCGTTATCATAGCACATAACGGCATAGCGACACCTGCCGGGCGTCATTGAAGTGACGTCGTTGGTGACCATTTTCTGCATGTAGGCATAGGCATCATTGCCGATAATGTCAACTTCACCCATGTGTGAAACATCAAAAAGGCCTGCGCGTTCGCGAACGGCTTTGCACTCATCCAAAATGGAGGTGTACTGCACGGGCAGAGCCCAGCCGCCGAAATCGACGATTTTGCCGCCGAGAGCACAATGCTTCTCAAACAGCGGAGTTTTTTTAAGGTTATCGAAATTTTCCATTGCGATCCTCCCAAAGGTAACGTTAAAAAAGAAAAATCGCCCGAATCCGTCCGAAAATCGAACCGAACGATTCCTGCCTCCTATTATATAACTCTTCAGCCTATATTGTAAGGGGGAAAAAGGATATATTTGCAAAGGAACAGGGATTTTTTTGCCGAAAAAATAAAATATGACTGCAAATTGCGGATTGGCAGCGTATGAAGCGGAATAAGAAACACCGGCAGGGAAGTGCCTTACGGTGTGTTTGGCAGTGTTTATTTTGTTTCCCCGTTGCATTTTTTCGGTGAGTGTTGTATCATGTTATATGTGAAGGAATACATTTTTCGCGGCCGCAGACGGGCGCGCGGAAAGGAACGGAGAATAACATTGTTGGTTACACTTTGCGCAGCGGTTATTTTGCTTGTTGCGGCGGATTTAATATCAAAGGCGGCAGCCGTGAGCGTGCTTTCGCAAACGGGCGGCGCGCTTGAGTTTATCCCGGGGCTGATACGCTTCGAGTATCATAAAAACACGGGAATGGCGTGGGGGCTTTTCAGCAATGCAACGTGGGTTTTTGTTGTGATAACGATAGTCACGGGCGGATTGATAGTTTTCATTCTGTTGAAAACGCTGAAAACAATGCCGCGCAATTTGCAGCTCGGGCTTGCGCTCGTGCTTTCGGGTGCGATAGGCAATCTTATTGACCGCGTTGCTCTGGGCTATGTGCGCGATTTCATTGCTTTTGACTTTATTAATTTTCCCGTGTTCAATTTTGCGGACAGCTGCATAACCGTGGGTGCGGTGCTTCTTATTGTGAGCGTTCTGTTCACAAAGAGCGGCAGAGCGTATTTTGCCGCATTGGACGAAAAAAAGCAGAAGCCCGAAAAAACGGACGGCGAAAAAAACGCGGGCTGCGCAGCGGACAACGGCGGCGAAGCGGGTGCCGAACCCGACGTAAAACAGGCGGAAAGCAAATGAACTCGGATTCGGAACGGACGAACGGGCAGCTCCTCGAAAAGAACAGCGGTGAATGCGCGGAAAAAGCCTGCGAAAATGCAGATGACCGAGACTTCGGCAGTGAGTTTGTTTCGGATGAAATTCTTTGCGGCGAGACGGAAGATGACTGCCGAAACGGCGGAAAAATTGTTATTGCGGCACAAAAAAACGGAGGCAGGCTGGATGCTTTTGCCGCGGAACACACGGAGCTTACGCGTTCGGCGGTGCAAAGGCTGCTCCTTTGCGGTGCGGTAACGGTCAACGGTCGTTCCGAAAAAGCAAAGTATGCCGTGCACAGGGGTGATATTATCGAAATTCAGCTTCCGCCGCCCGTGCCGACGGAGCTTGTTCCGCAGGATATTCCGATAGATATTGTGTATCAGGATGCGGATATTGCCGTTATAAACAAGCCTGTCGGAATGGTCGTGCATCCCGCGCCGGGCAATCCGGACGGGACGCTTTGCAACGCGCTGATGTTTCACCTTAAGGATTTGTCGGGCATAGGCGGAGCAATGCGCCCGGGGCTTGTGCATCGAATCGACAAGAACACATCCGGACTGCTGGTCATTGCAAAGAATGACGATGCTCACAATTTTCTTGCGAACGAGCTGAAGACCCATTCGGTGGCAAGAACCTACTGCGCTTTGTGCGAGGGCAATTTCAGACAGGACAGCGGAACCGTTGATGCGCCGCTTGCAAGGCACAAAACGGACAGAAAGCGCATGGCGGTGTACCCTGCCGGAACGGCCGGCGCGCGTGAAGCGGTCACACATTGGTTCGTTCGCGAACGTTTCCCGAACAGCGGCGCGGGCGGAAGAACGCTTTTGCGGGTTGAACTCGAAACGGGGAGGACACACCAGATCCGCGTTCATATGGCCTATATCAATCACCCGCTTGTCGGCGACGATGTATACGGCACGGGTGCGGCATCGGCAGTGCGCGGCAGGAACGATCTCGGGTTCGTCGGGCAGGCTCTCCATGCGGAAAGGCTGCGCCTGATTCACCCGCGAACTCACGAACAAATGGAATTTTTTGCTCCTCTGCCGGAGCATTTTAAGGCTGCTCTCGAAAAACTGCGCGGAGTAAACGGATAAAACCGATTAAACAGAATTTTAATATCAAAACTGCGCGGAGCTTTTGCGGAGCAAACGGAACGAAGTGCCCCCGAAAGGCTCTGCTGCACGAAAACAGGGAAGGAACACAATGAAAAGATTGACCCGCAGCGAAATTAAAGCGGAACTGGAAAAGCCGAACGGTTCGGCGGAAATAATGAATGATTCCACCATCGACAAAATCAGCCTTTGCGATGAAACAACGGCAATGTTCATTGAGGAAAACATCGGCTCGGCGCTGATGATACGCCTTGCAAAAAGCCGCGCAATGCTGCTCCGCATGAGCGGCAACCCTGCTCTTCTGCCGGCGATGCGCAAAGCCCTTGCAAGCGATGCCTCCCCGAAGCTCCGCCGCAATGCAGCAAGGCTCATCGGCCTTTTCACAAAGGATGAAGCGGATGCTCAGCGTCTTATCGCGCGGCTGAAATGCGAAGATACGCGTTTTGTTCGTCCGTCCCTGCTTTTTGCATTGGGAGCCGTCGGCGGCGAAAGCGCTCAGCGCGCTCTTGACGAATACATTCCCGCCCCGCCTGCGGACGAAACGGAGCAGAAGCATTATCTTGAGGAATGCGAGGCGTTGAAACAGGCGCGCGCAGCCGCAATGAAGCACGAAAAGCATATTTTCCGCGGACTTGACAAAGTTTATGAAATTGAGTTGACCGCTCCCGACCGCCTGACGGAGCAGCTTAAAGCCGAACTGGAAGATTTTGACATTGAGGCGTTTGACGTTCGCCGAAACAGCCTGAAGGTCAATACGGATGATTACATCGGCCTGTTTGAAGCACGCTGCTTTTCGGAGGCTCTGATTCCGATCGACATGAAAGTCGATTTGACGGCGGAAGCTGTTTCTTCCTGCGCAAAACCCTTTATGCTTGATTTCATGCGGAAGACGCATGAGGGCGAGCCGCCGTACCGCTATCGCATTGAAATAACGGGCGACCTGCCGGGGGATATTAACAGAAGCGAGCTGAAAAAGGCAATTCGCGATCTTATAGATGACAAAACACTTGTGAATGCGCCTGCGGATTACGAAATCGAACTTCGCATCGCCGCTTCGGTGAGCTCCGCAAGGCTGTACCTGAAGCTTTTCACCGTCAGGGATGAACGTTTCCCCTACCGAAAGGAGATGCTGCCGGCTTCGATGAATCCTGCGGCTGCGGCTGCCGTGCTGCGGTTTGCAAGCGATTATCTGACGGTCAATGCCCGCGTTATCGACCCGTGCTGCGGGAGCGGCACCCTGCTTTTTGAACGCGGAATGCTCTCGCCCTGCGCTTCTTTGACGGGTGTTGATATTTCCCACAAGGCGATTGACTGCGCAAGGGTGAATGCGGAGGCGGCGGTGAAAACCTGCGGAATAACCCGGGCAAAATTCATATGCAACGATATAATGCGGTTCGAAAGCAAAAGACCGTATGATGAACTCATCTGCAACCTGCCTTTCGGCAACCGCGTGGGGAACCATTCCTCTTGCGAAAGGCTCTACGAAGGGCTGCTCGACCGCATGGGGCTGCTTGTCAAAAAAGGCGGCATTGCAGTGCTTTACACAATGGAATTTACCCTGCTCAAGAACCTTATTCGGGAAAGACGCAATATCGAAATCCTGAAGCAGGAGCGCACCGAGGCGGACTGACTCCGATGATATTCATACTCCGAGTGAAAGAATGAAAAACCGGGGGCCGGGATGAAAATCAAAAATCGGGAACCGGAAGACGGAGATTGATTTCGAATTGCGAACAGGACGGCAGCGAGAACAGGACGGCAGCGATATGATATTTAAGGCAAAATTGCTTTCGGAAGAGGACATCGGCAGAACGCTTGTTCGGATGGCACATCAGATAATCGAAAAAAACCACGGCACGGACGGCATATGTCTTGTCGGAATCCGCACTCGCGGCGTTCCGCTTGCGTTCCGCCTTGCGGAAAACATCGAAAGGATAACCGGCGCAAAAATTCCCGTCGGCGAACTTGACATAACCCTTTACCGCGACGATCTTTCGACTGTTGCGCCCGACCCCGTGGTAAGCACGACGGAAGTGGGTTTTTCTCTTATCGGAAAAACAGTTATCCTTGTGGATGATGTTATTTATACCTGCCGAACGGCAAGGGCTGCGCTCGATGCGGTAATGGCTTTGGGTCGTCCGGCGCGGGTTCAGCTTGCGGTGCTTATCGACAGGGGGCATTCGGAGCTTCCGATTCGCCCGAATTTTGTCGGAAAAAACATTCCGACGGCAAAAAACGAGATAATTTCCGTTCGCCTTGAAGAAATCGACGGCGAAAACTGCGTGGAGCTGTATACGGCGGGCGGGGAACAGTGAGCGGCGGACGGCGAACCGCAAAAATGCGAAATTTTTGCTTGCATAGCCGCGCTTCCTCGTGTAAAATACAATAAAGAGACAGAATACCTGCAAAGGGGGCAGATTTTTCATGTTTCACCGCCGAAAAGCGGGGTTTTTGCCGCTTTCCGCGTGAAATGCCGCACGAATCGACAGTTCTGCCGGTGCGTGCCCTCTGTGCGGAACAGATATGACCTGATTATGACCTGATACAGAAAGGATTGTCACAGCCGTGAGTCTTTCATTGGAAGTTAAAAAATTCATCAACTCCGAGCATACCGGAGAATTTGTCAACGTTACCCTTCCCAGCGAGCTGCCGGTTCGCAGAGAGGAGGTTCGCACCGTTCATCGCGATACTGCCGCTGCCGAAAGCGCAAAGCGCAGGGCGCGTGATCTTGCAAATGCACGGGAAAGCGCGAAACGCGCCGCACAATCCGCCGAAGAGGCCCTTTCGGATGCACACAGGGATGAACGCGCCGCCGAAAAAGAATTGCGCGAAAGGCAAAGCCGCCGAAGTGCGCTGACGCCCGAATACGACGAAAAGAACGGCATTGCCGCAGCTGCGCAAAGCCTTTTTAACCAGCGCAAGGCGGAGAGCGACCGCTGCTATGCCGTGTATTCCGAGTTTGAAAAGGCTCTGCGCAAGGCGGAGACGGACAGCAACGCCGCCCACACCGCTGCCGCAGGCTGCCGCGCCGCGCTTGAGAACGCCGAAACAGCGCACCGAAATGCCGTTGAAACCGAAATGCGCCTTCATAAGCAGCTTGAAGAGCTTCGAAACGACAGCGCACAGACGGAAGTACTTGCCGCGAAAACCGATCGCGAATCGGAGGAATTTCGAAAAGCAGAGAGCGAAAAAGCAAGTATTGTTGCGGAACTGAACGCCGAGGCGGTGCGCCTTGCGGGCGAAAAGCGCGCGCTTGAAAAACAGATTGCGGATGCCGAACGAAGCCTTGCAAAGCTCGGCCGCGATCTTCAGAAAACAAAAAGCGACCGAACCGCGCTGACTCAGCAGCTCGACGCGCTTAAAACCGCCGCAAACGGCAAAAAGGGCGCGGACAAGGACGCGGCGATGCAGAAAGTCAATGCCGCAAAGGCAAAAGCAGATGCTGCGGCGGAGACCGAAAAGCAGCAGACGTCGGAACATTCCACACTTGCGTCGGAGTGCGCCGCACTTCGCGAAAAACTGACCGAATGTGAACGCTGCGTTGCCGAAAACGACGAAAAACTGCGTTCCGCACGGCATGAATACAACACGGCAAGGGCGCAAACCGCTGCAATGAATGAGGAAAGCACCGGAAGAAAAGCTGCGCTTGCAGGAAAAAACGCAACGCTTGACGCGCTTGCGGCTCAGCTTGAAAATGCAAAGCTGCGCATTGCCGAAACCGAAAAACCCGAAGCCGCCGCCCGTTCTGCCGCCGCAGCCGCCGAGGTTGAAGCCGCAAGGCTCAAAACCGCACTTGACACAGCGAATGAGCGCGCCGCCGAAAAGAAAAAGATCTATGCCGACGCAAAGGCGCTTACAGATGCTGCCGAAGCCGACTACGATTCAAAGCGTTCCGATTTTGATGCGGCGGATGTTGTCGTTCGCAATGCGGACAAGAACGTTTCGGCCGCAAAGAATGCACACGATACTGCTGTTGAAAAGGC
>OQWD01000592.1_pt1 | contig 13966 bp, 10 predicted proteins | sample 1691631 | NCBI WGS metagenome assembly OQWD01 (sample SAMN03418283, study PRJEB22391) | human gut metagenome | biome: human-gut; feature: organic feature; material: feces | host: Homo sapiens | place: Italy | collected 2013-04 | reverse complement strand
GCTGCCGGACCGACAAGCTTGCAACCGGCAGACCCGGCCACATCACCGGATTCACGCACCGGTGCGACAATACCAATGGAGCGCGCATCGGTCATGCTCAGCTCCACCTGCGTGGCGCTGCGGCACGGGCCGAGAATCGAAACATTGGCAAGCTCCTTCTTCGGGCCGACAACCGTCACGCGCTCGTTAGACGCGTACTGGCCGGGCTGAGAAAGCTCTTTTTTCACAGTGAGCTGATATCCTTTGCCGAACAGGGTCTCCAGATCGGCCTCGGTTACATGCACATGACGGGCAGAAGTTTCCACAAGAATATTCATTATAAGTCCTCCTTCCAGGTACAATACTATTTTAGCAATCCGCATTTAAAACCGCAAGGGGTATGTGCTATAATTAGAAGAATAAAGCAATAAAAGGTGATTAAAAATGGATTTTGAGCAATTAAAGCAAACCTGCCTTGTGTGCGAAAAGTGCGATCTGTGCTGCACCCGCACCCACGTCGTGTTCGGCACGGGAAACCCCAACGCCGAAGTTCTGTTCATCGGTGAGGCGCCGGGACGCAACGAGGACGAGCAGGGCCTTCCCTTTGTGGGGCGCAGCGGCCAGCTGCTGGACCAATACCTGAAAGCGATTCACCTGGACCGCGAAAAAAATGTGTTCATCACAAATATCGTCAAGTGCCGCCCGCCTGAAAACCGGGACCCTCTGCCCAATGAATGGGACGCATGCATCCCCTATCTGCGCGAGCAGTTCCGGCTGATCAAGCCGAAAATCGTCGTCTGCCTGGGGCGTATCGCCGCGCAGCGCATCATCCGTCCGGATTACAGCGTCATGAAAGAGCACGGCCAGTGGGTGGAAAAGAACGGCGTTTACTTCACCGCCACACTCCATCCCGCCGCGCTGCTCCGAAGCCCGGGCAACAAGCCGCTGAGCTTCGCAGACTATGTCGCCATCCGCGAAAAAATCGAAGCCGTGTGCACCCACACTTATGATTGACCGAAGCGCAGGCATTATCCTGCAAACCCGCTGTAAAACAGCGGGTTTTTGTGTCAAAATCGCAGCATTTACATACTATGGACTAAAGGGGTGTATGCATATGCAACAGCAGGAATTGGATTTCTTTTTGGGAGCGCTTTCCCCCACCGGTTTTTCCAGTTATTACACACAAGTTGTAAAAGATGCGGAAACACAGACCTCGGCCCTTTTGAAGGCCGGCCCAGGCTGCGGCAAATCTACCCTGCTGCGGCGCATCGCGGCCCATCTTGAGGAACAGGGCGAGACTGTGGAGCTCATCCACTGCTCCAGCGATCCGGACTCTTTGGACGGTGTCATCTGCGGCGCGCGGAAATTTTCGGTAGTGGATGCTACCCCGCCGCACGGCGCGGTACATAAACACACTTTTTCATGAAGAATATATAACGTCATATTTAATTATTGCAGAATACATTGCGAATGTTTAAAATTCGACTTTTTCGGCAAAACAAGCATTGCGTTCGCCCAAAAGCAGGTTCGCGGCTTCGTTTTCATGCTGCACGCGGTACTTTGCGGACAGAACATGCACAGAATACGGGACCCTTTTGTACGTATTTTCTAAAGAAAATGAGCAGAACGGAAAGCTGCCTTTAAAACAGCTTTCCGTTCTGTTATATACGTCTGCCGAATCTCGCCGGCGGTGTGTTTTACATATCTTCCAGGGGATTCGACCACGTATAGTGCAGCTTTGTTTTTCTCCAGTCCATGCGCTCCATCATGACGTCCATAGGCGTTCCCGCCTGCTGCACAGGCCGGAAGCTGACGATATTGTTCGCAGACGTCTTTCCGAAGAACATCTCATCACAGAAATCCACAATGGCGATCCAATCCGCCGCCTGAAATTCGTGTTTTCCTTCTCGGAAATGCAGAGCATTTTTTTCGGGGACACCCAAAAAATCAAACACTTCCTGCGCGGCACGCCAGGTGACCTGGGTGCCGAACGTGTTGGCCCAAACATCGCCCAAGCCGTCCGTTGTGATCAGTGCGCGCGGCGCGATCAACGCCTTTGCGAAGTGCATATCAAAGGGCAGACGGTCCTCGTCTTGCAGTGTTCCCAGTTTGTCCAGAGAAAAGTTTGCCATAAACTCCATCTGATTTTTGGCCACCGGGAAATTGGAACGCGTATAACGCTTTTGCCGCGCACCGAATTCTCCAAAGGCGTCCGTCCACCAGTATCCCAGCATGTCATTGATGCTGCCGGCCGTTTCGCACAGCCCAATGCCTTCGCCGTAGCGTCGCCCAAAAAGCGGAAGCACCCCGCCCCGCCGCAGCCGGAGCCGTTGGGTGCGCACAGCGCGATGCGCTCGTCGTAAATTGCAGCGCACAGCGCTACCTTGCCGCCGCGGGAATGTCCTGTGGCGATGATCTTATCGGTATCCGCCCAGTCTGTTGTGAACAGATAATCCACCAGGCGGCTGTGTCCCCAGGCCCACATGGCAATGGCGCCCCAGTCGCACTCCGGGAAAGCCTTCGCCACAACACCGTTAATGGCGTCCCCGTTGTCCGGAGCGAGCTGTTCCTTGTCGAATTCCATAATGGCATAGCCTCTGCGGCAGACGATCTCCTCTTCTGCCGGAGAACCATGACGGCCCGTAAACTGGTTCCATGTGAAAACAGGGACCCTGCCTTCTTTCACCGGCCGGATCAGGTCTGCATAAAACACGACCTCGCCCTTCCGTCCTGCCGTGAGCTTTATTGTTTCAGCCACGGCCTTTCCGTTGTAGACAGGACGCGAGAAAACGACCTCGCCTTTTGTTACGCCGGAATCTTTAGGCATATGTCCGTACAGGTAATGGGCAAGCAGTTCTTTGAGATATTCCCGTTGGGCAGGCCATTCCTCAGGCGTCATCACACGGCTTCCGTCCGGTTTTTCAAAGGGGTCCGGAAGTTCCGGGATACTGGGCAAATCGTCTTTTTTGCGAAAATAGTATTCCATTATTCTTTTACGCCTCCAATCATAACGCCGGAAACAAAGTATTTCTGTACAAACGGATATACCACAAGAATCGGCAGTGTGGAAACCACGATGGTCGCATATTTAATAATCTCCGCCAGAGCCGTTACATTGGTCGCCTCTCCGCCTGTATTCACGATGGCGTCCGCAGAGCTTGTGAGCAGTATCTCACGCAGGAAGAGCTGCAGCGGATATAGCTCGCGGCTGCGCAGGAACATCGTCGCGGGCAGCCATTCGTTCCAGCGGGCCACAGCATAGAACAGCAGCACCACGGCTACGGTTGCCTTGCTCAGAGGGATAATGATGCGGAACAAACAGGTGAAATCAGACGCGCCGTCCAGCTTCGCAGCTTCGATCAGGCTTTCGGGTACGCTGGCAAACGCCGTGCGCATCACGATCATATTATAAGTGTTCAGTGCCGTCGGGAGCAATATCGCCCAACGCGTATCCACCATGCCCAACTGATTGATCCACAGGTAAAACGGTATCATGCCACCGTTGAAGTACATGGTGAACATGATAACCATTGTCAGCGGCTTCTTGAGCAGATAGCCCTTGCGGCTGAGCACGTAAGCGCCCAAAAACGTAAGCAGCATGCTGATGGCAGTACCGGCGACAACATAAATAAGCGTGTTCATATAGCCGGAACCCAGTTCACCTGTGAACACATGCTTGTATGCTTCCAGTGAAAAGCCCGCAGGAGCCCAAAGCACCGTAAAATCGTGCTTGATGAACTGATTCGGGTCGCTGAAAGAAGCAAATACCACATACAGAAAAGGATACAGACAGATGATGCCGATGAACGCCAGAAAAACATAATTCAGGATGTTGAACAGGCGGCTCGCGCCTGATTCTCTTTCAACCATTGCCGTTTCCCCTCCTTACCACAAGCTGGTCTCGCTGACCTTGGCGCTGATTTTGTTCACCACAACGACAAGGACAAAGTTGACCAGAGAGTTGAACACGCCAACGGCTGCGCTGAAGCTGAAATTCGATTCAACGATGCCCTTGCGGTAAACGAATGTGGAAATGACGTCCGCTGTTTCGTAAATGCTGCTGTTGTACAAAAGCAGTATCTTGTCATAGCCTACCGTCATAAACTGGCCCACGCGCAGGATAAACATAATGATGATCGTGGGCAGGATGCACGGCAGCGTCACATGGAGCACACGGTGGAACCGTCCGGCGCCATCCACTGCGGCCGCGTCGTACAGCGTCGGGTCCACGCCGGAAAGCGCCGCCAGATAAATGATAGAGTTCCAGCCGATGGTCTGCCACAGATCGCTGATCACATATACGGCGCGGAAACGCTCCGGGTCCAGCAGCATCGTTTCCTGGGGCACACCGAAGAAAGCCAGCAGTGTGCTCACCAAGCCGGTGCTCTGCGTGAATTCCTTGATCAAGCCGCAGATAACCACAAGCGAGATGAAGTGCGGCAGATAGCTGACTGTCTGAATCGTGCGCTTAAACAACTTGTTTTTTGCCTCGTTGAGCAAAAGTGCAAACAGGATCGGCGCAGGAAAGCACACGACGATGGTGTAAAGGCTGACCAACAGAGTATTGCGGATGACACGCCAGGCATACGGCCCCTGAAAAAAGCTGATGAAATGTTTGAAGCCTACCCAGGGGCTGCCCCAGATACCGGCGCCGAAATTGAAATCTTTAAAGGCGATTTGAATACCCGCCATCGGAATATAAGAAAAGCAGATGTAAAACACGATGACCGGAATGGCCATGATATAGATCCATTTGTTTTTGGAAATATCCTTTTTGATGGTCTGCAGGATGAGCGGCGATTTTTTCATCGGCTTTCCTCCTTTCTGAAAGAGCGCCCCCTTGACCGGGGGCGCTTTTGATTTTGATTCAATGCCGCGGTTTATTGAACACGGCTGTTGTAACGTTCCAGTGCTGTTGTCTGAAGCTGCAGCACGGTATCAAGGCCGAGTGCCTTCAGGTTGTCCTGATATTTCGCAAAGTTATCCAGAGATTCGTTGCCCATAACAAACTTCGAGAACATCTCTGCCGCATAGGTGGAAAGCTCGTTGTAAGCATTGGCATACTCCGCCGATTCCTCGGTGAGCATCGTCGTGGAGGGCAGCCCGGCGCGGACCGTGCCGTTCGCACTGGAGGACCACAGATCAAGCGATTTCAGGTTTTCGTCTACTTCGCCTTCCTGCAGCGTATAATCACGTTTGGATTCCAAGCGCTGGGAGTGATCCATCGGATACGGGCCATTCAGGTTGCGGTAAACGCCGAACGCTTCGCTGGGGGCAATGCCCTGATCGTTGTTGACGATGCTGTCCGTCAGCTTCGGCCAGCCGTCCACGAATTCATAGCTTTCGCCTTCGATGCCCCAGTTCAGGATACGGTTGCCTTCCTCGCTCCAGCCGTAATCCAGTACCCTACACGCGGTGGCAATATCCTCACAGGAAGTGGTGATGGCCGCGCCCGAACCAATGTAGGCAGCGTTGCCCTGCTTGTAGACGAGCTGCTGCCCCTCTTCGAGCACGGGGTTCAGCACGCCCACAGGGTAAAATTCAGAATTGGGGTCGTCAGCCAGCACCTGGCGGCGCAGATTGCCCAGGCCGGTAGGCATCATTTCAACCCAAGCGCCCACTTCACCATTGATGACCTTGGATTGTACGTTCGTACGGTCCTGCACCATGAAATCCGGGTCCAGCAGACCTTCAGAATAGAGCTTGTTCATAAAAGCAAGATACTCCTTGTAGCTGTCCTGTGCCGGGCCATAGAAGATGGAGCCGTCGTCCTTCAGTGCAAATGCTGTGTTCCCGATGTCATATCCCACGACCGGCACCGTGATATCGTAAGCCGAAGAGAAGCACTGAGCCATCGTCAGCATCATGGCCTGGCAGGAAAGAGGATATTTGATGCCCATATCCTTAAACGCCACCAGCGCTTCATACCAATCGTCCAGCGTGACAGGAATATCCAGCCCCGCTTTATCCAGCAGGTCCTTGCGGACCACCAGGCCGATGAAGCTTTCTTCATATGGTTCACGGTCAATGGTGCCCTGCCACACATCGCTGTCCTGGCTCGTATAGGTATAAACCCCAGGGAAGCAGTAGATATTACCGGAGTCTGTGGTGATCTCCTGCCGGACGTCCGGATGTGCGTCCAGATATGCGGAAAAATTGGGGGCATATTCTTCAATGTAATCGTTCAACGCCACAATCTTCCCATCCGCGATCGCCGCATCCGGGCCGCCGGGATAAGACGTAGCCCAACTGTAATACATAATGTCGGGCAGGTCGCTGGTCGCCACGATCAGGTTGAACTGCTCAGCAGACTGGCCGCTGGCCGGCTCCTGCCAATCAATGTCCACGCCCACATTTTTCTCATAGAGCTGCCAGCCCTTGTGTTCCGAAAAGGATTTCACTTGATTGGACGCCATGTTTTGCGGGTCCATCCACCAGGATACGGTTGTTGCCGTCCCGGCGGTGCTGCCGCCTGCGCTGGAAGCAGAGCCTGCCGCGGGCGCGGAAGAGCTTGCGCTTCCACCGCAGCCGGCCAGCGAGAGCGCCATGACTGCACATGCGAGGAATGCGGAAATGATCTTCTTCATGTTTGTACCTCTTTTCACTCCATTTTTTGTTATCCCGAACAATTCGGGGTTTCAACGCTTTCAGCCTAACAGTAATCCGTCAAAATTGCTATCTTTAGTTTTTAATGCAATGTATTTTTGTTTTGTATTTACAATTTTTCGCCATCGCTATTTTTTTGTCTATCACTATTTTTTTCAAATCTATTTGTAAACCGCACAAAAAAAGCGGGAAAGTTTTGTCAACCTTCCCGCCGAGACGATATTTCAAGCTCAGCTGTTGATGCTTCCGGGCGTCGTGCCCTCATATTTTTTGAAGATACGGATAAACGTATTGATATTTTCGAACCCGGCCTCATGCGCGGCTTGCGCGACCGAAATGTGCCGTTCCAAAATACACTGCTTCGCATATTTGACGCGCAGGCCGCTGATGTAATTCAAAAGGCCGATCCCTGTTTGCTGTTTGAACAGGTTGGAAAGATACGGTACGCTCATGCCCAGGTATTCCGCGGCCCGGGATACATTGAAATCCAGGTCTCTGTAATGCTCATTCACACACTGCATGATGCGCTCCATCGGCTGTTCCCGCGCTGCGCCCGCCACAGTGTGAAAGCCCTCACAGGCGGCGGATGAGCGAAGCACCGTCGCCATCAGCATCTGTGCTATCTCATCCCGCGTGCCTGCGTGGCGCAGCAGATGCAGGTCCGCCCGCAGCGCCTCCCGCTGCTGCTCCCACACCTCGGGCATGGTTCCCAGGCAGCGCAGAATACCGCACAACAGGTCATACGCCAAACAGCGGCACATGCTGACAGGGAGCTCCTGCTCTTCCCAATTGTGCCGCAGGATCATCTGCAGAACAGAAGCTGCTTCTTCTTCATTTCCTGCCGCGATGTAGCGCATCAAAAGCTCTTCCTGCTCACTGGAAAGCCGCGGCACCTGCGCCGGTTGCAGAGTCGGCCCGCATTGTTCCTGACAACCGGCGGCTTTTTCATGCTGTTCGCGCAGCGCTTCGTTGGCCGCCAGATAAGCAAGATGGATGTTTTTAAAATCCCGCCATGGTTTTGAAAAGGCGCACAGAAAATCCCCGCCCGCCTCCCGCGCCGCGCGTTTCAGCAAAGCGTCCAGCTCCGCCACGGTTTGTTCGATCCCGCTGCCGGTGGCCGCGTTTAAAAGTATGCTCCACTGGCGTCCGCGCGGCAGAAGATAAGCCCGGACGCCCTGCGCCATATGGTTCAAAAGATCCTCCAGCGCTTCACGCTCACTGCCGCTGTCCAGCAGCGTCTCCGCTCCGCCTCCGGCGTCCAGCAGGACCACACCGAACCAATCGCCGCTGAAGCCGGCATCCAGACGCTCCAGGACCTGATGCAGATGCTTTTCATCATATACAACGTCGCCTTCAATGCAGGACTGCACAAATTCCTGCCGCAGCTCGTTCCTCTGGTTCTCCCACAGCATTTGTATCTGATCTCTGCTGCTTTTTGCGTCTGTAAACGCAGCCAACAGCTGGTCATACTCATTTCCGCTCAGCGCGTGGCCCGCTGTGCCGGCAAGTTCCTTGCGAAGCCGGTTGAGCGGCTTGTATTGGATATACAAAAAACACAGACACAGCACCGCTGTCATGCAGACCATAGCCAGCATGACCGGGAGTGCCCGGCGGATGATCCAATCTGACTTTGCACCGATGGAAGACATCGGTACGACCGTGATAAGATGCCACCCGGCTTTCGGGAGCCGTTCGCGCTGTATCCAGTAGAGTTGTCCGCCCAATGTGATCTCCGAGTCCTCCGCGGAAGACACGTCGGCATTTTCCAGCAGCTCCGCAACCGCAGCGTCACCTGTTGCGCTCAGCAATGAGCCGTCCGAATCCAGCAGCACTGTCGTACTGTCCTCAACAGCGGAGTTTGACTGGATCATTCCCGCAATGGTTTCGGGGTTCATCACTTGTACCAATGTTCCTTTTGGCGTTCCGCCCACAAGGGGCACGCTCGTCAGCATCAATGCTTCTGATTTTCCGCCTGTTTCAAACACATACAGCTCGTTGTAATGATAGTCCTGCAAAAGTGTGGTGAAATCCCCGGCAGACATGGCGGCTTCCAGCCCCAACGAAGCATAAAATTCATGCAGCCTGAAAATGGCGTCACTGGAAAGAGCCCTGCCGATATTGTCCATGTAAAGATATCGGCTCACCTCTCCGCCGGACTGGAGCGCGTATACCGAAAGAGACTGCTGAATGGGCTGCAAATTGTAATATTTCGAGCCGCTTGGGTCAGGCGTAGAAACAAAATCGTTTACCAGATAATCGTTGCTGATCTCATACGCACAGCGCTCCAGTTCATCGAAATAATCATTGATCGCGTTGTTGCTCTGCTTTTGCAGCGTCTGCGTAATAGATTTATATTCACTGATGAGCTGGTTTCGCGCATTGCGCCCCAGCATAATGCACATGACCACCATCATCAAGAGCAGCAGCCCATAGGAAAGACACCAGGTATACAATACGCTTTTTCGTTTAAACATCTTCCCCATCCCTCTCGTTAGCCATAGAAATTATTATAGCACACATGCAGACGGCGCGCAAAACATCGAAACAAAAGAGACTGCGGACGCCCTCTCTTCGATAGCGCCCGCAGCCCCAATATATCCTTAATAAATAGCAGCAATATGTATATGCCGTACAGCCTGAGAGAAAAAGCTTTTATTCTTCGCCACACGCGGGGAACCGCACGCAAGCATATCCTCAACCACACCTTCGAAATGCACAGAGGCGACACGCCGACGGTTCATGCACCCCGCCATCAACTTTACATGATGTTTGTTTGTGGAGATATCTTCGATTTTCCGTCGGACCCCACCGTCTTTCCAAAGTGCGATTCCATAGGTCCTATGAACCACACCGTGCTCATCTCTTATCGCTCCTGCTGTTACAAAATAATACTCCAACTGGAATCCGCCCTTTCCGCCGAAAATAATAATTGCAGAATCCAGTATACTGAAAAAAGGCGTTAATTGCCGTTAAGAAACCGCGGGCAGCCGCCAATCTTCCGTTAAGACTTATTCCTTTTCCCCGTCCAGCATCCGGTAACCGACGCCGGTCTCCGTAAAAATATATTCCGGCTCCGCGGGGTTCTTTTCCAGCTTGCGGCGAATATTTGCCATATTCACGCGCAAAATCTGATTGCTGCCCCCTGTAACGCCGGGGCCCCAGGTCTCCCGCATCACAAAGTCGTAAGTAAGCACACGCCCGGCATGGCGCGACAGCAACGCGACGATATTATATTCCGTTTGCGTCAAATGCACATCCGCACCGTCTACCGTTACCCGGCGCTTGTCATAATCGATGCGCATTTTGCCCGCACGGAACACGCCGCCCGATGCATTTATATCCGCTCTGTTCTGGCTGTGGCGCAGCGCTGTGCGCACACGGGCCAACAGCTCGCTGGTCCCAAAAGGCTTTGTGATATAATCATCCGCTCCCAAATCCAAAGATTCCACCTTATCCCGCTCATGGGAACGCGCCGATACAACGATCACCGGCGTCTGTGTCCAGCTGCGCACCGTACTGAGCACTTTCTGCCCGTCGATATCCGGCAGGCCCAAATCCAGAATGATCAGATCCGGACAGTAGGAGGACGCCATCATCAACGCCTCCTCCCCCGTGGCTGCGCGTTTCACCTCATACTGGTTCGCGCGCAGAACCGTTGTGATGAAACTGGCAATGTTGCTTTCATCTTCCACCAGTAAAATCAAATATTTGTTTGCCATTTTTATTCCTCCTCCAGCGGAAGCCGAAATGTAAACTCCGCGCCGCCTCCAGGCACGTTGCGCGCCTCCATGGTTCCGCCGTGCGCTTTTACAATACTGTTGCAGACCGAAAGGCCGATTCCCATGCTGTGGTGGGCGTCCGCATGGTCCTCTCTGTCTCTTTGAAACATGCCGTCAAAAATATGCGCAAGCCGTTCCGGAGAAATGCCCGCGCCGTTGTCACTAACGCAAAATTGTGCGTTTTTCCCCTGCCGTGACACGGTAAGCCTTGCTCTTGTATCCGGCGGAGTATGAAAAGCCACGTTTTCCAGCAGATTTATGATCACCTGCTTGATGAGCATCGCATCCATGGGCACCATCAGCAAATCGTCCGGCACAGAAGCCGAGATCACGCGTTCCGGGAAACGTTTTCGAAATTTTGAAACAGCTTCTGCAACAACTTCCTCAGCCGCCTCCGGTACTTTATTCAAATTCGCTCCCACCGCCCCGTCTACACGCGTAACCGTAAGCAGATTTTCCACCATACCCACGAGCCATTCGGCATCTTCGTGTATCTCTCCCAACAAAGTAAGGCGTTCTTTTGCTGTGAGCACACTGTCATTTTCCAAAATCGCAGAACTTGCCCCCAGAATGGAAGTAAGCGGCGTGCGCAGGTCATGCGACACGGCTCGCAGCAGATTGCTGCGCATCTTTTCGCGCTCCGCTTCAAGCTGAAGCTGTCCCTGTTCCTTGATGCGGGCCGTCATCGTGCTCGTTGTGACGGAGACAATGAGCGCGCACAAAATCGTTACAGGATAACCGGGCAGCGTGAAATTGAACGCCCAGTACGGATAGGTGAAAATAAAGTTGGTAAGCAGCACGCCCGCGACTGCGGCAAAGGTTCCGTACAAAAAGCCCTGGGTAAACCTTGCAATCATGAACGCCGCCAACACATAAATGACCTGTACAGCCGCCATGTAATCATCTCCCGGGTTAAGTTCCCGCAAAATGATGCACGACGCTGTCGCCAGAAACAGACCGAACAGCGTTTTCAAGCAGTCTCCTGCAGATACGGGAAAGCACCGCTTGAAAAATCCGCTTATGCGGTTCGCCACAAAAGTCACCTCTCCCTGTCTCATGCTCAGGAACTGCAATAGAAAAGCTCTTCTATATAATAACAAAATCCAGCAAAAATTCCTAGTACCCAGCTTTTGTGCGGAACGGCAGATACAAATAAAATACGGAATATGCCACAATCTCCACGGCATCCACGAATTTTTTCTCAAATCAGCCAGTCGATTTTTATTTCCTGCGCACCTGTTTTACCATCTCTTTCTCCTATCTGAACATCTTGAATAAAAAGAGCCGCCAGTTCCCTTGTCAGAGCGGATGCTTCCGTAATCTCCTGTAAGTAAGTCTCCAGTTTCGTCCTGCCTCCCGGCGCTTTTTGTTCCTCTTTTTCCTCAAGAGCCAATGCTTCGAGCCTGTGTATCAATTCTTTTTTGTCCGCAAGGTAAACCCGGTTCAGTTCCAGAAACTGTTCTTCTTCCAGGATGCCGCGGGATTTGTCCAAATACAGGTCGTGCAATGCCTTGACCCGCTGCTCAAGCTCCATCTTCAGGCGCAATTGTTCCTTTGTACGGCGTTTCCGGTCGCTCTGTGCAAGATCTTCCATAGCGCATACATCCGCCTGCTGCGGATCGAAATAGCGATTTATATGACATTGCAGCCGGCGCAGCACCTCCTCCTCCAACCAGTCCAGGCGGATGTTATGATTTGTGCACAGAGGCTTGTGCGTCGCATACAGCTTGCACCTGAGATAAGAATATTTGCCGGCAGCCCGGCCGTTGCTGTAGCGCTGCATCGCGCTGCCGCACTGCATACAATGGACTTTCCCCGCCAGTGGATGCACCTCTCCCAGCCCCGTGGAGCGTGTGCGCGCATGCAGCATTTCCTGTACGCGCTCGAACGTTCTGCGGCTGATGACCGGCTCATGGGAATCTGGCACAATGATCCAATCGCGCTGCGGTACAGAAGCCATCTTTTTGGATTTATAGCTGATTTTTTTTGTGCGCCCCTGTACAAGGTCTCCCGTATACATCTGATCCCGCAGGATACGGCTTACTGTCGTGCGGTTCCACAGCCCATGGTCGTTGTGCGCTGCGCCGTTACGGTACGGATAGCCCATCGCCTGCTTGTGCCTCGTCGGGTTCGGCACGCCGTCCCGGTTCAGAATGGCCGCGATGCTCTGTGTGCCATGCCCCGCCAGATACAGCGCGTAGATGCGCCGCACCACGGCGGCCGCCTGCGGCTCCACGATCAGCTTATTTTTATCCGCCGGGTCTTTCCGGTAGCCGTAAAGCGGGAACCCTCCGATGTATTGTCCCGCCCGGCGCTTGTAGTCGAACACAGTACGGATATTTTCCGATAAGTCTTCCAGATACCACTCGTTGACAAGGCCGTTGATCTGCCGCGCTTTTTTGTTGCCCTTGATGTCCGTGTCCACGTTGTCGACCGTAGCAACAAAACGAATGCCCCACTCCGCGAATAAGCCGTGGATGTATTTTTCGACCAATTCCATGTCGCGCGTAAAGCGCGACTGTGTTTTCACCAGCACAATGTCGAACCGCCGCGCCTCTGCATCCGCGATAAGCTGTCGAAAGGCCGGGCGCTCCCGGTCAATGCCGGAGTAATCTTCATCACAATAAATATTGTAAATGTCCCAGCCCTTGTCCAGCGCGTACTTGATGAGCATGGATTTCTGGTTTTGGATGCTCTCGGACTCCGATTGCTTCTCCTCATCCTCCCGGCTCAGCCTGCAATAAATCGCCGCCGTCATGGCACTACCTCCTGCACAGTGTTCTGCCGCAACGGCAATACGGCCACATCGTTTTCAAAACAGCCGTCACACACAGGAAGAATTTTCTGTACGGGATTGTAAGTATTGCTCCATTTTCTGCTGAACGGATGTCTTCCTTTCAGCCTCTGTTTTCGCCTGAAAGGATTCTGTTACAATAAATATTGGCCGTTTCATATAGATCGCCCCGGTAATACTTATGCATCAGCAGCCCGTCCCTATCGCTCGGCAAACAGGACATTCTCCGGCAAGGAGCCGCACTGCCTGTATACCGCCACTCCGTTTTCGCAAATAAGAACATCTTGCATTTGGCTTTTAGCGCGGAGTCCATCTTGAATGCGCATAAATTCCATTTCCACACAAAAGCTCCCCGGAACAGTCAATTGGGCTGTTTCGGAGAGCTTTTTCTTATTGATTCGTATCTTTTTGATTTGCAGATTTGCGTTACATCCTGCAGGCGCTGCACCCCTGAGGGCATGCAGGAGAGGCATCGCCCTCTTCATTTTTGCCGAACACCTGTTCGTACAGCCGCTTGCCTGCCGGCGTCGCCGCGAGGCCTCCTTCTGCTGTTTCCTTCAATGCCGTGGGCATCGCGTCGCCTACGCGCTTCATCGCGAGGATCGCTTCATCGGCGGGCCGTGCTCACGTTGCAGGCAGAGCGTAAGCTGCCGGAGCGCGCTTGCGTGATGTCACTGTTCACGGCTTCAGCGGTTGGTATGGTGATTGCAAACAATGCGTGCATTGCGGGCGCGCAGGGCGGCTGTCAGGCCGAGTGCGGCTCGGCGGCGGCCATGGCGGCCGCTGCCCTGGTGGAGTTGCAGGGCGG
>OQWD01000583.1_pt1 | contig 14078 bp, 10 predicted proteins | sample 1691631 | NCBI WGS metagenome assembly OQWD01 (sample SAMN03418283, study PRJEB22391) | human gut metagenome | biome: human-gut; feature: organic feature; material: feces | host: Homo sapiens | place: Italy | collected 2013-04 | reverse complement strand
TTTACCATCAACACTATCCTGGGTGAAGCGCTGGACGATGTGATGGCCCGCATTGAAGCGGACTTTGCTTCTTCCGGCGCTGACCAGATGGAGATTAAAAATCCCTATTCCTCCGGCCCTGTCTACAACGCCAACCTTATCATCTCGCAGTATTGCGCTGCCCGGGATGAAGACTTTGAGAGCATATCACTGGATGACCTGGCCGCTGTCCTGCGTGAGAACAAAGAGAATCTGTACTCCTATACCAGCGCGCGGGAGAGTCGTGAGGTCACATCGGAAGACCCGGAGACCGGGGAGGAAACCACAACCACCGAGATCTGGATGGTCTACACCATCCGCTACAACGGCGAGTCTTACCTTGCTGACCATGTTTTTGCGCTTACGGATGAGCAGAAAGAACTTGCCTCCGATTATGCCTCAAACCTGAGCATGTTCCTGGGGGACGGCCTGCTGCAGAACCTGACAGAATGGACCGGAAACAGCATTCCCTCCCTGGGCGATGTGACCTTTACAGACGGTGTGACGCCGGTGGTCTATTTCAATCAGCTCGACGAGCGTTATGCCAGCCAGCCCTACGGAACCGATAATATCGGCGGCTATGGGTGCGGCCCTACCGCCATGTCCATTGTGGTGTCCTCCCTCACGGACGAAACTGTGGACCCGGTGGCGATGGCCCAGTGGTCCTACGAAAATGGGTACTGGTGCAAGAACAGCGGCTCCTATCACGCACTGATCCCCGCTGCCGCTGGAAAGCTGGTCGTGGCGATCATGTCAGAAGGTCACTTTACTTCGTCCGGGCATTTTATCGTTCTCCGTGGTGTGAAAGACGGTCAGATTATGGTGGCGGACCCGGCCAGCTATAAGCGCAGCGAACAGCTCTGGGATCTGTCCATCATCCTAAATGAAGCAAGCCGCCGTGCGGGAGCGGGCGGTCCTTTCTGGATCATTGGCTGACCTGCCCCCTCGGCTGCGGAAACGAGGTAATACATGAGCAACAAAAACGACCATGATACTTATATCATACCGCCGAATTTTATAGAAACAGGCACTTTTTTCGGCGGTATGTTCCGTGCGCGGAATGTGATCGAGGCCGGCATCCTGGTGTTTGCCATCGGGGCGCCGGTTTTTCTGTTTCTTCCGTTTGGGCTGACCACCCGCATCATCATTTTGTGCCTGACCGCTCTTCCGGTAGGGCTGGTCGCTTTGATCGGCATATCCGGTGAGAGCCTTTCGCAGTTCCTGGTCATCTTTTTGAAGTACCTGCGGAACCGCCGCGTTGTCGGCGGTGACGGTGAGCAGCCGGAGGATAAGGCGGCGCCCTCCAAATCGGCCGGCAAGCATCTCAAGCAGCGGCCTCCCAAGGAGAAAAAGTCCAAGGCCCCGAAACGCCGGCGGTCTGGTGAAGCGGATTTCCCGGCCGAGTTTGATGAAGTACGCGGCTATGAGATCCGTGAAAAGCTGCGGCCCAAGAAAAATGCCAAAAAGGAGCGTCCTGCCAAGGCTAATAAGGCGAAAAAGAAAGCAAAGAAGTGCCCTGAAAAGGGGCGCCTGCCTAAACGCCCTGCCCATGTCAAGGAGCAGAAGCCCGCCTGCCTCAATCCGGTGGCGGATTATCTGCCCATTGAGAAGGTGGAGAACGGCATTATCTATACCAAAGACCATCGGTTTGTCAAGGTGGTCGAGGTTGTCCCTATCAACTTTATGCTGCGGAGCGCCCGGGAGCAGAGGAATATTATCTACTCCTTCGTTTCGTACTTGAAAATCTCGCCCGTCAAGCTTCAAATCAAGGTCCTGACCCGCCGTGCGGACATCAACCGCCACCTGGACACGGTGCGCCGGGAGATGGCCCATGAGGAAAACGAGCAATGCCGCTTGATGCAGGAGGATTACCTGAATTTTGTGCAGCAGGTCGGCTCCCGTGAGGCTGTTACACGGCGGTTCTTTTTGATTTTCGAGTATGAGCCCTGGGCCAATACCCGGCGGTCAGAGCAGGAAGATGAAGCGATCCAGTCCCTCCAGAGCGCCGTCCATACGGCCTCCAACTACCTGCGCCAGTGTGGGAACGAGGTCATCGTCCCCGAAAACGAGGACGAATTTACCGTTGATGTCCTCTATAACCTGCTGTGCCGGAATGAGAGCGCCGTCAAGCCGCTGTCGGTACGGGCGCAGGAGGTAGTGGCGCAGTATATGGAGCAAGGCCGGGAGAATGAAATCAATCATATCCCGGCAGCGGAGTTTGCCGCCCCCCGAAGCATTGATTTTTCCCACGGGCGCTATATCTGTATTGACGGCTTGTACTATGCCTATCTGCTGATCCCCTCGGACGGGTACAAAACGCAGGTGCCGGCGGGCTGGCTGAGCCTGATCGTCAATGCCGGTGACGGCATCGATATGGATATGTTCCTCGCCCGCCAGCCCAAAGAGCGCATCATCCAGCGAGTGGGCCAGCAGCTCCGTATCAACCGCTCTAAAATCAAAGACGCCAGCGACACAAACACCGATTTTGACGACATCGACGGCGCCATCCGGAGCGGATATTTCTTAAAGGAGGGTCTTGCCAACAACGAAGATTTTTATTACCTGAACCTGCTGATTACTGTGACAGCCCCCACTGTGGAGGATTTGGAGTGGAAAGTCAGTGAAATGAAAAAGCTCCTGCTTTCGCAGGATATGAATGTCAGCGCCTGCCACTTCCGTGAAGAGCAGGCGTTTCTTTCTGCCCTCCCGCTGGTCTCTATGGAGAAAGGGCTTTATGAGCGCGGCAAGCGCAACCTGCTGACGGGCGGCGCGGCCAGCTGCTATCCCTTCACCTCGTTTGAGATGTGCGATGACAATGGCATCCTTTTGGGAGTCAACAAATATAACAGCTCCCTGATTATCGTGGATATTTTCAATTCCTCGATCTATAAGAACGCCAATATGGCGATCCTGGGCACCAGCGGCGCCGGTAAGACCTTTACTCTTCAACTGATGGGGCTCAGGATGAGGCGCAAGAACATCCCCGTTTTTATCATTGCGCCGCTAAAAGGGCATGAGTTCCACCGGGCCTGTGCCAATGTGGGCGGAGAATTTATCCAGATTTCTCCAGCAAGCCCGCACTGTATCAATGTCATGGAGATCCGCAAAGTGGATCGGTCGGTCAATGAAATGCTGGACGGCCCCGGTATCCAGCTCTCGGAACTGGCGGCGAAGATCCAGCAGCTGCACATTTTCTTCAGCTTACTCATTCCCGATATGACCCATGAGGAACGCCAGCTGCTGGACGAGGCGCTGATCCGTACCTACAATGCCAAAGGCATCACCCACGACAACGCCTCCCTGGAAGACCCGGCCAATCCGGGCTGCTACCGGGAAATGCCGGTGCTGGGCGACTTGTATGAGATTTTGAAGGCCGCCCCGGAAACCATCCGCATGGCCCATATCCTCAACCGCCTGGTGAACGGCTCCGCCAGCACCTTTAACAAGCAGACCAATGTGCGGTTGGATAACAAATACACTGTGCTGGATATTTCCTCCCTCACCGGCGACTTGCTGACTGTGGGGATGTTTGTGGCGCTCGACTTTGTGTGGGACCGCGCCAAAGCTGACCGCACCGAGGAAAAAGCCATTTTTATCGACGAGTGCTGGCAGCTTCTTTCCGGCGCCGGCGCCACAGGCACCCGGCTGGCCGGTGATTTCGTGCTTGAGATTTTCAAGACCATCCGCGGCTATGGCGGTTCAGCAGTCTGCGCCAGCCAGGACCTGAACGACTTTTTCAATCTGGACGAAGGCCGTTTTGGGAAAGGTATCATCAACAACAGCAAGACCAAGATCATCCTCAACCTGGAGGATGACGAGGCGGAACGGGTTCAGGAGACCCTGCACCTGTCCGACGCGGAAACGATGGAGGTCACCCACTTTGAGCGCGGCAACGGCCTGATTTCCACCAATAACAATAACATCATGGTGGAATTTAAGGCCAGCCCTCTGGAAAAGGATTTGATCACCACCGACCGCCGCGAATTGCGTGAAATTTTGGAGCGCAAGCGCCGTGAGCAGGAATCTGCATAGGTTCAAATGATATATGCGAGGTGAATCCCATGTTTTGATGTGCTGCGCTGGGTGTGCGTCTATATGACGCCTTCCATGAAGAAAAGCGCCGGAAAGGCGCCCGGATGGCGTCTTTCCGGCGTTCCAATATTCGATAAAGCGTTCCGATGACGCCTTGATGACGCCATTTGATAAAGGAGGTGAGCCCCCATGAAGACCAGGGCTGAAATCTATGGAAATGAGGCTGCGGACTTGCTGCGGACGGTCACAATGTACCCTGGCCTCAGTGAACAGCAGCTTCTTTGTTTTCACCCTGGCAAAGAAGATACGGCAAAGGCTCTGCTCTCCCACCTGGAGAGGCAGGGCCGCATTTTTCAAACAGAGAGCGGCGGCTATTTCCCGGCCGGCCAGTCAGCCAAAATTGACCGGGCGCTTGTCCGGGCAGTATGGGTCCTGCTGGACTTCATTCAGCGGGCCGAATACCATGCTCCCGCTGATTTTCCTGTCAAGCTCGTTTTCTTTGCCGATGGCGAACTCTACGAAGTGGCCTGCGTTGAGGACGGGCAGGAGGCGCTTGTCTGCCATGCCCTGCGGGGCAATAAGGGTGACAGCCGCCGCATTATTCTGGTCGATTCACCGGCGCAGATTGCCAAAATCGACTGCCCCGGCATTTCCGGGTTCTGCACCGTAGAGGAAAACGGCCAGACACACTATTTCAAGAAAGCAGGAGGCACATGATTGGACCGAAAACTTATATCCCGCCGGATCGGGAGTATCCTTGACGATATATCCCGGCTGAACAACGCGCTGTATGCGATGGACACCACCGACATCCAGCGTTATCCCGATAACTATGAGACCCTTTCCACCGATGCCGCGCTGCGGGCAGAGCGTATTGCCTGCCGGCTGCGGCATTTGATTTATTCCAGCACGACCATCCGCAAGGGCGATTACCTCAAGTCCGCCAGTGTGATGCACGGCATCACCATCACCTATGAGAACGAGGTGCTTGCGGTGACGCTGCCCAGCCTTCTGCCAAAGCGCAGGCAGCGGCAGAGCGCCGAATTCCTGCTGGACCCCCTCTATTTTGCACTGGAGCAGTACGCCAAAGAGAACACTTTGCCCCACTACCGGGAATGTGTTGTCTGCTTCGCCCAGGTGTATGACCAGGCGCTCCCCACCAGGCGGGTGCGCGACTATGACAACTTGGAGGAAAAGCAGATTTTAGATCTGCTGTCCTCTTTTGTAATGGCTGATGATACCGGCCTGCTGTGTGATGCCTATAACACCGCCGAGCTGGGCGAGCAGGACTGCACGATGATTTTCGTCATGGAGAAGCACCGCTTTCCCGGTTGGCTTGCAGAGCATAAATCAAGCCTGAAATCCATCTCGGATTTTTGAGCATTTTGGGCCCCTTGCGGCCCGACATCCCGCGAAGCCGCCGAAAGCCCCGGATTTTCGGGCTTGCGGCCACTTGGGAGAAGCTTTATTTTACCGAAGTTCTCAGTCATTACGGTAAAAATCCAGCACCGACAAAGGAGGTGATCCCTTGGGAAAAGCAGCCGCACTTTTCCACAGCCGGATACGCTCCCGTTCCGGCTTTTATCGCTGACCGCCATCTCTGGAGAGTTCCCAACCAGCCAGCTGAACCGTCTTCCGGCCAGCCCCTACTATTTGGAGGCGGTCGTGACCTCGCTCAAAAAGAGCGGGCTGCTGCGGACCTACTACCGCGACAGGCTCCGGGGCTATCGGCTGGGGGCAAAGGCCAAGGCCGCCCTGCTGGACGGCTGGCCGGAGCGTTTCTCTTCCTACCTGACCGGCGACACCGACACCAACCGCCTCAAGAGCGAGGTGAACCGGCGGCTCCGGCTCCACCGCCTTGCGGAAACCTATATCACAATGGACAATGCGGGGGCCGGGCTCTTTCAGGATGAAAAGCCGAAGGTCTTTTCTCCGCAAGGCTATCACGGCGAAGCCATCGAGTATCCCGCCTTTTACAGTTCCCGTGAGGTCAAGGAAATGGGGATCGACACCACGCAGATTCGCAGCTCCCGGTTTACGGGGGTGCTTCTGGCGCCCACCGGCATTTTTGTCACCTACAACAGCGGCGCAGCCCTGATGAAATGGCGCTGCAAATCCGAGATGCGGGTAAAGGCGCTGATGTGGAGCGTCCTGTGCCAGCAGCGTTTGGCCGGGCAGTACCGCGCCGAAGATGTGCATGGGCTGGTGCTGGGTGAGAGCATGGAACTGGCCTACCAGATGCTCACCAGTACCGGCGGGGCCAAGCACGACTATTTCATGCTGGACGGCAGCTACGACCATTTTTATTTTCTCACAAATAACCACCAGGGGGAGGTGATCCTTGCTTTACTGTGTGACCCCTTGAAAACCGCAGAGCTGAACTGCATTCTGTCCCAGGGCTTGATTACCGGAAATGCCGGAAGGGCCATAGAGCAGGATGCCGCGGAGCAGGACGGCACGCCGGTGCTGTTCGGCTACTCCTGCGACTTGCCCCGGATCGCACGCTTTAACACCTCCCTCGACCTGATGGAGCGCCCTGGCACACTGATCTGTTTTGACTTCCAGGCAGATGTGCTGCGCCGCTACTGCGGCGGCCGGGTCCGCTTTCAAACCATTGATTTCACAAAATTCGAGGGGAGGTTGTTCCCATAGACAAGAAGAAACTCATTGCAGGCCTGATCGCTGCGCCGTTCGCCATCCTTGCGGTTCTCTATGCAGGCGGCTTTCTGGGGCAGATATTGGGCAACTACGCAGCATGGAAACAGGGTGGCGGCATCCCCGGAGACGGCACATCTCCGGCGGCAGCGTCGCCCAATTTTTTTACCTGCCTGACCTCTGTTCTCCATCCGCCCTATGGGGTGTATGGGGTGCTGATCTGCATTGGCCTGCTGGCGATCCTGCTGCTCATGGTCATGCGGATGGGCTACAGTGATACCGGCGAGTATGATACGGACCGGAACTTTGTCTATTCGGCCAAGGGCACCTACGGCACCTCCGGCTGGATGGGCCGCAAGGAAATGAAGGGTGTACTGGATCTGGTGCCGGACCTGCGCAAACACAAAGGTATTGTACTGGGGATGCTGGACGGGAAAGCCGTCTGTATTCCCGAGAATCCCCGTATCAACGGCAACCTGGCCGTGTACGGCTCCAGCGGAAGCATGAAGACCCGGTCGTTCTGTATGAACCGCATCCTTCAGGCGGTAATCCGTGGGGAATCGCTGATCATTTCAGATCCGAAAAGCGAACTCTATGAAAAATCCAGCGAATACCTGCGGGAGCAGGGCTATTGCGTCAAGGTTTTCAACTTGGTGTTGCCGGAAAACTCAGACAGCTGGAACTGCCTTTCCGAAGTGGAGGGGCAGGAACTGATGGCGCAGCTTTTTGTGGATGTCATTATCAAGAACACCAACAGCACCGGCAAGGGCGACCACTTCTGGGACTCCTGTGAGATGAACCTGCTGAAAGCCCTTGTCCTCTATGTGGACCAGAGCTATGCGAAAGAAAACCGGAATATCGGCGAGGTGTACCGGCTGCTGACGCTGAACGGAGAATCCGACTTGGATAGCCTGTTTGATGTTCTGCCGCCCACCCATCCGGCCAAAGCGCCCTACAGCCTGTTCAAGCAAGCCAGCGACACAGTGCGCAGCGGCGTCATCATCGGCCTTGGCTCCCGGCTGCAGGTGTTCCAGTCGGAACTGATCAAGAAGATCACCACCCGGGATGAGATCGACCTGGAACTGCCCGGCCAGGAGCGGTGCGCCTACTTCCTCGTTACCAGCGACCAGGACAGCACCTTTGATTTTCTGGCAAGCCTGTTCCTGTCCTTCTGCTTCATTAAGCTGGTGCGGTATGCAGACAAGAACTGTGAGGGCGGCAAGCTGCCGGTTCCCGTCCATATCCTGGGGGAAGAGCTCACTGCCTGCGGAACCATTCCGGACCTCTCCCGCCGTCTCAGTGTGATTCGATCCAGAAACATATCCATGAGCTGCGTCTTCCAAAACCTTGCGGGTCTCCAAAACAGATACCCGCTCAATCTTTGGCAGGAAATACTTGGAAATTGCGACGCGCAGCTGTTTTTGGGCTGCACAGACAGCCTGACGGCGGAATTCATCTCCGAGCGCACCGGTCTGGCATCTGTGTCAGTGTCCAGTAAATCCAAGCAGCTGGGCACCTGGCGCATCTCCAATTATACGCCGGAATACCGGGAGACCTCCGGCGTCGGCAAACGGCCTGTCCTCACCCCGGATGAAGTGCTTCGTCTCCCGATTACACAGGCGCTGGTTATTATCCGCGGCCAAAAGGCCCTGAAGGTAGAGAAGATGGACTACTCCAAGCATCCGGAATCCTCCAAGCTCCGCGACTGCAAAGCCTCGGCGCACATTCCTGAATGGCGCGAGTTGGAGGAACAAGCGCAGCCGAAACCTGCCGCCGCGCCGCCCCCGGCCCCCAAGCCGAAGGAAAGCGCCCCCAAGAAGCCGGCGGCAAAGAGAAAACCGAAATCTTCCGGTACGCCGGCTGCCCCGAAATCGCCCCCGTCATCGCCTGCTTCCGAGGCCCCGGACGGGATCATCACCACAGACAAGGACTCGATCCTTTCTTAAATTCACAACATAAGGAGGTTTTTACTTATGGCAACCAAGAAAAAAGAATTGCTTGAGCAGGAAAATACCGCACCTGAGACCACGGTTACCGTGGAGAACGCTCCGCCCCCTGATGAAGCGCAGGCTGATATGGCGGCACCCGCTGATGGCGGCGATTTGAATGAGCTGCTGGCCTCTATGGACCAGCCGGATGAAGAGGCAGCCACCATTGAGGATGACGGCAGCCTCCCGGAACTCACCGAAAGCGAGATGTTTGGTGAGATGGACACCGATGCTACGGCGGCAGATGCCCTTCCCGGCGATGATGACGCCGCTCTGACAGAGGGCCCTGACAGTGATGATGGCGAAGGTGCCTCTGCTGTTCCCGCTGATGATGGTGCAGCCGATGTCCCCAGTGAGCCTGTTTCTGGAGCGGCCGAGGAACCGGAACCGCCCAAGCCCAAGCGGGCCACCCGCAGGAAAAAGACCGCACCGGCTGAGAGTACGGAGCCGGCGGAAGGAGTTCCCGCAGAAGCAGAGCCTCCTGCGCCGATGGCTCCCGCTGAGGAAGATGTGCCGTCTGATGATAGTGAAGCGGCTGCGGCAGAAGCTCCTGCCTCTCTGGCCGAACCGCCGGCAGAGGCAGCCCCTGCTCCCGCTTCTACTCCCAGGCGTCCCGCCGCTCCCCGCCGCAGCGAGCCTTCGATCCTGACCGTCCGCAGCCGGGAAGATGTGGAGACGCAGGAAGACCGTGAGGACATCATCTGGCATGAGATCCACAACGCCTACCGCACCCGCCGCATCCTCACCGGCAAGCTGGGCGGCATTGAGCAGCTGGACAACCGCAAGACGGTGGCTGTGGTGGACTACAAGGGATTCCGCATCATCATCCCCCTGAAGGAAATGATGATCAATCTGGGCCGCAGCCCCTCCGGCCAGGAATACGCTGACCTGATGCTGCGCCAGAACAAGATCCTGGGGAATATGCTGGGCGCCGACATTGACTTTGTGGTGCGGGGCATTGACTCCAAGACCCGCAGCGTGGTAGCCAGCCGCCGGGAGGCCATGATGCGCAAGCGCCAGACCTTCTATTTCGACCTTGACCCCGATGGGATGTACCGCGTCTACGAAGGCCGCATTGTTCAGGCCAGGGTCATCGCTGTGGCGGAAAAGGTCGTCCGTGTGGAGGTGTTTGGGGTGGAGTGCTCGATTTTGGCCCGCGACCTTGCCTGGGACTGGATCGGCGACGCACATGAGCGGTTTGCTGTGGGCGATGAAGTGCTGGTCCGCATCCTCAGTGTACGGCGCAACAGTTTGGAAGACCTGGGCATCCGAGCCGACATCAAAAGCACTTCGGAAAACACTGACCGGGACAACCTGCAGAAGTGCCGCATCCAGGGCAAGTATGCAGGAAAGGTCACCGATGTTCATAAAGGTGTGGTCTATGTCCGGCTCGCCAACGGCGTCAATGCGGTAGCCCACTCCTGCTACGACTACCGGATGCCCGGAAAGAAGGATGATGTGTCCTTTGCCGTCACCCGCCTGGATATGGAGCGGGGCGTGGCCGTGGGCATCATCACGCGGATCATCCGGCAGAACCTGTAAAAGCAAAAGTGCCTGGAGAGTAGTAACGAACTGCTCTCCAGGTTTCTTTTTTGTCATTATCAGATCTACCGCTGTATATCTTTATCACATAGGCTTCCTTCCAAATTCCCATTTCAAAGAATTTATTTTGCGTTTGCGTTGATTTTTCACAAAATACGGGCTATAATATATAAAAGAAAAGGTTTAGGAGGTCGCTTATGCTGATTCAATTTAGTGTGGAGAATTTTCTATCCATCAAAGATAAGGTTGTATTATCCCTGCTGGCCAGCAAGGATAATGAGCATCCAGAGCATCTTATCATGGATGGAAATAAAAGCTATTTGAAGTCTGCTGTCATTTACGGAGCCAATGCTTCGGGGAAGTCTAATGTCCTAAACGCGTTCTGGTTCATGGTAAACTATGTGCTGACCTCACATAACCAGCAGCTTCATAAGACCATTGGCCGTTCGCCTTTCAAGTTTGATCCGGAAACGCCAACGCGCCCCAGCAGCTTTGAGGTCATCTTTACCACTGAAGGTATCCGATATGCGTATGGTTTTTCTGCGACAGATAAGGCTGTTACAGAAGAATACCTATATTACTATCCCAACGGCAGACAGGCGCTTATTTTTGAGAGAAAAAATACCAAAGATTTTCGTTTTACGGTGGATATAGATGAACAAAACACGCTCAAGGAGCGCACTTCTGCGAACAAACTCTACTTGTCAGTTGCATCAAACTGGAGTTACTCTAAAGTGATTCCGGTTTTGGAGTGGTTCGCTTCTTGTCAGATTATCACGAAGAATTCCGTGGCGGACGCTTATGGGCTTGAGGCAGAGCAACTGAAAGATGATGATTACCGGCGCGTGATCGCATCTATGCTGCGTGTTGCAGATTTGGGAATACAGGCTTTGCAAATGCGCGATGCAGAGCCTGCTCCTTCGCAGCACGGTGACAGCTTTGCAAATATTGAGGCCATTCACACGGTAAAGGATACCAATGGAAATGCGTTATCCTATGCGTTAAATATGGCAGAGGAATCTGACGGCACCAACAGTTACTTCAAACTGATCGGCGTTGTGAAAAAGGCTTTAGACCAGGGAACGCTTCTTGTGGCTGATGAGATGGACGCACATCTGCATCCTCTATTGACCAGGCATCTGGTATCCCTGTTTGACAGCACAGAATTCAATCCAAAGGGTGCTCAGTTGATCTTCACATCTCACAGCACCAATCTTCTTGATCTGGATTTGTTGAGAAGAGATCAAATTTGGTTCACAGAAAAAGACGAACAGACAGCAGCCACCGATCTGTTCTCCCTTTACGATTTTTCCGTTCGCAAAGACACTAAAGTAGAAAAGGGTTATTTGATCGGCCGTTTTGGTGCGATTCCCTTTATCAAGGGAGGGCTGTAAAATGGCACGCGGACAAATTGAAAAGCGTGGGCAGCGGCGCAGAAAACTAAAACCTGTCATTCTGATTGTAACAGAGGGTTCTCAAACTGAACCGAAGTATTTTGAACATTATCGCAGCCGCCAGACCAATATTGACATTCGTGTGGTCGGCAGCCGCACCAAAGGAGGTGAAACCGATTACCTTGGCCTGATTCGGAAAGCCGTGGAATATCAAAGTAAAAATCAGATTTCTGCATCAAATGGGGATGCGGTGTGGGTCGTTGCTGACGGTGATGTAAACTATAATAATCCTGATCCTATCGCCGCCAAAGACAACTTACTCTCCAGAGCAAGGAAACTGGCAGATGCAAAGGGAATTCACATTGCGATCTCGAATCCTTGCTTTGAGTTTTGGTATTTGCTGCATTTCCAGTACACAACAAAATTTTTCAAAGATTACCCTGCAGTGATGACAGCCTTGACCGCCTACCTCCCGGATTATGAAAAAGCCGGCGATGTGTATGCGCAGTTATCTGAACATACAACTGATGCGATTCAGAACGCCAAGCGTGTAGAACAATACCATATTCAAAATGACTGCAATAAACCGTTTGGGATTGCCGTTAATCCATTCACCGACATCTATCAACTGGTTGAATCACTGCTGTAATTGTGCGTAGGATTTCTCGTGAGCATCATGCAGACCGTATAGAACTCGTCTCCGTTGCTTCGACAATCACACATTATTTTTAAATAAGATGATGTGTGATTGTCATTCCTGCTTTTAACAACACATTGAATTGGCACAGGATTGCCCATACATTGGCGCAGTCCTGCCCTTTCGCCGTAAATCCAAATCTGCTATACTTGGTACAGTCAAAACTTTGTAATGCAGCCGTTCCGGTCGGGACGGCTGTTTTTCATTTGTAAGTAAAGGTGGTGGTTCACATTCATACTTTCCTGCAAAAAGTCCGCAGGACATTGAAGAGCGAACGGGGCGAGGCCAACTATTTCTCTACGGTGGTGTTCATCTTTATCGCCGTCATCCTGCTAGCCTTTATCATCGACCTGTTCGGCATCATCTCCACAAAACAGGAGTTAGACCATGCGGCAGATCAGATGGTCAAGCAGATCCAGCTGTCCGGCGGCATCAACAGCGAGACCGACTCGCTCTTTGACTTCCTGTGCTCGGAGATCGAGGGCGCGGAGAATATCACATACTCCATCGATGCCACATACAAGACGCCTACGCCGTCCGGGATGTCCCGGGCCATCCAGCTGGGGACCCCTTTCTACATCACCATTGAGGGCGAGGCCAAACTGGGCGGCTTCTGGAACCTGGATCTGGTCAACATCACGGTGGTTGCCCGCGGCTCCGGCGTCAGCGAGCACTACTGGAAGTGAGGTGGCCTATGAAGCGTTTTCTTTCACGGCTGCGCCGGCCGCTTTGCAACGAGCGGGGCGAGATCACTTTCTTTGCCTGCTTTTTTGTAGTCGGGGTCGTCATGCTCATCTCTTTCCTGCTCCTGTACGCCTCGGTGCGGATCACCTGCATCAACATCCGCAACGGCGCCAAAATGGAGCTGAACAACCTGAGCGCCACCATCTATGCGGACACCTACCGCTCCCAGCGAGAAACCAACTTCGAGGAATACCTGCGCACCCTCTATTCCAGCAATGACTATACGGAAATGCTGGAGGCCACTGTCGCCGGCGGCCTGGCGGAGAAGATCCCGCTTTCCACCGAGGACTATGAGGTATCCGACATCAGCCTGGAGTTCAATGTGGTGGGCGACCGGGTGGAATATATTTTCTATTGTGATGTAGATTTTTACATCCGAATGTTCGGCCACAGCTACCCCACCATCACACAGCGGGTGGAGCTGACCGGCTACCACAACACCAAATTTTAGCGGCGCTGTTGAAATCCAGTCAGCTCCGCAGTATAGGCTTTATATAACAGCAAAAAGGAGTGTGGACACACATGAAGAAGTTTTTCCAATCCAAAGGCTTTATTGTTTCGGCCCTGGCTGTCCTCTGCGTCGCCATCCTGGGCGTCTGCTGGTTCGTGAGCCGGGACCGCACGGATGAATTCCGTCCGGATGAATCTCCTCCCAGCAGTACCAGCAGCGACTGGTCGGATGGCGGTGTGCAGTCTGGCGACGGAGGCGGGGGCGCAGATGCCTATGCGCCCGGTCAGTCTTCCAGCGCCGAAGAGGAATATCCCAAGGTGACCTCGGAATCTGAGGGCGAGGTTGAAATCGACTTTACCGATACGGAGAAGCCGGAAGAAACGCCTCCCCCTGTGCCGGAAGGCAAGACGGAGATCGAAGACCCCGGCGAAGAGCATGAGGTCAATCCCGACCCGGCAGTACCGGAAATCACTGCTCCTCCCGCAGAGGAATCCACTTCCAGCAATGAGCCGGCCCCCGGCTCCAGCAATGGCAGCGGCGCTGTCTATGATCCGGTA
>OQWD01000582.1_pt1 | contig 14091 bp, 9 predicted proteins | sample 1691631 | NCBI WGS metagenome assembly OQWD01 (sample SAMN03418283, study PRJEB22391) | human gut metagenome | biome: human-gut; feature: organic feature; material: feces | host: Homo sapiens | place: Italy | collected 2013-04 | reverse complement strand
GCTACAGATTCCATCGTCCATTCGCCGCTGGAGCCGCAGATATGGAATTCCACTTCCTTTTGTACTCTCCCGGATGTTGGCAGACACTTCTGTGGCAAACGGATGCGTAGCATCCACGACTGCCGCATAGTTGTTCTGTCCGTTTTTTTTCAACAGGGCGCGCATTTCCTCTACGTCCAGTCTTCCTACACAGACCTTCACCCCGGCAAGTTCCGGCATGACCATCTGACCGTATTCGGTTGCTACATGCACATCCCAGGCAATATGTGCCCGTGAAAGTTCCTGTGCGAGAAGACGACCTTCCGTTGTTCCCGCATAAATTAACACTTTCTCTGCCATCTTATTCCTCTTCCCCGTTTTCTGCTGCTATATATGGTATCCTCTCGGTGTCACAAGCTTTCCATCAATAATTTTTGTCTGGGAATTCCCGATAAATACCGTGGTAAACATGTTCACCGGTGTATGCACCAGTTCCTCCATGGGAAGTGTTACGGCTTTCGTATCATCGCGTCCGATATTTTCCACATACCCACAGGCACGCTCCGGTTCCACCCCGTGTTCCATCAGAATTCTGCAGGCACGCTCCAGATAGTCTGCCCGTTTATGGCTCGACGGATTATAAATTGCCATTGCAAAATCTCCCTCTGCCGCTGCAATCAGCCGCTTTTTAATCCTCTCCCACGGGGTGAGAAGATCACTCAGGCTGATCACGCAAAAATCATGGTTGAGAGGAGCCCCAAGCACTGCCGCACCGCTGCTTGCTGCTGTTATTCCGGGAATTACTTCAATGATACAATCATCATATAATTTTCCGATTTCCAGCATCAGGGATGCCATCCCGTAAATTCCGGCATCTCCGCTGCAGATCATAGCAACCTGTTTTCCCTCTGCCGCAGTTTCAAATGCTAGACGGCAGCGCTCCACCTCTTTCCGCATCGGTGTCGTCAGAAATTCTTTTCCTGCAAAATGTTCTTTTACCAGATCCACATAGACGGTATAGCCGATGATCACATCGCAGTTCCGCAGCGCATCCGCCGCCTCGATCGTCATTTTTTCATATGCTCCGGGGCCGATGCCCACGACAAAAATTGTACTCAAAATACTGCCCTCCAGTCCGCCGCAGCCAGTGCAACTGTTACACCGTCCGCTGCCTTTTTTTTCTTTATCAGTCTGCCGCCGGCGAGAACTGCGCTGCGCTCACAGACATTGTCAATTCCTGTAATCTTCTTCACAAACGGAGACGGCGTAAATTCCCCCTCCGCTGTTTCCAGTTCTTCTGCAGAAAAGGTCCGGTACTGCCAGCCATACTTTTCCACCAGCTGCAGAATTCCCGGCTCCTGCGCTTTCAGATCAATACTTGCCGCCTGTCGAACTGCTTTTGGAGAAATCCCGGCCGCCGCAAGTGCCGCAAGAACCTTTTCTTCAATCCGGCCGGCCGGTGTATTCTTCTTACAGCCGATGCCGACGGTGATCACCTTCGGGATCAGGTGAAGTGTTCTCTCATATGGCGAATCCTCTTCCGATGTGGTAATGCAGATTCCCATCGACGGTTTTGCCGCCTCTTCCGGGATCAGTTCCTCCGGTTTTGTTCCCTCCACCGGAAAACGACTGCAGAATCCAACCGTTTTTCCGTCCACCAGAAGCGCCGCTGCCTCTTTTGCCAGCTCCATCTCACAAATTTCACAATGATTTTTTACAGCAAAGACATCGACCGCAAACTTGTGATTGACATCCGTTGCCGTTGTAATGACCGGAACCGCACCCGTTACAGCTGCAACTTCTTCCGTCAGCTCGTTTGCCCCGCCGATATGGCCGGAAAGTAATGAAATCACGAACTTTCCCTGTTCATCCATACACAGAACCGCCGGATCTGTCTTTTTACTTTTCACGTACGGTGCAATACTGCGCACCGCAATCCCGCACGCCCCGATAAACAAAATCGCATCCATTTCCTGAAACATGCGCTCTGTCCATGCAGGAAGCGACGGTGCAATCGCAGGAATTCCCGCTTCTTTCCCGTACTTTTCCAGTGCATATCCTTCACAGCTGTGTTTTTTCAGTGCCGCACAGAGTTTTTGATTCCAGACGCATCCGTTTCTTGTAAAACTTGCTATGGCTATTTTCATCTTATTTTTCTGCCTCTCGGAATTCGGTGGTAAACGCCGGATTGTACAGATCACTTCTGCGGTAATTTCCCTGGGAAACGGCATTTCCGATGATCATCAGCGCTGTCTTGGTGATCTGGTTCTTTTTCGCCGTCTCGGCAAGTGTTCCAACGGTGCAGACGAACGTCTTCTCCTCCGGCCAGGTTGCTTTGTAAACGATCGCTGCCGGAGTATCTGCCGTATAGCCGCCTGCAATCAGCTCACGGGAAAGTTCCTCTAAGAGTCCCGTGCTTAAGAATACAACCATCGTTGCCTGATGTGCCGCAAAAGACGCAATGCTCTCCCGCTCTGGAACCGGTGTTCTTCCGGCCATTCTGGTGATGACAACACTCTGGGAGATATCCGGCAGCGTATATTCCATTTCAAGGGCAGCAGCCGCTCCGCAGAAAGAGCTGACACCCGGACAGTCATCGTGAGCGATTCCAAGGGCATCGAGCGCATCAATCTGTTCGCGGATTGCACCGTACAGGCACGGATCTCCCGTGTGGAGTCTTGCCACAGTCTGGCCTTTGCTTTCGGCCTCTTTCATAACATCAATCACCTGCTCCAGCGTCATGGTTGCACTGTTATATACCACACAGCCCTCTTTTTTCAGATCCAGCAGTGCCGGATTGACAAGAGAACCTGCATAAATGATAATGTCCGCCTCACCAAGCAGCTTCTGTCCTCTTACCGTAATCAGATCCGGGGCTCCAGGGCCCGCTCCAATAAAATGTACCATCTATTTTTTCCTCTTTTCTTTTACAATAATCAGTGAATAGTAACTTGCCTGGTCCGGGATTTCTTCCGCGCTGAAATACTTCTGTTCCGTATCCATGCCGCAGTTTTCTACCATCACCGCCCGGCAGTTCTTTTCCTTCAGGAACTGTTTCACAGCCGGCATCTTTTTACCCGCTTTCATCAGAACCTTTGTTCCTGAAAGTTCCAGTGCATCTTCAATCTGGTAAGACGCCGGAATCACATGCAGTTCTTCGGAATTTTCCACCAGTCCCTCGGAAAGAGATGCTGCTGCCGCGCAGAACGATGTAACACCGCTTACAATTCTCGCATCGTAACCGTCTTCCAGTACCCGTCTGTGTACATAAAGGTAGGTAGAATACACAGTTGGATCTCCGAGTGTCAGAAATACTACGTTTTTTCCTGCATCCAGCAGCTCCTCTATTTTTTCTGCACCGCGCCGGTGATTTTCCTCCAGTTCTTTGGCATTCTTTGTCATCGGCATTGGAATAGCAACGAGCTCTTTTTCTGCCAGTTCCGGCACTGCCTGAACAGCAATCTGGTAGGCAATGCTCTCTTCCGGTTTCTCTCCTGGTACTGCAATCGTATCATTTTCCCGGATCAGACGGACGGCCTTTAACGTCATAAGCTCCGGGTCTCCCGGTCCGATTCCTGTTCCAAATAAAATTCCTGTCATTTTGTTTTTACTCTTTTCTGTTTTCTTTTTCTTCCTGCTCCCGCAGGCGCTCCAGAAGTTCTCCCGCTCCCGGGGTTTCCCCGAGCAGGCCCTCATTGCTTGAAAAAACAATCGCCTCCGTCTGCACTCTGCCCTCAATATGGTAATTCATGTAAAAAGCAATTTTTTCTGTCACTTTTTCCATGGTCTCTTTCAGGCATCCTGCTTCCTTTAAAATCTGCACCGCTTCTTCCGTCGTTCCAGTCTCCAGCAGTTTTTTTGCCAGTGCAAGATCCGCCCCTGCACGCACCGCCTGCGCCGTAAGAAGCTCCGCACGGCAGTCTGCCTCGTGGGAATGGGTATTCATAATTCCGCCGGACACCTTGACAAATTTTCCAAGATGTGCCACAAAAAGGATGGCGTCAAAGCCGAGCTCAGCTGCAAATTCCAGTGTTTTTCCGACGTAATTACTGCACTTAACGGAATGGTCTGCACGGACCCACGGATACGTTTTTAAGAAGTCCTGTCCGTAATTTCCCGGTGTTACCAGAAGGACGCGGTCACCCTGTGCTTTCCGCATTTCCATCTCGACGCGGATCGTGGAAATCAGCGCCTCCTCGCTCATCGGCACTACAATCCCGCTCGTTCCAAGGATTGAAATGCCGCCGGTGATGCCAAGTCTCGGATTGAATGTATGCTTTGCCAGTTCTTCCCCTTCCGGTACGGAGATGATAACCTGCAGTGCGCGGAAATCATCGAGTTTTTTCTGAATCTCCTCCACATTCTCGCGGATCATCTGGCGCGGTACATGGTTGATCGCCGCGTTTCCGACCGGCTGATCCAGCCCCGGCTTTGTCACACGCCCGACGCCGAATCCTCCATCGATTACAATTCCCTCTTCTGTTCCAAACGTCACTTCCGCGTAAATCAATGCTTTATCTGTCACATCCGGATCATCCCCGCCGTCTTTTCGGACGGCACAGCTTACTTTTTCGGCACTTCTCCGGATATCCAGCAATTCCAGATTCAGAACAATGCCCTTTGGCGTATGGATTTTCACTTCCTGTATTTCTTTCCCGGAAAGCAGCATAAACGCCGCTCCCCGCGCTGCCGCTGCAGCGCAGGAACCCGTCGTATATCCCATGCGGAGTTTCTTGCTGCCGCGCATAATATATGCATCTTCTAAGCCTGTCCTGCTCATGTTTTTCTCCTTAACAGATCCGGCGGTTTTTCTGCCGGATCACGCTATCTGTTTTATCATAACACACAATGAAAAAATGCTGAACCATTTTCGCATATTTTTTCAAAAAAGATCAATTTTTCCCGGCTGTTTTTCTATCTCAGAAACTTATTCTTTTCCCAGCTTCCTGTTGTTTCAAACTCCGCGGCTCTTCTTTCTGCCTGTTTTACAATTTTTTCATCAATTCCCATATTTCCAAGCAGCGCAATCGCATTCTTTCCTCTTGCCGGCCCCTGTTCCAGGCGATACGGGAAGGAAATACTCTGCGCGGTAATCTGCTCTTCAAAATGATAATTGGTGTAGAGATCTTCCAGCAGATACGTCAGTTCAGTATCATGTGTTGCTGCAAGACAGAGCACATTTGCACGGCGCAGGGCAGCAAGCACACTCTCTGACGCTGCAATCCGCTCCGTCGTGTTTGTTCCCCGCAGCACCTCATCAATGACGCACAGAAGCGGTGTTTTTTCACGGCTTGCCTCCAGAATCCGTTTTAAAGATTTTACTTCCACAACAAAGTAACTCTCTCCCTGTGCCAGATTATCGCGGAGTGCCATGGATGTCATGATCCGGCACACAACACCGCGATACCGCTTCGAAAGACTCGTGTTCAGTGCCTGTGCCAGAATCGCATTCACTGCCATGTTTTTCATAAATGTGGATTTTCCCGACGCATTCGAGCCGGTCAGCAGAATTCCGCCCTCCGCATACAGACTGTTTGCCACCGGATGTGTCAGAAGCGGATGATAAAGCTCCTCCGCATCGATCCGACAGCCCGCCTTTTTCTCATCCAGGAATTCCGGCCGGCAGTAATACGAAAGGCTCTCCCGGTACGATGCTGCAGACAGTGCAAAGTCCAGGAGTCCAAGATCCTCTGCCATCTGCAGAATCGCTTTTTCATACGATTTCACTCCGGAAACAACCGAAGAATACTCGATCAGATCCAGCAGAAAGAACGTGTGAAAGTATGCAAAAATCATGTTTGCTGCACCGCCCTGCGATTCTTTCGTATTCACAAGTGTTCTGCATTTTCTTGTAATCGGACGGAGTTGTTTTTCCTGTTCTTCCAGACGCTTCTGATACATTTCCAATCCGGAAATTTTTTCTTTTCCAAGTTCCCTGGCTGTCCGCTGCAGCCGCAGGATACAGCCAAACGCTTTTAATGCACTCTCCAGCTTTTTGCTCTCCCTTCCATGCATCAGTCCGTTGCCGACCATAGAAGCAAACAGAACAGCCACACCCAGCGGAGGCAGTACAAACAGCAGTCCAATTCCAAGCACAGCAATACCGGCCATCAGAAGATATTTTCCCTTCTCTCCCGGCTCCGCCTCCATCAGTACGGCTATTTCTTCTGTCGGCGGATTCATCTTTTCTTTTCCCATCAAAAGAAGTGCTTTCTGCACTGCTTCTCTGGCTTTTTGGTTCTCTGCAAAAAGCTTCATCAGCCGTTCCCGCTCTTCCCTGATTTCTGTTGTTGTGACCGGCATCCGAAGCGCCGTGTACAGATATTCTTCCCCGCACACCGACACTGTGTGGTCAACTGTGTCAAAAACCGCATCGAGATCCAGGTCATTCCAGGTAATCGCGTCCACGCAGAAGCTTTCCCCTGCTTTTCGTCTCAGACACGCTTCCAGTTTTTCTTTCTTTTCCCGTGCCGTCCGTTTCTCCTGCTTTTTTCCCCATTTCTTCCGCAGTTGTACCAGCTTCTTTTCCTGTTCATTTCTGTTATTCTGTACCATCCAAACTCCCAGCAGTATCAGAACCACAAAAATTCCTGCCGTCGTGTACAGTTCTTTCATGTCTTATCGCCATCCTTTTTCCTGCTCTGTATCATAAATCTTTTGATTCTGTCTTATTCTAGCACAGAACCCTCTTCCCTTCCAGATTTTGTTGCAAAAACCATCTCCACCGCCGCATGTACAGCCAGTCTCTGTGAACTGCTGCCGTCACCAATGCAGGTGGAAAGGGTAAGTATCTTTTGAACTTCCTTTTCCTCACCGCTGCCAAAGATAATGCTGTTTTCCTTTCTTTCCTGTACCCATGCATTCCAGTCCGCATCGCTCCATGCTCCCAGCCGGTAAACATCACTTTTGGCATCCGTCTCCTCCACACTCCAAATACGGCACTGCCATGCTTCACCCGGCAAATACAGGTACAGATACGGAAATTCCTGTTCCCACGACGCCTCACGATACTTTTTCAATCCTCCGAACATCGTTCCATCCCGCATATTATGCCCATATAAAATCGTGTGACGTTCAGAAAAATCCTCCGGTGTATCACACGGTGCAAAAATACTGCCGTAAATCCGCTCCCTGCAAAACGCATCGTGTGTCAGATAATATGCGTTATCCTGCCCGTGCGCAACCGGAACATCTAAGGCGCAGCCCGGAATCCAGAGCCACGCGCAGATTTCTCTATTTTTTGATCGAAGTCCTGCAAAATCAATTGTCCGAAACAGATTTTGATCTGTACTGCCCGGTTCCTGCTCCTGCACTTCTTCGCTTTTTTCGTTTTCCTCTTTGTTCTCTTCTTTTTCTTCTCTGACATACATCTCCACCGCTTCTTCCTGTTCTTTTCGAATCTGCCGGCTTACCTGAATCTGCGGCAGATACCAGAAAAAAAGCGCCGCCAATGTCAGAACTGCAATCCCTCTTCTTTTTCTGCTGATTTTTTCTCTCTCCATTTTGTTTTCATTCCACCACCCGAACCGATGGTGGAATGTTTTTCCGTTTTGTTATTCAACCGGAATCCGGTTTTTTACAATACTGTTGTGTCCATAATCATCCCAGCGGTATTTCTGATTTTCAAATACAACCTCACTTTCTTTGGGATGTCCGCAAAGATTTACCGATACCGAAAAGACGCGCGCAGGATCTTTTCCATATGCCGGCTCTTCTAGTTTTTTCACGGTAACATTCTTCGTACCTGTCACCTGCATAAGCGAATACCGCAGCACCTTCTTCTCCTGTACCCGGTAATCGTTTCCTGCCGGAATTCCCCGGATCTGTACCGACTGTTCCGTGTAGCCGTCCTGATCTGTCGTTTTCTCCACCTGTGTTTTTGTAAACGTAAGATAGCATTGGTATGTATGCTCTTTTCCATACAGATCCTTTCCCTTCACGGAAAACAGAAACGTTGGATTTCCATGCGCCCATGTAATCTCATCCGCCTTGATCTTCTTTGTAATCGTCAAGGTTTCACATGCAAGATCCTTCATCGTCACGGTCTGCACTTCCTGTTTTGCCTCCAGCACAAACGAAACCGGTTCTGCCGCAAGGTATCCATCCGGCGCGGCCTCCTCCACAAGGACATAAGAACCCGGCTTTAATTTTTCCAGTTCATGCGGGCCGCTTCCTCCTGAAATCCAGCTGTCCACACGGTTTCCATCCATATCTTTTAATACCAGCTTTGCGCCGGAAATTCGTTTTCCGCTCTCTGCATCTATTTTTTCAATTGTCAGATGTGTTCCATCATTTTCGACCGTCACCGACAGTTCCGATTTACCGTCAATTTTTCCGTTTTCTACCACAAATTCCCGGCATGTGCTGTCCAGCAGATAGCCCTCCGGAGATGCTGTCTCCTGATAGTACCAGACACCGTCCAAAAGTCCCGTCAGCTCAATTTTTCCATTTGCATCCGTCTTTTTTGTCTCATCAAAACTTCCATCTTTCGTCCAGATATGAAAGGCTGCTCCCTGAAGCACTTTTCCGTCTCCCTGACTTACTTTCTGCAGAACAAAACGGTTCTTCCAGTTTGTAAACGTCAGTGTGATCTGTGCGTTTTGTTCCCCGATCGTTATTTTCTTTTCCGTCGGATCCAGCACATATCCATTTGGAGCCGCCGTTTCCCGCACAAGATACGTTCCGTACTCCAGCCCGTCTTTGAACGCCTCTCCATTTTCATCCGTTTTCAGCACAGCTGCTACCGCCTGATCCGGAAACAGCACTGTTCCGTTTACCGTTGTAATTGCTCCGCTCGCAATCACCTGATATGTTGCACCAGAAAGTGCTTTCCCTGAGTTTTCTTCCGTCTTTTTTATCTTCAGTGAGCCTGTTTTTCTTGTGTTTTCTGCCTCCAGATGGATCGTCTGCATGCCTTCCTTGTCAATGGAAAATTCCTGCTCCCAGCTTCCTGCATAACCAGCTGGATTCTTTGTCTCCACAACACGGAATTTTCCATTTTCACTGTCTGTATCCAGAATTCCCTCCAACAGATAAGAACCCGTTTTTTTCACCCAGTTCATCTTTTTGAATTCACTCCAGGTGTTGTTTTTCCAGCGGTACACGGTAAATTCTGCACCCGAAATAGCTTCTTTTGTCTCTGCATCCATTTTTTTCACTACAAGATCTCCTACTTTCGACAGATGACAGGGAACGTTCGCTGTGTAACCAAATTCCGAAGTATTCCACGGCACAACAGTTATTCCCGTTTCCCGGGATGCTCCATGCCAGTTGTTGTACGTACTGGAAGTATCGTTTACAAAATTATCCGGCCATTTTTTCGGTGCTTTCACTCCGCCGCCGGGACCAGTTACCGCGTCGTTAGTGCCTCCATCATAGAAAATCATCGTCTGGGAATTTCCTTCAAAGGTAACTGTAACCCAGCCTTCCGAATTTTCCGGAGTTGTTCCACCGTCCGGCTCAGAGCCGCGTCTTGCCGACCAGATCGCTTCTGTTCTGGCATCGTAGACGATTCTGGCATCTGCCTCCTTCGTCAGATAGATATGTTCTGTCTCATCAGCCAGATAAAAGCCCTGCTTAAAGTCCAGATCTGAAAGTGTAAAATATCCTTTCACATTCAGCGGATTTCCTTTACTGTCGTAATAAGCAAACCGTACCTTGATCCAGAGCAGACCTTTAATATCAATGACCGGCTTATTGTGGTCAATCGCCACGACTACCGCATCCACGTCCTCATACCCTGATGGTACAACCGTGTTCTGCCAGTCTTCCAGCCAGATCCGCATCGTTACATTTTCCCCGTGGCACTCTCCAACATTCGTATATTCCGCATACATTTTTCCTTTTTTCGACTCCAGCGGCGTGAAGGAACGGAGATTACTCCATCCCTTCACATCGGCCGCCGGCCACCATGTGGAACAGCATTTCGAATGGCTCTCTCCGTTTTTGCAGAACAGATTGTCCCAGGTACTTCCATCTGTACTTCCAAAACGGATTTTTGTCTCACTTCCGATCAGCGGGGTAAAATCATATCGGCCGTCAATAACAGAGTCCGATGATACAACTTCTCCGATTCCGGCTTTCGAAAGAGAAGGAAGACTCGTAAGACTCGAAGCCAGAACATCTTCCCGAAAACAAAATCCCAACAACAGCAGAATTCCTGCGAGAAACCAGAAGCTTTTCTTTGCTCTTTTCATTCTTTCCTCCTTTCAGACCGGCCCGCGGCAAGAAACAGGAAGGCTCCTGTCACGGCAATTCCAATGGGGACCGCTGCTGACGGATCGCGCAGACCTGTTTTTGGCGCGCTGTGCCAGATAGAGGGGCCTTCTTCCTGCGGCAGATCTTCTCCTTCGACAGAAAAAATCCATTTTACCCCGCTTTTCCGAAGTGCCCATTCATTTCCAAGTTCTGACGGCACACGGATTGAAAAACAGATTTCTTTCCGTTCATCTGGACTGCATATTCCAAGACTTTTTGCTGCCCATAGTCCCTCACTCTCTAAATCACCTTCATAAATCACGCTGTCTCCCTCTCGTATTTCCAGTTTCACCTTGGAAAGCAGTTCTTTTTCTGCTTCACTGAGTTCTTCCGGAAGTTCCGTCCGCAGAAAAAATTCTGCACGGCTTGCTGTCGTGTTCACCAGTGTGAACGTATCTTCCCATTCTTCTCCCGGCATCAGCACTGGAAAGTTCCGAAAGAAATTGTCGGGTGCCAAGATCAGATTCCGCGCTGCTCCTTCGTACGAAACGGTGAGGAAGCTCTGCTGCGAAACCTCCGAAACGGTATTATCCGCCTCGTGGACACACTGTTCTATTTCCAGTTCTTCTCCCCACGGAGCTTCTGCCGTAAAATCCGGCGTCACATTCGCTGCCTGTACGGCCTCCGCCTGGATTTCAACGGACAGCACCTGTCCCTCCGCCTCACTGGTCCACGCAGATGGAATGGTGATTGTACGGAAAAAATCGACAGATTCCTGCTTTCCCAGCACTTTGGGATAATAATAATACTCTCCTGCTTTCAGCCAGACGTCCTCGATTCCCCCAAGGTCCTCTTCCCCCAGACGGTAATCCTGCGTTTCTTCCTCATCAAACACAGGCTTTACCCGGACATAGCATGGTTCAGCATAATTGGTGATCCGCGGAATTTTTGAAATCACCTGGGAAGGCAGTACAATGCCGTTTTCCGGTCCCTCATACTTCTTTTCTCCATCCCCGTCTTCCTCATATTCCCAGATTCCAATATTTACATCTCCGACAGCTATTTTGTTAATGGTCTCAACACTGCTCCGGTAATATGCATACGTTCCGCTGATTCCCATCAGAAGACTTGCCGCCGCACATCCGATCCTGACGCGTTTTCCTTTCATGTCTGACCACCTCTCTCATAAGCATCCCATGCCTCCCGATAGCCGTGAAATACCATATTCCCCTTCTGGATCTGCACCGATTCCTCATAGACCGAAACCTCAAGTTCTTTCTGTTCCATTTCTTTTGCAACGCGGATTCCGGTAAACAATTCCGTCGTGCTTTCGCCTTCTGAAACCGGTTTTTTGTAATAATAGTAGTCATCTTCTCCTTTTACCCAGTTTTTCGTATCAAGTCCCTCAATCGCTTCAATTGGTTCACTGAATATAAGTGCCGCACGAATATAGCAGGCAACGGAGCCTTCATTTCTGATTTTTACTCTCTTTACCACACTTTTCCCTGGCGGTACGGGCGTCGGTGTCGGAAATTCTTCATCGATAGTACTTGTATTATGTCCGAACACCATACGATTCCAGACATTCTCGTGATCTGTAAAATACGCCGAAGTTCCCGGCAGCAGCCAAATGGCTGCCGCCGTCGTACACCCGGCCGCACCCGCAAGGAAAAACAGCCGTTTCGTCTTTTTCTTCATCTTTTGTCCCCCAGAAAACTGCTTAAATTCCAGGTGCTTCTGTCTGTTCCGGCTCCGACTGCGGTGCCGTTACCTGCCCCTTCTGCCCATTATTCTGATTTACATACTTCTCCCAGGCCTTTGCTGCCCGCTCGGCAGCCGTACTTCCCTCACCGGTATTCAGCGCCTGGATTGCATAATAATTGATCGGAATATCGACCTCTTTTTCATCCAGCTGCCCTTCCACGATATTAGCTGCTGTCACGCTCGTAAATAAAGGATCCGTCGTTTTGCCAGCTGCAAGCACTTCATTGTAGAGATATGTATATACCATCGAATTGTTCTGTTTTTTCTTGTACATCAGCACCCATTTTTTCGAAAGCTGATTCATCGAAAACAGTTCCGTATCGACGGCTGCTCCGCCGTTTAAACGGTTTCCGGATGTATCTGCAACGATCACTTTTGCGATTGGTATGGAAACATCCATATAGACGTAAGAATCATTTTTACCTTTATTTTTGATACGCGGGTCCTTCGGAATCACCTGGGTCGGCACAATATGATTGGTCTTTCCGTCCGGATCCGGTGCGTACGATGGTTCATTTCCTTCGATATCTACTTTTCCCACAACAAACTGGTTCGTCACAGAATCCTTATCCGTCAGATACGCCAGTGTTCCGCCCGCTGCCAGGGCTCCTGTCAGAAGCAGTGATGCTGCCCAGAATACGATTTTCCGCTGTTTTTTCATAGATCAATTCCTCCTGTTTTCCTAAATAATTTTGCTAATTCTTTTTATAACTTGTTTTCCTGCATGATTTTTCTACCGTGCCAAAGCTGCCGGATTGTAAAAAGCATCACCGCTCCCACGGCCAGAAAAAAGAGTGTTCCTCTCTGCCGGAGCCAGACGATACCAAAGCCAAGCCAGGGAAGAGCTACGATCACATTCCCGATCACCTGTTTTTCCAAAACGATGCCTGCATCTTCCTCCGCGTTGGCATCCCCCTTAGTACAGTATCCTTCCTCGCTCTTTTCCACGATCCGGTGTGTCACCACCATATTTCCTCTCCGGTAGGTAATCACATCCCCCGGATTCCATTCCTTCTTCCGTCCATCCACAACCACAACAGATCCCGTCGGGATCTCCGGTTCCATGGACCCGGACAGTACGACATAGGCGCAGAAATACTGCATCAGATACCATCCCGCCGCCAGAAAAAGGAAGGAAAGAAAGCCCTGCAGCCCCAGTTTTCCTTTTGCTTTCATTTGCTCCCTTCCGTCGATGCGGACATCCAGACAGTCATTTTTGCACACAAAAAAACAGAGGATAGCATTTACCCTCTGTCTCAGAATATCCCTGTTTCATTTTCTCTAAAGTTCTTGTAAAAGTGATTTAAACTTACCACAGTCCGGGCGAAAACGCAAGCATTGTCTGCCCGTTTAATTCTAAATTTTTTCTAAAGCCTGAAACGCAGAAAATTTTCAGAACTTTTCCCGGAGCTTTTTTTCTCCAAACGCAAGCCGCTTTTCCAGCTCCTGTCCATTTTCTGCCCCAAGGATTTTTCGCATTACACTCTCTTCTTCCCGGATTCCTTTTCCGTGAAGTACGCCGTATGCGCCGGCATCACTTCCCGCCGCAAGCACAACGTCCTTTTCAAATGCGAGCTGCAGACCTTTTTTCTGCGTCTCAAAAATCCACGCCAGCGTTTCAGCCGGATATCTGCCGTTCTCCAGAAGATTCGAAACCGTCACAATTGTCGGCACCCAGATTGTTGCATGCTCTGCCATACAGCAGATGCTCTCTTCATTCTGAAAGTTCCCGTGTTCAACCGAGTCCACGCCTGCCTCTGCCGCATCCATCACAGCCTGTGCGCCGTTCACATGCGCCATCACAGAAAGCCCCGCATCATGCGCCGCAGCCGTCATTGCAAAAACCTCTTCCCTGGAAAGCGGCTCACTGGTCACATGCCCCTTTGTCGCGAAATCCAGGATTCCCGTCGTCATGATCTTGATAAAATCTCCGCCCGCACGGCGTACTTCACGCACAAGCGCGCAATACTCTTTCCAGTCTGAAAATGCGCGTCCGACAATTTTTCCATAACGGCCCGCCCTGTGAATCGCAAAAACCGGTGTGCGGTATGTGATCCCGTACTCCGGCGCAAGGCTCCGTGCAAGAACACCCGCCCCGTACGGATCTCCGCCGTCACGCACATAGGAAATCCCTGCCTTCTGATACGCCGC
>OQWD01000577.1_pt1 | contig 14108 bp, 10 predicted proteins | sample 1691631 | NCBI WGS metagenome assembly OQWD01 (sample SAMN03418283, study PRJEB22391) | human gut metagenome | biome: human-gut; feature: organic feature; material: feces | host: Homo sapiens | place: Italy | collected 2013-04 | reverse complement strand
TCGATGAACCAGATGTCGATCTTTGTGATATCATGAAGCTTCTCCTGGGAAACATCTCGTCTCAGGGCTTCTGCGATCTTCCAGATACGGCGGTCATCCACAATGTTCAGCTCGTCCATCAGTTCTTCATCAGAAAGATGTGAGAAATCATAGGACATCAGACTGTCTACATGCTGCTCCAGGGAACGGATAGCCTTCATTAAAGCGCCCTCGAAGTTATGGCAGATACTCATAACCTCACCGGTAGCCTTCATCTGTGTAGTCAGTGTACGTTTTGCTGTGATGAATTTATCAAATGGCAGACGCGGGATCTTAACAACACAGTAATCCAGCATCGGCTCGAAGCTTGCGTATGTTTTGCCTGTGATGGCGTTCGGGATCTCATCCAGTGTGTAACCCAGTGCGATCTTGGCTGCAACCTTGGCGATCGGATAACCGGTAGCCTTACTTGCAAGTGCGGAGGAACGGCTTACACGAGGGTTAACCTCGATAACGCAGTACTCAAAGCTCTCCGGATGAAGAGCGTACTGTACGTTACATCCACCTGTGATGCCAAGCTCTGTAATAATGTTAAGAGCAGATGTACGGAGCATCTGATACTCTTTATCTCCTAAGGTCTGGGAAGGAGCAACTACGATGGAGTCACCGGTATGGACACCAACCGGGTCAATGTTCTCCATGTTGCAGACTGTGATGCAGTTTCCTGCGCTGTCTCGCATTACCTCGTACTCGATCTCTTTCCATCCGGCGATACATCTCTCTACAAGAACCTCGCCTACACGGGAAAGACGGAGACCATTCTCAAGGATCTCACGAAGCTCCGGCTCATTATGCGCGATACCGCCGCCGCTTCCGCCAAGTGTATATGCAGGACGGAGAACAACCGGATAACCGATAGTCTGAGTAAACGCAACACCGTCTTCTACAGTTGTTACGACCTTGGATGCTGCAACCGGCTCGCCGATCTTTTCCATTGTATCCTTAAATTCCTGACGGTCCTCAGCTTTACGGATCGTTGCTGCTGTGGTACCGATGAGACGTACATTGTGCTCTTTCAGGAAGCCCTTTTCCTCAAGCTCCATGGCAAGGTTCAGACCTGCCTGGCCGCCCAGTGTAGGAAGTACACTGTCCGGTTTCTCTTTGAGGATCAGCTGTTCTACGACTTCAACAGTCAGAGGCTCGATGTAAACTCTGTCTGCGATGTCTTTATCTGTCATGATGGTAGCAGGATTGGAGTTTAAAAGTACAACCTCCATGCCCTCTTCCTTCAGGGAGCGGCATGCCTGGGTTCCTGCATAGTCAAACTCTGCTGCCTGGCCGATTATGATCGGGCCTGAGCCGATTACAAGTACTTTTTTTATGTCCTTATTCCTTGGCATTATTTCTCTCCTCCCATCATCTTCATGAATCTGTCAAAAAGGTAACTGGAATCCTGTGGTCCAGGGCATGCTTCCGGATGGAACTGTACAGTAAAGATGTTCTTTCCGTTATATGCCATACCCTCGTTTGTTCCGTCGTTGACGTTTACAAATGCAGGATGTGCGATATTTTTCTCCTCAAGTCCCTCTGCGTCTACAACGTAGCCATGGTTCTGGGAGGAAATATATACTCTTCCTGTCTCAAGGTCTTTAACCGGATGATTTCCGCCTCTGTGACCGTATTTCATCTTATGGGTGTCTCCGCCTGTTGCAAGAGCCATAAGCTGATGTCCAAGACAGATGGCAAAGATCGGTACATCAGAGTCATAGAGTTTTTTGATTTCTTTAATAATAGAAGTACATTCCTTCGGATCTCCAGGTCCGTTACTGAGCATGATGCCGTCCGGATTGTCTCCAAGGATTTCTTCTGCAGATGTCAGAGCCGGGTAAATAGTAACCTGGCATCCTCTCTCATTCAGTGAGCGTGCAATGTTTTTCTTGGCGCCCAGATCAAGAAGGGCAACCTTCGGTCCGTTCCCCTTAAGCACTTCCTTTTCGCGGCAGGAAACCTTCTCTACCACTTTTCCTGTTGTATATGCTTTTAATCTGGGGATGATTGTATCCAGGTCATAGTTCTCATCAACTGTGATCATTCCGTTCATGGTTCCCTTCTCACGAAGGATCTTAGTCAGTGCTCTGGTATCAATTCCTGCGATTCCCGGAATGTCGTTTTTGCTCAGAAAATGCTGAATGGTGTCTACGCTTCTGAAGTTGCTGGGAACTCGTGATAATTCGCGTACAATAAATCCGTCAATCCACGGCTTCCTTGATTCCTGGTCATCATAACAGATTCCGTAGTTTCCGATCAGCGGATATGTCATACACACCGCCTGTCCTGCGTAAGAAGGATCTGTCATTACTTCCAGATAACCGGTCATGGAAGTGTTAAAGACAATTTCACTGATGACTTCCCTTGCAGAACCAATGCTAGTTCCTGTAAATACATGGCCATCTTCCAATATCAGAAATGCTTTCATACAATCTCCCTTTCTTTGTTCTCTTATTTTATCCTAAATCTTCAAAATTGTATCACAGGAATCGTCATTTTTCAACACCATATGCAAAAAAAATGTATAAAACTAACTTAAAATATTTTTTTTGAATTTTTTTAATTTTTTTGAATTTTTCTATTGACATTATCCAATTCCTGAGTTATTATAAGTGAGCAGTCGACGAGCGGAGCAAACAAATCAAAGCAAGCCGGTTGAAAAAATGCAGGAATGGCGGAATTGGCAGACGCGCAGGCTTCAGGTGCCTGTGGTCGCAAGATCGTGTGGGTTCAAGTCCCATTTCCTGCATTCTTTTTTATTTTATCCAAAATCAAAAAAACAGAAGCGCCCAACACCGGCACTTCTGTTTTTTTATTTATTTTTCTTTTTCAGAAAAGATCTCGCTCCCGCCCCAGAGAAGCGCACCTGTAAATATGAAAAGATCCGAAATATTAAATACGACCTTCTTAAGCTTCGGATTTTCCACATTCAGGCTCATATAATCCGTGACGTATCCCTTTCTGCGACGTTCCGTATAATTATTCAGACCGCCGCCCAGGATCATGGAAAGCCCAAGCTTGGATATGCGTGTGCCTTTTTCTCCGGAAGTACGTATATACTCCCAGATCGCACCGCCCAGCACCATAGATGCAAGATCTCTCAGGAATTCTTTATCTTTGTTTTTTAATATTCCAAGCATCATCCCATGATTATGGCAATTTCTTACGATCAGTCTGCCTCCCAGGCACTTTTCCTTCAGATCTTTCTTTTCCGATGTGTTGATTTTTTTCTTTATATAATAGTCTGTACCAAAGATTCCCGCCGTCAGTAAATTCCACAACATTATTCCCCCTCCTTATTTCTGTGGTCTGCATAATATTCAGGCAGGCTCCCACTGGGGAAAGCCTGCCTTATATGCTTATGGTTATTCTGTTTTTTCTTCTATTGTTTCTGTATTTTCCGGATCAGCCGCAGGCTCCTCTGTTTCTGTAGATCCCACTTCCGTTCTTTCCTCTTCCAATTCCGGATCTGATCCTGATGTTTCTGTTTCTGACGCTTCTGCGGTTTCTGCTGTTTCTACTACTTCTGACGCTTCTACTGTCTCTTCCGGATCTGCTACCACTTCTGTAGCTTCTGCGTTTTCTTCCGCTTCTGTCTCCGGTACTTCTGTCACCTCTGCCTCAGCAGCCTCTTCAAGCTCCTCATCTGCCTGCTCGATCACATCGGCAGCTTTCTCTTCCAGCTCCGCTGTAGGACACGCCGCTCCGCAATACGGACAGAAGCTGGCCTCCCGCATCACCGCCTTATGGCAGGCCGGGCAAAACTTCTCCCCTTTGCTGGCAGCGATCGCATCTCTGTAGTGATCCGCCTCCAGCATGTGCTGGCTGATTTCCTCGCAGATAGCTCCCGTCTCACCGTCAACGGCTTCTCCCTGCTCATAACGTGTATAGATCATCTTTCCGATATCCATCATCAGCTTTTCGGTCATACGCTCCTGTGCAGAGAGCTTGTTACGGATCTTCTGGATCTCATAGAGATTCTCTGCTCTGGAACTTAAGCCCTTTGCCTTTCTTGTCAGTGTGTTTCCCAGATCATCCCAAAAACTGCTTTTTGCCATATCTGTCACGCTCCTTTATATATTAAAGAATCTTCTTGTTTCTTACCCTTCCAGTGCCGGGATCTCCTGGCCACGCATAAGGATCTTCGGACCTCCGTTGCCCTGAATGTATCCCTCTGTGATCACGACCTCACCGATATTGTCATCCTTCGGGATCTCATACATGATATCCAGCATATATTCCTCCAGGATAGCCCGGAGAGCTCTGGCTCCTGTATGGCGTTCCAATGCCTTACGGGCAATGGCATGTAAGGCACCGTCCTCAAACTCCAGTTTTACTTCATCCAGTGCCAGAAGCTTCTTGTACTGTTTCAGAATGGCGTTCTTCGGCTCCTTGAGGATCTTCACAAGCATGTCTTCCGTCAGCCCGTTCAGGGTAAAGATGATCGGAAGACGACCGATAAATTCCGGGATCATTCCAAATGCACGGAGATCATCTACCGTTACTTTCTCCAGCACATGCGGATCATCATCATATTTGTCCTTCAGATCTGCATAAAATCCGATAGACGCCTGTTTATTCAGTCTTTCTTTGATGATATTCTCAAGATCCGGGAACGCACCGCCACAGATAAACAGAATGTTCCTTGTATTTACAGTCACCATAGGTACCATGGCATTCTTGCTGGTAGCACCCACCGGAACTTCCACTTCACTTCCCTCCAGAAGTTTCAGAAGTCCCTGCTGGACAGCCTCTCCGCTGACATCTCTCTGGTTGGTATTCTTCTTCTTTGCGATCTTATCGATCTCATCGATGAAAATGATCCCGTGCTCTGCCTTCTCCACATCATTATCTGCAGCCGCAAGGAGCTTGGATACTACGCTCTCGATATCATCACCGATATAACCGGCCTCTGTAAGAGATGTGGCATCTGCAATGGCAAGCGGTACCTGAAGAAGTCTGGCAAGCATCTTCACCAGATAAGTCTTACCGCAGCCTGTAGGTCCGATCATCAGCATATTGGATTTCTCGATCTCAATATCATCCATGGTATCTGTGGCAACTCTTTTATAATGGTTGTATACACCTACAGACATTACCTTCTTGGCATATTCCTGTCCGATCACATATTCATCCAGAGTTGCTTTGATCTTATGTGGTGCAGGAATATCTTTGAGATTGATCACCGGCTTCGGAGTCTCTGATTTTTTCTTGATCTTCTTCGCCTGGTTTCCGGGATTCTGGAAACTGCTGAGATCGATCATGCTCACATTCGGCATGTTAAAAAGATCGGAATAATTTCCATTGTTCATCTGGGTGTTCATAGTATCAAAGCTTTTCTGCATGCAATCCGCACAGATATGTATATGATTAGGAAGATCGATCATCTTCCCTGCCTGACTCTCCGGTCTGCGGCATAAAAAACAGAATTTCTCGTATTTCTGCTCCTGGTCATTGTCTTTATTATTATCAAACTGATCTGCCATAACATTTCCTTTCTGGTTTTTATTATGCATATTATAGCACATAATCCGGCTGTATCAAATTAAGTTTTTATAAACCGGGGAGCTGCATGTTCTTATGCAGCTCCCCGGTTTATAAATGGTTATCCTGTATTTTCTTTTATTTGTCAGAAGAGGGTTTGCTTCCGAGGGTCACTTCAACCGTCTGTTCCTTGTACTCTCCGCTGTTCGCTCTGGAGATCACCACTTCGATGGTTTCTCCTGCCTCATAATACTGCAGCTTATCAACAAGGTCATCCTTGCCGCTTACCTTCTGTCCATCCAGCTTCACAATGATATCGCCTTTTTTGATCCCTGCATTATCTGCTGCGCCACCTTCCGTTACCTCAGTAATAAAAGCACCTGCCGGCATATTATACATCTGGATGGCTTCTGTTGTAAGATCGGCAGCCTTGACTCCCATATATCCTACCTTGGAAGAATCTTCCACCTTATCTCTGGTTTCGCGGTTCATCAGTTCTTCCAGGATCGGCTCTGCCTTGGAGATCGGAATGGCATATCCCATGCCTTCCACCTGACTGTCTGCATACTTGGCCGCATTGATACCGATCACTTCACCGTTCATGTTCAGAAGTGCACCGCCACTGTTTCCGGGATTGATCGCTGCATCAGTCTGGATCAGCCCGCTGGCTTCTCCGTCCTCTGTACTGATGCTTCTGTTAAGGGCACTTATCCATCCGGAGGTAACTGACTGTCCATAGCCCAGTGCATTGCCAATGGCAACCACCTGCTCACCAACTACAAGATCGTCCGAGCTTCCCATCTGTGCGATCTTGATCTCCTCCATGGTCTCATCCGGAATATCGGATTTCTCCACTGCCACCACTGCCAGATCATTCTCTTCATCGGTGCCTTTGATCTTGGCAGAAACTGCGTTATCCACATCCGCATCTCCATCGGAGCTGCTTGCCATAGCCTGGGTTTCTTCTTCCGCTCCTACCACATCACTGCCTGCAAAGCACACAGTAAGTGTAGTCGCTCCAGATACCACATGGTCGTTAGTCGCAATGAGAAGCTCGCTGTCATTTTCTCCTACAATAATACCGGAACCACTTCCTGCACTTTGATACTGCCTCGTTCCATATCCGAAAAAGCTTGGGATTTCCTGCACACTGACAGATGTAATGGCAACGATAGAAGACATGGTTGCCTGGGCTACACCGGCCACTGTACCACTCTCTGCCACAATATCCTTCACAGTAGAATCCGCAGAGCTACTGTCAGTACTGTCCTCTGTCCCGGTAACTGTTTCTGTCTTTCCGATCGTTGTACTGCTGTCATTTCCTCTGTATTTATCTGCTGCAATATTCACGCCCTGAAAAACTACTCCGGCTACCAGCCCAAAGATCACAGCCAGTGCCACCGCAGTGGCTGCTTTCTTTCCAAAGCTGTTGTTGCCTGAAAAATCTCTCTTTTTCCGTGGCTTTTTGGGCGGTATATTTCCACCGGCATAATTACCGGCCTGAGGCTGATGCACCTCATAATGTCCGTATTTTGGTTTCTCCTGCGAAGTGCCTTCACTCTGTCCGGCACCTGCATAACTGTCCTGTCCGCTCTCCTGCATCCTGCGTCCCTCAGAATAAGGATGCGTCAGCGGTTTCTGTTCTGCCGAAGCATTCTTATCCTCATCCGGCAAGTCTGTCACCCATTTATTCTCTTCACTCATGCCTCTGGTGCTCCCTTCTATGTTATCTGATGCATGTATCTGTTACTGCTCACTCCGTTCTCAGTAACATTTATTTCTCTTATAAAAGACAGTTTAACAGGGAATTGTGTTTAAACTGTGATATCTCTTTTAAAAAACCGTGACCTGCTCTTATTTGTTCTTTTTCCAGTATTCCGGATTCATGGTGCAGGAGCGGATCATTTTTTCAGGGAGCTTTTTGTATCGTTTTCCGAGAAAATATCCGGCGTATTTGGAGACACTTTGCAAAAACAGTCCGGGGATCAGCCATATGTGGCCTGTTTTTAGAAGATATGCCATGCTTTTTTTTACCAGCCGGATGCCCTCACCTTCGGAAGGCACTCCTTCAAAAACCTCCGGATGCTCCGCCTGGGAAACTCCCAGATCAAAATTCCTATGGAACTGCTGCATACAGGTGTAATTGTGAGAATGATATACACGCGCTTCTGATACATAGGCAACTCCATAGCCTTTTTTTACCATCCAGCCTGCATAGATCATATCTTCATTAAAAATAGCATGCTCCGGAAATCCACCAATCTCATCATAGATCCTGTGATCATAAGCAGCACAAACGTTGGAGCAGAAATAGGTTTTGATCCCGTAGGTCTGTACATCTTTTTCCGTTTTCAGACAGGACTGTTCCGGATAATTAAAGGAACGGGTATATTTTTCCAGAAATCTGCAGTCCTTTTTTGGAAGCTGACGCGCATAAGCGGCTCCTGCCTGTGGATTCTCTGCAAGAGCTCCTACCAGTGCTCCGATCAGTTCCCTGTCTGCCGGCATTGCATCCTGTGTCATAAATACAAGGATCTCCGCATCCGAAAGCTCTGCCGCCTGCCTTCTGGTACCGCCATGGTCAAATTCTTCTTTTGTAAGATGCCGGACTTCCACAAGCGGATATTCCTGTTCCCAAGTCTCTTTCCAGAATTTCTTTTCTGTATTCATGACAAGGATCTTATTGATAGGATATTTCTGTGCGCTGAGTCTTTCCAGCAGTTTTTCAAATTCTTCTCCCGGACGGTATGCCGGGATGATCACGTCTGTTTTTAATGTTTTCATATTTGTCTCCTGTCCAGAAAGGACCACCCGTTACTGGATGGTCCCTTCTGCTGGTTGCTTATTTTGATGTTTTATTCATTCTCCGAATAATCTTCTCCGTCGGTATAATCGTTATAATCTGTATCGGAATCGCCTCCGGAATAGTCCGTATCTGTGCTGTAATCGTCTCCGGAATAATCCGTATCTGTGCTGTAATCGTCTCCGGAGTAATCCGAATCATAATCTGTGTCTGTGCTGTAATCAGCATCATCACTTGTGTCCGTACTGCTGTAATCTGTGGATGTATCTCCCTGCCACGTGTACGAATCATCCGTTGCGTCATTCGGTGTATCTGTCACCGCAGGTGCAGTGTCCTGCACGTCGCCTCCGCCTGCGATATTTGTAATCTGGGCACTTCTGTTGAGTACATCCTGCGTCGGAGTGTAACTGGTGTCTCCATACAGAAACTGATGCATCTTCAGAACATTGGATTCCAGTGTGGTAGGTACGATAACGCTGCCCTTTACCTGGGCAAATTTATAATCGTTGGGGAAGCCTGTAGTTTCATCAATACTGTAGCCGATCATAGCCGGGATCATCTTCAGGATCTCTGTTTTGGAAACAGAAGTTTTGACCATCGGGAATACCTGATCCATAATATCAAAGATAGTGGAAAGTCCTGCCTTTTTCGCCTTATCTACGATCATCTGGATCACTCGCCTCTGTCTCTCAGTACGTCCCATATCAAGACTTGCGGTATAACGGATACGGCAGTAGGAGGTAGCCTGTACACCATTGAGATGATAGGTATCTACGATCGCTTCCTCATCCTCCGGCTTCGGATCCGGCAGTTCGACCGGTGTGTAGCTCTTTCCGGTTTCCTCTGATGTCTCCACACAGTAATTGTTCATATGAACGATCTCCGCATAGGAAAGAGGGATGTCCAATCCTCCGAGGCAGTCTACCACAGTTACCAGCGCATTAAAATCAATGGCAACATAATCTGTGATATTCAGATCCAGATTCGTATTCAGCATGGAAACCGCGTTGGTCGGTCCGCCAAATGCATATGCCGAATTGGCTTTGGAATAGGTATCATCCTTTACATTGAGAAGGGTATCTCTATAGACAGACACAAGTTTGACTGCCTTCGTATCATTGTTGATACTCGCAATGATGATGGTATCACTGTTCTCTGTATTCAGCTTCTCATTCTTGCTTCTGTGGTCCAGTCCGAACAGTGCATAGGTGGTATATCCCGTCATCTGCGGTGCCTGATCATTAGTTACAATATCCTGGTCTGCAAGATCTGTTTCCTGAATGTCGATCTTATCCAGTTTGGCTGAGATCTGACCATAAACGAACAGACCTCCGATAAACAGGAGCAGTACGACGATCTCCAGGATAAATAAAATCTTCTTGCTTTTTTTCCGAGGTTTTGACATCTTTTCCTTTTCCCCTTTTTAGTATGCGTTCTTATTAATAAATCCTTTGAATATGGTAAGAAACATGATCTTTATATCAAATCCCACAGACCAGTTTTCGATATAATACAGATCACACTCTATCCTTTTTCTGATAGAAGTATCTCCACGATAGCCATTTACCTGTGCCCACCCGGTAAGACCTGGCCGCACCTGATGCTTGACCATATAACGTGGTATCTCCTCCCTAAACTTTTCTACAAAAAATGGCCGCTCCGGTCTTGGTCCCACAAGACTCATCTCACCCTTCAGAATGTTAAAAAGCTGTGGAAGCTCATCCAGACTGGTATGACGCATAAATTTACCGATTCCGGTAACTCTTGGATCGTTCTTTACTGTCCACGCCTTTTTTTCTTCTGATTCTTTCTGGATCTCCATGGAACGGAATTTATACATCCGGAAAGTCTGATTGTGAAGCCCGACACGTTCCTGCTTATAGATCAGCGGTCCCGGCGAAGTCAGCTTGATCAGCATACACAACACCAGCATCACCGGTGAGGACACAATGATCGCAACGATCGCGCCTGCAATATCCATAGATCTCTTGATCAGTGCATTAAACGTGTTGCTCAGGGGCACATACCGGATATTGATCACCGGAAGCCCGAGAATATCTTCTGTATATGGTTTGGTCGGAATAATATTATTATAATCCGGAATAAATTTTGTGTGCACGCCGGATTTTTCACAGAGTGCAACGATCTCTTCCAGACGATAATACTCACTTAAGCCCAGGGTAATGGCTATCTCATCCAGACGACTGGATGGAAGGATGATCATCAGATTGGCGATTCGACCGATCACCTTAACGCCCTTATAAGTAGTGCCTGCCGGCACATTGTCATCCAGTATGCCCCTGATCACGTATCCCCATTGCGGATTCTGCAGGATCCTGTCTACATATTCCTCGGCAGCACGGCTGTATCCTACCAGCAGCACCTGTTTCTGGTTCATTCCTTTTTTGCGCATATCCCGGAGAATGTAAAATATGACCATACGCACAAACCATTCCAGGACGATATTGATCACACAGAAAGAAACCAGAGTAAGACGGGAATAGTCCAGCTCTTTAAAATTGTAAAGTGCAAACATGATGATAAGGAGCCCTAACGCATTTGCCTTCACAATTCCGGCAAGTACGAGACGACGCCCCTGCATTCGCATCGGTGTATAAAGATCAAAGGCCTGATAAAGAAGTAAATATCCCGGAATAATGAATATCAGCATAAACATATATTCCTGGACGGTCTTGGACTGGACCGCCGAATGTTCAAAAATTCCCTGAAAACGGATCAACCAGGCCAGGGCATAGGAGGCCGCGATCACAAATACATCGATCAGCATATGGAGACGACTGAAATTTTTCTGGTTGTCTTTAATCAATTTCCGCCACCTCATTTAAGTTCATTGCTTTTATCTTATAATAGATGAAACTCAAAAGCAATAAAATCTTCCCTCCGAAATATAAAAATTCTGTGAAAATATGATGTCTTAACCGGCAAAACGCCTAAAAATGTTGATCCAGAGTTCAAACTGGAGCTGTATATAACGCGGAAGATTCCTCATGGAAAATCTGACTTTTTTGTTTTTGCGGCTGATCTGAAAGCCGTTTTTGATGCCTGCAAGGTACTCACGTCCGAATCCCTTGGACGCAAAAAACAGGATCTTCGCACCGAATCCCACCAGAAAAAACGGAAGGTTCAGCACGATCTGGAGAAACGGCATATTCTTATAGATAAGATAAATATTGTTTCTGGAAGAATACCGGATCTTAAACTGATTATATCTGGAGCCGCTGGTGCCGCTTCCTACATGATAAACCTTCGCTTTTGGAGCATACCAGTTCTGATAACCGCAGATCCTGGCACGATAGCCGATATCCAGATCCTCCAGATAAGCAAAATGCTCCTCATCAAAATCTCCGATCCTGTCAATAAATTTCTTCCGGTAGATCGCAGCTCCCGCACAGGTGGAAAAAATCTTCTGCTCTCGGTCATAATGGCGGATATCCTTGCCTTTTCCCCTGGCAAAAGCCCAGCCAAGGGCACAGTAATAATTTCCGGCATCATCCATCTTGTCCCTGTCATGAAGTTGGATCATCTTTGCCTGACAGGAAAATGCCTTCTTATGTCTGCGCAGGGCAGCAACCATCTCCTCCAGGAAATCCGGTTCCGCTTCCGTATCATTGTTCAGAAGCAGCACATATGGGGAACGTGCCGCATGGATCCCTTCATTGACGGCTCTGCTGAAGCCGTAATTCTCCGGAAGCTGTATCATGTGTACCCATGGATATTCCGCTGAAACAAATGCACAGCTGCCATCAGTGGAACCGTTATCCACTAGTATAACCTCAAAATTACGGATAGTCTGTCTTTCAAGACTAGAAAGAACACCATCCAGATATGCCATTCCGTTAAAGTTTGGTATGACTACTGATACTTCCTGCATTGCTTTATCCCTTCTTCTTTCCCATTCCCGGAAGGGGCTTCAGGGAATAATTCCATTTGGTTAAAGAAAGATTTTTGTTATAGTATGGATCTCCTTTTTTCAGGATATCCAGCCAGTGACAGCGCATGTATTCGATCTCCGTCTGGAAACGGCGGACCTTTTCCTCGCTGTCCTCAGTGCCTCTTGACTTGGATTCGTAATGATAGAGCTTCACATACGGATCATAGACGATCAGATGGCCGTGGCTTCGCACCTTCAGACAGAGATCCACATCATTAAACGCAACTGCAAGCTCTTCCGTAAAGCCTCCTGCCTCCAGAAAAACTTCCTTCTTCATCATCATACATGCTGCAGTCACACAGCTCATATCCTGCAGAAGAGAGGCCTTATGGAGATATCCGGTACGCTCTGCCGGCATATTCACAAACATGTTCCCGGCAATTCCGCCCATTCCCACCACGCAGCCTGCATGCTGAATGGTGTTATCCGGATAGATCAGCTTGACGCCAACTGCACCTGTTTCCTTACGCTGGCACACGCTCAGCATCTCTGACATCCAGTCCGGATCGATGACCTTTACGTCATTATTCAGAAAAAGCAGGTAATCTCCTTTGGCATGGCGCACCCCGAAATTGTTGATGGCAGAATAGTTGAAGCCTTTTTTCCAGCGGATCAGATGGACCCTGGGATCCTCCGAAAGCTTTCTGTAATACCGGAAGATCTCTTCGGAGCTGCTGTTATTCTCCACAATGATGATCTCGTAATTTTTATAGGCAGTTTTTTCAAAAATGGATTCCACGCAGGCCTGAAGCGTTTCTTTCTCCTCACGGTTCGGAATGATAACAGAAACCAGAGGTTCTCCCTGCACCGGATACTTCACACGGTAAAATCCAAAATCCGGAGTATGCTCCACGGTTCCCGGAGTTCCGGTCCGTTTGAGATTCCCCTCAATGGCACGTCTGCCGGCTTCAAAAGCATACATCTTGCTTGCCGGATTATCTGCTGTGGAGGATTTGTGGGTCCTCCAGTGATAAAGGATCTCCGGTACATGGACCACTTCCCTGGCCTGCTCCACACAGCGGAAAATGAAATCATAATCCTGGGCGCCGTCAAATTCCCGGCGAAATCCGCCCACTGTCTGCACTACGGAACGTCTTACCACCAGAAAATGGCAGATATAATTATTGGATCTTAAAAGATCCAGGTTAAAGTCCGGTTTCAGATGGGGCTGAAAATGTTCAGAAAGATCTGTCGTGACCTTATCCTCATCTGTATAGATCACATCCGCCTCCGGATGCTCCTCCAGTGCCGCCGCGATCTCATACAATGCATTAGGTGCCAGCAGATCATCATGATCCAGAAGTGCGATAAAATCACCCTCTGCCATGGAAAAAGCCGCGTTTGTATTTTCTGCAATGCCAAGATTCTCTTTCAGATCCTGATAGCGGATCCTCCTGTCCATCTCTGCATAGGATCTCAGCACAGTCTGCATGTCCGGATCCTCCGGGCTTCCGTTTGCCAGACACAGCTCCCAGTTCTCATATGTCTGTGCAAGGAGAGAGTCCAGCATCTGTCTTAAAAAACGCTCCGGTGTCAGATATGCAGGTACCACAATGCTGATCAGCGGCCCATCCGGAAATTTGCGTTTCCGCTGCTTCTCCAGTGTTTCCTCGTCAGGTCTGTATGCCTCATACCATGGTCCGTAAGGAACCTCTTCCGGTTCAAAACGCTCATGAAGCCGGATCCAGAACTCTTTCAGGCCATAATGCTTCAGGTATCTTAAGCCCTTCTGTACTGTATAGGGGGAAAGCTTCTTTATAAGTCTGTCCCATTGGATTTTTCCTGTAGAATCATCTTTACTCATATATTATCTCCGTATTACTCAGTTTGATGTTACTGTTC
>OQWD01000571.1_pt1 | contig 14230 bp, 8 predicted proteins | sample 1691631 | NCBI WGS metagenome assembly OQWD01 (sample SAMN03418283, study PRJEB22391) | human gut metagenome | biome: human-gut; feature: organic feature; material: feces | host: Homo sapiens | place: Italy | collected 2013-04 | reverse complement strand
AGATCATAGACATCAAAGGAGGCGCCGGTGCTGCGGCACGGAACGGCGGTGCGGAAAGAAGCATTTGACGATGAAGCGGCGCTGCTCGCCGCGGGTGTTCAGACAATCAAGACATGGCAGGCGCAGGGATATGAGACGATTGCCGTTGTATGCCGGGATGAGGCAGAAGCGGCGGATACGGCGCGGAAGCTGAAACAATACGTGCCGGTTGTGGAGGAGGATCTCGAGACGGCAGAGTTCGGCGAGGGCGTGATGGTGCTCCCGGTGGCATATACGAAAGGTCTTGAGTTCGATGCGGTGCTGCTTCTTGATCCGACGGAAGAAAAATATCCTGAAAATGACGGGCAGGTGAAGCTGCTTTACGTGGCGGCGACGCGGGCACTGCATGAGCTGGCGGTGCTGTATACAGGAGAACTGACGGGAATCCTTGCCAAAGAAGCGCCGAAGGGCCGTCACAATCAGGAATTTGCCATGGAGACGCTGACGAAGGCGAAAGAGTATGAGAAGGTTTCGCTGACGCAGAAGAAGGCGCGTGAGGAGAACCGCGCGATCGGCATTCAGGAGATGGACGAGCGGAACAGCCATGGACCGAAACGGATTGTGATAAAGCCGGAGCAGAGGCCGGGAATGGCGCTTGGAAATACAAGCACGACCGGAACAGCGGTGATGGCAAAAGGCAGTACGGCAACGCGGAGGGCTGCGGCAGAAACGGGAGAAGAAATTGCCGCAAAGACAATGCAGCAGCGTGCACCGGAAGGGGTGTCATCTATTTTTGCTGGTGCGGCTTATCATGGAAAGGCAGGCGGCAAAGCGCCGGGAAGCAGACGGAGTGCAGGAATGCAATATGGAACGGGCATGGCCGGAGTGCAGAGTGCAAAAAGACCGGGCGGAGCAGGTATGGTACCAGGAGAAGCCGAGAAGACGGAGCGCCTGAATACCTCACTTTACGCTTTCGGTGCAATCCCGGAAAACGAGCTGCTGCGCATCAAGGGCCATTCGAAGATCAAGTGTGCGGTGAAATGGGCGAAGAAAGGAAAATCGGCGGTTGAGATTGCCAGCATGTACGGCATTTTACGTATCACCCCGATCACGCCGGAGGTGATCCGCATCAGTTTCGTAAAAGGTGTGACCGCAAAAGTGCAGGACACGTACTGGAAGCCGAAGGCAGACACCGCGTTTCCGTGGAGTGCGAAAGAATCGAAGACGGCGGTTCTGGTCGAGACGGAAAAGCTGCGCGTCATGGTAGAAAAAAAGGACGGCGCGGTGCAGTTCCTGACGCCGGACAACAAACCAATCCTTTCCGAGAAGCGTGACGAGCCGCGCATGATCGACGGCGGCATGACATGGACGTTCTTCGACTGGAGCGGTTCCGAAAAGCTGAAAGCAAAAGGCATTCTTTCGACCGAGTGGCTGGATCTGACCGCGAAGGCGCGCTACGTCTCTTTTGGCGGAAAGCAGGCGCGGATGCCGCTGTTTGTTTCGAACCGCGGCTACGGCATTGCGGCCGCCGCGTCCCGGACGGCACTGCTGTGCAATGTACGGACGTTTGGAACGTATCTTCACACCGCAGGGGACGGACAGATTGATTATTACTTCATTCTCGGAAAAGACCGGGAGGAAATTGTAAAACAGTATAAAGAGCTATAAAAGGAGCAGACATTTTATGAAAACTCTGGTAATTGCAGAAAAACCATCCGTGGCACGCGACATTGCGCGCGTACTGGGGTGCAGCAAAAAAGAAAACGGAGCGCTGGAGGGAAACAAGTATATCGTTACCTGGGCGCTCGGCCATCTGGTGACGTTAAAAGATCCGGAAGACTATGACAAAAAGTATAAGGAATGGAATATGGCAGTTCTGCCGATGATGCCGGAAAAACTGCAGATCAAGGTCATTCCGCAGACGGGAAAACAGTACCATGCAGTGACGACACAGCTTGCGCGGAAGGTCGTGAATGAGATTGTCATTGCAACCGATGCCGGACGCGAGGGTGAGCTGGTGGCGCGGTGGATTCTCGACAAAGCACATAACCAGAAGCCGTGTAAGCGTCTCTGGATTTCCTCTGTGACGGACAGGGCGATCCGTGAGGGTTTTGCCAATCTGAAGGATGCGAAAGAGTACGACAATCTCTACCGCGCTGCCGTTTCCCGTGCCGAGGCGGACTGGCTCGTCGGCATCAATGCGACGCGGGCGCTGACCTGTAAATACAATGCACAGCTTTCCTGCGGCCGTGTGCAGGTGTGGTCTACACCTGGAAAGATGAAAAATCGGGCGGCACAAGAATCTCCGATCCGGAAAAGGCAAAGCAGATCGCAGAGAAGGCAAAACGGTATCCGCTTGTCTTACAGAACGTAGAAAAGAAGAAAAAGCAGAAAGAAGCGCCATTGCTCTACGATCTGACGGAGCTGCAGCGCGATGCGAGCGCACGGTTCGGCTATTCGGCAAAACAGACGCTGAATCTGATGCAGAGCCTCTATGAGACCCATAAAGTCCTTACGTATCCGCGGACAGATTCACGGTATCTGACGAAAGATATTGTGCCGACGTTAAAAGAGCGGCTGGATGCGGTCAGCATCGGCCCGTACAAAGCACTGGCCCAGCAGGCGAAGCGCAGTCCGCTGAACGGAAAGCTCTCCTTTGTCAATGATGCGAAGGTTTCCGATCACCATGCCATTATCCCGACAGAGCAGTACGTGCAGTTATCCGCACTCTCGAACGAGGAGCGCCGCATTTATGATCTTGTTGTGCGCCGTTTTCTTGCGGTACTGCTGCCGCCGTGTGTATATGAAGAGACGGTGATCCAGGCTTCCATCGAAAAGGAATGCTTTACTGCGCGCGGAAAGCGCATGGTCGAGAAAGGCTGGCAGGAGGCGTACGAGGATAACCGGTACGACGAAGAGGATGAGGCGAAAGAAGAGGTGCGGGAGCAGAATCTGCCGCTTCTGGAGGCAGGCATGAAGATCGGGCAGCCGAAGATTAGTCTCCGCGAAGGAAAGACAAAACCTCCGGCACGCTTCACGGAAGGCACGCTGCTCTCCGCGATGGAAAATCCGGTCCGCTACATGGAAAACCGCGACAGCAGCCTGGTAAAAACGATCGGTGAGGCGGGCGGCCTTGGAACGGTTGCGACCCGTGCGGATATCATCGAGAAGCTGTTCCGCAGCTTTCTGATGGAGAAAAAAGGCAATGAGATCTATCTGACCTCGAAAGCACGCCAGCTTCTGAAGCTGGTTCCGGCGGATTTGAAAAAGCCGGAGCTGACGGCAAGCTGGGAGATGCAGTTAAACGACATTGCAAAGGGAAAGAAGCGGCGCGATGTGTTTATGAAGGAGATCCGCAGCTACACGGTGGAACTGATCGATGAGATCAAGACGGAAGAGGGAACGTTCCGCCACGACAACCTGACGAACAAGAAGTGCCCGAACTGCGGAAAACGGCTGCTTGCGGTGAATGGAAAGAACGCAAAACTGCTCGTCTGCCAGGACAGAGAGTGCGGCTACCGCGAGACGGTTTCCCGCACGACGAATGCGAGATGCCCGGTCTGCCATAAGCGCATGGAGATGATCGGAAAGGGCGAGGATGCGACGTTTGTCTGCGCCTGCGGCCACAAAGAGCGCATGACAAAATTCCAAGAGCGCCGCAAAAAAGAGGGCGGCGGCGTGACGAAGCGCGATGTGGCAGCTTATATGAAGAAACAGAAAAAAGAGGCAGAAGAGCCGGTGAACAATGCGTTTGCCGCGGCATTAAAAGGAATTAAATTATAAAAAAGGGAGCGAGTTCTGCCGAAAATCAAAAAACGGCGGAACCCGCTTTTTTGTTAAAATCGTTGAGGAAAAGGTCAAAAAAAGTGATTGTTTTATGCAGAGTTATGCCGTAAAATAGAAACAAATGATATAAGAAACAGGAAAATTCTGAAAATAACAACAGGGAGGTTTTTCAATGAAACAGACAGATTTGGAAAAGCTGCTGGCGGATATGTCGCTGAAAGAGAAAGTAGATCAGATGCTTCAGTTAAGCGGAGCATTTTACCTCGGGGATGAAAACAGCGTCCTGACCGGCCCGGCAAATGACATGGGAATCGGAAAAGAGGACCTGGAGATGGCCGGTTCCATTCTCGGTGCAGCCGGTGCCGATACGATGAAAAAACTGCAGGATGACTACATGGCAAAACAGCCGCATCACATCCCGATGCTGTTCATGATGGATGTCATTCACGGCATGAAGACCATTTTCCCGGCGCCGCTGGCGCGGGGAGCCACTTTTGATCCGGAGCTCTCCGGCGAGTGCGCGTCTGCAGCCGCAAAAGAAGCATCCGCGGCCGGACTTCACGTTACCTTTTCTCCGATGGTTGACCTTGTGCGCGATGCGAGATGGGGCCGCGTTGTGGAATCCACAGGCGAAGATCCGTACCTGAACAGCCGCTTTTCCGAGGCGATCGTAAAAGGCTTCCAGGGCGATGATTTAAAAACACCGGGAAAAGTTGCCTCCTGCATCAAACACTTTGCAGGCTACGGCGGAGCAGTCGCAGGAAGAGATTACAACACCGTAGAGCTCTCAGAGCATACCTTCCGTGAATTCTATCTTCCGGCATACAAAGCAGGCATTGATGCGGGCGCAGCGATGGTGATGACATCATTCAACACGATCAACGGCGTTCCGGCGAGCACCAACAAATGGCTGATGCGCGATATCCTGCGCGGCGAGATGGGATTTGACGGCGTGCTGATTTCTGACTTTGCAGCCATTCTGGAAACCGTTGCCCACAGAAGCTCGAAAGATGCCGCCGATGCAGCGAAAAAAGCGCTGGAGGCAGGCGTGGATATTGATATGATGACATCCGTTTACGCCGCAAACCTCTGCCGTCTCGTAGAAGAAGGTGAAGTGGACGAGCATCTGATTGACGAGTGCTGCCTGCGGATTCTGGAGCTGAAAAACAAACTGGGACTGTTTGAAAATCCATATAAAGATGCGGATGCCGAGAAAGAGAAAGCATACAACCTCTGCCCGGAGCACCGTGCACTGGCGAAAAAAGCAGCGGAGGAATCCTTCGTCCTGCTGAAAAACGACGGCGTACTGCCGCTCGACACTTCGAAAAAGATTGCATTTGTCGGCCCGTATACCAACAATCATGAAATCAAGAGCAGCTGGTCCTTCACCGGCGACAGCAAGGACTGCGTGACGATTCAGGAAGCAGCCGAGAAAGTCTTCGACGCATCACGCACCACGTATGCGGAAGGATGCCCGGTTATCGGAAACGATGTGGAGCTGATCGGATTTACCGAGACGACACCGAAAAAATACAGTGAGGAAGAGCTTGCTGCCATGGAGCAGAGCGCACTACAGGCAGCAAAAGAGGCCGATCTCGTGGTAATGCCGATGGGTGAGCATTATCTGCAGAGCGGCGAGGCGACCAGCCGTGCCATGATCGATGTGCCGGAAATCCAGATGGAGCTGTTCCACAAAGTGCTGGCCGTCAACCCGAATGTGGTTGTCGTTCTGTTCAACGGCCGCCCGCTGGATCTGCGGGAAATCAGCGCTAAAGCAAAAGCCATTCTCGAGGTATGGTTCCCGGGAACCGAGGGCGGAAGCGCTGTTGTGGATGTTCTGAACGGAAAGAAAAATCCGTCCGGCCATCTGCCGATGAGCTTCCCGTACTGCGTGGGCCAGGCACCGGTCAGCTACAACGAGTATTCCACCGGAAGACCGAATCTGCCGGGCATGAAAGAGCGGTTCCGCTCCAAATATCTTGACATTCCGAATGCACCGCTGTATCCGTTCGGCTATGGTCTTTCCTACACGACATTTGCCATTTCGGATGTCGTGCTTGACCAGAACGAGATGGATAAGAATGGCAGAATTGCAGCAAAAGTAACCGTGAAGAATACCGGTGATGCTGCAGGCTGCGAGGTTGTTCAGCTGTACATCCGCGATGATTATTCCGATGTGGTTCGTCCGGTGAAAGAGCTGAAAGGTTTCCGGAAAGTAGAGCTTGCCCCGGGTGAGGAGCAGGAGGTTACGTTCTATATTACCGAAGAGGATCTGCGCTACTACCGGCTCGACGGAACCTTCGGCAGCGAGCCGGGTACCTTTACGGTGATGATCGGCAACAGCAGCACGACGGAAAACAGTGCGGTATTTACTTTAAAATAAATTGGGAAAAGAAGGGTGAAACTTATGGAGAAAACAACGAAAAACGGAATCCACCGGATCCGCCAGGAGGGCGGAAAAACGATCGCCTGGGCAGAAGAGTCCGGAGTTAAGGTACTGGAAAAAGACGGGTATTACTTTAAAGACCTGGCAAAAACCGGTGAACTGCTGCCGTATGAGAACTGGCGCCTCTCCGATGAGGAGAGAGCCGCAGACCTTGCGGGCCGTCTTTCCATCGAGGAGATCGCTGGCCTTATGTTGTACTCACCGCACCAGGCCGTACCGCCGATGCCGGGCGGTCCGTTCCAGGGAACGTTTGACGGAAAAACGTATCTGGAATCCGGCAAAGAACCGTATGCGATTTCCGATCAGCAGAAAGAATTTCTGGAGGACGAGCATATCCGCCATATCCTGCTGACGAACGTGGAAAGCCCGGAGATTTCCGCAAAATGGAGCAATGAGCTGCAGAAACGGGCAGAGACACTGCCGTATGGTATTCCGATCAACCTCTCCTCTGATCCGCGGAACGGAGCAAAGGATTCCGGCGCAGAGTTCAAGAGCGGCGGAAGCGAGATCAGCAAATGGCCGGAGGGTGTCGGCTTTGCAGCATGCTTTGACCCGGAAGTAGCCGGACAGTTTGCAAAGGATGCCTCCCGTGAATACCGGGCACTCGGCATCACAACGGCACTCGGACCGCAGATCGACCTCTGCACCGAGCCGAGATGGATGCGCTTTGTCGATACGTTAGGCGAAGAAGTGGAGATGTCCAAAAAGCTTACCAAAGCGTACTGTGACGGTATGCAGACAACGGAAGGGGAAGCAGACGGCTGGGGAAAAGACAGCGTCAACACGATGGTCAATCACTGGCCGGGCGGCGGCACCGGAGAGGCTGGATGCGATGCACACTATGCATTCGGACAGTTTGCCGTTTATCCGACCGGAAATTTTGAGGAGCATTTAAAACCGTTTACCGAGGCAGCCTTCCACCTGGACGGACCGACTGACTGCGCATCCGCGGTTATGCCGTACTACACCGTATCCTACGGCGTGGACAAGAAAAACGGCAAGAACGTCGGAAACTCCTACAGCGAGTACCTGATCAAGGATCTGCTGCGCGGAAAATATGAATTTAAAGGCATTGTCTGCACCGACTGGGGCATTACCCAGGATCCGGAGAAGACGATTGAGGGATTTGGAAGCCGCTGCTACGGCGTGCAGGATATGACCGAGGCAGAACGGTGTCTGCTGGCGATCACAAACGGCGTTGACCAGTTCGGCGGAAACAGCGAGTCCGGTCCGATTGTCGAGGCATATAAGATCGGCTGTGAGAAATACGGCGAGAAAGCGATGCGTGAGCGCATGGAGCTGTCCGCCAAACGTCTTCTGATCAACATTTTCCACTGCGGCTTGTTTGAGGACCCGTATCTTGATCCGGAAGAATCCGCAAAGATTGTAGGATGCGAAGAGTTCTGCCGCCATGGCTATGAGGCACAGCAGAAATCCATCGTCCTGCTGAAAAACAGTGCGAAACGTGCACCGGAAGGACAGAAGGGTGTGCTGCCGCTGAAGAAAGGTTTGAAGGTTTATATTCCGGAGAGAAAGATCGGACCGTCCAAAGCGTTCTTCCGCATCGATCTGCCGGCAAAAACCGAAGATCCGCTGCCGGATGGACTGCCGTCCAAGTACGGTACACGCGTGGCATCACCGGAGGAGGCCGATGTGGCGCTGGTATTTATCGAAAGCCCGGCATGCAACCCGTATTCCACCGAAGATCTTGCGAACGGCGGCAACGGATATCTGCCGATTACACTGCAGTACCGCCCGTATACGGCGAAAAAAGCGCGTGAGGTGAGCATTGCCGGCGGTGATTTCCGCGAGAATTTCACGAACCGCAGCTATCTTGGAAAGACAAACACTGCCTACAACGAGGCTGATCTCGACAATATTCTCGAATGCCGCCGCGCGATGGGCGACAAGCCGGTGATCGTCTGCGCAACCGTCAACAACCCGATGGTGATGCATGAATTTGAAGCCGAAGCCGATGCGATCGTCGCAGAGTTCGGTGTTTCGAGAGCCGCTGTGCTCGACGTTGTCTTCGGCGGTTACAACCCGACCGGCCGTCTGCCGATCCAGATGCCGAAGGATATGGATGCGGTTGAGGAGCAGAGTGAGGACCGTGCGTTGGATATGGAAACCTATATTGACAGCGAAGGACATAACTATGACTACGGTTATGGCATGAATTACGAAGGCGTTCTTCCTGCATGGAAAAAGTAAAAGAATAACAGAAAACCTGATCGGCACCGGGACCGCGTGTGTTTCGGTGCCGATATTGGAAACAAAAGACAGAATAAGGAGGACTTAAAAAGAGATGATTGTTCCAAAATATTTCGAAGATTTCGATCACCTGCATGTGAATACCATGCCGAACCGTGCCTACTACATTCCGTAATCCCGCCGCATGGAGGCTCTGGTGTAGAACCGGGAGGCGTCGGACCGCTTTTTCCTGCTTTCCGGCGACTGGAAATTCCGCTATTTTACCAGTGTTTACGATGTAAAAGAGGAGTTTTTCGCAGAAGGATACGACACTTCTGCATTCGAGACGATTCCGGTGCCGTCCGTCTGGCAGAATTATGGCCATGACCACCATCAGTATACGAATGTCCGCTACCCGTTCCCGGTGGATCCGCCGTATGTGCCGTATGAGAACCCGTGCGGTGCGTACGTGAGAACGTTCGAGTGGAAAAAACAGGAGGAAGCACCGAGGGAATTCCTGAATTTTGAGGGCGTGGATTCCTGTTTCTACGTGTGGATGAACGGCAGCTTCGTCGGCTACAGCCAGGTGTCTCATTCTACGAGTGAATTTGATGTAACAGACTTCTTAAAAGATGGCACCAACATCATCGCCGTACTGGTGCTGAAATGGTGCGATGGAAGCTATCTCGAGGATCAGGACAAATTCCGCATGAGCGGCATTTTCCGCGATGTTTATCTGCTTGCAAGACCAGAAAAAGGCATCCGCGATTACTTTGTAAAGGCAGCGCCGGACGCATCGTACCAGAATGGAGAAGTTTCGATTGCGATTACCTGGAATGACGGGGAACCGCAGGAAGGAACGGCAAAGCTGTTTGATGCAGAAAATCATCTTGTGGCAGAGGCAGCGTTTGGCGGCGATACGGTTCAGATGCATGTAAAAGATGCACATCTGTGGAATGCCGAGGAGCCGTATCTGTATACGCTGGTGCTGGAGACGGCGGGTGAGGTGATCACTGATCATGTCGGCATCCGTGAGATCCACGCGAAGGACGGTGTGCTGTACCTGAACGGCGTGAAGATCAAATTCCACGGAACAAACCGCCACGACAGCGATCCGGTGACGGGATTTGCAATCAGCCTTGCACAGATCAAAAAAGATCTGAAGGTAATGAAAGAGCACAACATCAATGCGATCCGGACCAGCCATTACCCGAATGCGCCGTACTGTTATCAGCTTTATGACCGTCTCGGTTTTTATGTCATCGATGAGGCGGACAATGAGAGCCACGGCACAGAGGCAATTTATGCGGATTACACGAGCTGGGAAGAGTATGCGAAGAACTGGAATAAACTAATTGCGAACAATCCGGTATTTACCGAGGCAACCGTAGACCGCACACAGCGTTGCGTGGAGCGCGATAAAAACCGCCCGAGCGTTGTCATCTGGTCGATGGGAAATGAGTGCGCATACGGCTGTACCTTCGAGGCGGCCTTAAAGTGGACGAAGGAATTTGATTCGACGCGTCTGACGCACTATGAGTCGGCACGGTATGTGGATGATCCGAAGAAATACGATTACAGCAACCTCGACCTCTACAGCCGCATGTATCCATCACTCGAGGAGATCAAAAAAGAGCTGGTGGAGTACGGGGATAAGCCGTATATCATGTGCGAATACTGCCATGCGATGGGCAACGGCCCGGGAGATCTTGAAGACTACTTTGAACTGATCCACAGCGAGGAGAAGATGTGCGGCGGCTTTATCTGGGAGTGGTGCGACCACGCGATTGATATGGGAAAAACGATCGAGGGAAAGAAGATGTACGCGTACGGCGGCGACCACAACGAGTATCCGCACGACGGCAACTTCTGCATGGACGGACTTGTTTATCCGGACCGCACACCGCATACGGGACTGATGGAATTTAAAAACGTGTATCGTCCGGTGCGCGTGACGGGATATGATGCCGAAAAGGGTACACTGACCATCAAAAACTATATGAATTTTGTGAATCTGAAAGATTACGCTGTGCTCGGCTATGAGGTGCTTGTGGACGGCGAAGTGACGGAGAGCGGCAAGATTACAGATGAAGCACTGCTGGAGCTTGCGGCAGGCTGTGAGAAGACGATTCCGCTTGCCATTTCCGTGCCGGAGCAGGGAAAATGTGCGCTGAAGGTTACCTGGTATCAGAAACAGGCCACTGAGGTGCTGCCGGAGCAGTTCGAACTGGGATTTGAAGAAGTTCCGGTGAAAACGAAAGACAATCAGAACCAGAAGGCAAAAGAGATGATGAAGCGCCCGGAGGGAACGGCTTCGTTTGGATGGAAAGAGGACGATCATTATCTGACGGTATCGACGGAACAGTTCAGCTATACCTATAATAAGTTCACCGGCCTGTTCGAGGAAATGTGCTATGCCAACCAGAATCTGATCGACCGCCCGATGGAGCTGAACATCTGGCGTGCGCCGACAGACAATGACCGCAATATCAAGAATACCTGGATGCGTGCGCAGTATGACCGCACCGTGACGCGGGCGTATGAGACAACGGCAAAAGAAGAAAACGGCTGCGTGGAGATCGAGACAAGCTATTCGATTTCGTCTCCGGCTCTGCAGCGGATCCTTGCAGGTGTGATCAAATGGACAATTTACAGCGACGGAACGACCGATGTCCATGTAGAAGCAAAGAAAGACCCAGTATTCCCGGTTCTGCCGCGTTTTGGCCTGCGCCTGTTCCTGCCGGAATCGTTTGCAAAACTGACCTACTGCGGCCTCGGCCCGGTGGAGAGCTACGTGGATAAGCACCAGGCAAGCTATCACGGCGTTTTCCACAGCACACCGGCAGAACAGCAGGAGGACTATATCCGCCCGCAGGAGAACGGCAGCCACTACGACTGCGATTATGCAAGTCTTGCCAGTGATCGTGCGGTATTGACGGCAGTGGGCGAGAAAACCTTCTCATTCCAGGCATCTATTTACACGCAGGAGGAGCTGACCGCGAAAGCCCACAACTATGAGCTTCGGCCGTGCGGAAGCACTGTTTTCTGCATCGACTACCGCCAGGCCGGGATCGGATCGGCAAGCTGCGGACCGATGCTGCTGGAAAAATATCAGCTGAAAGAAACCGAAATCAGCTTCGATGTGCGGCTGAAACCGAAACTGCTGTAAAGTGTAGAATTTGAAAAATAAGAAAAGCGCTGTGCCCTCTCTCTGAAAGGTGAGGGAACGGCGCCTTTTTATATGATGTACAAAAAAGTCTTGATAAACCTATTGAATTACTATGAATACAGGATTATAATGGACGAAATTATAATTCAAATCTAATCCAGGTGATTCTGGAAAGAGAAAAGGGAAGGAGAAAATCAAGCATGAGTGAAATTACAAGAGATGAGGCATTTACGTTATTAAAAAAATACAACAAAGATCCCTTCCATATTCAGCATGCGCTTACCGTAGAGGCCGTGATGAAATGGTATGCAAGAGAGCTTGGCTATGGGGCAGAAGAGGAGCACTGGGGTATTGTCGGACTGCTGCATGACATTGATTTTGAGCTGTATCCGGCAGAGCACTGCCTGAAAGCACCGGAGCTTCTGCGGGAAGGCGGCGTGTCGGAAGATATCATTCATGGTGTCGTTTCCCATGGCTGCGGCATTACCATTGAGTGTGGCGTCACACTGGATGTGGAGCCGGTGCATGAGATGGAAAAAGTTCTGTTTGCAGCAGATGAGCTGACGGGACTGATCTGGGCAGCTGCGCTGATGCGGCCTTCGAAGAGCACAAAAGACATGGAACTGAAATCCCTGAAGAAAAAATATAAGAGCAAAGGCTTTGCGGCTGGATGTTCGCGGAAAGTCATTGAGCGGGGCGCCGAGCAGCTTGACTGGCCGCTGGAAAAACTGCTGACTATGACAATGCAGGCCATGGCTGACAGCGAGGATGAGATCAAACGGGAAGTAGAAGCGGAGCAGAACGCATAAAAAACTGCCCGAATTTCAACAGAAAAACTGGAATTCGGGCAGTTTTTTTATGCATGGCGCATCTTTTTCCCAGGCATTACCATTTCTTTTTTCGTCAGACGGTAAAATTCTACATGATTTCCAATGAATTTTTGAACCAGAGATACGGTTCGTCCCGTCATAAAAGCACAGAAGAAAGTTCCGATGCCGATTCCGTAAAGATGGTGAAGGATTACAAGGGACAGGATTACGGTCGTTGTCAGACAGGTGAGATCAAAGGTTGTCTTGATCTGGTTATACTTTTTATGCAGAAGTTCCGACAGATCCCGCGGAAAAATATCGGTCGGGACAATCGGCAGCAGGCAGTTGTTGGCGAGGCAGATGCCGAAGCACATCAGAAGAAATCCGGTGAAAAAGCAGACCACATTCAGCGACAGAACATTTGGCAGCAGGGTAACCCAGGTATTGTGTACATCGATCATTTTTCCGAATCCGATGCCGACAACAAAAGAAAACAGATAGCCGGGACAGAACGAACGCTTCAGGACCATCAGGGTGATGACAAGCAGCGTTTGAAAGATATAGTTCCACGTTCCGAAACTGAAAACTGGAAACGCTGTGCTGAGGATGAGCGGCACGGAGGAAATTGTTGAAATTCCAAATACGCTTTTTGACATCAGATCAATGGCAAGAGGGTTGATCAGAAGCACGATCAGAAGCGCCGCTTCGCCTGGAAGATGAAATTTTCTGGTATTCATGAGTAAAAATCCTTCTTTCCTGAGAATGAAATTACGTTAAGGTCTTGAAACTATGCTTATTATAGACACAGAAACCGATAAAAACAAATGATTATTTTGAATGAATTGATTCTAAAATTAAATGAAAAGTGGTATGATAGATGCAGAACAGGAAAAGAGGCTATCTATGAATATCGAGTATTTAAAATATTTTGCAGAGCTGGCAAAACTGCAGCACTACGGAAAAGCGGCAAAAGCGCTGAATATTTCCCAGCCGGGGCTCAGCCATGCGATCAAGACACTGGAGGACGAGTACGGTGTTCCGCTCTTCCAGAAAGAAGGACGAAACGTGAGCCTGAGCCGCTACGGAAAAGAATTGATGCAGGATGTCGAGGAGATTCTGGACGCATATCTTCGAATGGAGGAGCGGGCGGCAGGCCTTCGGACGGAAGAAAAGACAGTGCGGATCGGAACCGTATATCCGCTCGCGGCAGGAACAATACCACATATGCTGCGGGAATTCGGCGCGACCTTCCCGTTTATCATCTACAACCGCCTGACCCCAGAGATCGAGGAGGGTCTGCTGGATGGAAAATACGATATCGGCTTCTGCTCAGAATTGCTGAAATCCGAAGAACTCGAATATTATCCCCTCCGGGAATCTTACATCGCGGCCGCTGTCCCGGAAGGTCATCCGCTGGAGGGGAAAGAGAACATCACACTAAAAGAAGCAGCCAAGTATCCGCAGGTCATGTTTTCCAGGACGAGCGGCTTCCGCAGCCTCCAAGAGCAGATCTTCGCCGAACAGGGCATCCAGGTAAAACCCGTGTGTGAGGCCGAAGAAATCGAAGTCATCACCGGCCTTGTGGAAAATGGTTTTGGAATATCTATCCTCCCCTACATGGACATCGTCCGCCTCCATCACATCACCGCAATCCCGGTGCAGACCTCAAGCTGGAAATCAAAATTCTACATCGCCAGAAGAAAATACGGAATCCGCACAGCGCAGGAAGAGGCGTTTTTTCAGCATTGGAGGAAATGACGGGCAGGAAATTTTATGGTATAGTAAAACAAAATCTAACTATAAATGAGCAAATATCGAATTTTGCACAAACTTATCCCACAAACTTAAAAG
>OQWD01000542.1_pt1 | contig 14704 bp, 11 predicted proteins | sample 1691631 | NCBI WGS metagenome assembly OQWD01 (sample SAMN03418283, study PRJEB22391) | human gut metagenome | biome: human-gut; feature: organic feature; material: feces | host: Homo sapiens | place: Italy | collected 2013-04 | reverse complement strand
TCCCCTGGACAGTTAGACCCTTTCAGGGGAGCCATGATTCGCAGCCGCCGGCGCAGTACAGCCGCGCCCAACATTCCCGACAGTCGGGGTTGGCCACGACGTTGCATCGGTGGAACTTTTCCCCAAGCTGGGGATTCGTGATGCCCTTCCACACGTCGCCCATGGAGTAGTCCGGGTCGTTCACGAACTGATGGCAGGGGAACAGCTCCCCCCAGGGGGTCACGGCCAGGTACTCCGTGCCGGAGCCGCAGCCGGACATGCGCTTGTGCAGGCAGGGGCCGCCGGAGAGATCCAGCATGTAGTGGTAGAAGGTGAAGGGTCGCCCCTCCTTCTCCCGCTTGAGCATCTCCTTGGCCAGGATCTCATACTGCTCTTTCACGATCTCCAGATCCGCATCGTTCAGAGCCGCCGCATCCCCCGGGGCGCACACCACCGGTTCCATGCTCAGTTCCGTGAAGCCCAAATCGTCCGCCATGTGGAAGATGTCCCTGGTAAAATCCGGATTGGCATGGGTGAAAGTCCCCCGTATATAGTAGTTCCTGCCGCCGCGGGCGGCGACCAGCTTCTGAAATTTGGGGACGATGCGTTCATAACTCCCGTTCCCCGCGTAATCCACCCGCGTGCGGTCATTGATCTCCTTCCTGCCGTCCAGAGAAAGCACGACGTTGCTCATCTCCCGGTTGACGAAATCGATCACTTCATCGTCGATCAGCATGCCGTTGGTCGTCAGCGTAAAGCGGAAATTTTTACCGCGTTCTTTTTCCACGCTCCTGGCATAACCCACCAGACGCTTTACGACCTCCCAGTTCATCAAAGGCTCGCCGCCGAAGAAATCCACTTCCAGATTCCGCCGGGTACCGGAGTGCTCCATCAAGAAATCCAGGGCCTGCTTCCCCACTTCGAAGCTCATCAGCGCCCTGTCGCCATGGTACTTGCCCTGGCTGGCGAAGCAATAAGCGCAGTTGAGGTTACAGGTATGCGCCACATGGAGGCAGAGCGCCTTCACAACATCGCCGGAACGCTCCTTGAATGTGCCGGCCATCTCCGCAAAGGTGTCCGGTGTAAAAAGTTTCCCCGCCTCTTTCAGCCCCCGAACATCCTCTATACAGGCCTCTATATCTTTTCCCGTCACATCCGAACGGGCATGATATTTTTCCAGCATGGCCGCCACGATCTCTTCCGGCGTATGCGTTTCATAAAGGCCAATGATGTCATAGGCCACTTCATCCACGACATGGATACTGCCGGAGCAGGTGTCCAGCACAATATTATATCCGTTCAATTGGTATTGGTGTATCATTTCAAACCCCCGCTGACATAAAAAGCGCCGCCTTGCTGGCGGCGCTTCTTTTTATTTCTCTGTATTTTCACATTTCTGGTTGGCCACGCCGCAGCTGGTTTTGCAGGCAGACTGGCAAGAGGTCTGACACTCGCCGCAGCCGCCCTTTTTTGCACTTTCACACAGATTGCGGGTCTCCAGAGTTTTGATCCGTTCCACGACACATTCTCCTTTTTGAATTGTTTATAATGCTCGTCTGAATAAAGCAGTCGATATTTCAAGGCATATTTTAGCACAGACACCTCGGAAGGTCAAGACATCTTTTCCCATCAATTACCACTCTATTATACGTTATTTTGTGAAAAATTTTAATCCCTGTGTAACTTCCTTTATGTTCTGCCTGCTCGTATTGATGCACAGGTCATAATTCAATTTGTCACCCCATTTTTCCTATAATATTAATAATACCACGCTCTGTTTCTATCTATGGAGAGAACTTTTCCCTCATTTCATCCTGTGAATAGTACTCATTGGCCTTGAGACTCTCCAAACAACGTGCAACCCGGCATTCCAATTCAGCATACTCAAAAATGTTTGTTCTATTAACTTTGGCTCAATTACTTGCCTTATGGTGTCTACTTTCGGCAGTTCCGGTATAACATTCCACTTCCTTTCCTCGCAGATTTAAGAAACACCATAGGTGATGAATAAATAAATGAGCCTGCATCATGATCTTTTGAAAGACAATGATGCAGGCTCTGCGTTTAACGTCCGGCTCTTAGCTCATTTTGTTACTATCATTTTCTTATTTACAACACAAACGGTAAACTGTTGTTTACACTTTGGACAATATAATGGAAAATTCAACAATACTGTATTATCTGATACTTTGACACGTGTTCTGCTGTGGCATTTGGGGCATAAAATCCATTTCGTATGAATTTTTGACATGCCAAATCACCCACCACTTATTCCTAAAAAACAATCTCCTTTAACTGTTCAAACCGCGTCAAGTGATAGACCGCATTTATGTTGTTTTGTGCCGGTCCTATACCCACTGGAATAAATCCTCCTTTGAATGCCGCTTCTATTCCGGCATCCGCATCTTCCACAACCATACATTCAGATGGCGGCAGTCCTAATTTTTCCGCCGCCAACAGGAATACTTCTGGATCTGGTTTGGAACGCGTAATATCATTTCCATCAGCCACAGCATCAAACCAGTTTTCCAATCCGACTTGGTTCAGAATGAGGGGGGTATTTTTACTGGATGAGCCAACTGCAAGCAATACACCTTTTTTTCGCAATTCGCCGAGTGTTTCCCGAATATCGTCTCCTACATCCGCCGGTGTCAATTTCAACAGAAGGTTGCGATACCGCTCATTTTTTCTCTCTGCCAATTCTATTTTTTCTTGATCGCTGAAATTTCTGTCTGCCGCTTCGAGGATAATTTTCAAACTTTCCATGCGGCTTACGCCTCGTAGCCGTTGGTTTACAGTTTCATCAAAGGGGATATCTAAAAAATCCGCCAGCTCTTTCCAAGCGAGATAATGACAGCTGTCCGTTGAACACAGCACTCCATCAAGGTCAAATATAATCCCTTTTATGTCCACTGCTCTACCTCCGCTCCGTTCAGTTCCTTTGGAAGAAATACTCCGGTTTCATCCCATTTGACAAGCAATGGCGTACCGTTCAGTTGTGTGTGATAGCGGTAGGAACCAGATTTTCCTGCTAAAATCAGCCGTAGCCCCACATATGTCTCTACATAGCTGCCTACATTTGTACCAAGGGGACACCCTTTCGGCACATTGAACACCAAAGCACATCCTTCGCGCAAAAACACCGGAAAAACATCCTTTGCTTCTGTCTGTACAATTTGTTCGCCGTCAAAGACCTTTTGTGAAAATAGCGCATACCATCTTCCTTTTGGAAGATAAACCTTGCGTGCGTGCTGATTTTCCTCCAAAAGTGGAGCTATCAAAAGGCTATCTCCCAGCAGATATTCACTATCTTCAAAAAGTCCGTTTATATCTTGCGGATATTCATACGCAAGCGGCCTCATCATGGGGCGGCTCTCCTCTACACATCGAATCGCTTCGCTGTAAATATATGGAATCAAATTCATGCGGAGTCGATGCCAAAAACTCATTTCTTCCGTGAAACCATGTTCACCCCAAGCCGCTTCCATATTCCAAGGGCTACGTTCATTATTTCCCTCGCCACCGGGCATCAATTCACGGAATTGACCTCCGTCTGGCTCCGAATGCCATTGCATGATTGGACAGAAGCATCCCATCATCGTGGCTCGTCGGTACAAGTCTACCGTAGGCAACGGTCCGGCAAACCCCGCAATATCGAATCCCCAAAACGGGATGCCAGTCATGGCAGCCGAAAGGCCGGCTCGCAGAGCACTATACAGCTCGCTGTTCACCGATTGTTGATCTCCTGCCCAATGACATGGCGTCGTATGCTGTCCAGAATAGCCGGCACGACTAAATAAAACTCGTTCACCGCCGATAAACTTCGTATATGCGTCCGTATAACTCTGTGCGTAACCATTTACCCCTTGCCGCCCATTGTTTCCGGTGGCAAATCGCAATTCCTCAGAATAGACGAACTCGCCACCGTCCGTCTTGAAACCGTCCACGCCCATATCCAGCAGATATTTCCGCTTTGCAAACCATGTGTGGACAGTTTGCGGGTTGTAAAAGTCTGGAATCATTGATCCTGCGAACCAGTGCCCTTCCGGGATTGTATAAGGCGATCCGTCTGTAGTATGAACGCAAAGCCCTCGCTGAACGGCATCCTCTCTGTCCAGCTCATTCTGTTGACAAAGCGTCTCGTCAGATCCCTGTTTTTTATAAACTGGAATCTGCCATAATACCAGATGTGCGCCTGCCTGGTGCAACTTTTCCAAAAGGCCTTTGGGATTCGGCCAGTAGGTGCTGGTGGAAAAATCAAAATCCTCATAATGCAGCGGTTGTCCGTTTGGTTTTGGCGTGTAACCTGCCCCGTTAAAAATATAGAATGTCGCCTCGTCGCTCCACGCCTCGGCCACCATCACCGTCGCAGGACAGTTGTTTTTTTGCAACTCATCCAATGCTTGCTCTATTTTTTGTTGGCTGTTCCAATGATTAGCTGATACCCACGGACCAAAAGCCCATTTGGGCGGAAGTTTTGCTTCCCCAAAAATCCCCATATATTCTTGAAGCATCTGCGTTGGTGTACCGGAAAATAAAACGACATCGCAGTTATCCGGCATAGAAACGACAATTTCATTCTCTCGGAACGTAAATTTCGTTGCTTCAAGCGTGTCCACATACAGACCTATCCCTGTGTCTGTCCAGAAAAATGGTGCGGTGCAATAGGTTTTTTCTCCCTGGAAGCAAAACTTTTCTTCCACTTGATTGATTACGGTATTTCCCTTCTGGTTGAGCGCATTATATTTTTCACCCATGCCAAACGCTGCGTGGTAAGCAGTTTGTATCGTCAACTTCGATTGACCGCCGCCTAGTTCTTCCCACACAATATTCGCTGTACCATTAGTTCCTTTCCAAAAAGCTGTCCGATTTTCTGCATTCATTCTTATCCGTTTCATAAGCCCTATCCTTTTATACCGCCTGCCATGAGGCCATTTTTAAAGTACTTCTGTGCAAAAATGTAAATCAGAATAATTGGAATCATCGAAATCAAGCTACCGGCCATCAGCACATTGTATTCCGTGTTATACTGTCCATTCAAAGTAGATAGCGCAATCGGCAGCGTCATTTTAGATCGATCCGTCAGCATAAGCAACGGCCAAAGATAGTCATTCCACGACTCCATAAATGTAGTAATAGCAAGCGTCGCCAGCGTTGGAACGCAAAGTGGCAGAATAACATTGCGGTAGATACCAAAAACAGAAGCACCATCTATGCGTGCGGCATCCATATAATCCTTTGGTATGGTGCGCATCTGCTGTACCAGCATGAATACGGCAAAGGGTTTGAAAACGGAGGGCAGAATCACACTGGCATAATGATTGATAAGCCCCATTTGATTCATGATCACAAACAGAGGTATCATTGTAACCTGTGTTGGGATCATCATAGTTGCCAGATATACACCTAACAGGGGACCGGAGCCTTTAAAGTGTATCTTAGTGAAAGCATACGCCGCCATCGACGCAGAAAACAGTGTGATTACCGTATAACTTATAGAAATAAACAGACTGTTAAGAATGGTTTGAAAAAACGGGAAGCGTTCAAAGACTGTCGCATAGGCATCCAGCGTCGGCTCTGCCGGAATCCATTCAATCGGGATTGACATAAGTGCCCCGCGACTTTTAAGCGACGTGGAGATCATCCAGGCAAACGGAATCAATGCAATAAGCGCAAGCAGCATAGCTACAACATAATAAAGAATTGTCCCCCATGCATGTTTACGAGTCATAATTTACCCACCTTTTTTGCCCTTTCATTTGGATAAACGTGCACACCATAATAATGACAAACAAAATCCAAGAGAATGCTGCTGCATATCCCATGCGATAGTAACGGAATCCATATTTATAAATACGCTCCACCATGACTTGTGTCGCACCATTGGGTCCGCCGTCTGTCATAATCATGATTTGTGGGAACAGCTGGAACGCGTTGATAAGGCTGACTATCAATACATAAAAGATAGAGGGCGTCATCAGCGGCAGAGTGATACGCAGAAATTTAGTCCAAGCTCCAGCACCGTCCAGTTCCGCAGCCTCATAATAACCCCGATCTATGCTGATCATGCCCGATAACAAAATAAGGCCGAAGAAGCCCATATCTTTCCAAACAGAGACAAGCACCACCGCAGGCATGGCCCATGTTTCGTCCAGCAACCACCCCGGCCCTTCAATTCCCAAAACAGCAAGCAGGTTGTTGAGTGCGCCATATTTTGGTGAGAGCACTGTTTTCCAGATTAAGGATGCAGCCACCCACGAAGTCAAAACCGGAATATAATAAATGACGCGAAATGCCGTAACGCCTCTACGTCTCTGACTGAGAAGTTGAGCAACTGAAAGAGATGCAATCAACATAAATGGAATATACAGCACGATATAATAACAGGTATTTCCGAGCACCTGCCAAAACTCATCGCTGGAAAGTATAGCTTTGAAATTGTCAACGCCTATAAAATGTTCTTGGAACATTCCAGGTGTCAGCAGCTGATCCAATCCATTCCAGTCCGTCAAACTTATGATCCCGGAAATCGCAAGCGGCAACAGCGAAAAAACCAGCATTCCAATAAGACTTGGCAATAAAAATGGTGCGGCAACTTTCAGCCCCTCCTGCTGTAGCCGGCTTTTTCTCTGCTTCACATGGGAAGACATCGCAATCCCTCCTGTTACTATAATATTTGTCCCAGATGTGTGGTAGCCAGCTACGAGCCGGGACAACTCGTTGCCTAAGCTGTTAGAGGAAGGTAATGGTCTGACCTATCCCTCCAAGGACTTTATAAAAAGAGGGGGAGGCCACACCCGCCTCCCCCTGCTATTACAGATTCACGAGAGAGAAATTTGTGCTTCGCACTCGCTCTGCGCTTCATCTAATGCCTCTTGCACTGTCATGGAACCGGATGCCGCTGCTGCCAGCTTCTGACCAACGATGTCGCTCATCAAGCTGTAGTCCTCAATGGTCGGCGGTAGCACCAAGTATTCGAGAGAATCAAACACAGCCTGGCGGTTTGCAGGCGGGGTCTGCTCCAGATACGGAGCCAATGCCGCTTCATCGTTAATCGCGGGCAGATCCCATCCAGCATCAATGCGCAACTGTGCGGCAGCGTCGCTGGAGCACAGCCATGTGATCCATGTCGCGGCGGCTTCTTTGTTTTCACTTTCCGCATTGATTACACATGCATTACTGAAGAATGCAGTCGCTTTCTGATCTGCACCAGGTTCCACCACGACATCCCATTCAAAATCGCAACCATCAGCAAAGCTGCTAAAAGCCCAAATACCAGTAGGAATCATACCCAGGCGGCCACTCATAAACAAATCCCAATCTCCCATACCGCCCATCTGAACCTCATTGGGCTGCACATTGCTCACCAAAACGCGATCCACCATCATCTGAGCAGCTTTCACATTTTCCGGCGAATTAATCGTAAATTGTGTACCGTCCTCATTGAGCAGGCTACCGCCATACTGCGCAGCTACTTTATAGAACTCGTTGTAGGTAACAGGCTGATAAATGCCGTAGATGTCATCGCCCAGCGCACGGATAGCTTCCGCAGCTGCCTGCACATCTTCCTGTGTCCAGTCACTGGTGGGATAATCAATGCCCGCTTGGTCGAACAGGTCTTTGTTATATATCAGCACAACGTTTGAGAAATTTCCCGGTAGGCCGTACTGCTTCCCGCCCACATTAAATGCGCTCAAGGCAGTTTCGTCAATGCGGCTTAGGTCCACATCTGTAATTTCTGCCAAAACACCTTTATTGGCATACGCAGAAAAATTTTCAATATTCAGTTCATAGCAGTCTGGAGCCGTGCCACCGGCAACACGAGTCTGCATCTGCGTAAAATAATCGTCAAAGCCAATTGTCTCAATCTCCACTGTGATATTGGGATATTCCTCATGGAATGCCTCATACATTTTTTGAAGCGTTTCCTCGTTTCCGCCCGAGGAATTAAAGTTGCAATATGTAATGGTTACCGGCTCCACTTCCGCTGCCTGCGATGTAGAAGATGCGGTACTGGACGGCGGAGCACTACTGCTCGTAGTTCCACCACAAGCTGTCAGAGCCATTGCAACGGCCATGATACCAGCGGCAAATGAGAAAACACGTGACTTTTTCATCTTATTTTCCTCCTTTATTGTGTTGCTTTTACGGCTCCTCGCTCATATAATAAGATATTAGGAAGAGCCCTAGTGCCTTTCCAAATGGGGTTTGTACGTGTCTTTTGGCCGAGCTCGTACAAGCCCTTTATTATTTGTTGATTTATCTTCCCCCTCCCCTATTCCAGTTTTCGAACAGAGTCCCGCTCAATCAACTGCAGCGGAAGAATTTCTTCCTGCTTTGTAAGATTTGGCTGTGCAATATGTTTCAGCAGCAGTTCCACTGCGCGTTGCCCTTTTAATGAAATTTGCTGTTTAATTGTCGTCAGCCCCGGCGTAAGATATCCAGAAAGCTCCAAATCATCAAATCCTACAACGGATATATCATTAGGCACTTTGTACCCAAGCTCATAAATGCCCTTCATTGCTCCAATCGCCAAAATATCCGCTGCTGCAACAACTGCTGTCACAGGAATTTTCTGCCCGATCATCGTTTCTGCCATTTGGATTCCACTTTTATAATCAATCTGTCCCTCAAACACATACTCCGTGCGGTACGGTACGCTAAACTCATTTAGTGCTTTCTGATAACCTGCCAGCCGTTTTTTCATAACGCCATTTTCTTGAAGCTGCCCCACAAAAAATGCTATTTCCCGGTGCCCACATTGCAAAACATACTGTGTGGCCAAGTAACTGCCATATGCATCATCGATTCGAACATTGTGATAATAATAATCGTTACAATAGCTATCAATCAACACAATCGGAATCTTAGTTTTTTTCATTTGCTGGTAAAACTCGCTGGGGTACATCCCAATGACGATAATACCATCCAAATTTCTTTGTTTTGCCAGTGTCAGATAACTCGCATTTGCATCTGTAGCAGAAATCAAAATGTGATATCCTTGCTGCCGGGCATAGTATTCAATACTGCCCAAAACCTCACTGTAAAATGGGTTTTGAAGCATTAGCCTGTCGCCTGGTTCTGTTTGCGGAACGACTACGCCAATCAGTTTTGAATCTCGCATGCTCAATCCGCGCGCATTCAAATCCGGCACATAATCCAGTTTTTTTACCGCATCCATCACACGATTCCTTGTGGACTCTGAGATCGATCGTTTCCCATTCAAAACATAAGACACGGTGGCAGAGGAAACTCCAGCAAGTTGAGCAACATCCTTTAATGTAGCACGCATGGAAATCCTCCTTTTGTTTAAGCGGTTAATCTATTTTTCAATCTCATAATATCTTTTATTTTCTTTATTGTCAACAACAATTTATCATTTATAATAAAAAATGTTGACTTTTAACAAATAGTCGATATACTTTTTATTAAAGAGAGATTAATCGCTTAAATTTGGAGGTTTTCATATGGAAAAATATCTGCCAACAGGGAACGAACAAATTTCCCTTCCCAAGCTCAACGAAAAGAATGCCTGTTTAGAGGACATCACCTTTCTTCACATGGCCTGCAAAGGGCTGATTGAAATCCGTGGCGGAGATACTCTGCCACTCATGCAACCATTCGTAAATATAGACGGCAAAGATATGCCGCTTGAAAATATCCGCTGGCAGCGTATTAACTTTTGGATTCCTTGTTTCTCCTGTTCGGCAGGTCCCATATCGGTGGAGGGTATTATCCTCTCTCCACAAGGAGAGCGCGGGTTCGCATTTAAACTCGAATTGCATAATCAAGATCAGACCTCACACTGCGTTTGCTTCGGGCTTCGCGGCTGCTGGGGTTCCACTTGGCATTGCGTAAACGAAAACAAGAAAATCCTAGGAACTCCCAGTTGCCATGAAAGTCTTTGGAATGACAGTCTTATTTTTGAACTGAGCTGTGGAACCCCGCTGTTTGCTTTCGCTCCTATGTCCAACGATGCCGAATGCCATTCTGAATTCCATATGGAAGAGGATGGCATCTACTACCAACTTTCGCATTCGCATAAATTTGAAGCAAACCAATGTCGAGACGCAGTGATATATTGGGGATTGGGCTATGAGGAGGTAGCGGCAGCCACCAGCGCAAAAGAAATGCTTCGGCAGGGTTGGCAATATGAACTTAATCGCACGATCCAATGGCTGACACAGCGAAGCATTGACTTAAACGATGCAAAACTCACCGCTCTTTATAACACTAATCTCTTTTTCTGCATTTTCTTCTCGATCGGTGTTACACTCGATACCGAAGAATTTGTTATGGTGACCAGTCGAAGCCCACGCTATTATGTAAGCGCCGCCTATTGGGACCGTGATAGCCTATTGTGGAGTTTTCCTGCCATTTTGCAGGCTGATACCGCCCTTGCAAAAAAAATGCTGCTCTATGTATTTGGCCGACAGCGCCGCAATATCGGTGTTCATTCTCGTTTTATTGATGGCACTGTTCTGGAACCTGGGTTTGAACTTGACGAACTCATGGCTCCAGTTCTTGCGTTAGAACGATATGTGACCGCCACCGGTGACAGCAATCTACTCAAACGCCCGGAGATTTTAGCAGGAGTGGAAGAAATTCTTGAAAAGCTCGCAGAAAAACGCCATTCCTCCATTTCTCTATATGAAACTTTTTTACAGCCAACCGATGATGAACGAGTGTATCCTTACCTCACATATGATAATGTTTTAGTATGGCGTGGACTCTGTGCACTGTCTGAACTGTATCCGCAATATGCTCATTTAGCCAATGAAGCAAATAATGTTAAAAAGGCGATTTATACTCATTGCGTCAAGACAAATGCAGATGGCAAAGATTACTTTGCTTGGAGCGTTGACCTTAATGGACAAAGCGATGTCTACGACGAACCTCCCGGAAGCTTACAATTGTTACCTCATCTTGGATTCTGTCCATCAGATGACCCCATTTATACGACCACTGTCCAGATGATTCGCTCTCCCCTGTATCCGTACAGTTTTGCCGGTTGTCCCATTGCGGAAATCGGCTGTCCACATGCTCCACATCCTTGGTTGTTAAGTATCGCAAACAGCTTAATCTGTGGACGCGTGGAACATTGCCTTGACATTCTGCAGCGAATTCAAATGGATAACCTCATTGCCTGTGAAAGCGTGGACGAATATTCCGGCGAATGCACAACTGGAGAAGCATTTGCGACCTGTGCAGGCTTTTTGTGTTATGCACTTCGCCTTGCATTGGAAGGAGACCAAAATCATGCGTAACGATATCTGCCTAGATAACTGGCTGCTTCACGCTGATGGCCCCTGTCAAGACGATTTCTTAGAAAGTATCTTTTTCACAGGAAATGGTCGCATGGGCGTGCGAGGCTATGTAGCCGGAGATCCTAAGCCCCGCCCGGTACAACAGGGGCTATTTCTCGCCGGTATGTTTGACGAGATTAAGTCCGGCATTACTGATTTTATACATTTGCCCACTCCCGTTTGGCATCAAATTTCAGTAAATGGCCGACAAGCGTACCTACGCGGTAATGTTAGCCGTACTTTGGATATGTCGTGTGGCCTTCTCTCTATCCGATATGACTTGCAACATGATGACGGGAATCTTCATATTCTGGAGGAGCGTTTCTTTGATCCTGAAGCTCCCGCCGTTCTTTACCAACGACTTACGGTAGAAGGAACTGTGCCAACAGAGATACAGATAGAAAGCGGTGTTTACTGTGCCAGCTGCAACTGTCCAGTACCAGATGATCAAGTAAAAGAAAATCATGAAACGATTCAACTTATGGTAGCTTCCCCTCCCACCATTTCAGATACGGTTGTTACAGGACAATGGAAAAGCCACATCACCGATCTACATTTTCAGATAAATGTGCACTTTGCCATTCCTCCCAGCGCCTCGTATCGTCCATTGCAGAATCCTGGAGAAAACTGTGGCCTTTGCATTTCCAGTAAAATTGCACCCAACCGCCCCTTTACCCTCGAAAAGTGCGCTGTCATTCTTACCAGCCGCGATAAAGATCCACGTATTTCCGACATCAAAGCACCAATGTCATATCAAAGCGCATTGCAGCAGGCAACAGCAAATTGGCAAAAGAAATGGGCTATCAGCGATATCAAAATCAAGGGTGACAATCACTTGCAAACTGCTTTACGGTATTCCGTCTATCAGCTGATATGCAGTTGTTCCGAATACGATAATACGGTCAGTATCGGTGCAAGAGGCTTGACGCATACCCGTTATAAGGGTTGCTATTTTTGGGACACAGATTTATTTATGATGCCTTTCTTTTTACTATCTGCGCCAAATGCCGCACGTAGTTTGACACAGTACCGTATCCACTGTCTGCCACAGGCTCGAAAACATGCAGCAAAAATGAACGGTGCCGGGGCGCGCTATCCATGGATGGCTTCCTATGACGGCACAGAACAGTGCGAGAGCTGGGACATTGGAGCAAGTGAACTGCATATCACGGCGGATGTCGTGTACGCTATCAACCAATATATACAGTTCACCGGCGATCAAAAACTTGAAGCCGCTGCCGCCGATGTGTATGTTGAGACAGCTCGTTTTTGGAAGAGCCGCTACACATTTGACACAACCAGCGGAACTGTAAATCTCTTGTTCTGCAAGGGACCGGACGAATATTGCGGCATAACCAGCAATAACCTGTTCACAAATGTCATGGTGCGTCACAACTTGCGGCTCGCAATTTCCGCAGCAAAAGAAATGTGTCGGAAAAATCCCGAACATTTCAGAGAGTTGAATCTCAGCGAAACTGAAATCAGCGGTTGGGAAGAACTATGTCATTCAATAAAAATACCACGCGACCCTGTCACCGGACATTTGCGCACAGATGACACATTTCATCTTCTCGAACCGGTTGATATCGCGGACCTAAAAAGCGGAGATGAAGCAAGTTATCATCGTGTCTGCTTTGACCGACTTCAGCGGTATCAAGTAGTAAAGCAAGCGGATATTTTGCTGATAATGTCACGCCTGCCCGGCCAATTTAGCGCGGAAGAAAAGCAAAATGCCTGGCATGATTTTGAGCCCAAATGCTTACATGACTCTACCCTCAGTTTCGCCAGTCATGCTTTATTTGCCGCCCAGAACGGTATGATCTCGGAAGCCTTCAACTATTTTAGAAAAGCTGCCTATCTTGACTTAAAAGAAATTATGGGTAATACAGGTAAAGAGGGGCTTCACTTGGCCAATGCTGGTGAAACATGGCAGGCTGTTGTATTTGGATTTGCAGGGCTCCATTTAACGGAAAGTGGACCAAAGCTTGATCCACACCTTCCCATTGGGTGGGATGAGTTACAGTTTCGATTTTTCTGGCATGAACAGTTATTTGAAGCATATATGAACCAGAGCGGTATGTGTTCTGTTGTGCCACTTATTTAATCCGTTCCTGCATACAAAGCCCGAATGTTTTATCATTCGGGCTTTTTCACCGCTTAAAACAACTCATAGCATCTACTCTTTGCCCATTTTCCCACACCTCAAAATGCAAATGGTTTCCAGTGGAATTACCTGTGCTGCCCACAAAGCCGATCACCTCTCCTTGCCGCACCTGCTGACCCACTGTAACGGCAATGGCCGAGCAGTGCGCATATAACGTCTCCATTCCGCCGCCGTGGTCGATTTTCACATGATATCCATAGCTGCCGCCCCACGGATCAGTCCCGTTGGCAATCGTTACAGTGCCGTCTGCCGCTGCGAGGATGGGTGTGCCCTGCGGGGCCGCAATATCCGTGCCGTTGTGGTATGTCAATTCCCCTGTGAATGGGTCCTGCCTGTATCCAAAATTTGAGGTAATCGTAAAGCTCCGCGGCAGAGGCCACGCAAAGATGCCGGTGCCTGCCCAATCACTGTCCGGCGTGATGATCTGCCCTCCACCACTGACATAACCGCCCAACAGCGTCATCCAAAGGGTATCATACTGCGGGTCGGACAGCAGCGTGAGCTGTTCGTTCTGGCGCGGGGTGAAGCCATATGCCACAGCCATCTCCGCAGTGGTTTTGTGCGACACCTTGATCTCCAGTATCGTTTCCGATACGGTCACCCATTCCGTAATCTCGTTTCCGTCCTCATCCGTGGTGATGATCTCTTCCTCATGTTCTACTGTACGTGTGCTGTGGCTGACCTGGTGCATATCCGCCAGAACAGTCCGCAGCTGCTCCAGCTGGGCATCATCCAGCGCCACTATCTGCTGGCCATACTCGTCTGCCGCCATGTCTGCGGCAAATACGGCCAGAATATCCTCCCAATGGATGGACACTGAACCATCTTCGGAGATATATTCCACCTGGTTGTGCGGAATTTCAGCTTCGATCTCTTTGAGCTTCTGGTAGTATTCTTCGTTCAACATCTGCACTCCCTGCTTCATCGTCATCCCCTTCCCTGTCGGTTCGGACGAAAAGAAGATACCGAATGCGGAACCCGCCACCAGCGCAATCAAACAGATGAGTAGAACAATAAACAGTGCAAGCCCGCCGCCCGCAGCCAACGCAGCTACAAGGTTTTTGACTGCTGCGATACAGGCTCTTGCGGTATTGGCTATCGCCCTGCCCGCCGACTTTGCCGTTTGTTGTGCAGCTCTCGCCGCCCGCTTTGCCCGCTGTGCTGCCTGTTTCGCCGTGTGCGCCGCCTGTTGTTTGGCTGCGTGGATTGCCTGCGGCGTCTTTACCGGCTGGCGGGCCCGGAAGAAACTGCCGGA
>OQWD01000540.1_pt1 | contig 14742 bp, 14 predicted proteins | sample 1691631 | NCBI WGS metagenome assembly OQWD01 (sample SAMN03418283, study PRJEB22391) | human gut metagenome | biome: human-gut; feature: organic feature; material: feces | host: Homo sapiens | place: Italy | collected 2013-04 | reverse complement strand
ATGGCCCGCGCGCCCACGCAATCGTCGTCCATAATGGTGCGCTCCATCCCCAGCGGGCGGAAGATGCGCTCCATACAGAACTGCTCCAGCGGTATGCCCGCCACCTGATCCACCACGTAGGACAGAATGGCGTATCCCTCGTTGCAGTAACTCATGTTTTCCCCCGGCGCGCCTACCGTGGGATAGGGACAGGCCGCAATATAGTCGATCACCTGGTCAATCGTGCGCATGGCGTTCGGCGCGCTTTGGCGCATGGCGCGCACCCATTCGCCGTCCCGGCGGGCGCTGTTCATGGCGATGGACCACTCCAACGGCTCCATGGGCGGAATGCCGCTGGTGTGATTGGCCAGCGTCCGCAGCGTCACCGCATCGCGAGCGGCGCCAGGCACCGAAAAACGCGGGAAATAACGGTACACAGGGTCGTCATAGGACAGCTTTCCTTCCGCCTCCAGCATGGCAATGGCCAGAGCGGTCATGGATTTGGACATGGAGGCGATTCCAAACATCGTGTCCGCATCCGGCGCAACGGAGTGATCCGCGTCCCGGAAGCCATAGCCCTTTGCAAAGCAACTCCCCTCCGGGCCGGAGGCGCACACGGCGACGCCGGGCAGGCGATCGCGCTCGATCAGGGAGAGAATCCGCCTATCGGCGGCGCTGAAATCAATCGGCATTGCTATCTCCTCTTTCGTAGTTTACAAAAACCAGGAATGACGCCACCGCTAACAAGCGACGCGGCATGAAGCAAATCCTCCGTGCTGTCGGGAAAATACTTTCCCCCGAGCCTTCATCTCCACACGGGCCGCGCCAAAAAGCGGAAATGCTGCGAGGCATTTCCGAAGCGTTGAAAGCGCAATCCCGACAGGATTTATTCTACATGATACGGGGCGGAAGTTCAACCCTGCTTTCCATAAAATTTCCTGCTATATGACCCATTCGGCAGGCAGAAGCGCCCATCCGGCAAAGGCCTTGAACGCGCATGGTCCATGTTTTTCCGCGTTTTGGCGCAACCTGGCGGATTTGGAAGGTCTGTTTGCAAATCCACAAAAACTTCAAAAAACGGCTTTAGCGCCGCGCGTTGCCACGTCAAAACCCGCTTTGCAGGCGCCGTAAAAGGCGTTTCAGAATATTGACAAAGTCAGCAGGCTGCCGGCGCGACAAAAGCGGACTTGCAAGTAAGAAATCTTTCATGGATATAAGCATCCTCGGCCACAAGCGAGGCTGACGCGGAAACTTTGTCGCTTTGCGAAGTTTGCCGCCCTGCGGTTGAATTTGATGTTCCCATAAGCCAATGAATCTTTCATGAGCATAAGCATCCGCGGCCGCAAGCGAGGCTGACATGGAAACTTCGTCGCCTTGCGAAGTTGCCGTCCTGTAGCTGAATTTGATGTTCCCATAAGCTGAGGAATCCTTCATGGGCATAATATCCGCGGCCACAAGCGCAATTGGCACGGAAACTTCGTCGCTTTGCGAAGTTTGCCGCCCTGTGGTTGAATTTGATATTTCCATAGGGCCGGGCAAATTCGCTGGGGAAAGCCGGATGGCTTCTGATCTCTCGTCTTGTCAGAGCAATTTCCGTATTTGCAGGGGTTCTCTGCCTCTGAAGCGCCGCAAAAGTGCTTGCAGCTTCTCTTGCATTCCTTTGGCGCAACAGATTTCCGGTTGGCTGTCATGGCGCTGTGGGGTCTGGCTCGAAAGGCCATGACCAAATTTCGTCCTTTCAATAACCCCCCTGAAAATGCTCTGTGTTCAAAGGAAAACCGGCGTGAAAGCGCCTGGAGAGCGGGCGAGGCTGCAAGGGCTCGGGCCGCATTTATTGGGCAAACCGGCCTGTGCCGCCGTCTTCTTTGCTGCGCGCGGCTTGTACTGAATCGCTCTGCAAGCACGCGGTTGATTCGCCTTTCATCACAAAGCGCCTATGCCTCATCCGCGAACTGCCCTGCAAGCGTACGGTTGATTCGGTGAGCCGCCACCGCAATGGCGTTAACAAGTAAAATCGCCCGTAAGCACGCGATTGATTCGCCTTTCATCGCAAAGCGCCTATGCCTCATCCGCGAACTGCCTTGCAAGCGCGCGGTTGATTTTGTGCGCCGCTGCCACATTGGCGATAATAAGCAAAATCGTTCGCAAGCGCGTGGATGATTCTGTGCGTCGCTGCCACAATGGTGACGATGACAAGCGGAACCGCCCTGCAAGCGCACGGTTGATTCACCTTTCATCGCAAAGCGCCTCTGCCTCATCCGCGAACCGCCCGCAAGCGCGTGGATGATTCTGTGCATCGCTGCCACAATGGTGGCGATGACAAGCGGAACCGCCCGCAAGTGCGCGGTTGATTCGGTGCGCCGCTGCCACATTGGCGATGACAAGCAGAACCGCCCGCAAGCGCGCGGATAATTTCCCTTTTCCCATGTCTTCCCTGTCTTTTGAACGCGCAAACCGGGCGCGCTTAAAAGGCATACGGGATGGCCTCGCGTCCCTCCTGTAGCCCCGCTTGGGCGCAAAAGAGCCGCCAGCGTTGGTTATGGAAACCTTCGCCAGCGGCTTTGCAAAAAACCGGCATTTGAAGCGCTTAGATCAGTCCGCGCTCCTCGGCGTAAGCGCGCGCCTTCGTCGTCGCAAAAGCGCCCTCGTAGGGCTTGTTCACAATGGCCAGCAGCTGTTCGTTGGCCTTTTGCGTATCTCCAATATAGGTGTAATACACGAACATGCCAAAGCGCAGCGTGACGATGTCCAGGAGCAGATCGTCTTTGGGGTCTGGCACATGTTTGCGGATTTCGTCCTCGTTGAGCATATCCTCGGGTTTCAGGATGCCCTTGTAGAGGCGGACGCGGCACTTGTAATCCCAATCCATGTCCGGTACTTCCAGATCGTCGGGAACCAGGTCCAGCGCGCGGCGCGCGCCTTCCATATCGCCCAAATCCACGTAGCTGGTGAAAATCCAGTCCACCATGCTGTAATGGTCCTCGGGCTGGGCGTACTTCATCGCCTGCCGAAAATCGGCAATAGCCTCGCGGTAGAGGCCGTGCGTGTTGTACGTCACGGCGCGATAGTACCAGTACAGGTTGACGTCCTCCTCAATGCGGATGGCCATTGTAAAATCGGCGATGGCCTGCTCAAAACTCACGCCCATATAGCGGCAGCCGCGGCCAAAGTACAAAAGCGCGCTGAAGGGAAACTCCACCAGGCCCTGGGAGTAAACGTCAATCGCCTCCTGATTGCGGTGTGCCTTGCTGAGCGCCTTGCCATAATCGTACCAGTTGCTGGCCGTGTGCTCGCGCTCCAGATTGGCTTTCGCGTCTTCCACAGAGGGCGCGTTCACCAGCTTGTCGCGCATCATTTTATTTTTCTCAATTGTAGTCATTGCCGCAGTCCTCCTCCGCTTATTCCTGAATCAAGCCGCGCTGAATGGCAAATTTCCGGGCCTTCATGTAGCCGAAAGCATTGGGAATCCTGATCTTCAACGCTTCCAGCAGGGCCTTGTCGGCACCCTCCTCATCGCCCGTGAAAATGCAATAAGCGAACAGGCCGTAGTACATGGTGACCAGTTCCAAGTCTACACGGCCGGGCAACGGCAGCGAATTCTTCTCGATATCAGGGATGTCGATGAAGTCCTCCTTGCTGACCTGCCCGGTGTAGAGACGGAAATTGCGCTCGTAGCCATAGTCCATCTTCGGCGCCACCACGTCCCGGGGAATCAGCGACAGGCTCTCCTGGGCGCGCTTGGGGTCGTTCAGCTCCAAAAGGTAGGTGGTAAACAGCCAGTGTACCAGCGCGCAGCCGTCCCCCACCTTGGCAATGGAAATGCAATCCCGGAAGTCCTTGCAGGATTCTTCGTACATACCGTGCAGGTTATAGGAGGTGGCGCGGTAGTAGAGGAAGGTCCACTCGGTGGAATCGAGCCGGCATGCAAGCGTCAGTTCAGCGATTGCCGGCCAAAACTGCCCCGCCGAATTCATCTTGCGGCCGCGCCCGAAGTGAAGGAAAGCGTCGAAGGGCGCGTAGAACAGGCCCTTGGAGAAGGCCTTTACCGCCGCGTCGTTGTCGCCGGCCGCAGACTGGGCCATGCCCATTTCGTACCAAAGTTCCGGATCGTCCGGCGTCTTTTCCAGCTTGGCCTGAACCTCGCCGACATCAGGGCTCATAATCAGCTTATAACGCATATATTCGTCTTTGGTCATTGTATTCATTGCTTCCTCCTCCTTGCGTTTCCCATACTTACAGGCATCTTCTGCCCGACACGAACACTGCCTGCGCGCGCGTCATCAGTTCGAAGGGGTGCCCGCTGAACACGGTCAGATCGGCGTCCTTCCCCGGCAAAAGCGAACCGACGCGGTCGTCAATGTGCGCGATTTCCGCCGGATTGATGGTGATGGCCTTCAAAGCCTCATACATGTCCATGCCCTCGCGCACGGCCAGGGCGGCGCAAATCGGCAAGTAGGACAGCGGGACGACATCGTGATCCGTCGTCAGGGCAACCTTTACGCCCGCCTTTGCCATAACGCCCGGCGTCTTGAAATTCAGGTTGAGCGTCTCCAACTTGGTGCTGGAGTACATCGTCGGCCCGACGATGGCGCTGACGTGCTCGCGGGCCATATCCGCGGCGGTCACAATGCCGTCGGTGGCGTGAATCACCGTCAGCTACAGGCCGAATTCACGGGCGACGCGCATCGCCGTATAAATATCGTCGCTGCGATGGGCATGAATGTGAATTGGCAACTCATGCTTCACCACAGGCGTGAGCGCCTCCCAGCGCACATTCAGGGCGGGGTGTTCGCCGCGTTCCTTGCGCGCAATATAGTCCAGCGTCTGCTGAAACGCCTCGCGCATCACGGCGGCGACGCCCATGCGCGTCATTGGCAGCTTGTTCAGCGGGCCATACGTGGTGCGCACATTGTCTCCGGTGGCCATCTTCATCGCCACAGGCGTCTTGATGAGCATATCCTCCACGCGCGTGCCGTCCAGCTTCACGGCCGCAATCTGGCCGCCGAAGGCGTTGGCGCTGCCCGGGCAAATGAGCGCGGTGGTAACGCCGGCCTCGCGCGCCTTGGGAATGGCCGTATCGAACGGGAAAAAGCCGTCGATCGCCCGTAGTTGCGCGGTGTTGGGATCGGTCATCTCATTGACAAACTCCGCCGCGACGTTGATGGACTCCGCGCAGATGCCAATGTGGGTATGCGCGTCGATAAAGCCCGGGAACACATAGCCGCCCTTGACATCAAGGGTTTCTTCGCCGCTCTCCCCAGGCGCCTGGCTCATCGGCCCGACCGCGAGAACTTTCCCGTTTTCAAACCGCACATAGCCCGGATCGAACACCTGGTCCTGCATCGTATAGACCTTTGCGTTGCTTAGAATCATTGCGCTTCCTCTTTCGTCGTTTCATCGGGGGGCTTTTGCGCCGCCTCAGTTTGCATCGTATTTGTGACAGGCGACAAAGTGTCCCGGGGCAACCTCGCGAAATTCCGGATCCTGACTCTGGCACACCGGCATCGCGTGGGGGCAGCGCTTGCAGAAGCGGCAGCCCGGCGGCGGGTCGATGGGCGTGGGCACGTCGCCCTCAATTCCGGCCATCAACGACGGAACTGTGGGGTCCGGCACCGGAATGGCGTCGAGCAGGCCGACCGTATAGGGATGCAGCGGGTTTTTAAACAACTCTTCCTTGTCCGCCAATTCCACGAATTTTCCCAAATACATCACCGCGATGCGCGTACAGATGTGTTTGACAACGCTGAGGTTGTGCGAAACGAAGATATAGGTCAGCTTGTGCTTATCCTGCAAATCGCACATCAGGTTCAGCACCTGGGCCTGAATGGCCACATCCAGCGCGGAAACTGGCTCGTCGCACACAATCAGTTCCGGATTCAGCGAGAGCGCCCGCGCGATGCCGATGCGCTGGCGTTGGCCGCCGGAAAATTCATGGGGAAACTTTGTGAGCTGCTCAGAATGCATCTCCACTTCCTGCATCAGTTCCTCCACGCGCTTGCGGCGCTCGGCAGGCGTTCCGATGCGATGGATGTCCAGCGGTTCCTGGATGATCTTCTGCACGGTAAACCGCGGGTCCAGCGAAGAGAAGGGGTCCTGGAAAATGATTTGCATTTTCCTGCAAAACTCAAAAGCCTCGCGGCGGTTGAAGTCGCGGTAAATATCCTTTCCCTCATAGCGGATCACGCCGGAAGTCGGCTTTACAATTTTGACCAGCGCCTTGCCCGTCGTTGTTTTGCCGCATCCGGACTCGCCCACAATGCCAAAGGTTTCCCCGCGATAGATGGAAAAGGAAAGGTCGTCGCAGGCGTGCACATAGCGCTGCTTTTCGCCGATTTTTACCTTGCGCACCGGAAAATATACCTTCAGATGCTCCACTTGGAGCAGGACGTCCTTGCCCATCGCGCAATCACTCCTTCCTGTCGTAGCGGAAACACCTGACCATATGCCCGCCGCCCGCGTCGTACAGCGGAGGCATTTCCTGCTCGCAGCGCTCGCAGGCATGGGCGCAGCGCATCCGGAAGCGGCAGCCCACGCCGAACTCCTTCGGAGTGGGCACCGAGCCTTCGATGACCTCCAGGCGATCGACGGTTTCATAGATATTGGGGATGGACTTCAAGAGCCCCAACGTATAGGGGTGGCAGGGATTTTTGTACAGCGACAGCACGTCGGCGTACTCCACCTCCTGCCCCGCGTACATCACCATCACCTTCTGCGCAATCTGCGCCACGACGCCCAGATCGTGCGTAATCAGGATGATGGAACTGTTCATTTTCTCCTTCAGTTCGGAGATCAGGCGGATAATCTGCGCCTGTATTGTCACGTCCAGCGCCGTCGTCGGCTCGTCGGCAATCAAAATCTTGGGCTGGCAGGACAGCGCCATGGCAATCATGACGCGCTGGCGCATGCCGCCGGAAAGCTGGTTGGGATAGTAGTTCAGCACCTTTTCCGGAGAGGGAATGCGAACCATCTCCAACATCTTCAGCGCGGCCTGGCGCGATTCGCGCCGGCTCATGTTCCGATGCACAATAAAGACGTCCTGAAGCTGATGGCCGATGGTGAACACCGGGTTCAGGGAAGTCATGGGCTCCTGAAAAATCATCGAAATTTTATCGCCGCGGATATTGCAGAGTTCCTTTTGGGACGTTTTGAGCAAATCCTGCCCCTCGAAGAGAATTTCGCCGCTTTCCACCTTTCCGGGCGGCGAGGGGATCAACCCCATAATCGACAGGGAGGTGACGCTCTTCCCGCAGCCGGATTCGCCCACAATCGCAAGCACCTCGTGCTGTTCCAATGCAAACGAGAGATGATCAACCGCAGGTACGACGCCTTCCTCCGTATAGAAGGAAACGCTCAAATCCCTGACTTCCAGAATACTGTTTTCCCGTTCCATTCGTCTTTCCCCCATCACTGGTTTTTAAGTTTGGGGTCCAGCGCGTCGCGCAAACCGTCGCCCACCAGGCTGAAGGCCATCACCGCCAGCGTCACGGCAATGCCCGGCACCAGTATGCCTTCGGGGAAGGTGCGTATGGTAGAACGCGCGTTCGAAATCATCATGCCCCACTCCGGCGTGGGCGGCTGTATGCCGACGCCCAAGTAAGAAAGGCCGGATACGGTGAGGATGGCGCTGCCGAAACTCAGCGTACAATTGACGATGATCTGCGAAAAGCAGTTCGGAAGCACATGCTTGAAAATGATGCGCAAATCCGAGGCGCCCGCCACCTTGCAGGCCTGGATATACTCCTGTTCGCGCAGCGAAAATGCCAGGCCGCGCACAGTGCGCGCCATGGTGGGCACGATAAACACCGCTATGGCCAGCATCGTATTCATGTTGCTCGAGCCAAACACCGCAATGATGATCAGCGCCAGCAACAGGCCCGGATAAGCCATCAAAATTGTCAGCAGGTATTCAATCGCGTAGTCAATCGTGCCGCCGTAGTATCCGGCGATAAGGCCGATGACAATGCCTACTACGGAACCCAGCAGCACGCCCGTGAGGCTGATGGAAAGCGAAACGCGCGCGCCGTAGAGTATGCGCGAAAGCGTGTCTCGCCCCAGGTAGTCCGTTCCCAACAGATGTTCGGAAGAGAACGACTGGTTCACCTGCAACAGATCCTGCTCCAGCGGGTTATAGGGCGCCAGCACCGGCGCAAAAATCGCCGCCAGTACGATGATCACCAGCAGAACCATGCCGACGACCGCCGTCGGCCTTCTGAAAAAGCGTCGAAGAATTGCTTTTGCTTCCATAATTCAAACCTCACTTCAGGCGTATGCGAGGATCAACGACGGTATATAGAATATCCGTAAGCGTGTTGACCACGACGAATGTCAGCGAAACGACCAATATACAGCTTTGCATGAGCGTATAATCGCGGGTATTGATCGCCTCCAGCATGACCGAGCCAATGCCTCGGATGGAAAAGACGGTTTCAGTGATGGTCGCGCCCGCAAGCAGCGAACCAAAGCGCATGCCCACAGAGGTGATGATGGGAATCAACGCGTTTTTCAGCGCGTCCCGGTAAATCACCGTATGCTTGCGCAGGCCCTTCGCCCGGGAGGTACGAATGTAGTCCTGGCTGATTACGTCCAGCAGCGAGGAGCGGGTTGTGCGCGCAATATAGCCCAGTTCCACAAGCCCCAGGGAAAGCACGGGCAATACGAACTGGTTCCAGGAGCCGTTGCTGTACACCGGCAGCCAGCGCAGCTTCAACGAGAAGAACAAAAGCAGCAACAGGCCCAGGAAGAATGACGGCATGGATATGAACACCAGCGTCATCACGGAGATGGCATTGTCCGCAATCTTACCCCTGCGAACAGCCGATATAATGCCCAAAATGACGCCCACAAAGGAGGAAAACAGCGTCGAAAAGAGCGCCAGGCAAAACGTTACCGGAAATACGCGCCGAATGATGTCCAGATTCTGTTCGCCGGTCCTCTGACAGACGCCCAGATCCCCCTGAAGAAGCGTTTTGAAGTATCTGCCAAGCTGAACCAGTATCGGATCGTTGTAGCCCAGTTCTTCCCGCATATTTTCCACGGTTTCCACGCTGGCTTCCTTGCCCAGCATCAAACGCACGGGATCGCCTGGAATCATACGGATGATAAAAAACGTAACAATCACAATCGTAATTATCATCGGTATCAACTTCAGTATCTTCTTTAAGGCATATCTCAACATATCGGTCGCCCTTTCGAAATAAGCAGACGCGGCAAAAATGCCCGCGTGTTGTTTCTGCACGGGTGGTTGGTTTTGCCCGGGAGCCGCGCTATGCGGTTCCCGGGCTGTCGCTTTTCATCACATCCCGGCCGGAAAGTTCCCGGCGCGCGGTGATTACGCGGCAATCTGAAGATCTTTGTAGTCGATGCAGCCCATGATGTTCACGTTGTCTTCAAAATTCAGCACGCGGGAGTTCATGGCAAAGGGCGTCTTGTCGTTCCAGATCAGCAGGCCGACCGGGTCTTCGAGATACATGATCTCGCACAGGCGGTTGAGCAGCTTCACGCGCTCTTCGTCGTTGGCTTCCACAGCCTGCTGCTCGAACAGCTCGTCAACTTCGGCGTTGGAGTAGAAGCCGTAGTTGGAGTCGTTGCGCTCGGGATCAGAGGTGTACAGGCCCTGATAGCCGCCGATGTCGCAGTCCGAGGGGCCCTGGCCCATGCAGAACATGTCGTAACCCAGCTCTTCCGCGAAGGATTCCGGCGTATGGCCGAACAGCTCCATGAACGCCGCGTTGTCGCCCACGGTGATTTCGATGTTGATGCCCACTTCCGCGCACATCTGCTTGACGATTTCCGCGCACTCGGGGTTCTTTGTATAAGTCGGGGAGGCGAACAGGCTGATGGTGATGCCGTCGGGATAGCCGGCCTCCGCCAGCAGCTGCTTGGAAAGTTCGGGGTCATAGGGGAACACGCCCAAATCCAGCGTGCCGTAATCGCGCATGGTGGCAAAGCAGTTGGGCACCTCGCCCTGCACGTCCGCATACAGCGCGTTCACAATCGCCTCGGTGTCCACGGCATGATTAATCGCCAGGCGGACGCGCGGGTCGTGGCACACAGACTGTTCGGAGCAGTTGTACAGGAACAGATACTGGCCGTTGGACTCGGTATAGACCACCGGGAAGCCCTCGCTCTCCAGCAGTTCAACATCGGAAGGATTCACGTCGCAGACGATGTCCACAGAGCCGGTTTCCAGCGCGATGGTGCGGGAAGAAGCGTCGGGGATGATGACGAAATTCAGATTCTGGATATAGGGCGCGCCGCCGAAGTAATCCGGGTTCGCCTCGAAGTGATAACTCTCGTTCCAGATATGCTCTTTGAGGATATAGGGGCCGGTGCCGTCGATGCTCTCGATGGACTTGCCCAGATCGTCGCCATACTCGGCGACCAGGTCGGCGTTCAGAATCAGTCCCCAGTGTCCGGCCAACGCGGACAGCGCCAGGGCGTACGGGCCGTTGCAGACGATTTCACAGGTCAGGTCGTCAACCACGCGGACTTCCTTGATCCAGTTCATCTTGCTGGAGTGCACCAGCGGATGATCGGGGTCCAGGTAGCGCTCATAGGTGGCCTTTACGTCTTCCGCCGTAAACTTTTTGCCGCTGACGGTGAAATAGACATTATCGCGCAGGTGGAACGTCCACACCAGGCCGTCCTCGGAAACCTCCCAGCTTTCCGCCAGGTCGGGCACAATTTCCTTGCCCTCCAGGCAAACCAGTCCGCTGTATACCAGACGCTCATAGCGCTCGTTGGAGGCCGCGAGACCGGGGTTCAGCGTTTCGGGATCCTGGTCGACCGCGACGGTCAGCGTGTCGCCATACTCGACTTCGTCGGCAAGCGCGACAGACGCCAGGCCGCAAACCATGACCAGCGCCAGGATCAGGGAAAGCACTCTCTTCATGTATATCCCTCCATAATATTTTAACTTTACCATGCGCAGCCGCAGGAAAGTTTAAGGCAGCATTTCAGGCGCGGCCGGCCTCGCGGTCGTGATACGCGCACTTCCAGCCGAAGGCGTTCTCATAGCCCTTCACGGCAAGGGTTGCGTCCAGAAGTTCCGTCGCCTTCTGCGGATCCGGCGAAATGAACATATAGTAATTCGCCGCGCCGTAAAGCTCCGTTACCGTATCCAGCGGGTCCTCGCGGCTCACGTTCTGCATGAAGGTTTCAATGGAATCAACGCCCTTGTACAGCCGCACGCGCTTTTTATAGGCCATGTCGCCGGCGCTGGAATACGCGTCGTCCGCCACCAGATCAAGCGCCTGCTTTGCGCTCTGCGAATCGCCCGCGCGCATGAAGGACATCCACATCCAGTCCACCTCGGGCCAGACGCAGTCCACGCCGTTCTTTTTATTCATCTCCAGCGCCTTGCCGAAATAGCGCGCCGCCTCCGCGTACTGCTCCAGGTAGTACAGCGCGACGCCCAAATAGTGCCAGGACTGCCCGTCCTTGCAATCCAGCCTGAGCGAAGCGTGAAAATCCGCCATCGCCTCCGCGTACTGATCTGTGGAAAGATACTTGCGGCCGCGATGGAAGTAATATTCGCCGTTAAAGGGCGACAGGCCGATGGCCATAGAGTAGTTTTTGATGGATTCTTCAAACAGGGATTGGGAGTATTCCATGCCGAGTTGGAGCCACAGTTCCGCGTTGTCCGGCTCCGCCTTCAGCGCCGCGCGGATTTCGGCAATCTTGGGTTCGTTGGGCGTTATGCCCGCTTCAATCGTGCGAAACATCATTCTGCCTCCTTGTCAAAAGCGGCCCGGAGCCTGAGCGCCTGTTTGTAGGCAAAGGCGTGATGGTAGTGCTCGTACCCAAGCACTTTGTTCAGGTACTCCTCCGCCTTTTCGCGATTGGGCTCGATGTACAGATAGTAATTTACGGCGCCGTAAAGTTCCGTAATCGCGTCCAGATCATCGTCGTAATTTACAACCTCGCTCAAAAAGGTGTCGATGTCCGTATATCCGGCGTAGAGCAATATGCGTTTTTTATAGGAAAGGTCGGATTCTTCCACGAACATATCGGGCCTTGCGTTTGCCTTGACAAAAGCCTCGGCCTCCGCAGGGCGCCCATCTGCCATATACGCCATCCATATCCAGTCAATTGCCGGGGCCTCCAGGCCCACCACGTTCCTGCGGTGGCGCTCCATGGCGCTTTTATAGCAGTCAATGGCTTCCTGATACCTGCCCAGGAAGAAGTAGGCGTTGCCCAGATAGTGCCACTTTTCGCCATCTTCGATGTCCAGGCGAACCGCCAGTGACAGGTCTGCCAGCGCTTCCTCAAAACTGTCCAGCGACAGAGACTTGCGCCCGCGGTTCAGCCGGTAAGCCGCATCAAACGGCTGCTGCGCCAGCGCCATGGAAAAGCAGCTGTGCGCCTTTTTAAAGTCCAAATCAAAATACTCCTGGCCCAGCGCAAACCAACTTTTGTCATCCTGGGGATTTTCCTGGACTTTTGCTTCCAGTTCCTGAATCTTCATCGTGTCCATCTTTCAAAATCCTTTCCCTACCCGTGCCAACTTTTCCCAAAAATACTTGCTGCACCCCTGCCGGCCGCCCTGCTCCACCAGGCATCGGCCATCAGGGCGCAGCCTTCCCCTTCCTGCAAAACGTTTTTGCCCATTTGCAAGAAAACTTTGTGTTTCTATCATAATACTTTCATCGGTCGAATCCATCAACAATTCACGCGTAAGTATTGTTTATAATTCGTGTTAATCGCGCTTGTTTCGCATTTTTATGCGAAACTTTTCCTGCATTTCTGGCGAATTTTGTATATATACACCTACGAAGCGTCTTTTATGCATTTCTTCCTTTAATTGTATCCTCTCGCGTCATGCAATTCCCCGCGCTTTAAAACTTCAGGTTATAAGCGCCTGAGCAGTGAATCTTTCAGGAGCGCCGCCTCCGGCAGATGCCGGAAAGGGCATTCGCCCTGCTCTATTTCTTAAACTAAACCTTGCCTGTAATGCAATTTGCGCTTATAATATATGTATCATGCTTTGGAGGGATTGGAATGGTCAAAATGTCCGACATCGCAAAGGCGGTAGGCGTGAGCATTTCTACGGTGTCCAGAGTCATGAACAACAGTTCTGCAATCAGCTCGGAAACCCGCGGCAAAATATTGGAGGCCGCCGCGCAGCTCGGATACCATCGGCGCCCAGAGCCGCTCATTCCCTCAAAGGCAAACAATGTTGCCGGAGTGATTGTGCCGTATATGATGTCCGACTATTATGCGCGTTTTTTGCATGCGGTGGTCGAAGAATTTGGCAGGAAGAACCTTTCGGCGCTGATTTCAATTTCGCATTTCAATCCGGAAGAAGCAATTCTCGCCGTAAAGCAGATGTATTGCTGCAAGGTCAAATGCCTGTTGATTATCATTGACGATTGCGAAGTGGTTTCCGAAAAGCTGCTCACCGTGGTTCGCGATACGCACTTGCCGGTGATGTTCATTACTGCGTCGTACATATCGGATATGGACTTCGACTGTCTTTATGTGGACGAAATGCGCAGCAGCGTCATGGCCGTAGAGCATCTGCTGCATCGCGGTTATACGGACCTGGCCTTCGTCGGCGAATTGTATACGGCCAACCGGCGCGACGTATTTCTCAAAACCATGCGCCGCTTCAACATGCCCGTCCGGCCGGAACTGATTCGCATTGGCGCCGAACGCGCCGAATTGGGCGGTTACCTGCGCACAAAGGAGCTGCTGTCCCTGCAAAAACTTCCCGATGCGATTTATGCAAGTTACGACCAGATGGCCGTCGGCGTTATTCACGCCATTCGCGAAGCTGGCCTGCGCATTCCGCAAGACATCGCTGTCATCGGTTCTACCGGCATGCCGTTGTCCAGTTATATTGAAGGCGGCCTGACGACCGTTACCAGCCCCCTCAATGAAATGGTTTCCATCGCCGTGCGCATACTGGTACGGCGCATCGAAATGCCCTACAGCCAACCCCAGCAGATTGCCATTAAGCCCATCCTCTCCGTGCGCGCCACCACATGATTTGCATTTATTTGCATAATTTTTTGCCCATATTTGTGCAAATATTGTTTGCGTTTGCATTGATTTTATGGTAAGATTCAGGTGTCGACAGGAATAGCCGCTTTGCAACGCTCTCCGTACAGCAATGAAAACGCAAATAATCGCGGCCATTGCGCCCTGTCCGGAGCGCACGTCCGCGATTGCAGGCCTACAAAGACAACCGACTCGTAAAGTTTTCTGTTTTAGTGTGCCGTGCAAACAAATGCAAATGGATGCATTCGTTATAACGCCATTTGCACGAACGTATATACCGTTACCACGATGCCGGCCTCCCTCCCCTGCGCGTTTGCGCCGGACGTTCCATGCCGTAAACATGCCCTGACAAATTGAGACCACCGATTCATAAACGACCTTATTCTCCGGCGCAAAGGGCCGCGCTTTGCGCAACGCTTGCCTTTATGATGAACCTTTGGCGTTTCTCCCCGCACATCACAACGCGACGATAAAAACCTGCCCAGACCGCACCTTTTGAAATGGAGTTGATCGCATGCTCAGCGCCGGCTTTGCAAGAATAGAGATCACCCCGCCGCTGGGGTGCATCATCAGCGGCTATTACGAAGAGCGCCGCGGGTTGGAAAAACTTGACCCCCTTTATGCGCATGCGGTGGCGTTTGCCGACGGCGACACCAGGGCCGTGCTTTTGTATATGGACGCCCTGGGCATCCGGCAGGAACTTCTGGACCGTATGCGCGCGCGGCTTGGCGCCTGCCTGCGGCTTCCGGCGGGCCCATAGCC
>OQWD01000535.1_pt1 | contig 14784 bp, 15 predicted proteins | sample 1691631 | NCBI WGS metagenome assembly OQWD01 (sample SAMN03418283, study PRJEB22391) | human gut metagenome | biome: human-gut; feature: organic feature; material: feces | host: Homo sapiens | place: Italy | collected 2013-04 | reverse complement strand
GGCATCCGCCTTGGCCGGGTTGTAGGGCACGATGCCCACCCGCACCTGACGGCAGCCGATGCTGTGGGCGGCGTGGAACACGCGCGCCAGGGGCTCCAGCTCATTGGTGGCAAGGTAGGTCGTCAGGCCGAAGATCTCCAGCCCGGCCTCGTCGCACAGGGCCTTGGCCTTTGCCGCCTCGGCCTCGATGCTGCGCAGCTCCAGCGTGCTTTTGTTGCAGGCCCAGTAGCGCAGGGCAAAGGGGACGTTTTCAGGCTCTTTCTCAGGCATTTCGGCCACGCGCCACTCCACGCCGTCGTAGCCCAGCTCCTTCAGCAGGCGGACGGACTCCTCGATGCCGTATTCAGGCATGCTCACGGAAAAAACGCCGAATTTCATAAGTACACTCCTTTTTCAGATGATGCGGCCCGCGGTTTTGCGGACAGGCTTTTACACTTCAAGTATACACGCTTGCGTGCCGGAGGAAAAACGCATTTCTTGCGCAGTTGAGATTGCGAAACGTGGCGTGTGTGCGCACAGGCAAAAACTTTGCGTATTTTTGGCGCAAAGGCTTGACAAGGGAGCTTGTTTTTTGTATTATATTTAAGCGCCCTGCTTGCAGGGGGCACGTTATGTGAAACGGCATAGGGGTATAGCTCAGTTGGTAGAGCAGCGGTCTCCAAAACCGCGTGCCGAGGGTTCAAATCCTTCTGCCCCTGCCAGATGGCCCGGTAGTTCAGTTGGTTAGAACGCTAGCCTGTCACGCTAGAGGTCGTGAGTTCGAGCCTCATCCGGGTCGCCATCTGCTGTTATAGCTCAGTCGGCAGAGCACATCCTTGGTAAGGATGAGGTCGTGCGTTCGAATCGCATTAACAGCTCCAGCAGAAAACCCTGAAATTTGGCTTTGAAACGCCATTTTTCAGGGTTTTTTGTTGTTTGGGAGCATTTGAAAATCATGGACGGATGCTGCGCGCTTTTGCGGCTCGGAGCGGTTAAAAGCTCATAAACTACCACATAAACTACCGCTTTTCATCTTTAAATGCTGGTTTTTTCTATTTCCTCTTTCAGAAAACCGCTGTCCAAAGCGTCGGCATATTTATCTGCGGTAACGGAGAATTTTGCGTGTCCATACGCCTTGGAAACGGCAACGGGGCCGACTTCTGACCGGACGGCGTCCGCGGCCAGGGTGTGCCGGGTGCGATGCGGCGTGGGGACGTTTTTTTCAGCCGCATTTTATTGTGCGGCTCCAATGCTTTTACGGCTTCCCCGGAAGAGATGCGGCCCCCAACATGCGCTGCCGTATGGAAGGATTTTCCGTCTTTCGCAGAACACAAAGGCGCTCTTTACACAAAAAGCCCGCCCCCGTCCGTGGATGGCGGACGGGGGACGGGAGAATATGCAACGCCGGCCGCATCCCTTTGTGGGAGAAATGGCGGATTGGGCCGGCAGAGCACGCGGCAGGCGTTTTCTTTTATGGTTGGGTAACTGTGATATACCCATATTTGGGGCGGAGCTCTTTCCAACGGGGAGAGATGATTTCTATTCTGAATTGGCCCGAGAAACTGATGCATATCTTTTTTGAAAAACCTGTGACGTGTTCGCCATATTCTGTCAGTTTGACAGATGCATGGACTTTTTGACAGGTTTCTATGATGGAAGCGATCCCGTATCCGCTGCCGCCGGTGGTGTTTCCAACCGCGCCCAGGTTTTCAAGCGTACGGATCGTGAAAGGGATGCCGCTGTCGGCAATCGTAATTTGATAGATCCGGCCGGCGGCTTGCCCGAAATGGAGCACGATCATCTTTTCTTTTACGCAGGGGTGGCTCACGGCGCGGATGGCGTTGTCCACCAGGTTGGCGATGACCGCCAGCAGGGGCTGCAGGCCTATAGGATGGCCGAGCAGAAAGCGCGGAGACTCCAACACGCAGCCGGAGAACAGAATCTGCTTCTCCCGGCATTCCCGGACCTTCTCTTCCAGCAGGATATCCAGAAGAATAAGCCCCGTGGGGGGATAGGCCTGAGCCTCAAGGGCGGCGCGGGCGGTATTGCGGTGCGCTTCTTCCAGCAGGAGCGAAAGCTCGTACCGTAAGGCGCCGCTGTTTTCGGCGGGCAGATTTTCTTCGTTGTTGAAAGCCGCTTTGAGCGCGGGAATGTATTTTTTGTAATCGTGGTTTTCCCTGGCGAGGCGGCGGGTCTCCTGCTCCGCTAGATGATTGGTTTTCACAATCAGGAGCAAGCCGGGTGCGATCAATATAAAAGCCAGAAAGAAAAGCGGGACCGCGGTGTAAACACCTTTTATTCCCAGCGCTCTTATTCCAAAATAGCAACATAAAAGAGAGCTGCTCAAAAGCAAAATAATACATTTATTGTATTTATTGGCGAATGAGTTGATCAATTTTTTAAAAGGGATAAATTTATAGGCTGCCCAAATTTCTGAAAGCAAGAACGGAAGTGACAGAAAAAACGGCACTGTATCTTTTGCACTTTTTAGTAAAAATTGAATACATGCCCCAACACACGTCCACATAAGCAGCATGATAAGCCAAATACATAAAATGACCACTGAAAAGCAGATGGATTGGAGCCACTTGATGCAGCAAGTTTTCATTGTGGCAAAAACCAGTAGAGTCAAAGTGAAAATAAATATAATATTATAAGTAAACCAACATCGTGCAATTACCCCCAATGCACCGTAAGCACAGCATAAAATTGCGCTTTTTTTAACTTTGCTTTTGGTGAATAATGTGGATGCTGCTTTTTGAATAAATAGTAGCAGTGTCCAGGCAGAGAGCACGTTACGGATGAATACTTCGATTTTGTCCATGGTTTTTTCCTCCTATTGTTTAAGTGCAGCATGCATTATGCACCATTTATTAAACCATAGGAAAGAAAAGAACGCCCCAAAAAGGCGTTCTTTTGTGTGGATTAAAGTTGTCCATGTTTCATCATCCACTCATAGAGAATTTCCCAGAAGCTCATTCCGCACACCCCCTTTGTTTTAAGCTGCACGCTTAATTTACCAAGGAGATGGGGTCGGGTTCAGGTAGGAAGCCGGGTCGAAAATGGTCGAAGTGGGTCGCGTTTTCGAACGAACTCAAAAAAGGCCGCCGGAAACGGAACCCGGCGGCGGACATTGCATATTCTTAGGGCAACACCGCACAATTCTAAGAGTCGAATCGCGCCGGCCGGTTTTTTGGCAGGTTAAACAAAAAGCGCAGCGAATACTTTGTGTATTCGCGAGCATTTTTGTGACAGTTGCCGGAAAATCTGCAAGCGAGGCGACGCTTCAGGCTTCAGCTGTGAATTGTGCGGTGTTGCCTTAGTAAAAATTTTGTGCGAACCCAAAAAGAAAGTCCTTCAGTTTGGGGCTCCCGGTGCTGGAGTTGATGGGGAACGGATAATATTTTTGGAGCAATTTGGGGTCGCCAAACGTCCAGGCCTTGTCGATCGCGCCGCGCATGGCCTTTTCAATGTTTACGGCGGAGTTGGTGTATTTGCTCATCAAATGCGGGTAAACGTCATTTGCCAGATCCATCACGGGATGATTTGTTTCGTGCGACACGACGATCAACAGGATCGCGTCGATGATGTAGTTCACAGACAACTGGCTGGGCATAAAGGATATTTCAGCAAGGAGCTTCGCAATCGCTTTCCGCAGCTCGGTGCGCGAGACCCAGCGCAAATCTTCTTTGGGCGGCGCGGCTTCCAGATAATCGTCCACCGATTGCAGGATGCTGATCAGGGCATGGGGATTGTAATTGAGCGTGTTCTTTGTATAGATAAAGTCGCCGCCGTTATTGCGCACAATGTCGTGGACCGTTTTCGACGTGGTGTTCGTTGTAACGAGCACGAACGGCTTGTAATTCAGCATCAGCGTTGAGAGGTTTTTCAAAAAATTAAGGCCGTCGCCCTCATTCAGCTCCAAATCAAGGATAATGGCGTGGGGGTTTACCGCTTCTACCAATTTTAATCCTTGTGTGGCGCTGTCGGTAGTGCCGACGACCTGCATGCCCTCCGTATAGGACATGGCATCTTTGATCGCTTCCACTGCGGCTTTGTCGTCCTCGACAATGAGAATTTTCATAATATGCTTCCTCCCTACACGTTATTATACAAATAATAGTATATTGCGCGGGGAATGGCAATGGTTTCGGCGTGCCGGGGCACGATGTTCGATGAAAAGGAAACGGAGCGGAAAGCCTCCCTGAAAGAATAAATTGCGAATAAGCCGTCCTGCTCCGGGCCTTTTTGTTGTTTTTAAACGCCCGCGCGCCAAAACGCAAGGCGTTTTTTTATTGAGAGCGGCTGCGTTCCGTACGGGCCGAACCATAAAAAGATTCCCGGCGGCAGGACGGTCGGCGCGACGCCCGCTGCCAGAAGGAGCTTCTTCCTGGCAGACCCGCTTTCGTTCCCGTTCGCGGGCATGCAGGGGGCGCGTTCAATGGAGCGTCCGGATGCGGACCTTTTGCGCGCCTTTGCGCGGAACAAACTCCAGCAGAAGCTTGCAGAGGAGCTTTGCTTCGTCGCCGGTGAGCGCGTCCACCATAAGGCTGCGCCGGTCGTCGTTGGGCTCGCTGATAATGGCGGCCGCTTTTTGCGAATCAAAATATTGGGGTTTCATGGGGAACGTTCTTTCTTCCTTTCTTATTGCTTTCTGCACCGCGGGCATGCACGGCAGCCCGCGGCGGTTTTGTTTTTGCCGTAAGCTTCGTCGGGGGCTGTGCCCGGGCAGCTTGCGGCGCTTCGGGCGGGAAGCGTCCTTCCAGATAAAGATGTTTTATGGTTGTAAGATTGGCCCCAGGATGTTACGGCATCCTGGGGCCGTTTTGTTATGCCTGGCCGATAAAATTGAAGTAAATATCAATCTGCTGGGTGTAATGCTTTTTCTTGCACCGCCCGGAGCGCTCGTGTACCTCAATGCGCTGGATAAACGCCCGTACCAGTTCCGGCGTCAGTTCCGTAATATCGGTATACTTATCTACCAGCCTGCGGAAGCGGTCGGCGTTCAGAAGTGTATCCTGTCGGTTGGCAATCTCATTTCTGAGCATTTCCGACTTTGCCTCCAGCTCTGCCTTCTCCTGCTCATATCCCTGCACCAGCGTTTGAAATTGCCCATCGGAAAGATGGCCAAGGGCCAGTTCCTCAAAGGAGCGGCGAAACATCGTTTCCAAATCCTTCAGCCGCCGTTCCCCCTTGTCCAGTTCCCGCTGCTTTGCTGCAAGTTCCTTTTTCGCCCTGCTCTGGTGGCTGCTGGTGAGCCGCTGGAACAGCTCGTCCCAGTGCTCCCTCGCCTCAATGGACACCCTCTGAATCTCGCTCAGCACGATCTGCCGCAGATCGACTGCCTTTATGGTGTGAGGCGTGCAGTCCTCCTTATGGCAGTGGTACTTGCCGCAGACGAAGGTGTAACGGTTCTCGTCCCAGCTCCCGCACCGGCAGAAATAATGCCGTGAGCCGCAGTCCTTGCAGTACACCAGCCCGGAGAGCATATCCGGCTGTCCCATTTTGGTGGGCCTCCGTTTGCCCTGCCGCACACGCCGGACAATTTCCCAAGTATCCAGATCAATCAAAGGTTCGTGAGTTCCCTCAAAGCGCAGTATTTTGTCCGGCGGGTTCAGAAGGCTCTTTTTGCTCTTGAAGGATGGGGTATACGTCCGGCAGTTGATGGTGTTGCCGATATATTCCTCATGCTCCAAAATAGCGGCCACCGTGCTTCCAGACCAGGCGTAGGGCTTATCCAGGTTCAGCGCGGAGTGGCGGACCCCTCTGGTACGGTAGATATAGGCAGTTGGAGTAAGGACCTGCTCCCGTGTGAGCATTCTGGCAATCCTGTCCGGTCCCAGTCCACCCGCGCACAGCTCGAAGATACGGGCCACCACCGGGGCAGTTTCTTCATCCGGAATCAGGCGCTTTAGGTTCCCTTCATCCTTCTTGTATCCGTAGGGGGCGGAGGTTCCGATCCGCTCTCCACGCCGTGCCGCCGCCATGATGACCGCCTTTACCTTCTTACTGGTGTCACGGGCGTGCCACTCATTGAATAAATCCCGCACAGCGATGCTGTCATCAATGCCGTTGATGGTGTCCACGCCGTCGTTGATGGCGATATAGCGCACGTGGTGCTGGGCGAAGGTTTCTTCCAGAAGGATTCCTACCACCAGCCGGTTGCGTCCCAAACGGGAGTGGTCTTTGACGATGATGGTGGACACATGCCCCGCCTCCACCTCGCCCATCATTTCCAGATAGGCAGGACGGTCGAAGGTCACACCGGAGTACCCGTCATCCACAAAGAACCGGGGATTCTGGAAACCGTTCCGTTCTGCGTACTCTTGTAAAATCTGTTTTTGGTTGTGTATGCTGTTGCTCTCTCCGGCCAGCTCATCCTCCTGGCTCAACCGGCAGTAGAGAGCGGTCATGGTTTGATTTGACCGAAGTTCCATGCTGCTCCTTTCCGTGTGCGGTCAAATCGGTTCCCTTGGTTTGTGACAGCTTGATTATACTGGAAACCGACCGCCGCGTCCAGGTATTTTTTAGTGGGCGGACCGGAGTTCCTTTTCCATCAGCCGAATGAGTTTATCCATAACGGCGGCGCCGCTGTCCCGATAGTGCCGGGTGATCTGGTAGACCGCGCCGCCGATTGTCATCGTTGTTCTGTGTAATTCGGTTTTCTGTTCGGCAGTTCGATTGTGTTCGTCACAATGGAAATTGCCGGAAGCCTGCATAACTTCCCTCCCTTCTCACAAAATGAGTTTTTCTGCTTAGTCATCGTCATCATCATCGGTGTCATAGCTGTCAAAGTCGTAGTTGACAAAGTCAAAATTAGGGGAACACATCTCCTCGTAGCTTGGCTCTCGCCTAGCCGGAGCGGGCCGCTTCGTGCGTTTGACAATGGCGCGGTTCAACTCGCTCATGCCGGATTCCAGCAGATTCTTCCGTCCGCTGGCGTAATCCAGCCCCATTTGTCTGGCAATACGCTCGATCTTCTCAACCGAGGTATAGCGGTCCCGGTCCACAAAGGCCGTCACAAAAGCGAGAGAAGCATAGTAGCTGCTGGCCGAGAGGATGGTCAGCCGATTCAAAAGCGCGGCGATACGGTCGGTCTGCTGTCTTACAGAACGGGCGATTTCCTCACGGATAATGTCCCGTATTGGGTCGGTCTGACGGGCATAGTCCTCTCCGTTCAGCCCCAGTTCCGCATAGCGGCGCAGGAGTGTGGAAACGCTCTGGTGGTCCTGTTTGGCCCGATCACCCAGGCGTCCGGCGAGGGCCTTGGGAAAGCGGACGGTGATGGAAACAGTAGGTTCCCTGTGGCTCAATCGTGCCTCCTTTCCTCCGAAAACGCTGTAAGGCGGTTTTTCGGGACGGTTTCAAAAATCATACCTGTAAAATCCGTTGAAAGCACTGCTTTCAAGCGGTTATTCCGCCGTCTGGTAAGACGGCTATTCCTGCCTTAACCCCGGAAAAGCTTCTTTTCGGGGATAAGGCCCTGCGGGGCGGGCGCTGGTGGACGCCCCCCGCGTCATGTGTGGTTCTCCTTTCCGTCCGGCAAATGAAAACGCCATACACGCTCCGAAGCTGTTTGTTCGGGACGTGTATGGCGTTCTGTTTTTGATCTTCCGCCGAACTGCTTTGAGATGTGGACAGGGTGTTGCAGTTCAGGGCGTTGTTCTTCTTCCTGTCTTACAAAAAGAATAGCGCGGATGAAGAAACTTGTCAAGCTGTCTGTGGCAAATCAAAAAACTTGTTGTATTCTAGTTGCTCGTATGATATAATTTGTATAAGAATAAGTGAAACTGTTTTAATCTATGGATGGAGGTAGCATCATGTATCGGCTTACTATTGAGCAGCTTGATTTCATGCAAGAACGATCTTGGTGTCGGTTCCGCTTACCAAGAAGAAGGTGCATTAAAATTCTTTGTGAGGGCGCATAGACTGGACTACATTTTGTAGTCTGTCTATGCGCTTTTGTTGTTTCGCCGCATATGTAAAAATAATGATGCTTCAACTTTTAGAAAGGTGAACAACGATGAATATTTTGAAGAAAACTCTATCTATGCTGCTTGCATTGTGTATGATCATGTTATTCCCTGTGACAGCATTTGCAGAAGAAATTCATTCTGGAAGTGTTGACCGAAAGGAAGTAACTCCACTGGATGAAATGGATGTACTCCTTATAGCCGGTTCAATCTTAAATTCCGCTGATCCAGATGAGGATTTTCTTTCGTCTGAAAATACTATGCCCAAGGAAGTAGTCCCTCTGCACAGTGGAACAGGGGAGGTTGTGGCATATTACGTTTCTTTTTCACCTAGTGGATATGTTGTGGTCAATAATAGTCGTTCCAATCCAGCTGTTATTGAGTTTGGCGAGGGCGGACAGCCATTGATTGAAGATATTTTAAGAACGGGAGATACTACACATATTATATACAACAATCCAACCGAAATTTTCTCTGCTGACTCTTTGGGGAGTGGTGCATCTGCTATGGAGAGACAGGCGGATGCTCCTGATTTGTATTCATATTACCCTGCACTGAAAGAAAAGGATCAACTTGCAGAGAGTAGATTAGATCAGTTAAGGAAGGTATTGCTTCCGGAAATCAGTGTTCGAAGTTCTGGAGGATATGGATTTATCAAGTGGAATGATATGCCATCTGGTGCTTACACATCTAGTATCATCAAGAACGCGACTTCCACAGATTGGGCAACGACCGATGAGTTTTCAGATATTGCGCAAAACCATTGCGGAGCAACAGCGGTTACAAATTTTGCTCTTTATTTTGAAAACTGTGGATATTCAAATCTAAAAATCAATTCGGTATATGATACATTTGTAGCAGTTCACGGTATCGTTGGTAATGGACCGGTTATCACAATCGCAGACAAAGCAAAAACTTATTTTTCCAATCGCGGCTATACATTAAATACGAGTTCGGTTAAGCTTTTTTCCGGAATAAAAACCGCCGTCAAGAATCATCGTCCGTGTGGTATCCTTTTGGCTAATGGAATCGTTGACTGGCATTGGGTAATATGTGTTGGCTATCGCTGTTATGATTCGGGCGATAACTACATGAGGATTGTGAATGGTTGGGAGGATACCACTGAAAGATTTTATTTGATTCATTCTGGGTCTATGTGGTGGTCTGCAACCGAATATTGGATTGCTTAAATGACCGTGAGGAGAGATTCAATGTTTAAGAATTGTATAGGATTTCTTGTTGGTTTTGTAATGATACTTTCTCTATTATCAGGCTGTGGAAGAACCATGAATTATGTGATAGAAAACGAACCCCGTGTTGCTGGAATAGTTGTGAGTCAAACAGATAAATATGTTAGCATTAATGTGAATGAAGATGAAGATGTATATAACGACTATCCTACGTTACTTGTGTCTTTGGATGTAGAACAAGAGGACAGCACTACATCTTTTGATATTGGTGATGAAATTGCGATATTCTATGACGGTGTGATAACGGACAATTCTCCCGGCACAGTCGAAACCGTGTATGCTATTATTCTAAGGACACCTGCAAATAGAGGCTAAAATTCTATCATCCTATAATAAAGCAAAAGGCACAAATCTTTTAGGACTTACTGCTTACATCTGCGGTTGGTTGGAAATAAGTATTTCTCTGAAAATTGTGATAATATTATGTACTTTGTTGTGACAAAAGGGGGAAGCGGGGTGATTCCAATGGGACAGAAAATCGAACGGTAGTTTTCTCACTCATGCACCAATTAAAAAATCGATTAATCGTATTGGTTAAAGAGGTCAAAGGAGTGTCAATGAAAGCAAAAAATATCTGTATTTATCAGTTCTGATAGCACTGATTTGTATTGGTTTTGTATTGTAACACATAATAAGCTCTTTGTATCTAGGAAGGAGGTCTGCAAAATGTATAAGAGGTTACTTTCTTTGTCGTTTATTCTCGCATTATGTGTTATAAACGCGCACGCGTTTGCTGCTTCTCCAAAAGATTATTGGTATGTGACAACAGATCAAAACGGAGAAATCGTTCTTCACAATAATGCGACAGGGGAAACAATTACTGAGGCCTTCCGCTTTACTGAGACTGGAGAACGGGTTCCTGTTGATTTACAGTTTTATGCAAACGAGCTCAATGAGTCGATTGCAATGCATGCTACTACAGAAAAAACCATGATTCTTTCTTCTGATGCCCTTCTACGGGGCCCGTCTACATATGCTTATACATTCGAGGAGTCGAGCACAGAAAAGAAATTAGGGGAATCCATAAAGGTTACTTCTGACATTAGGGGCCCCGCAACTGTGACCTATGGTGAATCTGTCACTATAATGGATTCTTTTGGTGGTGACATTTCTATCACTGCCAAAATTGAAAATGCGATTGAAGCAGGGGCGAGCTTCACGTGGAATAAAAGTCTTTCGTCAAGTTCCCAATTTAGTGTTGCATACGATGTTCCGGCAGGGAGAATAGGATATATTAAGTTTACTCCGTATTATAATATATCTTCTGGTACAATTGTACGCAGACTGTATTCTCCCTCGTTGATCAAAACAGATAGATTCCCTGGTTGGGGCAAGTCACCAATCAAGCTCTCTACTGGTTTTGCTGATGGCGTTTATGCACTTGTTAAAAAATAGTTGCAGAGGTGTTTTTGTTGTACGGCAGACGAATAACCAGATATATAAATAGCTGGCGCTTGTGTATTATAATCACATGTGTATTTTGTATGTTAGGCTTGTTTGCCTGCTCTGGTAAATCATCAGGCAATCGAACAGACGAGATGATTCTATCACCATACGAGTATACTGATGAGGAAGAACAAGTGTTAAATTTTCTGGGCTTAAAGAATGATGTTGATATTGTAGAAGTTCAAGTTCCTTCGTTAGTTAAGAGCATAACAGTTTCAGCATACGCTCTAGATGATAAAAATCAATGGGTACTAAAACGTAATGGGAGAATGGAGTTTGATCAAGGACACGAACTACTCAAAGGCAATATCGCCATGCATTTAAAAAACACTATGTCCCCTAAATTTATAATGAATTTTGAGGGAAATGCAATTTATCAGTTTGAAAGTGGGTTGCCTTCCAAAACTGCATTAAATTCTTACTATACGGTTCTATCCCAAGAAATTATAGTTGACTCCCAAGAAGAAATACCCATTGCAATTCTAGGGTATACAAACGATACATCCTTTGAAGTTTTAGATTTGGAGGACTTCTCCGCAAAAGAACAATTATCAAGCTTTGATTATGTATATGCCCTTACGGTTCAGTTCTTACGATACTAGTATTGTGATACATTGTAAATGCTATTATAAAAGTAAGCCAAATAAAACCGTGAAAGAGCTTTGAGGCTCCTTCACGGTTTTATTAGTTATCTTGCCACAAGCACAAACGCCTGCAAAACGCTTTCCTCCGCCATGAGCTTCAAATCATTCAAATGGCGTGTGCGTTCCCAAACATCATCCGTCACCGGCATAGGATTGTCAATCAGCATTTGGTGGGTTAAACGCTCGATACGCTCCACCGCCTCCTGCTGAACTTGGTGCATCGTTTCCATAATCATTCCATCTATTTTCAGAATCATATACCGATCTGGGTGATTATCACGCAGATAAGTGAGCGCCATTCTTCCGTATCGCCCCAGCGGTCGGTCATCCTCTGCGTGGTTGGAAATCTGGATGTTTGGCATCAACATTCCATCTTGCTCATGGTAGGATAAGTTAAGATCCGGCTTTTTCATTTTGTGTGCCTCCATTGATTGGGATTTTGTCACAAGTCCATGAAACCAATCTGAACCACACTTTATCAAAAGACTTTGTTAACATCCTTATCCATAAGGGGCGAAGGGCGCGTTTGCTGTGTTTTCAGGCGCGGCCGCCCGGCCTCCCGGCAGCCCGGTTTCAGGGGGGGCGGCGCGCTCAGGTGTCCTCCTGCATGCATACGCCGCATACGTCCCTGTAATACAGGTATGCATCCCAGATACACTGTGCCGTTACGTTAAAATGCTCTGCGATCTCCCACACGGAAAAGCCTTTCAGGATTTCGCTCTTCAGCTCGCACCATGGGATGCGTTTGCGGAAGGCGCTCCGCCAGGCTTTGTTTTCGGCCTGCTGCTTCACCTGGTACACGCTGAAGGGCTTGTAAAACGCGCCGCTTTCAAAATGGCCGTCCTCGTGGATCAGCGCCGTGCAGCATTCCGCCTCGTTTTCAAATTTGCGCCTGTCGTACCCCACGATACGGCCTTTTTCCATACAAAGGGACGGATTGCTTTTCAGCTCGCATTCCACCACCGAGATGCCGTTGCTCTGCATATCCTCGCATACCGCTGCAAGGCTGTTATACATCGCAATCACTCCCTTGAACGGTTCAGTTCAGCGCGCAGCTTCATAAGGGTCTTGATATCCTCGATATCGCCCTCGGTCAAATGCTCTTTTACGTCCCCGTAAAAGCCGATCAATTCGTCCTTCACAAGCTCGCCGTCCTTCGGGGCGGCGGGCTTTTCTTCTTTGCCCAGCAGATGGTCCACCGAGACGTTGAAATACCCGGCGATCTTTGCCAGCTTATCCGCCGCCAGGCTTTTGATGCGCCCCGCCTTGTAATCGGAAAGCGCCGAGCGCGGCACGCCCGCTTCCCGGCACATGGTGGTGACGTTCACGCCCGCTTCCCGGCAGAGCTGTTCAATGCGTTCGTACATTTCATCCAATGCAATGGCCTCCATTTTGGGCACAATGCCGGTTTTACTGAATTCAGTAAAATGATATTGACGATTACTGAATCTAGTAATATACTGGACATAGGCCGACGGGATTTAGTAATTTTGAATCTGCAAATTCAGTATATTACTATTTTTCGTAACAGTCAATAGAAGGGAGCTTTTACCTGCATTGTGAGATACTGGAAAACCCTGCAAAAACAGAATAACGCATTTTCTGTCCTATAAACAGGACAGGCCAAAACATCGGCCAGGGTGGTTTCGCGCAGCGAAATGCCGCGCCCGATTTTGCGCGGCAAACCCAAAAGGTGGGGCCGATGACCGGCCAGCGCGGTTTCGCCGCAGGCGAAATGGAGGCGGAAGCCGACAAGGGCCCGCAGCACGCGGCGGGCCGGGAGGACGGCGGCAGGGGGGCGGCGCTGTGAATAAAAAGAAGATATACGGGCCGCTGGCGCGCTTTTTACGCGCCGGCGTCCGCCCGTTTTTGCACAGATGGGATACCTCCGGCGCGCAGAAAGCGCTTCCGTAAAGCACCGGCCGCGGCGTCTTTTCACTGAACACCCAGCGAAGCTGCACCTGGTAGCTGGCCACGGCCAGAAGCGCGTCCACCAGCAGCTTGGCCAGCATGTCGTCCATGTGCAGCCCGGTGCACGCCGCCCACACGCCCACAAAGGACAGCATCAGCTGCGCCAGCCACAGACAGTAGTATTTTGCCACCGTCGGGCCGATCTTCTTGTTCTGCACATAGGGCAGACGGCGGTTGCAGGTATAGTTCACCACGCTGGAGAGCGTGCGCGCGATGACCGCCGCAAAAAACAGGCGCGGCGCCAGCGGAAGGCCCAGCAGCAGCCGTTTCACCAGCACGCAGTATACAAACACGTCCACCACCACACTCAGCCCGGCGGACATGGCGTACTGCACCAGCCCGCTGCCCAGCTGGTGGATGATGCGCGCGGAATCCGCCACGGTGCGGTAATGGCTGCCCTCGTTGTTGTTGAAATACACCGTCTCGATGGGCACGATGGTATACGGGATGCTGCGCTGCTTTGCGTAGATGAGCATGTTCAGCTCGTATTCGTAGCGTTCGCCGCGCACCTCCAGCAGGTCCCTGTGCATCCCGTTCGGAATGCCGCGCAGGCCCGTCTGCGTATCTTTCAAATCAATGTTGTACAGCACGCGCATGGCCGCCGAGGTAACGCGGTTGCCTGTTGCGCTGCGCGCGGGCGTGCCGGGGCCGAAATCACGGCAGCCCAGCACCAGCGTGCCCGGGCAGGCCTCCATGGCCTCGCACACACGGCGCACATCCTTTACCGTATGCTGGCCGTCACAGTCCGCCGTCACGATGCCCGCGCAGCCGTCCTCATGCGCGCCGTACCAGCGCAGAGCCGTTTTCAGGGCCGCGCCCTTCCCCCGGTTCTGTTCGTGCGTCAGCACCGTGCAGCCCATCTCCGCCAGCGCCGCGAATACCGGCGCATACGCCGGCCCGCTGCCGTCGTCCACTACAAGCACCGGGCCAAGGCCCGCCGCCAGCACCTCCTGCGCATAGGGAACGAACTCCCCGCCCGGCTCGTACGCCGGAATCACGATACAAACACGCATGCCGCACAACTCCCCATTGAGCGCCCGCTCTTCCGCAGGGCTTTCATCTCTATCTATAAGACGATTTGACACACCAAATCAACTACACAATTTTAAGAAATTCTTAAAAATAAATCAAGGGGGGATAAACGGCGCTCCTGCTCCGCTTATCCCCCCTGCGGCGTGGCCCGCCGCCCTTTTTCCGGCTTTTCACGGCAGGAAAAAAACTTTACAGCCGCGCCCCTCAAATACGCCCCTGCCGCCGCAGCCACGCCACGGTGTCGGCCAGCGTCGTGCCGAAGGGGCGCGTGGTATAGCCCAGCTCCCGCGCGGCCTTCGCATGGGAAAAGCGCGCGCCCGACGAAAGCGTGTACAGCGAATACGCCGTGTACAGCGGCGGGGCCGTCTGGCCGCGGGCGTGGACGGCGGTTATGACTTTGTGGACGTGCGCGACGTGGCGGCGGGGATACTGGCCTGCTGCGAGCGGGGGCGGCCGGGGGAGGGCTATATCCTTTCCGGCCAAATACGC
>OQWD01000520.1_pt1 | contig 14933 bp, 29 predicted proteins | sample 1691631 | NCBI WGS metagenome assembly OQWD01 (sample SAMN03418283, study PRJEB22391) | human gut metagenome | biome: human-gut; feature: organic feature; material: feces | host: Homo sapiens | place: Italy | collected 2013-04 | reverse complement strand
AAATTGAAAAGGATGGTATTTCAAAGGCCGCTTTTATTCGTGAGGCTATTGTAGAATACCTAAACCAAAAGCAGGGCGGTTAAGCCCTGCTGGAAATGCTTGAAAAGGCCCTAAAAAGTGAGATAGTTGACAGACTGACCATCACTATTAAGCCAAACAGCAAAACCAAACAAGGCTAATTAAAAAGCGGCGGGGAAATCCCACCCGCTGCTATTATTATAACCTGAATATCCCTGAAAAACAAGGAGGTAGTTATGGACATATCAGTGAAAGTCGAATATAAAAATACTAAATTGAAAGATCAAAGAGAAAAGGCTGGGTTATCTCAAGGAAAACTGGCTGATAAAGCGGGCTTAAGTGTTCGTACATTACAAGATTATGAGCAGGGTAGAAAAAATTTGAATGGAGCAAAACTGGTAACGCTGTTGACATTATGCAAATCATTAAACTGCAAGTTAAGCGATCTGATCTCAGACCCGCTATGCCTGAATCTGCTCAAGGAGGTTTGCGGAGATGAAGCATAATATGGCCCATAGCCGTATATACCACATTTATCAAGGCGTGAAGCAAAGATGCCTAAACCCTAAAAATCCTAGTTATTACCTATATGGGGGAAGGGGAATTTCAATTTGTGCCGAATGGGTAGATAATTTTCAGGCTTTTTATGGCTGGTCAATGGAAAATGGTTATACCGATGAAATGACACTTGACCGAATTGATTCTGAAAAAGATTATTCACCACGGAACTGCCAATGGATTTCTAAAAGTGCAAATTCTGCGCGAGTACAAGATCGAAATGGAACACCTGAAACGATTGCCGCACGAAAGGAATTGAAAGCGAAGGGGAAAATTGGAAAAACATCAACGGAAGTAAAACGCCGCTATAACGAAAAAACCTATAAAAGGTGGTTCGCGGATTTGCGCAATGAGGATTTTGACCGTATTGAAGCATTGCGTGGTGAACAAAGCAGAGCGGCGTTTCTAAAAAAGGTCGTTTCCTTGTATGAAAAGAATTTAGCGGAATAAGTACAGATTTTTTTATAAATTTCTACTATACCATTTTATCATATTCTCTCGGGACATATGGGACATTTTTTTGAGAATGGCGGATATACCGATAGCATTGCTTTTTGATTGAATCGGCCGTAACTCCTTTGATCTTGTCCGCCACTTCTTCCCATTTCTTTCCTTCAATATATCGCAGTTGAAATATCTGCCTTATAAGGCTGTCATCAATACTCTGTATATACCTTTCAAGACGTCTTTTTTCATGCCAGCACTTCTCAATGTTGAGGTTAATTAACGCCTTTAAATCGGCAATTTCTGCCGCGTATCGTCCTACCTTATCGCTGCATTTTCCGCTGCCCGGCATTCCGGTAAGATTAGGGGTTGCCTTGTAGGCTGTCGTTTCTAACTCCATCAATTTGCTTTCAAGTTGTTTGATTTCCTTATTTAAATAGTACAGCTGGGACAATTCTTTGTTTGTCACCTAATCCCTCCTCCTTCTCAGCTTGCCCTTGAGATATTCCGCATTTATAGATTCAGGCAAGAGGGAAGATGGCATTTCCCGTCTGAGCCAATCCATTCACAGCGGTTCCTTTTGCAAAATTCCCGGGGCTTCCCGTCGTATTGAAAACGGGAGGCCTTTTCTTTGTCCTTATTGGGAACGTCTATTCTCTTCTGTTCTACGATTGGAACTTGCGGCGCTTTTTTAACGCGCCTGCTTCGGCCGGCTGCTTCCGCCGCCTCTATAATTTCCTCCGGGGGTTCAACGCCAAATGCGGCGCCAGCTTTTCTAATGCTGGCCGGGTACGGGTCTTGTTCTCCGCGCTCCCAGCGGCTGATCTGTATTGCGCACATCCCGCACCTTTCAGCAAACTTCTGTTTCGTGAGCCCTGAGCTTTTATATAAGTCAAAAAGCCATTTTGCCGCGGGGTTCATGCTTCTTCCTCCTGCTCCATGCGAGCGCCGCAGTTGGGGCAGGAGTTCGTAAATACGATTTGTGATGTCGAAAAGCGCATGCCACATTCACTGCACGGATGTCCATTTAAACTCGCTGTTAGTGGAAAGACTTCATATGTTCCCCATTTCCCATGCTTCACCGGGGCAACATCAGCGGCGGGAAATTCTGTAATCTCTCTCATTACATCCAGCGGCTTGTCCTGCTTGTTGAACAAATGAGACAAGAGCTTTTCACGTTCTATGTATTCAGCCATCTTCATTCTCCTCCGCTAAATGATTAAACAGCTTACGGCTCATAACCTGACAGGGAGCAACCCCTTGCTCGTTGATCGCCTTGCATTCACACGAGATTGGCCTCCATTGGTCACATCTTGCACAGGGCGGCCAGCCTTTTTGTTTATCCATTCTCATCACTCTTTCTCCCTTCACTGCCCCTCCTTTTTCAGTGCCACCTCGGCCTCCTTGCGGGTCAGAAAAATAGTCTCGGTACATTTCTAACGCTTTCAGGTTAACACTCCACTCTCCTTGTAAACTCTTAATTTCCCCAGGCTTAAGCCCTGTATCTTCGTAATCAGCTAAACGGTTATTAGCTTCTTCAAGCTTTACACGCAGCTTGCCGTTTTCAGCAAGCAGCTTTGCGCTCTGGCTTTTATCAAAATCATTGATTCTTTCCAGCTTATCCGCGGCTTCCATGCACAAATCCATGATTTCTAACGTCGCTTTGTCTTTGTATAAGCTTTCTGTGCGCAGCTTCTCAATCAGTTTTTCTATGTCCATCACTCTTCCTCCTTCACCGGCCCCGCAGCGGTCGTTGGCTCTTTATTCTTTTGAGGTTTCTCAAACATCGTCAATACCCTCAAATTTCTTCACGCATACCCTACCGACTACGGGCTTCAATGGAAGCGTTGCCCCAACCGCTGCCACCACGGCTTTCAACGGGCTTCCCTCCAGTTCAAAGCTGTCACAGGTACATATACCATCTACTTCTCCACGCCTGTTTCTAACCATGACCCTATCGCCCTCTTTGAGCTTTATATTCTCCGGTACCTCGAACAAGTATTGACGATTGTCGAAGTGCCTAATAAATACAGCATTCATTCAAATACCTCCCAATTGTTTAACATGATTCGCCTTGTTTATTGATTGCCCGGCCCCCGTTGTAGATAACCACCATCGAGGGAAAAGGGGCGGCGTTTACGGCGTTGCCGTCATCGTCCGTAAAATGCAAACGCCCTCGCACAAACCTGATTTCCGCCTTCCCATAAATGTAATCGTGAAAATAATTCGTGTCCGTCCGCGCTGGAATGAGCAGCACGATTGGAAAACCCCCGCGGGCCTCTATAAACGCCTTTTTCACCCATTTCCCAATCTCGCGCCCATAAGGCGGATTGCAGAATACCGCGCCGCCGCGGTCCCAGCTTTGTGAAAGTCCGTCCGTCTCCGGCGTATAGTATAAGGGGCATTTCGCTGTCTTATCGGTAGCCGCGGGGTCCAGAACAAATTGAAATTCTTGGTTCAACTTATCAAAAAAATCCTGCGGCGTACACCAACACATATTTTTAGACGACAGAAGCGCCTTGTTCAATTTCTATGGCCTCGCTTTCCCTGAAAAATTGCTTGCGGCGCCATTCGCCGGCCTTCGCCCCTGCTGCACCCTTCCCAATCCTCGAATGCGGTTTTAAAGCCTGAGAACTCTCCCGTGACCGTTCTTTCAGCCTTTGCCATTGGACATTCGGATGTGTCTTTTTTTCTGCATTCCGAGCAGGTGAGTTTGTCTTTCATGTTGCTGCCTCCTGTATAGATGAATTTTTTCGATATGTATTTTTAGACTTTTTCCGCTAATAAATTATCTGTAAAGCATACTGGGTACACTCTTTGAGCAATCGCAATATAAATACTGTACCCAGTATTATATTTTGCTGTTTTCATACTGTACCCACCATGATAAATGTGATATAATATCTTAGGAGGTGAGTATATGGGAAAAACGTCCAGTGTTGTCAAAGACCGCTACAATTCAAAAGCCTATGATGAAATAAAAATCAGAGTGCGTAAAGGCCAAAAAGAAGTGATACAATCCCATGCAAAAAATTATGGGGAGAGTTTGAACAGGTTCATTGACCGTGCTATCTGTGAGCGTATGGGGGAGCGTGTGCAACTCTCCGAGGATTCCTCGGTTAGTCCGCAAAGCAGTTTAATGGTTTCTTTACCCACAAACACCCTTAAAACGGCTCAAGAGGCCGCAGAGGCACAAGGAGAGGGGACGGTTCAGTTTATTGAGCGGGCTATCTCTATGCAAATAGAGCGAGACAAAGTTCAACGAATCATCAACAAGCAAAGCAAAAAGGGCGGGGAATAAACCCGTCTTTTTTGTTTCCTTTGCGGCTAAAAATGGCCACTAAAATAAAATTGACAAAACACACCCAAATTTAAAACAAAAAATCAAAATAGTATAATTTCATTACTTAGCCATAAAAATTGAAAAATGGGCCGATAAAATCAAAACCACGCATACTTCGTTGGACTTTCAGAATTGCCGTTTACTTAACCACCCTCAATTCAAAGCCTGGATAAAGCGCTTCCCAGTCCTTTTTCTTGATCTTGAATTCCTTTGTCTCCACGCCCTTGACGTCCTCCACCCATACCAGCCCGGAAGAATCGCACACCATGAAATCCGGCCTGTACCGGGTGTTTCCCAACAAGAGGAAGGACGGCTGCCGGGTAAACCAAAGAATCCGCCCCGCTGCTCTCAGCGCTTTCAGCTGTACATACCGCGCCGCCTCCGCCTTGCTGTCAAAGCGTATTCCGTCAACCTCAACCGGCGTGTTGTGATACTTCGGCGGCTTAACATGCAGTTTCATGTCACGGCCTCCAGTCCAAATCATCGAACGCGCCCGATTTCTCGAACGCCTCAATGTTGTAGGTGGTTTGAGCCTTTGCCTTGTTCTGCGGCTCAAGCTCATCCTCCCAGCCCTGAGCATGGAGCCATGTGGCCGGGTAGGGGATAAACCGCCCGTTCTCCCGGTTCCACTGCTCACTCTTTTTCGCCCGCTCAATCGCTGCCATGATTTTCTCACGCAGCTCCTTGCCCGGCCTGAGCTTGTTCCAAGCCTTCAGGGCGCTGCCCTTGCTCGCCTTCTTGGGGAAGGCTTTCCAGAATTCCTCAAATCCCTGGACAGGCGTCTTGGGTCGGATAGCGGCCTCCGCCGCTCCTCCTGCCGTTTCAACAGTTAGGTCCTCGGCCTGTCCTTCCCCCTGGGGGGATTTAGGGGGGAGTATATTCTTCTCTTTCTCTATATTCTTATCATTCTTCCTTTGTTGTTGGTCGTTTGTTAGGGCTTTGTTAGGACTTTGTTGGCTGTTTGTTGGTTGGCTTGTTAGCTGCTGAAACAAATTGTAATTAACCACAGTAAAAATGCTATGTCCGCCCTGTGATCGGCATGTTACTTCGCCTGTTGATTTTAGATGATCTATTGAAGTTCTTATATTTTGAACCGACAGCCTCAATTCACCGGCAATTTTTGAAAAGCTTGCTAGCCTTTGCCCCCGGTCTATGGTAATCCCGTGCCATTTCTGAGGCTCATGGTTCACTGTAAGCAGCAGATGAACAAAGACCCGGAACGTGTTGGCGTCGTCATACCATTCCCATCTCAGCAAAGAGCGGTATAGCTTTATGTACCCTTGCTCAAGCATTCTCCCACCGCCTCATAGCTTTGTTTGGGCGGGATTGAACGGAACTGATAAGATGATGTTCAAGTGCAGCCAACTCCTTTCACCTTAAAAGAGTAGGAAGAACCAAACGAAAATCTTCGGGATTTTTGCGGCTCCGGATAATAACCGGGCTGCAAGGATCGTAAATCTCTAAAACGACAGGATTGCTTGAAGATGAACGGAAACCCTTTAATGCGTCCGCAAGATAGTCTGGATTAAATCCGATTGTCTCCACTGGTTCCTTTTTAGGAATGACTTTTTCAAAATCAATAAAGTCATCTATTCCCTTCCCAAGTCGCTCAATGAATTTCTGTTCCCCAAAATTAAATGCAATTTCTTTTTCACCAAGTGTGCACTCGATAAAAGAGGAGTACATCGCGGGAATTGCAAACGGCTTTAGCAGGAAGGAAAACGGCTGGTTTCCCTTAAGCACCGTGATCGGCACAGACACACAATGCACCCTATACCCATCCACCGACACCGCCTGTAGCATACCGTCGTTTCCAGTAAATTTTATGTATTGATGTGCTTCTTTCCTGCAAGCGTAGCCAAGTGATCTTTTAGTAATGTTGAAAATATATCTTAAGTCTGCTTTTGCTAAACGAAATTTAACCACTTCAATCCCTCCTGCTTAGTTAAAAGGCAAGTCGTCATCTGTGGGAACAGGAATCTCTTCAAAACGATCATTTTCAGTAACCGGTGCAGATTTCTTAGATTCCCCTAAGGGCTTATCTTTTGGTATTTCAAATTCTCCTCTCTCGATATAGCCGACGCTTACAAACCGGTATGGCCTTACCTTCCACCCGTGACGCCCTTCGTATTCCCACTCTTCGTTGCGGAACATTACTCCAATGCGTTTCCCTTTCAGTTTAGTTTCATCCCAGTCCCATTTGTAACCGGGATTGCTCAGCTCTAATGCGTTTGTAATTGCCTTGAAGCGTCCCTGAGACAACTTCGCTTGGTCGCTGCTTCCTTCCATCGGGGGAAATACCCTGAGAACTCCATTCCATTTTTGTTTTCCATATACGGCCTGTGTCCGATAATCTCTGGCAAAATGGCCGGCTCTAGGACCTTCCACAATATCAAAACTGACCTGAAGGCGTTGAAACGCTTCTCCATTGTTGTTGTAATAGGTCGTTTCCTTCGCCTCCATAATCTCGCAAATATAACCGCCCGGCTCCAGCGTCTCCTTGTCTCCATTGAACGCTTCTACTTGCTCCCAATTGTCAATTCTCTTCATGTTGCTCCTCCTCAGTGTTGTAATATTCTCTAATTGTCAAATCTATTGTCTTTAGGTCGTTTTCAGTTAATGAATCCTCAAACATCCCTATCGGGCTTTTAACGGTATCCATTCCGTTGTTTTGCGTGGAAAAATAGTAATGCCCGTCCTTCACCTGCGTTTTGAGGACAATCGTGAAAAGCCCCTCAACGGTAATCTTTTCGTCTAACAACTTACCGATTGTTTTGCAGCGCTCCCGGCCTTGATCGTCTGTTGTCAAATGTGACAGAAAATAAACAATCCTATCATCCGGCAGAGTTTTTACTAACGATATGAGATCAAAATAATTTTTTCCTATATCCGTGAATTTCTGAAAACCGTTTTCCTTTGCCCTTCTCATGAACTCATCGGCCATTAAATACTGTGAATCATCTATCACAATTGATTTTGCACCTTTTCCAACATAGCCGCGGATTGCTGCCGTTACTTGATTATAATCATCCGATATGTAGGTTTTTAGCCTTGTGCGAAACGGCAGCGGCTTTCCTGCAACATTTATAATTGCAACTTCTCCCGGCTGAAAGTTTCTCAGTGAGGCACTTTTCCCTGTGCCCGATTCTCCCAATATCATTACGGGGATTCCCATTTTTGCTCCTTCTTTCCTACAATTTCACCGGTAAAGCTTAGGGGACAATCTGCTCCGAGCTTGTCTAACTCCATAAGAGGTTCATAGGTTCTAATACAGAGGATTCGCAAATGGCCGTTTACTGTTTTGCTCTTGCAATAAGGGCATTCTCTACAGCAAACCTTTCCGTTTTGGAAAAATACCTTGCGCTCATCAATTCCAACAAGATAAAAGCTTACTCCGTTCATCCCGCCAATGCTCCCCAGCTCATAATCCGGTCTGTCATAATATCCAAATGGTTCAGGAGCCATTCGGAAACACAGGCTTCGCAAAGCCTCGTCCCGTCTATATCAGCGACGGCGTCTACAGTGCGGCCGCAGCCTTCACAGACAGGAAGGAAAGGCTCCTGCCGGTCATATTGTGCCTGTGCCCATTCATACCCCTTAGTCATTGAGCCTCGCCTCCAGCTCCTGGATTCAGGCCTTAAAGGCCCGAATCTCATATTTAAGGTCCAACGTCTCGCCGTAGTATTGCTCGCCCTCTTGGGCCCGTTTATATAAATCTGCTACCATGTCAAGCATTAACCCATTCACATTTTCCATTTGACATCCTCCGTTAATCCCCGGAAAGCATAACGCGGGCCATCTCGGCAGCTTTCAGGTATTGCTTTGCGTGCTTATTGCTTCCGTGGGTTTCTTTTACCTTCTTTTCAAATTCTTCTAGGGTTCCGGAAAAGCAGCCTGTAACCGCGTAAATCTTCTTATCTTTATCAAGATAGTAGGTCAGAAAATCATCCCGTGAGCCGATAGGGCCTTGCACAAAGTATGAGCGCGGGCTTGAAATATAAGCATTAACCCCGATTCTTGCGTTGCCGAAGACCTCGCCGTCGCCGAAGACCCTGCCGTTGTCGAAGATCTTGCCGTTGCCGAAGACCCTGCCGTTGCCGAAGACCCTGCCGTCGCCGAAGACCCAACAATTACCATCATGGCTCAGGTTTTCCTCTGATTCAACCCATCCGCCAAGGTCTCCTTTCTGAACGGCGTCAAAATCCCGCACTGCTTGGATTCTATGTAAAATACGCCCGCCAACTTCTTTGGTCTCTTCTGTTAAAATATATTTCTTTTCCATTTGACAACCTCCGTCCACGTTGATATACTATAAATAAGTTGTTTTCTGTTTGCCGCGTCAGGAATTGCCGTTCCTGCGCGGCTCTTTTTATTATCTGCCATGCCTGTTTTTCAGCCTCCTATGGGTATCGTTGCTGTATTCGATCATCATACTGTCGTATTGCTTGCGCAGGAACCGCCGGACTGTGACGCAGGATTCCTGAAAAATACAGTTATGCTTCTGCATGGTCTTGCAGTGCGTGCAGCACTCCGGTATGTTCACGCCGCTTTTCTCCTTTCGCCCTTCCTCATTGCCCGAATTTTACAGCGGGCCCTCCTGCGCTCCCGGCGCTCACATATCCAGGCCACAAGGGCCATCAGTGCAAACACCGCAGAGAATATGTACAAGGTGATTAGAAAGTTCATTGCTTGTCCTCCCTCAGATTCTTCCAGGATTCTTATGAATGACTGTCCGCCTGGCTGTTTCTCCTTTAGAATACGTTGACGCTTTGACCGTTCTGCTTCGTTCAAATTCAAGAACGCCCTGAAGGGTTACGACCTTATGCTTTGGGCTCGCTGCGATAACCTCTCCAAAGCTTCCGTTGTTTATCACTCGTCTGGCGTTGGCCGGGCTCCATCCAAAACGCTGCGCTATATCCTCAGCGGTAAACCGTGTCTTCATTTCCGGCCCTTCGGCTATATACTCTCGAACAATGGCGCGAATGTACTCTTCCAGGTTGAAATCCACCTTAAATTCCTCCTCTCAAACAATCATTTTGAAATAAAACGCAATCATGGCGGCAACAAGCGCCAGCAGCAATATGCGGAAGCCCCATTCAAAGACAGCTTCGATGTGTTGTTTCATTGGTTTCCCTCCCTCACCTTTTGTTACGAACCAATTTAGCTACCGGGATTTCATCGTCCCAATCTAAGCTGCGAACCTTCCAACGGCCTGTCGCAAGCAGCCGGTTGATTTCCTCCAGCCCGACGGCCTCGCGAAGCTCATATATGCTTTCCTCCATGTTCTGGCCTCCTTCCTTTTGTTGAAAACTCGGTTGATAATTGTGAATAACCTTGTCCCTCTTTTCCCTGGGCTGTATAATAGGAGCGGGGAAGGGAGGTGGTTTTTTGAAAGCTTGTAAAATAGCGGACAAAATTATTTGTTCCATGTGTCGAGATTTTATTGAGCAAGGGAACCAATTTTCGTGTGCGAGCAAACTGGTTACGCTGTTTCCGAAAGAACCGCCACATTTAGTACATGCCGCTATTCGTATGCTTGATTCCGATGGATTGTTGTCGGTACACTATAGCAACAATGAGCCCTGCGAAATTGCCTTGAAGATTCAATCTATACAAGAATGCGATGAAAACACAATGCTAAAAAAGGGCTATAGATTCGTCAAGGAAATTCGTGATTGGTTCTAAGTAGTCGTGATCCAATCGTCCGCAATTAAATCCTCTGCCTGGGGCTGCCACCCTCGGCAGGGGGCATTGCTTGCCACGCTCTCAATTGTGCAGCAATCCGGCGTATCTGTAGGTAAAATTTTAACCGCAGCATTACACCATACACTTGTTGGATAATTCCAAGACTGCCGTGTTATATACGGCTTGTTTATAGTTCGCGCCTTAACCGCGTCGCAGATATTCATACTTTCTCCTTCCTAAAAATTTCTCTGCCCTTCACATAGCGAGTGGGGGCGTGTCTGCTTGTTCTTCCTCCTGGGCCACGTTATAATAAGGTGGAAAGGAGGCGACCCCTAGTGTCGATTATTATGCAATATTTGGTCTTGCGTGCAATACTCTTAAAAACTCACCAAGAAATTTCATCACCAAGCGCTTTTGCTGTCTCGTATAATTGTCTTCATGCTTTACCGCTGGTATGGCGTATCCCATTCCTATCCCAATGGGCGAATCGTTTACAATGGAAGACTTGTTGTGTCTTGTTCAACATGGGATTAGTGCAAATGAAACAAGTCACTGAATGGAAAATCGCAGTTTCAAAAGAAGGCGTAATATACCTTGCAGAATTAAAAATGCAGTTCATAAAGTCTATATGTTCTGTATTGCTCGCTGCTGCAAGCGCTGTATTCGGATTCATGCTTGGGTTAGCACAATAGATTTGCAAACAGGAATCCTACTATAAAGCAAAGAACAAGAACTACGATCCAAATAACATTGATTTTTGTCCGTAATGCAGATTCAGTAGTTGCAATATAATACCGTATCCAGTCTATTTGCCCTGTCACTTTTTCCACAAACGGAGGCAGTTGAGGGCTTTCTTCATTCATATCGATTTTAGGGATATTGATGTCTTTTTTCATTTTCTCACCCCATTCCTTCTATGGGCCCGTACGGGAAAATTTCTTAAGATTTCTAAAGTTAATGAGTAAAAAAATATTCTGTAAGCCTTTCGTTAGAAATATGAAGTAGCTCACAAATTTTAAGCATTTCATCCTGTTTAAAATTTCGCTTATTATTCAAGCTTAGATTTAAGGTTGTTTCGCTAACCCCAATGCCTTTTGAAAGCGATTCCTGCGTATATCCGTATTCTTTCATTCGGCCAGACAGTTTACTATAATTGTATTGAATCATGTGCTCTCCTCCTTTCTTTTGTTGTTCTGAAGACATTGTAACACTTTCGTTTTCTAAAGTCAATAGGTTTCTAAAGTTTTTCTTGAAATTTCTAAAGATTCATGGTATAGTGCTTTTTAGAAGGGAAGTGAGTCTCATGGCAACTTTCAAAGATAGATTAGAAGAAGCCTTAAGTATAAGAAACATGAAGCCGGCTGATTTAGCTAAAATATCGGGAATCAGTGAAGGTGCTATCAGTCAATATAGAAATGGAGGGTACAAGGCTACCCAAAGAAATTTAGAAAAATTATCAAAGGCATTGGGGGTCGCCATTCCTTGGCTAATGGGGTACAATGTGCCGATAGAGCGCGATGGTCGCGCTAATATAATTCCCATCGGCTTCCAGCCATTACCTGAGATGTCCAGTGTTCCGCTGGTAGGCCAGATAGCTTGTGGAGATCCTATTCTAGCCGAAGAGAATATAGAAGAAAGCGTAAGTTTACCCAGTGTGTGGCATGCAAACTTTGCCCTTATATGCAAAGGGGACAGTATGGCCCCCACTGTGCTTAATGGGGATTTAGTAGCCATAAGGATTCAGCCGGAAGTGGAAAACGGGGAAATTGCCGCTGTGCGCATTGGCAACGAGGCCACATTGAAGCGGGTATACTTGCATGCAGATTATATAGAGCTTCGTCCTGAAAATCCGGCCTTTGAAAGTATCATCCGCCGCAGGGGAGAAATGAACGACATACAAATAGAAGGCAAGGCAGTTGGCTTTTGTAGAGGACTGTAAGATGTAACTTATCACCTTTGACCCCAGCATTCTCGCACGCTGCGGAATTGCATTTTTAGGGAATCAACCGCTCATATAGAGCGGAAAGATAAGGGGAATTTTTATGAAAAGGGTATGGGTAGCAATTGTATTAATTATCTCTTTATTCATCGGATTAACCGCGTGTAGGGCACAGGATTCTAGTAGTTTTGGTTCTGGAGCGTCAGGTTCTACTGGCCTCCAAGGCGAAGATTATTATATTGAGCTCCTTGAGCCTGTCTTGAGTGATTTAGGCGAAACAAATGAAATTAAGATCATAAAAATGGAAAAGAATGAAGCAATGTCCCAAAAAATGGGTAGAGATTATTATTCTGTACGTTTTTCTGTTGGAGATAGAGAACTAGAAGCTATATTTAGAAATGCAGAACCTGAGCTATGGTCAATCAGCAGAGTTGGAGAGCCCTCGCACTATTATTATAGAGTTGGTGCGAACAATCAATTGTATGACTACGTGACAGATGAAGAAAAGAAGGAAGATAATCAAGGCGAATCATCGGACGAACTTGATGATAATAATGAATCCTCTGAACTCTTAAATGGCGACACCCCTACAAACGGGAATGATTCAAGGCCGGCGGGCAATGACAATAATACAGCTAGTGCCACTAAGCCCACTGAAAATAAACCGGTTACCTCAAAAGCGGAATCTCAGAAGCAGGAACCACAGAACCCGGTTTCTTCTCCAAGTATTGGGACAGCGGGACAAAGTAATGCGCTTAAGGCGGCGAAGAATTATCTTAGGGTAATGGCATTTTCTTATCAAGGGCTAATTCAGCAGTTGGAATATGAGGGCTATTCCCACGATGAAGCAGTTTACGGCGCAGATAATTGTGGCGCGAACTGGAACGAACAGGCGCTCAAATCAGCTCAAAATTATTTGAGCGTTATGCCGTTTTCTTATAACGGTTTAATCAAGCAGCTAGAATATGATAAATATACCACCGAACAGGCTACCTATGGTGCAAATAACTGTGGCGCAAATTGGAATGAACAAGCAGTCAAAAAGGCTAAATCATATTTAGACATTATGTCTTTTTCACGAGATAGCCTCATCAGACAGCTAGAATACGATGGATTTACCCATGAACAGGCTGTTTACGGAGCAGAAGCAAACGGATATTAAATAAAAAAGCCGCCCCTCCCGGCTGGAACCAGGAAGGACGGCTCGAAATAAAGCGGCTTACCCCGAAGGAATAAGCACACCCCACACAGTGTGATTATACCACCTTCAGGGCAGGCTTTGCAAGTCATACTTTGGAGGTGCTTTTTATGCCTAAAAAAAGAAAAGATGGGCGGTATCAAAAGAAGGTTACGCTATCGGCCGGGAAACAAAAGATTGTATACGGTAAAACGATTGCGGAGCTCAACCAGGCGGCGCTTGCTGTGCTTGAAGAGGACCGGCAGGGCTTAATCGTAGATGATAAAACCTTAGTGGGCGAATGGGCCAAAATATGGCTTGAGAAATACAAGGCTAATTTGAGGCCCAATACAAAGGCCATGTACAAAAACGCGTATAACACCCATATCATGGGGATGATTGGGGATATGCCGCTGCGCGAGGTTCGTCCGGTGCATGTCCGGGAGGTTATGGCCGGCGTGTCTGAGAAATCAGAGAGCTTACAGCATAAGGTTTTACTTACAATGCAGCAAATTTTTAATACAGCCAGGCAAAACGGCCTGATGATAAAGGATCCGACAGAGGGAATCAAAATCACGCCCCATACCAAGCCCGATAAAGCTAAATATCTGACAAAGGACCAGACCAAAAAGCTTCTGGCGGCCTGCGATGATCCCAAGGCCCTGGCTTTTGTCGCGCTGTGCTTATACTGTGGCTTGCGCAGAGAAGAGGCGTTGGGGCTGCAATGGGGAGACATTGAGCCGGACAGCTTAACCGTAAATCGAGCGGTCGCTTTTATTGGAAATCAGCCGGACCCCTCTCAAGAGCTGAAAACAAAAGCAGCGCACAGAACCATACCGGTTCCGGCGCCGCTTCGTGAAATATTAGGTAAAACTCCCAGGAGGGGGCTATATGTAATTGCTAAGACTGACGGCGGTGCAATGACAAAAATTGCGTTTCGCCGTCTATGGGAAAGGGTTGAACGCAGGGTGGATTTTCCCGTACATCCGCATATGCTGCGTCATACATATTCGACTACTTTATATCATGCGGGCGTTGACCTCCGTACAGCCCAATATCTTTTGGGCCATTCCTCCATACAGATGACGGCGGAAATATACACCCATTTGGAACGTGGGGATGGACTGAAGGCCGCCGGGAGAATTGAAAGATACTTTTTGGAGGAGCAGCCGTCAAAAACCAGTTGACTACCTTTTGACTACCACGGCCCAAAATAGTAATTTTTTAAAAATCGCATGAAATAGCCGTTTATGCTGACGCACACAGATGGATAGGCATTGAAAATTGCCTACGAATCAAGAGGTCGCGGGTTCGAGTCCCTCCGGGCGCGCCAGAAATAATCGCATAAGACAGCCGTTTTGCGGTGGTCTATGCGGTTATTTTTTTGCCTGAAGGCGCCCGGTGACTACCTTTTGACTACTTTTTGATTTCTTCCAGCTCCTTGACCCTGTCCATCAGGACGCGGATTTGCCGGATGGCCTCTGGTAGGCAAGGGCAAAACAGAATAGATAGAAAGAGAGCCCCGGAGTGATCCGGGGCTTTTTTCTGTGGATTTATTTCACTGAAATTAGCCGGAAATAAATCATGGGATATAATAAAGCTATGGTAAAACTTTCCAGAGGGGTAAGAAAACGAGGTGAAAGCTTTTGGAAAATAATATTGCCCCTCTTGATAACGACACGATAACCCGTTTGGTGTATGCCCATGACGATGAGCTCACAGAGGCCATCCGGCAAATCCGCGTCCTGATGGACAGGGTCAAGGAGCTG
>OQWD01000518.1_pt1 | contig 14981 bp, 10 predicted proteins | sample 1691631 | NCBI WGS metagenome assembly OQWD01 (sample SAMN03418283, study PRJEB22391) | human gut metagenome | biome: human-gut; feature: organic feature; material: feces | host: Homo sapiens | place: Italy | collected 2013-04 | reverse complement strand
AGAGGATGACGATGCGCGCGGCTGGCATGCATTTTACGACGAATCCATGAAAGCGCTGATTCAAAGCTGGCGCAGGCTTTGGAAACGCGAACTTCCTTTTTTGCAGGTGGAATTGGCTCCCTTGCACGAAGGATTGGGAAAAGCGCTCAATTATGCAGTGATCCGCGAGAAACAGCGCGACGTGATGGATGCTTTGCCGGGTGTGCACAATGTATGCATCCTGGATGCAGGCGATGCGCGCAACATCCATGTGCGAAAAAAAAGGCCGGTGGGAGAAGGGCTCCATCTCATAGGGAAACAAACTGAATCCCCAGGGGCACTACCGGTACGGAACAAACGGAATAGCCGCAAGCTATCGTGTGATGGCTTGCGGCTATTCATATTATAGGCTGTCTAAAATCGTTTTTAATGCATAGGGTTTAGCATATTTCAAATGCGCATCACTCACAAAAATGGTGTTTTCTTCTAATGGCTTTGTCCACATAGCCGGATATACTACTACTTTCTTTTTGCTATAGCGCCCCTCTGCCCAAACTGATTCGTGATTAACATCGATATGTATGCCGGAAATCTGGAGAATTTGTTCCAAGGATTTCAAAAGATACTGCTGTTTTTCGTATGGGATTGCAGATACTCTTGCCCCTGTTTCTCCCCAGTTCAATAAATCAAGTGCGGCTTTACGATCGAGAACGCTGTGGATGTATTGATTTCGATAGTGCTTTAGACACCTGTGGCAAGCACTGTCACAGGTACAGCTTTCGAGAAGTTCTCGAGTTTTGGTAAGTAGCTGTCGAATAGAGGATTCAATGCTAACAGCATAACCTGCACCACTTGAAAGGCTATCATACAAGTAGATATCAACGAAATCTCCATTGCGATTTTGTCGAACACGAAAACCAGTCACAAGCTCTGTAAATTCAATGTCCAATTCCTGACATGCTGCCAAGCGCAGGCCTTCTGCAAGAGACTGTCCAGCACGGTTAAGCCAAGAATTCCTGGTGGGATTAATATCGATCTGCTGTCGATCCAAAGCAAATTCCAGAACAAGCATATCTGTAACAAAGTCATATCCAAGATTCACATTGATTGTATCGCTATGCTTGCAACGTGTTTTGATGAATTTGGATCTATACGGACGCAAAACATCCTTAAGAACCGCGGGGTCATCTCCGGGCATTGCAGCACCGCAGTCGCAGCAGATTGTGAATCCCTTACCACTAACACCATTGTTAAGCATGATGATTCGCTGATTGGGACGAACAGCCATTCGGATGTTGGCACATCCATTAACCGCCGTAACATCATCTGCATCGGGTAGTGTGGAATATAGAGGTTGCTGAGTTGCTGAGTATTCTTCATTCAATTGTGCCGTTTCAATGGATGTGGCATTTCGTGGTGCGAATCCCCATGGGCGTAGCATTGGCAACATATTTGTCAATGCTTTATTGCCGCAGAAAGGACAAGTATCAGGGTTATCCTCTTCTAAGCCAAACCAACCACACTGACTGCAGGTACGAATGCTTTTTCGGTAGCTTGCATCCTGAATAAATGCTTTGGCTGGAGATGCAGCAGTTCTTTCGCTCCGCTCTCCTCCGGGATAATACAAACCACCAATCTGGTAGGTCGTCTTATCAACAACAATCGCTCTGCCAGGCGCATATTCACCAATTGCAACATCCAACCCTCGTTCAACCTGATATTTTACCTTCCCGCTGACATCGGAAATATATGTGCTAACAACATTTTTGGGGAAAGAATAGGTAGGTATAACACCCTCTTCATAAAGCGCATCCAAAAGCGATTTTTTCCCAGAATCACTGCTATCATCTGTTTCAAACAATTCAGGATGATCATCTCGTTTTTGCTTCAGCGCCGACAGAGATTTTTCAAGTTCATCTTTGTAGCTACCTAATGCACCTTTGGATCCAACGGGCACAAGAATATCATCTTTGCTAATTTCAAAGATTGCCAAAAAGCTGCTGAAAGGCTGTAGGTGTTCATCCAGAAATTCAATGGCGGGAATAGCATCCAAACTGTTAGATTTCTCTCTCAGATAGGTTTGAAGTGCAACCATACCAAGATGTCGCTGGGTGATTTTCTCGCTGCTGATATCAATCCACGGTTTTCTGGGATCGCCTCTGAACATAGGTACTGGGTTGGAAAAGTACAGTGAATCATGTGGTCCATCTTCGCAAAAAGTAACAATGGTAGACAGACTTGAGCCGCGACGGCCTGCACGACCAGCACGCTGCTGATAATTCTCACGCATAGGAGGAATATTCCGCAAACCGACAGCAACCAACGATCCGATATCGATACCTACTTCCATTGTAGTCGTGCTGCTTAGAATATCGACAGGCGCTTCGCCGTTCTGCAAAAAATCCTGAAACCGTAGCTCATACTGCTCTGTTCTGGACCAGAGTTCATCCCGCTGATCTTTATGGGAAAGTTGTGCAGTATGTTCTTCGGTATCAATTACACGAATGGTGTCACCTTGAAGCGCATCCTCAATGGGCTTACGCCAAAAATCCAATGCATCAATTTCTTCCGTTGTCATGGGATGAATCTTTTCACACTGACAACTTGGGCATTTCCCTTTCAGTAAATACGGCGTGAGCTCTGAACAGCGTTCACAACGGAACCACGTGTGTTCTAAATCAAAGCGCGGTTTTATACGAGAAAGGTCAATATAATACTTTCCGTTGGAAGACGAACCTTCATCCATAAATGTTTCCCGCAAAATTTGGCTCCACTTTGCAGCAACAGAATCATTATCGCTCCATCCCATTATTTCGCGGATATCGGTAGAAAACTTTTTGTTCTTATCAATGCCATATCCCACATAGTTTGGACGCACTTTTTCACGAATCACATCCGGGATGGTATGTCCAAGGATCACCGAAGTGTCACAAGTTGAAAGAATCCATGCGTTAAAGAATTCCATGAATTCTTCCTCACTTACTTCGATCCCTGCTTCCTCTAACGCATCAAGTGCATCCCATTTTGCAGCATCCGTAGGTTCTATCCAACTGAGGGCTGAATCAACCAGCGTATTATATCCCCCACAATAAAAGCGAATGAGCTGTTCCTTCATTTGGGTGGGCGCATTATCAATGGTGAAGCGAGGAGTGTACTGTTGCCCACGTTTCCTTGCACGTGTGTAATTCTTCAGTGCCTGTGTTCCATGCTCAATTAACCGTTCTCGTTGTTTTTCTGTCTCGCTATCATGGAAAATTTGAACATGATGCTCCACAGCTACCATTGCAAAGTAGTCATAGAAATAGTTCATGGACTGCTCTGCAACTTCGTGTTCCATTCGATCAATGGCAAGCACCGCAAGCTGTCGGGCCGCAGTCATATCAGATGCGTCAGACATATCTCTTGCCAGCTTAGCTGCACGTTGGCGGCTATCTGAGAAAAGCAGAACTTTCCGCCCCTCGTTTGGAAGTCGATCGGGATCGCCTGTTTTCCCTGGAACCGCAGGTTGAGCTTGGAATTGCGCTTTAATCAGATTGAAGAAGGACTGGTTGCCTCTTGTATTAAAAGAGGTCAGTTGCATCTTAGATAGTTCATGCCGACAATGCGGACAGGTGGAAAATGTCAGAATGTCCGGTCGGGCCTTTGCTGTGAAGCCGCTATAATACAGCTTTCTGATGCCCTGCTTTCCATCCAAGGAATCATCAGAAAAGTCGATGAAGCCGCTTTGAACATCTAAGTAGCAAGGCGAAATTTTATTCTGTCCTTGACGTTCCGGCAATCGATAACCTGCAGACGGAATGAAAAGATGTATTTCTTTAACCTCATCTTCATTTATCATACCAGGTTGATGCCAGAGGTATGTACGTCTTCTGGCTTCAAAATCTTGCTTCAGCATAAAACCTCTGAAGAAAATACTACCGCACCGGCGATCATTGTATAACTCATAAATCGTGCTTCCGCATTCTTTGCAAGTAAGATTACCATCCGAAAAATAGACCTCACCCAATGTTAATCCATTTTCCGTGTGCGAATGAGGACAGTCTGGATTAGTACAAGCGTAAACGCCCTTGATTCCACGAAAAAGCATATGCATTCTTGCTGGAAACAGAACACTTCCACTTTCGCTGCGCGCCAAAGGTGCGATTGAAAGCATAACACTGACAGCGTGCAGGGCATCTTCTAAACTGTTATCAGGAAAGATAGACTCCGCTAATTCTTGTAAAGAGACTGCTGTTCCGCGGCAAAGTTTGAACATTTGGCAGAATGGTACATAGTCTACCAAATGGCCGTATAGCCATTGGTATGCATCTTCAGAGGAAACGAATGGAGCAGGACTATTGGCAATACCTGTCCAAAATCCATTGAGTGCCATAAGGCGCTCGGGATCATCGCCCTCAAACGCATCCGGAATAGATTCTTTAAATTTACTGAAGGGAATATGAACTGCACTTCCGCTGCCTATTTCCTCTCGTTCGCCAGTGAGATAACAGAACGGATGCATGTCGTCAGATGCAGTCAATTCATTTGCAAATGTCCTGACGGCCTTCCTGTCATTCTCGTTATTGTTGGGCATACTTGCGGTAGTCAATATAAATTGAACTCTACTGCGATCAATGCCCAAACGGTGGAATAAACGCCGTATGAGCAATGATACCTCGCCGCCTGCAGAACCACGATACATATGCGCTTCATCAATGACAAATAGAAGCTTATTATTCGGATCTGCATTTAGCCATGCCTGAGTATCTGACCATATTTTATGCTCTCTTGGCCGAAGAAGCATATATTCAAGCATGGAGTAGTTTGTAATCAAAATATCGGGGCAGAATTGCTGCATTTCAAAACGAGTTACCAGTTCTGCATCCTCATCGTTCGGAATATGTTTTCCGTTATAGAGTTTTTCAAGAAATTCATCAAAATTTTCTTTGGCCGGTAGTTTTCCGTCCTTAATGAGTTTCTCTAAAAAAGCTTTTTCTTCATCGTTTTCAGGATTGACCATACGGGAATATGTTGCCGCAAGTGAACGGTCCTCATTACGTCGGGGCTCCTTACCTGCATAAGGAGTTCTTCCGGTATACATGCCGAATTGAGGGCGGCGGGAATTATTTCCACATGCGGTGCGGAATATATTTATAAATCGGTGGTCTGGATCACCAATCAAACGGCGCAAACGACTAATCTGGTCAGAAACCAGGGCGTTCATAGGATACATGATAATCGTTCGGACGCCACGCATAGCCCAGCTATCTGGGCTATTTCTTGCTTCTGAAGCAAGTTTTGCCATCAAGGGCCACATAAAACATTCCGTCTTACCAGAGCCTGTACCTGTTGACACAAACAGATCCTGACCCTCAAATGCCGCTTCCAAAGCGGAAATTTGGTGACAAAAAGGTGATGGGTATACGCCAAGATTGGCATCTGATAGCGCCTTAAAATAGTCTTTCAGCCAATCAGGTAACTTGGGAGATGACTGGATTCCGTTTGTCGTACTTTTGTAAGCAGGTGATGATTCAACATACGGTTTTTGATAAAGAACACCTTCTTGATTCAGCTTATTTTGTGCAGCGGACAGCAAGATAGGCGACTTCCCAAAATATTGCGACTTTATATAGTTTTCCAGAGCTTCACGCAGTTGCAAGTGAACTCCGTTTGCACCATTGGACATAATCATTCCTCCACAAAGCAGTAACCCATTGATTCCAACTCATGTTTGAACATAGGATAGATTTGCCTTGCCATCATTCTTGTAAAGACTTGGGGCGTTTTTGATGTAAAATCATATCGCACAGGCCAGCTATAGAGTTTGAAGAAGTTTTCTTCCGAAGGTGGCAGACGATAGCCAAGTTTGATTTCTATCAGACTTCCCTTTGCCTTCGTTTTGATTTCTGGAAGTGTTCCATGTTTTTTTAGAAGTGATATTGCAATCCTTCTATATTCGCCGTGGTTGCCTGGAACATTTGAAAAATAGTCCCGCATTCTCCATTCTGGAATCGGTGTATTCAGAAATACCCCATTACTGTATCGATAAAATACAAAAATTTTATTTGGTTCACCATATCTTGCAAGGGATATATGGTCATTTTTTTCGGGAATCTGTTGCCAATACCCCCATTTAAATGGAGGATCAAGCCGCAGAAACTCTGAGTTATCTGGCCATTCTATTTGTTCCCATTCGCAATGCGCCAACAGTTCTTCGAGATAGCTTTCAAACGACTGCTTCTGCAAACCAAACATTGATGATATTGTCCTGTCGGAAGTTGAAGTTTGAACGGAATAGAAACCCAATCCGCTCATAAATAACTTCAAGTCAGGTGAAATACCTCTGTGAAGAACAAGATCCCCATTTCCTCCAGTTGCAAGAGCGGCTGGGGATATTTGATAAGCGGAATGATAAAAGAACCCATTTCGCAGATAGATAGAGTACATTTCCTCAATCAAATCCGTCTTGTCATGCGGGAGGAGAAATCCAATCTTCGGATAAATGCCTTCATAAGCATCAAAAATCTGGCCAATTCTGCTTTTGAAGTGCTGAATAGAAACTGAACCTCCATCCTCGGTGTGATCCCAAAGCGAAGCGAGAGCCATTTGCCCAGCAACACTATAAACGACCCGACAAACCCATTCGTTGTCATCTGACTGCGGAATATTTAATTGCCTTCCAATTGAAACAATTAGGTCGTTTATCATATCGTTCACTCTTCCTCAATATATCTTGCAACTTCAGCTTTTACCGAACTGGAGATTCCGCTCTCGCCTTCAATAACATCCTTTAAGACATCCAATCTCCCGGTAAGTACGCAGAGAGGAAGCACACCAAAGAGCAGTTCCAAGTCCTTATCTTTTGCGGGATTCTCCAAAATGCATTTTGCATCGGACAGGACACGGGTTAACTGGCCCAATAGGAGTTTGCTAAGGCCCAAACGCTTAAATGCAGATATCCGGAGAGACTGTTTTTCCTCAGAAACATATGGTTGGAACTTCTCAGCGCGTTTACTTGGCCATGTCTCGAGAGCAGGTAAACTTCCTATAAAACATTCACTCAGGACGGGGAGCATGTAATTATAAAGGCCTTTCGGCTCAATAAGCATATCCTCGACATATGGATGGGTCCAGATTATCTGCTTTTTGAGTCTTGTAAACTTCTGCGGTAATGCATCCGTCCACCCTTTTCCAAACATATTTTGAACCGACACAATAGGATCGTCAGCCTCGCTGATTCTTTCCACTATAGAAAGGTCACATTCATCTCCTAAAGTCAATTGTCCTGCTCCGTTTGCGTACATCGAAACAGACAGCACCTCAGCAATATCCTGTCCCCCAGGGCCTGCAATCAAAGTTGGCACATTGTTGATATGGGTTGCATACAGAAAAGCAGTGAGCATTGAGCAGAAGTCTGGTTCAATGCCCAACGCACATGACAAATTCTGATAGATTGCATCATATTCATTGCGCCAGCTTTCTGCGAGTTCAATATCCTCATCAGAATATTGGCCACTGGTACTGCTGTATTGCCATGAGGCAGGTGGATTCCCATACGGCAAGGTTGCATTTGACTGAGGCAGAAAAACAGAAATATCAGCAATGAATCCTGCCATATCTTTTTGCGCGTCAGCAATTTTCTGGCGCACTGCGACCAGCGTTTCTTTTCCAATCGATTCATATTGCGCTATCTCTGCAAGTAACCGATCAAGTTCACCTTGTTTTGTGGCAATTTCTGCAAGTAGTTCACTATGCTGCTTTTTTGCAATGGATATTGTTTCTTCCATTTCTGAAACTTCTGCCTCAGCTTTGGCAATTTCAGCAGCATGAGAATTATGCCATTCCACGGATACGGATTTTTCGCATAATTCTCTTAATTCATCGTGATTCTTTGCAATTTCAGCCAACACATTAACATCGATATCGCCGACTTTAATCAATGCATCTGCTCGATTAACAAAATCATCAACTGTCTGTTTTGCTTGGTCCAGAGTACAATTTAGTTTTTGAACAATCGCGTCGTACAAAGATTCTCCGCAAATCTTCTCAAGAAGAAGTTTGCAATGTTTCCATTCAGCCTTGGTGGCACCAATACACTCCTTAAACAAAGGCCATGTGGTGCGTTCAAGAATGAGCGTGCGAATAACCTCGTCTGTATTTCCTATTGAAACATATCCAGAAGGCTCTCCCAGCTGAAGTGTTTTTAGAAATCTTAGGTTACGATCATCCCAATTATAGATATCCCCGGAGGAAATTGTGTAGCTTGGCAGGGAGTAGACAGTTTCCGAAAGTTTTGCACATCGATCCGAAATGTTGAACTCATTTGCACGACACAGTACGCCTGCGAACTGCCCCCATTTAGGTTCATAGCAAAAAAGTGTATCGCAAAAGTAAGCTTGTGTACGAGCAGTTCCATTCTGAAGTTGTTCAACCACTTCGTCTAAAGACTTTGCCATAAGAACTACTACACGTACCGGCGAGTAGTCTTTGACATAGTACGACTGGACATAGTCAATTGCTGGGTTATCCCTATTAGGAATTGCTGTCCACTCCCAAATACCGATCGTTCCAAGCGCAGTAGGCCCATCGTTGCGGTACAGTCTATCTCTGTTTTCAAAATAGTTATCCGTCCGTTCCGACTTGAATGGTGTATGTAAAATATCATCTTCCACATCTGCTAAACGGTTCAGCCATATACGCCCTTCGTAATCTACTGTAATGTAGCACAGTGATGTGAAGGAAACTTCATTGTCAATCATCATTATCCCTCCCAGGATTATTTTGAATGGTTTTCCTGAGCAAATTTAAAGCTGTACGGGAAATTTCGCCTCGCCGCAAAGCCTTGCAGAGCCATTTTTGCGTTTGGGGATATTTCGAGAATTTACTGACAAAACTTCCAACTGCATGCGTTACAGGAATCATCGGGCCAGAGCAAGAACTCAATTTTTTGACAAGCACAGCATCCAGCAACATAACATCCATGTTGACGGTTTCCTGCTCAAAACGAATGGAGCGAATGTAGTCGCAGCCTTGATAAAAATGTATCTCTGTGCCAAATGATAGTTCGTCGATTGTTAAATGCTCCTCGCCAGAAAGATTGTAGATATATTCGGTCTTACCGTTTCTTTGAACCACAGCCTTCCCATCATACGGGCAAGAAACTGATATGCACTTTAATTTAGGGAGTTTTGCATAGCTCTCTTCATTTAGCGTGTTGCCAGAATGATCAGATATGATTATTGCTGGTAACGGCGCCTTTTTGCGCAGGGGTTGCTTTACCAAATAGGAGAATCCCAATGCTCCAGATTTTCCAAGTGAGATTAACTGTTCTCTTTCCCTGGTATAGAGCTTGTATAATTTCCCGTCTTGAGTACCAAGCACATTCGCAGTTGCGGGGTATGATTTCAGTTCGGCATCATCACCGCATAAATAGAAGTAAAATTCCGCTGAGTTGTGGTATATAAAATACGGATCCTGGATGTATGCTGGCCATATAGGATAGAATTTGGTTGGTTTTTCAGTTAAGAAAATAGCATATTTAAGGAAGAACTTTGCGGAGCGTTCTGAAAACTTTTTAATGCGAATTTTATATAAATACCAACTATTGAAAGAGTTTGCGCGCGTTTTGGCTATTTCTATTGCTTCGATATCTGCAGGGAAAGTATATATTGGATGTCGTTGCAATAAATAATAGAAATTTCCGGCATACGCCTTTCCGCCAGATTGTAGAATCTGGCCAGTTCGTCCGTCAAAGAAGGAGCCAGCCTGGTTGATTCCCGGTATATTGTTGGACCAAAATCTTCTTAATTCGGGATTAGCATTTATATATTCAACACAGTAAATCTGGCTTGGAATAGAGCCAACACTCAAGTAGGTGGTTCCAATCCGCTCAATTCGCTCAAACGAGTACTCATAAACTTGGTGTGAATCTCCGGCTATCTTAATTTTGTCGCAGTGTGCCTTGTTGTCTGGAGGGTAGAAGAACCCTAATTGCAGAGAAAATATCGATCCCGTTACAACAAGGCGCAAAGGCATTATATGGCTGTTAAGTGCTCGTAGCGATCGACCGTAGTTTGGATCAAAAGAGGCTTGGCGTTCGTCGCATTCTTTATTGGGAGAGGCCGGATCATGACGGAAGTGTTGAACATTCATACCAGGGGCGGTAAGTAAAACATTTTGTGCGCATAATTCACACACAAAATGGCCGCTTCGTGCTGACGCACCATAGGGATACATCTTGCAAGCCTCTTCTACCGTGATACGACGATATCCAATTTTAGAATCCCACACGCATACATGAGTTAATGGCATCCCTCGTCACCCTCGTTCTTGTTACAACGACTCGGAATTGTAAGCCGATGTGTCATCTCTGATAAAATCCATCATTTCTCCTGCATTACAATTCATAACATCTGCAATTTTAAGGAGAACCGATAGATTTACTTCTTGATTTTTGCGAAGTTTAGTGAAAGTAGCAGAAGAAAGTCCTGCACGCTTGCGTAGCTCAGCTTTGCTCATCTCTCGTTCAGCGCAAAGGACCCATAATTTTTTGTAAGTTACTTTCATGGTTTCACCCCGAATAAGAAGGATTTATAAAATTATACTACTACGAACCACATCTGTTTTCAACATATTTCGCTTTTTCGCGAGTTGTTTCGATTGCATGAATTAAAGTTATCGCGAATCTAAACGCTTTTGCTCTACGAGTGATTTTTAAAATATTTTGTTGGCTATTCCCCTCGTTCTGTGGTATGGTGTGTTGCTACCAGGAGGTGCAACGCATGAAAACACTACTCAAAGACCTGTACGACTGCTTCTATACCCCACCCGAGTTTTCGGAGCAGAAGCGGGAAGTAGAAGAATGCCACCAGGCACTGATCAAAGTGCTGGAAAAGCCGGAACGGCGGCTGGTGCTTCGAATCATGGATACCCAGAGTCTGATGGCAGAAGAACGCTCCATCGACAGCTTTATCTCTGGATTTGAGCTGGCGTGGCAGCTCTCCATGGAACTGAATCAATTTGAAAAAGAGCGCTCAGTCTCTCGCTGTACGGCGAAGAGATCGGGCGCTCTTTCCATGTCCGAAAAGGAGGAAGCAACATGAAGAAACAAATCATCCCTACTGCAGCGTTTGCCGCCTGTCTGGCACTGTGTGCCGCTGTGTGGCCGCAGAAGCAACCAGCCGAGGCAATCCCCGCACTGCCCACGCCAGCCGTTGTAATCGCCACACAGCCCGAAATTCCGGAGATAGCAGAGATGGAAGAAGTCATACCGCCAGAGGAAAAAAAGGCGGAAGCAACACTGCAGGAACTGGTCGAGGAAACTGACATTGTCCCGGAGCCATCGCCTGCTCAAGCGCCCCCAGAGAGCGAAGTACAGGCTCCATCTGAACAGGATGCCACACCACAGCAAGAACCGGAGCCTACTCCGGCGCCTGACAGCAAGCCGGACAACATGGTCTATGTGCCGGGCTTCGGCTGGATAGAAAGCCAAGGACCCAACCATGCGGAATACGCCGAGGATATGTACGAGAACGGCAACAAAATCGGGATCATGGGATAAATGAAAAGCGGTGCGGCATCGGGTCACTCAAAGCCTGGTGCCGCACTGCTTATTCTGTTTCCTGCTCCAATGCGTCGCTGAAAATCTCATGGACATGGATCAGCGAAACGACTTCACAGAGAAACCGCCCCGCCAGTTCCTTTTCGTCCAGCCAGGTGGTCTGCGGCGGCACATAGTAACCAGAATCAGCCTCTGCCTCCGCTCTGGCCTTGCGAATGGCTTTCTGGATGAAGAGCCACTGGCCGTAAGTGCCGCCGTTCAACTGCTTCCTCAGTTTCCGGATGGCAGCCTTATATGCTTTCTCCGCCCCGCTGGGGCCGTTATAGTTGAGCCGGATGGCCAGTTCCTGAAAGGTCATACCCTGATCGTTGGGCTGGCCGATCCCCAGATAACAGCGCACCAAATTCAGCTCTCTGGGGCTCAGCACTTCCTCCATACGCTGGAGGATCAGTGTCCGGCGCATGAAGCGGTCATAGGCCCTGGCAGGGTCACCGCCACTCCCAAGGTCAAAGACGCCCTCGCCCAGAGACTCGATCTGAAATACGGTACGGTATTCTTCCAGCAGACGCTTGGCTACTTTAGCGGAGACTTCCAACTTCTCTTGGATGGCCGGCAGAAGATCTGTTTCGATGTCCCGCTCATGCGTGGCATAGAGAAATGCCACCTGGCGCAGCTGGTGGTAACGGTCCAGCGGGAGCGACAGAGAGAAAGAACCCTGGGAGGCGCAGTCCCGCATGGCCGTCTCAATGGCAGGGGTCGCGTAGGTCAGCAGCTTTGTTCCATAGGAGGGATCAAACCGCCGTGCTGCGTCCAGCAGTGCCAGCGCCCCCTCTTGCTTGAGGTCGTCCACCAGAAAGTCCTGAGAAAATTGCTCACAGTAGCTTGCGGCCAGCATGGTCAGATATCCCTCGTTCTGGGAGATCAGGAGCGGGGCGGCCTTCGGATCGCCGTCCTGTATCCGCAGGGTAAGCTCCTCGTTGCTTGGGCAGAGATCGTCGCAGCGGTACATACTCATGGCCCATCCTCCAGGGCAAGGCGCGCTCTCGCCTGGGTATAGATCGCTTCCTGCTCCATGTCCTTTGCATAACCGTTGGCGGCATAGTCGTTGTCCATGAGTGCCTTATCCCGCAGGCTCTCCGCCACATACAACGCTTCATTGCGCAGCTCGTCGGAGATCTTTCCTCTCTGGTGGTGCTTGCGGATGGTGTTGGTGCGGGTGGTGAACAGGCGGTAGACCGGGTGCTGTTTGTTCTGCTCCTTTTGCCGCATCATGGCGCCGTACTGCCGGCAGGTCATGCGGGGGTCCTGGGGCGCAATGCCATCGCAGTATTTCGGCATATGGCCGTTGGTGGTGAGAAAGTATGTTCCGCAGCCACAGCACCGGCTGGGGGCATGGCCGTGCTGCAGTCCGTTCATCAGGTCAAAGATGTAGAAGCTGATGGCATGGTCAAAGAAATACCGGTTCACAAATACGGTTTCCTTTTCTTGTTTCGGGTGTCGGGCAAAGACATAGGAGGATCTCAGATCCGGCGTGATGGTGAATGGCTCGACATCCGGCACCGGCAAATCACGCATCGTATCCCAGAACCATTCGCTGTTGAAGCAGTCGTGGGCGGCCATGGCGAAGAAGGTCTCCGTCCGTTTCTTCAGCCGCCGCAGATAGCCCTCCTCAAAATATCGTGCCGCCACGGCAAAGTGCTGGATGCCCAGGGGGATGCTGAAGGCAGCGACCAGATAGCGGAAGAAAAATTCCCGGACAGGCGAAGCCGGCTTCAGCAGGTCGTTGTGGGATGCCGGGGAAAACATCACCTCCAATGTGTGCTGCTCCTGCCCTTTGTCCATCAGGCTGTACGGTGGACATTGCCACAGGGCATCCAGCAGCTTCTCCAGAGAGGCGCAGGTCCCGTCCAGCAGCTTGATAAATTCACCCCGTCCGGCCAAGGCCAGGGCCTCCACCTGGTGGCTGATGGCACCGCCGTGGGTGACCAGTTCCCGTATGGTCTCCTCGGGAACATTCAACAGTTCAGCGGCAAAGTGGCCGGCCGGGTAGACGGTCTCGTTGAAAAAGATCTGATCCTGCCAGACATCCATTGTCAGGTGCAGGAAATTGTTGTTCTGTTGGGTACCCAGCGGCATAGGGCCACCCCCCCTCTGTCCTATATCTGTTTTTCGCGTGTCTTACGATATTCTCATTTTATCAAAATCCCCCCAATAATCAAGTGAAAGGACAAGAGCCACAGTGGCCGTGTGGTTCTGTCCTTATCTTTTTTACAAGGGGATGATCCTGATGAGTAAAACAAAACGACTGCAAACCATTGACGGCGAGAGCCTGATGAGCCTGCCGCTGACGCCGCTCAACTTCGTGGTGGACACGCTGCTGTCCCAGGGGCTGCACATCCTTGCCGGCTCTCCCAAGGTGGGGAAATCCTGGCTGGCCCTGTGGCTGTCCGTCATGGTGGCCAAGGGCGAACCGGTCTGGGGGATGTCCGTGAAGCAAGGCACCACTCTCTACCTCTGTCTGGAGGATTCCGTTCTCCGTATCCAGAACCGGCTCTTTGAGATCACCGAGGACGCACCAAGCAGCGTCCACTTCTGCACGGAGTGCGCCCTCATTGGACAGGGGCTGGAGGAGCAGGTGGAAACATTCCTCACCGCCCACCCGGACACGGTACTGGTCATCATCGACACGCTGCAGATGGTTCGTCCAGCTCGTGACGCAACCTACGCCAACGACTACCGCGACCTCTCTGCGCTGAAACGGATCGCAGATGCCCGCAGCATCGGCATCCTGCTGATCCATCATCTGCGCAAGGAAACAGCTGACGATGTGTTCAATCGCATCTCCGGTACGACTGCCATTAGCGGTGCGGTGGATTCCAGCTTCACGCTGGTGGAAGAAAAGCGGGGCAGCGGCAGAGCCAGACTGACCTGCGTGGGCCGGGACATCGAATACCGGGAGCTGGAGCTTCGACGCAGCGAGGAAAATGTGTGGGAGTTGGTTTCGGACAGCAGAGAAGAACCCGTGCTGCGTGAGGATCGGATCGTCGTTCTTCTCTCTGCATTTATGAGCACCAGAACAATATTTATCGGCACTCCCACGGAGCTCTCCGAAAAGATCGACCCTGACAGAATCGAAGGGGTAACGCCCAAAAAGATTTCAAGGCTGATCCTGCAAAGCGTTGAGGCCCTAAGAAAAAACGGAATTCAGGCAATGGTGCGCCGCAGCAACGGAAAGCGGCTCATCGAGCTACGCCGTGCCGATAGTGTCGATTTGGAGGGTGCCGGAGAAATCGTCCCTATCGACCCTGTCGAGGCGCTGTGCGGTGATTTGCGGGCGGTTTCCAGGTGCGGCGAGTAAACTCCCGCAAAGCAAAAGAAACGCCGTGTTGGGCCGCTTGTGGCCGAAGGAGGAGCGCGGGTGTTCGGCGCGGGAGAATCACCTCCTTGGAGGTGGCCAGCATCG
>OQWD01000508.1_pt1 | contig 15101 bp, 9 predicted proteins | sample 1691631 | NCBI WGS metagenome assembly OQWD01 (sample SAMN03418283, study PRJEB22391) | human gut metagenome | biome: human-gut; feature: organic feature; material: feces | host: Homo sapiens | place: Italy | collected 2013-04 | reverse complement strand
GGCCGCGGCAGGATGCGGCAATGGTCAAAGTGAAGATGGTGTACGCCGCCGCTGCTGAAAAAGCCATGCCCAGGACAGCCGTACACCGTCAAACGCTCCAATGTGACGTGGCTGCTGCGGGTGGTGCGCACTGCCACACCGTCGTATTCAAAGTGCCGGAAGTTATAGCACTGCCCGGCCTTGAAATGACGCGCGGCCCAGACAGGATCTTTGGTAAAGATGCGCAGTGTGTTGTCGGAAAGACGCTGCATATCGGGCTGAAGGATGTTGCTCAGCTCCCGGACGAGCTGCTGCATTTCCGCGTCGGTTCCCGCATCACCGGCCAAATGGATATGGTTGTTGTGATAAGGGCGGAATTCGATGCCGCCGGGACAGCCCGGTGTATACCGTTTTGGATCAAAGGGACCGACGATGCGGATATCCATATCCGAAGGGATGTAAGAACAGGATGGAAATTCAATATCCAGATACCGGCCGTCCTGCGCTGTATGGCGTACCACGCCAACAGTGGATAGCGGAGCGTCGTCCCAGGCCCAGTCCAGCACCATGTTTTTCAGATGGACGCGGGAGCTGTCGGCAATATCCCAATAGGCAACGGAAGAATGGAAAATCAACTCGCTGCCATTCCCTTCCACGGTCAGATCATGCAGGCCATGAACCGGCAGAAAAACATCTCCGGGCGCCTCATAAAAATGATAAACGCCGTGAGGAATTTCCAGAACGGCGCCAGGAAGAGTCTCGCAGGCGGAGAGTGCTTTGCGGAAGGCCGCGGTGCTGCAACTCCCTGCTTCCGCCTTTGCGCCAAAATCAGAAACGCTGACCCTCTCCTCTGTGAGGGACGGCAGCTCAATATGGATATCGGGAGTAAAATGTTTCATACAGGTATCCTTTCTGGCCGGGCAAGCGCTGCAAAACTCTGCGCCGCCTGCCCGGTGTTTATTTATTTTTGCCGGTCCCGGTATTCCTTGGGCGTGCAGCCGGTGACCTCCTTAAAGACCTTGCTGAAATATTTGGGGCTTTCATAGCCCACCATCTGAGAGATGTCGTAAACGCGCAGCCCGGTATCTCGCAGCAGCCCCTGGGCCTTTTCCATGCGCACTTGGGTCAGGTAGTCGATGAAATTCCGGCCGGTTTTTTCCGTAAAAAGCTGGCTGAGGTAATTGGGGTGCAGGAAAAACTGGTTGGCCAGCGCCTGCAGCGAGATGTCCTCTGCATAATGCTCCTGGATGTAGCGCTGGATGCTCTGTACAGTGTCGCTGACATAGGGCGTCGCCTGCTGAATGGACTTTTCCAGTGAGAGGATATAGGCGCGGTTGTATTCACAGAGTGCCTCAGCACTGTCTCGGAGGACGATTTGCCTGGTTGCTTCTGCAATATCCTGCCCGGTATAACCGGGCAGATAGCTCCGAAGAAAATGATCCGCTAGCAGCTGAAGTTCCACGCAGAAAGAGTAGAGATAATTGATCGAATCACGGCCGCGGTTCAGCCTGTCCATTTCCCGCTGCGTGATTGTAAGCAATTCATGGATATCCTTCTGCGCGAATGCTTTGTTGAGCTCCAGCGCCAGTTCGTCTGAGATAATATTCCGTTTGTACAAAACATCTTGAATCGCAGCGTAAAAAACGATGCTGCTGTTCTTTCGCAAAAGACAGTAATCCAAAGCTTTGCCTGCTTCAAAATATGCGGGCGACAAATCGGCCAGAGAATGGAACACACGGCTGACCCCGATGCTTACCGGCAGCGGAAAAGCCTTTTCAAGCTGTGTAAGCATGGATTCAATGGCAGTTTCGCTGCAATTGTAAAACAGGACGGCATATTCATTCAGTGCATTGTTGAACATCTCATAATGTGCGGCAGGATCGAACTGTTCTTCCATAGCCGCGCGCAATTTGTGTTTGGCACCCTCCAAAGGGACAGTCCGGGGGCCGGCCGTTTCAAATCGGAACCGCACAAGAGAGAGTGAACCAGTGGTCTGGATCCCAAGATCAAGGGCGACCGCAGGATCAAAAGAGGTATGTACTTCTTTGGCCAGGTTGTTGAAAAAGCGGGCCCGTTTCAGTTCCGTGTACTCCTTTTTCATGCCGATATCTTGTGAGTCCTGCTGCAGCCGCTGGGCCAACTGGGTAAACGTGCGCCGCAGCGCATCGAACTGAACGGGCTTTGTCAAAAAGTCAAAGGTTCCGTAACGAATGGCCTGCCGCGCATATTCAAATTCACCGTGGCCGCTTAAAATCACACAGCGGATACGCGGGTATTCTTTGCTGAGCCGCCCGACAAGGTCGAGGCCGGACTCATCTTCCAGCTGGATGTCCGTCAAGACCACATCCACCGGTTCGTGCTCGATCAAGTCCATGGCCTCACCGATGGTATGAGCGGTGCCGGAAAGCGCATATCCAATCGCATCCCAGTTTATATACTCGGCAAGGCCCCGCAGGGCGGCCTCCTCATCGTCTACAATGATTAAATGGAAGCTCATATGCAGTCCTCCTTTTTTCCCTGCTCCGAAAGCGGAAGCCGAAGTGTAATCTCCGTCCCCATGTCCTGAACGCTTTCCACAGATACTCCATAGGAATCCCCATAACGCAGCTTAAACCGCTGATTGACATTGCGCAGGCCGATGCTGCTCTCTTCCAGCACTTCGCCCGCCGAAAGGTTCCGGCGCAAGGCGTCCAGCTCGTCGGCGGGCATGCCCTGGCCGTTGTCCGTGACGGTGATCATCAGTATGTTCTTGATCTGCCAGCCCCGGATGTGGATCTCCGGGGGCCGGATGTGCTTTTTGAAGCCGTGGACCACCGCGTTCTCGATTAGGGGCTGCAAGGTCAGCTTGGGGATCAGGAAAGCGTCGGTGTCGAACTCAATCGAAGTGAGCAGCTGTATTTTTTCCGTATTTCGGAAGTTGACCACATCCAGATAGACCTGGGCGTGCTCCAACTCGGAAGCCACGGAAACAAGCTCCTCCCCTTTTTTGATGGACATCCGCATCAGCTGGCAGAAGCTATCCAGCATACGGCTGGCGCTGCTTTCATCTCCGACGATGCGGATCATCTCCCAGCGAATCAGATCCAGCGTATTGTACAGAAAATGTGGACGGATCTGCATTTGCAGCGCGTTCAGCTCCGCTGTGGCTTTGCTGAGCTCCAACGTTTTTTGGCGCAGGTTCGCCGTCACGATCTCGTCCACCATCCGCTCGGTATCCTCGGCCATCTGGTTGAAGCCGGCGCTCACGACAGTCAGCTCATCGCGGCCGTCAACGGTGCATCTCTCTTGAAATTCGTTGCGGCCAAAGCGTTCCATGCTGCCGACAAGGCTGCGCAGGGGATCCGAAATACTGCGTGCTGTACAGCGCGCAAGAATGATGCACAGCAAAAGAACAAGAAAGACCAGAAAAAGGCACTTGTTGCGTATGCTGTATGCCGGCTCCAGCAATGTGTCCATATCCACGATGTGAACCACATACAGATCCATTTTGGCGCTTTTCTGGAATGAGACAAATAAGTTGCGTCCGTCATCTTCCAAGGTGAAAGAGCCGCTGCTGCCAGCTAAAACACGGGTCTGGATGCTGCTCTCATCACTGAGAAGCGGCGCTTTTAAATTGGGGTTCAATGTGCTGATTACAGAGTCACGGCCAACCAAAAACGTATTTCCAGTTCCATAAAAAGCATAATTGGTCAATGACTGTGTCAAAAAACGCCGATCCAGGTTGTACATCAAAATTCCAAGCAGCTCCCGTGATTGTGGGGAGTAAACAGCAACTGTCATGGTGAGAGTGTCCAGTGTACCGCTCGTACTGTAATCGTATTTGTAGATCAGGTCATCTACCTGCGTGGTGTCGAACCAGCAGGGGTATCCTTTTTCGTAGAGTGTTTTTTGATAATAATTGCTGTGCAGAAAGCCTTGCAGGTCATGAAGCACACATCCGCGCTGCTCGTTATTGCTGTTACGCATGCAGTACTGGTCATAGTCAGTAATGAACTGAAGGTTCAGAACATATTTGCTGCTTTCAGTCATGTCAAACAGGCGGCGCTCCACCAAATGCTTATTTTGCAGATAAGTGCTGTTTGTCTGAAAGCCAGACTCCAGAGCGAGCTGGGCATTTTGTTCCAGCAAGTCCATCATTTCTCCGTCGGAATAAAAAGCCCGGGCCGATCGCTCATAGGTCTCCTGCCGCTCTTTGACCTGTACGGAAATGTTCCCGACCAAAAGCGAAATGAAATGCTCTGTATTTTCTTTGATTTCTGCTACATAGCTGTGAAAGCTGATCAATGTGACCAGTGTAGTGGGAACGACCGTCAACAGCAGCATCACGCAAAAAAGCCGGGGAAAGATGGGCACCCGGCGGAAGAAATTGTTGATCGCTGTATGAGTCTTTTTCCGAAACTGACGGATGTTCGCCATAGCACATCACCTCAACCATATTATACAGGAAACTACAGGAGATGGGCATTGCCGCCCCGCCGTGTCTGTTTTGAAGACATGGCAGGACGGCAGAGCCGCAGGAGGTGTTATGAAAAAGCTAGGCTGCTTCTTTGATTTCCGCGTTATAGTCATCCACGACCTCAAGCTGCGCGGATTCCTGTGCGGCGGCAAATTCCTTTTCCACATCCGCGTTGGGATCGGTCAGGATATTCTGGACGGCGCGGTCCACATAGGAGCCGACAATGGCCTTGCCGGGGAACTCCAGACGGCCGCCCTTGGAGGCGTTCACGACCTCGGTCCACTCCGCCGGCATACCGGTGGCGGCTGCTAGGTCAAAGTCGTTGCGGGCGTAGATCTGCGGGTTGATGCCGCCGGTGGCGACCATGTTTTCAGCGCGCTTGTTGAGCGTGTCGAGGGAAAGCATGAACTTGATGTATTCCCAGGCCGCGTCTTTTTTCTCCTGAGACGTTTTGGCGTTGATTACCATGCACTGGCCCATGTCGGTGGTAACAGATTTTCCGCTGGGACCTGCCGGGAGCAGCGCCAGACCGATATCCTCCACTTTCATGCCCTTGGCAACCATGATAGAAACCCAGTCGCCCGCAAACGGCATCATGGCAATTTTGCCCTGTGCGAATTTATCCTGCAGATCGCCGAATTTCAAAGTCAGGTCGGAAGGCAGGACATTGGCCGCGCGCAGCTCCTGATAATATTTGCCGGCCTCGATGACGGCGGGATCGGTAAAGGTCAGTTCCAGTGTGCCATCTTCGTTTTCTTTACTCAGATCACCGCCGGCCTGCCAGACATAGTACTGGAAGAACCATTCGGTCCACTCAGAGGTCAGGGTGGCGTAGCCAGCCACCTGGTTGTCGGGGTCGTTAAGGAGTTTTGCGTCCTCCAAGGCTTCCTCCCAGGTCGCGGGGGGCGCTTCGATGCCGGCCTGCTCAAACAGGGCCTTGTTGTAAGCCAAATAGAACGCGGTGCTCCAGGACACAAGACCCAGAAGGTCGTCGTTGCGGGTAAAGCTATCCAGATAGACCTGGTCGTAGGCGCCTTTGTCTTCCCATGCGTCAAAATAGGAATTCAAGGGCTCCAGAATGCCGGCATCCATATATTTATCCATCATGGTAAAGGAAACCTCCACCATATCCGGGGCGTTGCCGGCGGCCACAGCCGTGTAAAAATCGTTGCCGGGGTCACCCTCCTTGATCACGTTGTTGATGGTGATATTGGGGTGCTGCTTCATAAACTCTTCCTGCAGGGAGAGTTCAAAATCTGTCAAACGGGCACTGGTGGTCCAGTAGGTCAGCTCCACCGGTTCAGCATCCGTGGAGGCGGTGGATGAGGGCGCGGCAGACGAACTGCCTACAGCAGCAGAAGAGGACGGAGCGGTTGAACCGCAGCCGGCCAGCAAACTCAGCGCCATCACGGACGCGAGCAGAAGCGAAAGCGCTTTTTTCATCAGATGATCCTCCTTGTGTAATGATAAAATGAGTTCTGTACAGTCCGAGGATGAGGCCCCGATCCCGAACCGCCTGTCTTTTGAGAAAATGCATCAGAAATGAATTTCTCAAATGATAATTCTATTATAACGGCTGTGTCCAAAATGAAAATGGCCCAAACTTCAGAAATAGGTATTCAAAATTAAGTTTGTCGAATGCTCAAGGGAGAACGGCAGTGGGAAAAAAGGGGGAAAGGGCGGTCGCAAAAGGAACAGAAGCTGTAAATAGTGGACCTTTTCCTTAAATATCGACCATTTCAAAGCCTTCAAATAATGATAAAGTAAAAGCAAACGACTGTGATTCATAAAAAGATGCAAGAGAAGACTAGGCGATAACAGGGAGGCTTTTTTATGGAAAGTGTGAAGAAAAAACGCCGTCTTTCCCCACTGGCACGCAGGCAGCGGATCTCCGCATGGATGTTTCTGGTGCCGGGGATCATTACGACGGTGTGGCTGCGTTATTATCCGATGCTCAAGGCATTTTATATGTCGTTGTTTAACTACGACGCGGTATCGCCCCCGGGGAAGTTTGTGGGGATGAAGAATTACCAGGCGCTGTTCAAAACCAGTTTTTACTGGGAAGCATGGGGCAACACCTTTGCCTTCCTGTTCCTGACGCTGCTCATGGTGTTTTGGATCCCGCTCGTACAGGCGATTTTCTTAAACGAGATCAATCGCGGACGCAAGCTGTTTACGACAGTCTATCTGATCACTACACTGATCCCCATGTCCGTAAATGTAATTGTCTGGAAGTGGATCTGGGATCCAGATTACGGCATCGCCAATCAAATTTTTAAGTTCTTCGGCGGCGATGCGCAGATGTGGCTCAGCAATCCTGATCTGACAAAATTTTGTATCGTGTTCCCCGGCATTGTGGGCGGCGGTGTAAATGTGCTGCTGTATCTTACTGCCATCCAGGGCATTTCAAAAGACATTTATGAGGCCGCAGCACTGGACGGCTGTGTGGGCTGGCGGAAAGTAGTGCATATTATCCTGCCGAACATCCGCTTTATTGTTGTGATCCAGCTGGTTCTGAGTTGTATTACGACAATGCAGATTCTGGATGTACCTTACCAGTTCACAAGCGGAGGCCCCAGCGGCGCTTCCACGTCTTTGGGTATTTTCATTTACAACTCGGTGTATACCGATTTGAATTATGGAAAATCTGCCGCAGCTTCCGTCACGTTGTTTGTTGTGATCGCTATTTTGACTGTACTCCAGATGAAACTGGATAAATCAGAAGCGGCTTAAAGGAGGGGATGGAAAAATGAAGCATTCGAAGTTCCGTGTGGTTTCCTATTTCGTTACCATTCTCTTTGCAATTCTGATTTTATATCCGCTTATCTATATTGGCGCGAACGCCATGAAGGATTCCGCAAAAATTTATGATACGCCGCCCAAACTGACGCCGGACACGGCACGCAGCCTCTCCATCGTGGTGGATTACAGCGGCATGGAGGAAGCAGGGCTTCTGGAAAGCATTCAAAAAGACCATATTACAGCGATGCTTTCTACCATTTATGAACTGCCGAAAGAATCTTTGTTCGAAGTGAAATTCTATGGCACCATGAATGGAAAGACGGTCTATTATGCCAGAGCGCACCGCGGCCGCATTGATCTGGAAAAGGACCAGGGCGTGTTTCAGGGCGTGGCAATCACGGCGCAGACGCTGGATTATCCCGAACGCATCCAGAGAGCCATCGACAGCATGGGCTATAAGTTCGACTTGAATGGGCTGAATCAAACAGTTGACGCCGCGCAGCTCGGCCAGAACGAACTGAATGAAACTGTGGGCAACTTTTTGCAGGATACCTACGGTTTGAACGGTAATTTCAAGGGCACAACACTTTCTGTAAATAACTGGCTTTTGTTGGAGAGCTTTGCCTATTATTTCCGTTTGCCCAGCTTCCTGTATGCAAACAATAAGGCAGTGTCCAATTTCAGTTTCTTTGTCTTTTTGTTCAATACGATCATCGTCATCGTGTGGGCCATGGTCATGCAGGCGCTCCTGTGCGCGCTGACCGCCTTCCCTCTTTCCCGCCTGCTGCCCCGGAAAACGGCAAACCGGATGCTCCTGTTCTTCTTGGGAACCACAATGATCCCGTTTGTATCTGTGATGATCCCACAGTTTACCATGTTTAAGTCAATGGGATTTTACGACAATTACGCGGCGCTTCTGCTGCCGCATCTGCTTCCCTACGGATTTTATGTGTACCTGTACAAGGGCTTTTTTGACAATCTTCCGGAGAGCCTGTTCGAGGCCGCGCGCATTGACGGGGCGTCGAACCTTTATCTGTTTTTCCGCGTGTGCATGCCTCTGTCCAAGCCCATTATCTCCGTGATTGCGCTTCAAACATTCCTTTCCAACTGGAACGACTTCTTTTGGGCGTGGATGGTGACGGAAAAACAGAACCTATGGACACTGAATGTGGCGCTGTACAATATCTCAAAGGTGACCAGCGTCCGGCCGAACTTCATCATGGGCCTTTCCGTGCTGACGATCATTCCGGTGCTGCTGCTGACAATTTTGTTCTCCAACCAGATCAAGGAGAGCATCGCCACGGCGGGGATCAAAGGATGAGTTCTGCGTAAAATTCTGCTTTCTGACCAAATGAAAGGATGTATGGATATGGCAAAACGATTTCTATCAGTATTTCTTGTGTTGGCATTGAGTATATGCTTGTCTTTATCTGTATTCGCGGAAGAGGTACCTGCTGGAAGCAGCGACAGTGAGTTATCGATATCTGCGAGTATCGGAAACGTTGAACAGCCTCTGGAAGAATCTGGAGTAGAACCAGAGCAAGTACCCGAAACCGTTCCTATCGAGCCAGAGCAGGAGGTGCAGCCAGAATCTTTCGGGGTGGAAAGCGAAACAAGTGTGTTGCCGGAGAATTCGCAAGCCAATGGCGAATCTGAACTGTTCTCACAGGAAGTAGAAATTGTTGAAGAATCAACCGCAGGCAGTGAAGAGCGTCACACTCCAGTAATCTATTACATAGATGGGCTGTCTGGTAATGATGCGAACAGCGGAACTGCTGAAAGTGAGGCGTGGCAGTCGCTCGAAAAAGTAAATGCTACCGAGTTTGGCCCTGGTGACAAAATACTGTTCCGTGCAGGCAGTATTTGGGCGGGCCAGCTGTGGCCAAAAGGCTCGGGAGCAGAAGGAACTCCGATTGTTATTGATCAGTACGGCGATGGAAATAAGCCGATCATCAATGGGAACGGGACCGTCACTGAAACACTTCGTCTGTTCAACCAGCAATATTGGGAAATCAACAACCTTGAATTGACGAATATGGGAACTGATCGGGCATCCCGACGCGCTGTCTGGATTGAAAATCATGATTTCGGTACGATGAATCACATCTATTTGAAAAACATGTATATCCATGATGTGAATGGGCGTGTTTCGGATCGGTATTACGAAGACGGTGGAATTATCTTTATGGTGACCGGTGGAGCCGTGGAGTCAAAATTTAACGATATCTTAATCGAGAACAATTCGTTTTACATGGTGGATTATGATGGTATCTTTATTCGGAACAACTGGAAAAATCGTGGTTCTGTCACAGACGGAATTGGCCCATGGATCGGAAATACCAACGTAGTAGTCCGCAACAACAATTTGGATAATATCGGCGGTGACGGCATTGTAGTATGTGAGAGTATCGCCCCGCTGGTAGAACGTAATGTAGCGAAGGATTGCCACATCCGTGCTACGTCTACATGGAGCGCTGGTATTTGGGTCATCAACAGCGAGGACGCCCTTCTGCAATTCAATGAAGGATATTTGACCCGCGGAGATTTAGATGGTCAGCCATTTGACTGTGACGGATTGTGCCGAAACACGACATATCAGTATAACTACAGTCATGATAATGAGGGAGGTTTTATGCTGATTTGCAACTGGGCGAATCGGTTGAAGGACTTCAATACGGATGGCGTGATTCGCTATAACATCAGCCAGAATGACCGGAGTAAAATATTCCATTATTCTGGAATCAACACAGGCTTCCAGATTTATAACAATACAATTTACGTTGGTGAGGGCAATAATGCGGTGTTTTCCCGTGAGGACGGTGTGCGCGGATCCAGCATAACCTACACAAACAATATCTTCTATAATGAAGGAAATAATTTTGAATATAAGAGCAGTAAGACTGCTTGTACATTCAATAACAACTTATATTATGGAAACCATCCCTCCAGTGAACCGAAAGATCCCAACAAATTATTGGCCGATCCGAAGCTTGTGGCGCCGGGCACTGGCGGAATAGGCCTTGGCAATGTAGGCGGTTATAAACTTTTGGAGGGTTCGCCGTGTATCGATGCCGGTGTGACGATTTCCAACAACGGCGGAAGGGATTACTTCGGGAATGCACTTCCATTATCGGGGATAGATATCGGAGCGCATGAGTACAGCAATGACAGCAGCCCTGTTTCACTCCCCGTCGGGACTGTGTGGAACGCCGCACAGGACTACAGTTGTGTTTCCGGACAAAACCAGTGGACTGCGCTTATGATAAGCGGTGCCAACTCAAACGCTACGACGTGGAGCAACGAGCAAAAATGCTGGATTGGGACAGCAGATTATGCGATTATCAGCGAGACCTTGATGCATCCAATGGATGGTTATGATGCGGCGCGTTGTTTTACGGCTCCGGTTGCCGGTACCTATCGATTGACGGGAACCGCCAAGAAAAATAATGTTGGCGGCGGAGATGGTGTCGTAGTTTCCATTCGGCGGGGCAAACAGGAAACATTGTGGAGCAATGAACTTGCCTATGACGATTCGGTCGGCGTAGAGCATGATTTGACGGTTGCTTTGGATGCTGGCGACAAAATTTATTTTATCGTGGGCAGAAATGGAAACGACTGGTATGACCAGACTGAGTGGGCCCCTACAGTAACACTTTCCAGCTTGAATTCCCGCTTGGAAATAGAGGGTGAAACCGGGTCGTTGCGTGGTGCCGCGGTGGTACAGGATTTTACAGCGGCGTCCGGACACAAAATCGCTGGCTTTTTGGGAAACGGTGCAGGAAATGATGCCGTTTATACAATTGAACTTTCAGAGGCTGGTGACTATTTGCTGAAGTTTGATGTTGTGACAGGCGAAAAAAGAACTTTATTTTACGAAGTGAATGGGGTCGAAACGGGCAGCATTGAGGTACCGGCAGGCAGTTGGGATGCTGTGCAGCAGACGAATCCGGTTACCATTTCACTTTCGAGTGGAGAAAACCAAATCCGTCTGTATAATAATTCCCGCTACGCCCCAAGTGTGGATCGATTTATATTGCTTAAACAGTAAAAGACAGGAGTAATCCGATGAAAAAAGTAACTGCCGTTCTTTTGGGGGCAGGCGCACGCGGCACGATTTACGCGCGGTATGCACTTGAAAAACCAAAAGAATTTGAAATTGTAGCAGTAGCAGAGCCCGACGCGGAAAGGCGTCGGGCCTTTGCCCGGACATTTGGTGTTCCCGAAGAAAAGCAGTTCGGGGACTGCATGGAATTGTTGGCGCAGGGAACGCTGGCAGATGCCGCATTGATTTGTACGATGGATCAAATGCACACTGCTCCAGCGCTGAAAGCTCTGGAATTGGGCTATCATGTACTGCTGGAAAAGCCGATGGCGCCAACGGAAGAAGAGTGCCGTGCAATTGCCCGGGCTGCACAACAGTCGGGCAAAGTGCTGTCAGTTTGCCATGTGCTACGCTACTCTCCGTTTTACAGCACCATCAAAACTTATGTTGACAGCAAAGAACTCGGGGAAATCCTTGCGGCGACTCAAACGGAAAATGTAGGATATTGGCATCAGGCACATAGCTTTGTACGGGGGAATTGGGGAAACACAAAAAGCAGCACCCCGATGATCCTTCAAAAGTGCTGCCACGATACGGACATCCTATCCTGGCTCATCGGGGAAACCTGCGTCCGGGTGTCTTCCTATGGCGCGCTCACCCACTTTACAGCGGAAAACGCTCCCGAAGGGGCGCCGGCGCGCTGCCTGGACGGATGCCCCTATCAAAATACCTGCATTTATTACGCTCCAAAATTCTATTTGGAGCATCCAAAAGCAATCTCAGATGGATTTACGCAGATGCTTTGTACGGACACAACGGAAGAAAATGTTCTGGAAGCCCTGCGCGCCGGGCCTTATGGCCGCTGCGTCTACCGCTGCGAAAATGATGCTGTAGACCATCAGAACGTTTCGATGGTGTTTGAAAACGGTGCGGTCGCCTCGCTGATGATGTGTGCCTTTACCGAAGAATGTAACCGTACATTGCATTTGATGGGGACGCAGGGAGAGTTGTGGGGGGATATGGAAAAAAATGAGATATGGGTTCAGCGATTAGGGCATACAGGAAAGGAAAAAATTCCAGTTGAACAGCCTGAAACACGCTATGCCTATAACCACAATGGCGGGGACTATTGTTTGATTCGGGATTTTGTTCGTGCGGTGCGAGAGGATGATCCAGAGAGCAGCCGGTCCAGCGCACAGCAGAGCCTGCAGAGTCACCTTATCTGCTTTGCCGCAGAAAAATCACGTATTCATTTGAGTGGTTCAGAATTGTAATAGGAGACCGCATAGCAATGCGCATGTGATATAGGGCACCATATCGTTAGCCGAAGGAGGATTGTACTCTGTGATGAGACTAAAAGAATCTGCAAAAAAGTGCATGGCATGTGGGGTTCTAGTTCTTATGGCAACCGCTCTTATCTCCTGCTCACATCAGTCCAAACCACTTTTGACGATCAACGGCAGAGAGATATTTGAAAATGAGTACGAAGCAGTGATGCAGCAGAACGTGGCACAGACGGTACAACATTTTCAAACAGTATATGGCGCCCAATATATGGAAAATTTTTGGGAGACCGAGTATCAAAAGGAGTCGCCAGCAGAGTATTTATCCCAAGTGACAATCCAAGCATTGACTCAATATGTCGTACAGGAAAATCTGCTTGCCGAATATGATTTACTTCCGTTTCATACTTACGATGATTTTTTAAAACAATGGAAATTGGAAAATGCCCGGCGTGAAGAAGCTGTACAGGCAGGGAAAGTGATTTATGGACCCGTTTCCTATGAAGAGTGGGAATATTATCAATACTTGCTGGCTAACGGGCTGGAGGAACTCAAACGCATTTATGTTCAAAAGGGTGTGATACAGCAGGATGAAGAAGCTTTGAGAAAATTTCTGCAGAATCATCCGGAAATCGTATCGCAGCCAATTGATACCATACGCTTGAACGCACTTTCCTGTCCTTATGTTGCGGATGATGGAACATTAACAATGAATAGCAGAGAACGTGCGTATAAAGCAGCAGAAGAAGCGCGGGACCTTTTGCAGAAAAATTTAGTCTCTATGGAACGGATACCGGATTTTGTTCAGCAGGCTGAGTATTGCGATTTAACATTCAATAATGAAACCGCACGTACCGACTCGTTACTAACGCCGCAAGTGTTCCAGTGGGCACAAAATGCGGAGAAAAATGACATCAGTGACATCTTGGAGGATAACGGTGCTTACTGGATTGTCAGATTGAGCTGTCGGGAAGCAACTGCGCAGAAACCGTTTGAAGAGATTGAAGATTATGTCAGTGTCAAGTATGTAGAAGCGGAATTTAACTGGATTTTTCAGCAGGCACTTGACAGGGTTCAGATTCATGTTGATGCAGATGCTCTTCCTGTTCCGAAAATTTAAGGTTCTCGATTGCGTATTTTACAAAATATGATGTTTTGAAATCAGCCTGGATGGCAAATTAGCAAAGCGTATCGATAAGTCTGATGCATCAAATATTGTTACTGGTAATGGCAATAATAGTGACTTAAATAGAGGTACTGTTACAGTAGCGGAGACCATACTGGAGTTTGAAATGACGCACAAAGCCACAGCTATTTCGGCTGTGGCTTATGGCCTTACCCCACGGTAGAACGAACAGCTCGCCCTGCTGAAAGGGCAGGAGTATACCACCGCACTCTGGATGACGCTGCCGGGCGGTTATGTGGACAGTGGCAGGCAGATCATCACGCCGGACAGCGATTGGGTAGGCTCCGGCATCTTTGCATGGCCGCTTCCACAAAGTTTTACGATCACTTCCCCTTTTGGTTGCCGGAAAGACCCGTTTACCGGAGAGGTGATGTACAACAGCGGCACGGATATCACCGCTCCGGCGGGCACGCCCATCCTTGCGGCGGCAGACGACGTGGTCATCATCACCAATGGCACTGGCCCATGGGGTGGCAGCTATGGTTACCACATTAAACTCGATTACGGCGATAGAATGGAAACTCTGTATGCCCACTGCTCAGCCATTGCTGTTACAGTGGCCCAGCAGGTACAGCAGGGTGAGGTGATTGGCTATGTGGGTAGTACGGGAAACTCCACAGGAATTTATTTGCATTTTGAGGTGTGGAAAAATGGGAAACGTAAAAATGCATTGGATCACTACGTTTGTTGAGTCAACAACGAAACAAAGCACGGGAACAAGATTGCAGTTAATATCCCGCGCTCACCAGAGAAAGCCAGCTCACCACGTCAGTGAGCTGGCTTTGCTTGGATGCTTTAGCCGTCCCAATCACGTGAGAAGCCGTGCCGAATGCAAGGTTGTCTGGTGACAGCTCCAACTACCGCTTGGATTTTTAGCATCCAATGTGGAGGAAGATGACATTGATAGCAGACGGCCCCCAAAAGCAATATACGCAGTGCTTTTATGATGGTTGAGTGAGTGGGGCGATTCAATATTGGTTACGAAGTGGCATACAGACAGAACCTGCGCAGGTGGCCACCGCTATAACAACCACTTTATGTGAGGGCGCTGCCTCGGCTGTGATACCGCAAATTTGACTATAATAAGAATGAACTGACCTCACGCATACAAAGTGCAGACGGGATGTCAGGTCATTTTTTGGCACTTGCATTTTACAAAGCTTGTTGCGTCTGTGGAACCCGGTATCGACGTTTTTCTGTGGTCGTGTCAAGAATTGGACCCTGTTGACCAAAAGAGAACCGGGCTGAAAGTTGTAGCTTTCAACCCGGATTTTCAGCAAAGATAGGAGCAAAAGGATTGCCTTGACCATCCTTTTTAGGTTTAATGCCATAACGGAAAGAAGGCATTCCTCTGTTACATGCATTCTGCGGCGCTCGGCGGCCACCGGTGCGGTCATCAGCGGCCGCCTTGCG
>OQWD01000506.1_pt1 | contig 15105 bp, 15 predicted proteins | sample 1691631 | NCBI WGS metagenome assembly OQWD01 (sample SAMN03418283, study PRJEB22391) | human gut metagenome | biome: human-gut; feature: organic feature; material: feces | host: Homo sapiens | place: Italy | collected 2013-04 | reverse complement strand
AGAAGGGACGGTAGAACAGCACGCTCAGTACGATCACCGCCAGCAGGATACCGAATTTCCATGTAAACAGGCTGCCCAGTGCCGCCCGGATGCCGGAATTGGCAAGGGACAGCGGGATAGCCCCCTCCAGCACGCCCTGGGGGCAGAGGTATTTGCAGAAGAATGGATCTCCCATGCCCACATCGTTCACAAGGAACGCCGGCAGCAGGAATACCATCACCAGCAAAACGGCATATTTCAGATATCGCAGGGGCTTGAGCTTTCTTGTGGAGAGTTTCTTGGTGGGGATCTTGTGCAGCAGCTCCTGAAACCAGCCGAAGGGACAGAGGAAGCCGCAGATGAAGCGTCCAAGCAGGACTCCCAGCAGAATAAGAAACCCCGTGACATAGTAGGAAAAGCTGAACTTCGATGAGCCCACCACTGCCTGAAACGCCCCGATGGGGCAGGCCCCGGACGCCGCCGGGCAGGAGTAGCAGTTGAGCCCCGGCACGCAGACGGTCTTCCCCGCGCCCTGATACAGTCCGCCCTTGAGAAAGTTCGGCAGATGCAGGTTGGTCAGCAGCGTCGCTCCCGCCTGGATCCAGCCCCGGAAGCGGGACATGGTCTGTGAAACGCCTGAAAACTTTTTACCCAATACCCACACACTCCAGACATAATTTGATTGCTTTGCTCAGCACCGTCGCCGCCTCGCCCCGCCATACACCAAAGCACAGCATGGCGGCTCCGGCGAGCAGAAGCGTGATCTGCGCCGCCGTCTTCTTTCCGTGACTCAAGTTTCATCACCCTTTCCGTTTTGTGTTTCCATCATAGCACGGGAGAGTTAAAGTCCCTGTTAAGAACAGAAACTTAACACAAACTTTATCTGTTTCTGCTATACTGAAGACAATCGAATGAATGAAGCTTATAAAGGAGGGCTTTCATGCATTTTTTGGTTATTGAAGACGAACGCGCTCTGTGCGAGACCATCGTCCGCAGCCTGCGGCGTTTGGCATACAGTGTAGACTGCTGCTACGACGGGGAGAAGGCGCTGGAGCTTCTTGGCGTGGAGCGCTACGATCTGGTGCTTCTGGATCTGAACCTGCCGGGCAAGGACGGCATGACGGTGCTGCGCACCCTGCGGCAGACAGACCGGGAGACGAGAGTCCTGATTCTCTCCGCCCGCAGCGAGGTAGAGGACAAGGTGGAGGGACTGGACGCAGGCGCCAACGACTATCTTGCAAAGCCCTTTCATTTGGCTGAGCTGGAGGCCCGTATCCGCAGCCTGACCCTGCGGCAGTTCACGCAGCAGGACGTGCTGCTGACCTGCGGGGATTTAGCCTTCGACACGCGCTCCCGCACCGCTTCCGTCAATGCTCAGGCCCTGACGCTGACCCGCAAGGAAACGGGGATATTGGAATATTTAATGTTACATCAGGGGCGACCGGTGAGTCAGGAGGAGCTGATGGATCATGTCTGGGACAACAGCGTGGACAGCTTCAGCAACTCCATCCGGGTACATATCTCCGCTCTGCGCAAAAAACTGCGTGCCACACTGGGCTATGACCCCATCCGCAACCGCATCGGCGAAGGCTATCTGATGGGAGGCGAGGAAGCATGAAGCACCTTTCTTTGCAGTGGCGCATCACGCTGATGAGCGTCCTGCTCATCGGAGTTACCTGTATTTCCATGAATCTGCTGCTCTGTTCCTCCGGTATGTACTATATGGACACGATTGCGAACACTATTCAGGGTGGCACTGTTCTTATCGATGTTGAAGGCGAAGTGAGCTTTGACCCGCAACTCGTAGCACCTGACGAGGATTTGACAATCATTGTCGATGGGGCGCAAGGGCGCTTCCGCACCACCAACTGGTACATCACGGCGGCGGTAACGCTGCTCAGCGGCATCCTCGCCTATTTTGTCAGCGGACACGCCCTCAAGCCTCTGCGCAGCTTTGCCTCGCAGGTCGAGCAGGTGCAGATGAGCAACCTGGCAGACATGAAGATCAACGAGGACGTATTGCCGGAGTTCCGCCAGTTCAGCCATTCCTTCAATCAGATGCTTGAACGGCTGAACAACGCCTTTGCCGCCCAGCGGCAGTTCACTGGCAACGCCGCCCACGAGCTGCGCACGCCGCTTGCGCTGATGCAGGCGCAGCTGGAGCTGTTCTCCGCAGAGCACCCCGACGTACTGCCGGAAACAGCAGCATTTCTTTCTTTGCTGCGGGAGCAGACGGAGCGGCTGACTCAGATGACAAAAACACTGCTGGAAATGAGCAGCCTGCAGCAGGTGGCGCGGAACGAACGGATTCAGCTTGCGCCCATGGTCGAGGAGATCTTCACAGACCTCGCGCCGTTGACAGATAAACGCGGCATCACGCTAATGGCAGATGGCGACGGCGTCATGACCGGCAGCGACGCGCTGATCTACCGGCTGCTCTTCAACCTGACGGAAAACGCCGTCAAATACAATCGCCCGGGCGGCTCGGTGCGGGTCTGCGTCACACAGGAGCCGGAAAAGCTCCGGATCCGTGTCTCCGACACCGGCTGCGGTATCCCGGAGGAGTATCAGCAGAGCATCTTCCAGCCATTCTTCCGCGTGGACAAGTCCCGCAGCCGGGAGTACGGCGGCGCTGGTTTGGGGCTTTCTTTGGCGTGGGAGATCGCCAATCTCCATGGCGGCTATATTTGGGTGGAGAAAAGCTCGGAGAAGGGCACCACCATCGCGGTAGAGCTGCCGGTGCAATAAATTGTGTGCGAACCTCCGATGCACTGCCTGTATGGGCGGGATCTGAAGCATTCTATAAAATACCGGGATGGGTTTCGTCTTCTTTCCTGATTCCAATCCCCTGCAAACGAAGAGCCTATGTTGGCGCCTAACCTTGGTGCCAACATAGGTTCTTTTCTTTCCATGTTTCCATACTAGGACAAATGAAGCCATCGTGTTTATTATTATTTTATCATATTCATGGCGCTGTTCCAACGTCGGCGATACAAAAGCTTGCCGGAGCAGCTCTATTTCCCGGCGCAGTGCAACCGTTCTTCTTTTTTATCGTCTATATTGATAGATAACAAGAAAGGAGGGTCTGGTTATGAAGAGGATCGTATCAGGGCTGCTGCTTTTGGCCCTGCTGAGCGGCTGCACATCGGCAGCCATGCAGAAAACGCCGGAGGACTCCGGCAGGGATGCGCCGTTGACTGTCGTACAGGAAAGCATGCCGGAGGATTTTGCAGTCCGGTTCACATGGTGGTATGATACCGACCGAAAGAGTATCATGGACACGCAGGAGGGTCTGCTGCAAAGAGATCTTGTCACCGAGGGGACCGCCTCTGTGGAGTTTCGACCGGATACAGCGTTTTTGCAGGAGCTGTATGCGCTTGTTTGCGAGGATGGATTCCTGGATATTCGGCGGCCAATGATCTCGCAGGAGCTGACAACAGATGATACGTTGGTCGCGGTGATGCCAAATTGCTGGTATGAGATCCGTGTCACAAAGAATGCGGAGCAGTACCTGATCTGCGGCGATATGACTGCGGCAGCTTATACACAGACAGATGCGGACGCTGCCTGCTTTATGAAGACGGTGGAAGCCCTGCTGGGGCTGGTAAAAGGAACTTCTGCGTGGGCGTCTCTTCCGGAACCAAACGTAGCTTATGAGTGATCGCCGCCATGGCATCTTTCTGTTCTTTTCTGCGGTTCAAACTCCCGCGCAGGCTACACCGGCCTGCGCGGGAAATCTTATCAGGCCATCACTTCTGCTCCTGAATATAGAGGCTTACGCGGCTCTGGATGAGACGGCTGGTTTCCTCGACGCTTCTGTCACCGGCAAGATAGCCTGCGGCTTCCTCGGTAATGATGCTCAGGACGCTCTGGTCGTAGTCTAAAAAGTTGGTCGTAGACTCGATCAGCTCCATGACGGTGTCGTACTGCTCCTGCGTGACAGCATAGAGCTCGATCATTGGCTCGTCGCCATAGCTCATGCCGCCGGAGGAAATGGGGATCGGATCACCGTTCTCGTCAAGCACATGGCTGCCGTTGGCGTCGGTCTGATATTCCTGCGTCATGGCTTTCCCGGCCATGGCGTCAAAGGCAGACCTCAGGATCGGGAAATTCCAGAGGTTTTTCTGGTATTCCTCAGAGAGCGTCGAACGGATAAACGCCCATGCGTCTGCCTTATCCTTGCAGGCCGTGGTGATGCAGAGCGTTACGCTGGCAGTAAAGGCGCTGCCGCTGGAGCCATCTTCCCGCGGGAAACCGACAAACCGGATATCGTGATCGAGCGCGGCAAAGGTATAGTAGATGTTGTCAAAGTCGTTGAGGTTCATAGGATACAGCAGCTGTTTGCCGCTTTTCATGCGGGTAAAGTCGCTTTCATATTCTCCGTCGCTCTGCCAGTTGAACTCTGCCGGGAGCGGCTTGACGAACTCCAGAAGGGCGCGGAACTCGTCAGAATCGAAATTGCAGGTGCCATTCTGCCAGTCCATGAAGTCCTTCGCGTTCATGGCGACGCAATACATGAGCATCTCCGACTGGGTGTAATACTGGTTGAATACCATCGCGCCTTCGGGCAGCTTGCTGAGCGCGTTCTTGACGTCAGCCAGCGTCCATGTCGTGTAATCACCGACGATCCTGCCGAGGCCGACTGCCGTGGTGATGCCAAAATTGATGGGCAGCTGATAGAGCTTTCCATCCACCTGCGCGGCCTCGACCGGGCGGGTCATGAGTTTGTCGCGCGAATAGCCGGGGTCGGCGTCAAGATACGGCCAGAGGTTCTCCAACATTCCCCTGGCGGCATACTGCCGGATCGGCAGCATCATATTGCCAACGATCAGATCCGGTATCTTGCCGGCGAGAACTTCGGTGTTGAACACGGTAAGACCGGCATAGTAATCCTCGCCGTCTGCATACTCCGCATAATCCCTGACCACGATGCGGCAGTCGGTGCTGGTCTGGTTGAACTTGACGATCTGGCTGCGGAGGTTATAATCAAGGCTGAAGCAGGCCAGCGTCAGCTCTGTTTTCTGCTGCACATCGGCAGCATCCATGCGGTTCAGCACCAGGATCCGCTGCCGCTCCCGCGTTCCGTCATAGCTGTGCCCAAGGGTCACAGTGGCAATGCGACCGTCAGCCAGGAAGTCGAGGCGATTGTAGCGGATGGTATTGCTGTCCACATCACATGCCAGCCAGTCGACGACCTTTTCCACCTCGCCGGTGTCCTTGCGTTCGCCGAAGATATTACCGCCGTCTATAAAGAAATACCGGTAGACATCATTGCCCGGCTGCAGGCTCCATGCGCGGGAAGAGACCGGTGTTTCCTTTCCCCAGTTCTTCGTTTCAGGGTCAAGCTGTTTGAAGGCCATCTTCCCGTCATTGTAAGTAGTCAGTGCGCCGACTTCACCGGCAGAGAGCTGGCAGAGATGGCCGGAAAGCTCGTCAGCGGATTTGCTGAAAACGAAGCTGCCATCCGGCCCGTAAACATTGACTGTCTGATAATCGTAGGTATAGACATAGCCCTTATCATCGGAGAGCAGGGTGTCAAGGTGCGAATAGCCCCAGTCTCCTGTGCTGTTCGGATCTTCCTCGTTTGCGGGGATGATGGTGCGAAGCAGCGTGCCATGCGCATCCAGCTGGATGAGCTCCGAAAGGGAGGGCCCCATCTCGCCGTCATCCGTGTAAAGGTCTGTCCGGCGATAGATCCAGAGCGTGCCGTCTGTGCCGGCCGCGAGGGCATGGATCTCGGTGCTGCTGTTGCTGCTGCGGAAAATCTGTGTACCGTCGTCCAGATCTTCCACATCAGGCTTGTCAACGTAGTTGACAAGCTGTACGCATTCTCCGCTGTCAGGGTCAAACCGGAAAAGGCCCTCGGAATAGGTGTCATAAGAAACCTCATTGCCGTCTTCGTCAATGTAGGTATCCTGTCCACTGAGAATACTGGCAGTAAAATAAAGTGTACTGCCCGAAACGCAGCTCCGGCTGATCCACTGGATCGGTTCCGGCAGATCAAAATACTGCGGTTGATAGGCGTATTGAGACGCCAGCTCCGGTATCGTCTCCTGCTGTGTATTCTGGCTTGAATTGTCTGTCTTCGTCTTGTTTTTGCTGCACCCGGCAAGTGTGCCGAGCAGCAGCACAAACGCAAGACAGATGGAGAGCATTCGTTTTGTCATTGTTCGTCCTCCTCGTTTATGTTTACCATAATAAATCATTATCAATTTACGCGGTTTTCTACAAAAATGAACCCGCTTATTTACTATCCTCCCTTTTGCCCGATCACAACACGCTCTACCTTGTCATCATTTTCTGCATCATAGAATACAAGAATCGTTGTGTCCGCATCAAGGTCCCACACATCCGCCCAGATCCCGGACGGCGTGGCGTCCGGCTCTCCCCAGCTGCGGCGGAGACTGTCTCTGTCCTGTGCCCGCAGCTGCTCCGCTGCGTACTGCTCACCCTTTTCCAGAATATACGCGGCCACGGTTTCTTTGGATGGAATGCTGTTGTCGATTTTTTCTCTGTCGGAGAGCCGCACCGCCAGCACAAGTGCCAGAAATACACAAACGGCTACGGTTGTAATGATCCGTCTTTTCATAATCCGCCTCCAATCCTGTTCTTTCCATATTCGTTGTTTACATGGGAACTATCTGTCCTGCGTTGCCACTTTTTCGTCTCTACCAGAAATAATATTAAGACTTTATATCAAATAAGTCTTGCCAAAGCCTGCTTTCTCCTGTATAATATAGATACAGGGGAACCACGAATGCAACACCCTTGGAGACAGCGGGAACATCCCTTCTCCTCCGATCTCATAGCTTTGATCTTCTGGTTTTCCCAATGCACAAGATACTGGCTGCGGGCGGATACTACCCTGTCAGTATCTGCTGTATGACATCCCTGTCCTATGGCAGGTTCCCCTATGCCTGCTGTGCTCCTTCCTCCGCCGCCCCTGTGCCCGTACAGGGGCGGCCCCCTTTTGACTTTTTGGCAACACGGACGGCTCTGCCCCGGCTGTCATTCTCAACACAAAGTTTTTACGTCACATGTTTCTTTTTGTGTTAAAATGGCAGTGAGCTTACCGGATTGCAGTTTCATTTTGCCGGGAAGCTGATTCTGACACAAAGGATGGTTACGCCGATATGACAGCCTCTTCGTCTCTCCCGTTTCATGAAAGCCCGCACCGCTACTTTGTCATGCGGAATCTGTACGAGTCCGCTGTAAAACAGCTTGTGCTGAAGCTTGAGATTTTGAACAGTGAATTCAATACGCTGTATGCACGAAACCCCATCCATCATATTGAAAGCCGGGTCAAATCCTCGGAAAGCATCGTCGCCAAGCTCCAGAGGAAGGGATCTCCGGTTACGCTCGAAGCGGCAATGCAGGATATCAACGACATTGCAGGCGTCCGCGTCGTCTGCAATTACATCGATGATGTCTACCGAGTCGCTGGGATGCTGGAGCGGCAGGAGGATCTGGAGATCGTCAAGCGGCAGGATTATATCAAAACGCCGAACTATAACGGCTACCGTTCGCTGCATCTGGATGTCCGTGTTCCCGTGTATCTTTCTGACCGGACGGAACACGTCGTCGCCGAGATCCAGATCCGCACGATCGCAATGGATTTCTGGGCCAGTCTGGAGCATGACATCCACTACAAGGCGGACCGGGCAAAGCTCCCGGCGGGCATCGATGAAGAAATGTTTGCCTGTGCGGAAAAGATTGCCGAAATTGACCGGCAGATGCAGGATATGTACCGCCGCATCGCGGACGCAGAAGCGAATGGAGACGCCGTCAAAAAGTAAAGTTTGCTTCTTTCAGAGAGACCGGCAGCTGCATGGTTTTGCGGCTGCCGGTCTTTCTCAGTCCTTCCAGGTATCGATCAGAAGCTCGATCTCTGACGTGAACCGCCGCAGCCGCTGATTGGACTGTTCCTTGCAGGCCATCGCAACCGCGACAAGCCGCTGCGCCGCCTCTACAAGCTGCGCAAAGACTTCCTTCTTTCGCGCACGCCCCTTTTTCTCAATGCGCTGACCCTCTGTGACCATCAGGAACTTTCCGTGCAGCAGATCAAATTCTGTTCCCTGCTTTTCAGATCAGATGTTTTCTACAATATACCGCTCCGCCTGCTGTGCAGCCGCCGCGCCATCTGCTGCGGCAGTCAGAATGCCCCGGAGCAGCTTCGTCCGAACGTCACCAGCCGCGAAAACACCCGGAAGATTGGTTATGGTCGTTTCATTGGCGAGAATGTAACCCTGTTTATCCAGCGCGATCTGTCCATGAAGCAGGTTTGTTTCCGGTACGCCGCCGAGACAGATAAAGGCACCGTCGCATGGCAGATTCCAGAGTTCACTGCTCCGCTGTTCCCGAATACGGATACAGGTGACCCAGTTTGCATGTAAAAATGCCCGAACCTCGCTTCCTGCATAGCGTTCAATGTTTCGCATCATTTTCAGCTTGCCCGCATAGGCCGGACTGATCTCCATATGCTCGCCCCCATGCACCAGACAGACCCGCTTGGCGATACGGGAAAGGAGCATCGCCGCCTCGGCAGCCTGCTCCCCATCTCCGATCACCGCAACTGTTTTTCGCCTGTACATCATAGAGCGGCAAGCGGCATAATAGTGAACACCGCGTCCCAGCATCTCCTCCTCGCCTTCCACACCGAGCTTTCTGGGCGGCGCACCGGTCGCCAGAATGACGGTGGGTGCCTGATAGGTCTGCTTCGCCGCTTCAATCACCTTGACTGGCTGCATCAGATGTACGCGGCGCACCTCATCTGTCACCATTTCTGCACCGAACCGCTCCGCGCCGCGCTGCATTTTTTCACTCAGACGCAGCCCATCGATCCCGGCATCAAAGCCCGGATAGTTCTCAATATTTTCACTTCGGATTGCCTGCCCGCCAATGGCCCGCTTCTCGATCACAGCCACATGCAACCCTGCTCTCGCGGCATATAATGCAGCCGAATACCCGCCGGGGCCGCCGCCGATGATCACAATATCATACATATTTTCCATACAGACCTCCTACATTCAGTCCGAGCATTTTCTTTAAAAATGCGTCGATCTCCTTCTCAGAAGAAGGAGCGATCAGGAATCCAGCCACGGCTCCGTTGATAAACAGCAGCAGAGTCGGCAGCTTATGAATGTTATATCTGCGCGCCACAGCTGTTTCCGTATCAAAATTGATACGCCCAACGGAAAGCAGATTCTCATACTGCTTTTCAATTGACTCCAGCGCCGGTGCGAGTGCGCGGCAATACCCGCACCACGGTGCCCAGAACTTCACCAGAACCGGCTTTCTCGTTTTCAACACATCATCCCGGAAACTGTCTGTTGTAATTGCCTTGATTGCCATATCCCGCTCCTTTCCCGGCGTTTCGCGCCAGCTCTTCTGTCTGCTTCCTATCTTCTGCTCCCTGGGGCTCTGCAGCCTGCAGCTACGCTTTCTCCGGGAACAACACAACACCGGACAAAATGCCAATGCTCGCGCCCAGGGTCACCACAACGGGGAGCTCTGTAATGAGCGCACGTTCACCGAACAGGATGCTGCTCAGCCATCCAAGCACACCGCCCGCGACCGCCAGAATTGCGATCCGCAAACATCCGCGAATGATTCTCTTCTTCATCGTCTGCATCCTCCTCTTCCCAAATTTATAATTAGGTCTTTGTCTTATTTATATTTCCACTTTACCAGCAAACACCGTTCTTGTCAAGAAACCGCCCATAAAATGCCTCCAGACCTGCCGGTTCAACCATGGCAGGTCTGGAGGTCAGATACAGGCATCTTCATCTGCGGCTCCTGCAGGGATCTTGGTCATCTGCATAATTCGCACCTTTCAGCAAAATGCAAGGTCAAATCGTGAATTGTTCAGGTGTAAGAATATCCACGGAATCAGACACAAACTACACATCTTTGCAAACAGGCTTCTGCTGCGCCGGGACATTCAGCAATCGCAATGTCGCTCCAATCACCGGATAAAGATAGACAGTATGCTTTGCCCAGACGTACGAATACACAAATATCTGAACAAACATGGTATTCAGCCATTCCGGCAGCAATCCTCCCTTATCGCGCTTCATTTTACAAATTGCTATTGAAACCGGAACTCTGTCTCAGTATAATGGACAAAATACGGTTATCAATGCGACTTAAAGAAAGGAGCCTGCCATGACAAAAAGAAACGTTCCGGTCTATAACGGCACACTGCGGAATCACAGCATTCGGCTGCCGCACTGCATCCGCGAATGCAGCGGCATCCGCATTTTTGGAATGCGCATCAAATCCATTGCATTTACAACAGACGTGGCGATCATTAAGAACATCAATGCCGATGCGATCATCGCCGTTTATCCCTTTACACCACAGCCGGCAATTTCGCAGGCGATAATCGGTATCTCGGACGTACCGGTCTTTGTCGGCGTCGGCGGTGGGATCACAGGCGGAGACCGCTCTGTCCGGCTGGCGATTGAGGCGGAAAATCAGGGAGCTTTCGGGGTCGTCGTCAATGCGCCGATTTCCAATGAAGTCATTTCCCGCATCAAGGAGGTTGTCGACATCCCTGTGATTGCGACGATCGTTTCCGACCGGATGGACATCCGCAGCCGGATCGAGGCCGGGGCTGATTTTCTCAATGTGTCAGGCGCAGCAGACACGCCGCAAATCGTGCGCCGCATCCGTGCGCAGTTTCCGGACGTTCCGATTCTTGCAACCGGAGGACCGAACGATGAAACGATCCTGCAGACCATCCACGCCGGTGCAAACGCGATCACCTACTCTCCGCCCAGCAATGGAGAACTTTTCGCTGCGATCATGCAAAAATACCGCGGAAAACTATAAATATAGCGTTTGAAAGCTGCCGGAAGTACACCGGCAGCTTCTCTGTTATCGCACGCGTGGGGGCTGTTCCGGCCCCGTGTGCTGCGTCATTCTGACTGTCCCTGCTCCTCCAGATAGCGGCACGCCGCAAGCGCGGCTGCTGCACCATCCGAAACAGCGGTTGTGAGCTGACGCACCTGCTTTTTGCGTCCGTCTCCGGCTGCAAAGACGCCAGGCAGGCTTGTTTTTGTATCCTCGCCCGCCAGATAATACCCGTTCTCTACCGCAACGGCTTCCTGAAAAGGAGCACTCTGCGGGGTCTGACCGACTGCGATGAACAGCCCGTCCATATCCAGCCGCTCCGGCTCCCCGGTTTTGAGATTCAGAAGCTCCACACCTTGCAGGACATCTCCAAGCCGAAGAAGCTTCTGTACCGTATAGTTCCGAAGGATCCGGATATTCTCCTGCCGCTCCGCACAGCTAACCAGATGAGGGCTTGCGCGGAAGGCCTCGCGCCGGTGGATGAGCGTCACGCTGCGGCAGATGTTTGCCAGAAACAGCGTGTCCTGCAAGGCCGTATCTCCGCCGCCCACGACCGCAACGTCCAGTCCCTCATAAAACGCGCCGTCGCAGACAGCGCAGTAGGATACGCCGCAGCCGGTAAGCGCAGCCTCCGCCGCAAGCCCCAGTGACCGGTGCGCCGCACCAGTCGCAAGGATGACCGCTTTTGCCTCCCGGACGCCATCCATGCAGAGGACCCGGAAGCCCGCCGGCGTTTTCTCAAGCCCCACCGCCTCTGTATAAACGATCTCCGCGCCGAATGTGCACGCCTGTTCGGTCATCTGCCGGGCAAGTTCTGTGCCGGAAACCGAAGGAATGCCCGGATAGTTTTCCACCAGCGGTGCGGATATGATCTGCCCGCCGGTCGATTCTCTCTCCAGAACAGCCACATGCTTACCGGCACGGGCGGCATAAATTGCCGCCGTCAGACCGGCCGGGCCGCCGCCAACGATCAAAATCTCATACATTTGCGTTCTCCTTTGTGGCAATAAACTCCCGCACACCGCTCACGCCGGTCCACTTCTGCCCGCCGGATACCAGCGTCGGTGCCTGCCGGATGCCAAGGGCGCGGACGGTGTCACGGTTTTCCTCTGCAAACCGCACCGTATAGCGGATGTCTGCCGCATCCAGCAGCTGCTCTGCCTGCTTGCAGTTCGGGCAGGTCTTTGTCGCAAACAGTTCGACCGCTTCGCACGGCTGCTCCGCCGGCGGCTCCGGCGTCTGCGCCTGCTCCTGTACGCCGCAGTGCGTCAGCTTCGACGCGCCGATGTCGTATGTCCTGCGATCCTTAAATTCCTGCGCCTTGCCGTCGTTCCAGTTCTGCACGGGGCGGTAATAACCGGTGATACGGCTGTAGACCTCTGCTTTCTCGCCGCAGAAGGGGCAGACCGGCTGCTCTCCTGCAAGATAGCCGTGGTTCTTACAGACGGAGTAGGTCGGCGACAGCGTGTAATACGGCAGGCGGTAATTTTCTGCGATTTTCCGAACGAGGCTTGCCGCCGCCTTCCAGTCCGGCAGCTTTTCTCCGAGGAAGGCATGGAATACCGTGCCGGAGGTATAGAGCGTCTGCAGCTCGTCCTGTACGTCGAGTGCGGAGAAGATATCCTCCGTGTACCCGACCGGCAGATGGCTGGAGTTCGTGTAATACGGCGTGCCGTTTTCATTCGCCGTGATGATATCAGGGTAGAGCATTTTGTCGTGCTTTGCAAGGCGGTAGGCTGTAGATTCTGCCGGAGTAGCCTCCAGATTGTAGAGATCTCCGTACTGCTCCTGATAGTCGCTCAACCGCTGCCGCATATGGTTCAGTACGTCTTTGGCAAACGCCTGCGTCTCCGGGTGGGTCAGATCTTTCCGGAGCCATTTCGCGTTCAGCCCCGCCTCATTCATGCCGACAAGGCCGATCGTCGAAAAATGATTCTCAAACGTGCCGAGATAGCGTCTGGTATAGGGGTAGAGCCCACCCTCCATCAGCTTCGTGATGACCATGCGCTTCGTCTTGAGCGAACGCGCGGCGATGTCCATCAGCCTGTCGAGCCTCCGGTAGAAATCCGCCTCGCCTTCGGCAAGATACGCGATCCTCGGCAGGTTGATCGTCACAACGCCGACCGAACCGGTCGACTCGCCGGAGCCGAAGAAGCCGCCGGATTTTTTGCGCAGCTCCCGCAGATCAAGCCGCAGGCGGCAGCACATCGAGCGCACGTCGTTTGGCTCCATGTCAGAGTTGATATAGTTGGAGAAATACGGCGTGCCGTATTTGGCCGTCATCTCGAACAGGAGCTTGTTGTTTTCCGTGTCTCCCCAGTCAAAATCCTTGGTGATGGAATAGGTCGGGATAGGATACTGGAAGCCGCGTCCGTTTGCATCGCCCTCGATCATCAGCTCGATGAAGGCTTTGTTCACCATGTCCATTTCCTTCTGGCACTCGCCGTAGGTGAACGGCTGCTCCTGCCCGCCGACGATGGCAGGAAGGTTTGCCATATCCTTCGGCACCGTCCAGTCGAGCGTGATGTTGGAAAACGGCGCCTGCGTACCCCATCGCGACGGCGTATTGACGCCGTAGACGAACGACTGCACGCACTGCTTGACCTCACGCTGCGTCAGTTTATCCACGCGGACGAAGGGCGCGAGATAGGTGTCAAACGAGGAAAATGCCTGCGCGCCTGCCCACTCATTCTGCATGATGCCGAGGAAGTTTACCATCTGGTTGCAGAGCGTGGACAGATGGGAGGCGGGAGCGGAGCTGATTTTCCCCGACACGCCGCCAAGCCCCTCCTGGATGAGCTGCCTGAGACTCCATCCCGCGCAGTAGCCGGTGAGCATGCTGAGGTCGTGCAGATGCAGCTCCGCATTCCGATGCGCCTGTGCGATCTCCGCGTCGTAAATTTCGCTCAGCCAGTAATTCGCCGTGATCGCGCCGGAGTTGGACAAAATCAGACCGCCAACAGAATAGGTGACTGTGGAGTTTTCCTTCACGCGCCAGTCGTTGATCCGGAGATAGTTGTCTACCAGCTCCTTATAATTGAGCAGGGTGCTGCCGACGTTGCGCAGCTTTTCCCGCTGCTTGCGGTAGAGAATGTAGGCCTTTGCCACATCCGAATAGCCCGCTTCGCTCAGAACGCGCTCAACGCAGTCCTGAATATCTTCGACTGAGATCAGCTCATTCCGGATCTTCGGCTCAAACTCCGCCGTGACACGCAGAGCCAGCAGCTCGATCACGCTCGGATGCTGCTGCCGGCCAACGGCTTCAAAGGCTCTTGTGATGGCATTGCCGATCTTGGCAATGTGAAATTCTGTGATGCTTCCGTCTCTTTTTGTTACCCGGTACATAGCTGATCCTCCTGTTCTCTGTGTGCCATCGTATGAAACAAAATGGGATGCCGCGCCTTGCGCTGCATCCCATTCTAACCTGAAAGCTTGTGCTTTGTCAATAGTTTTGCACAATATATTGTGTTTATTCCGAATATGGATAACAATATATTGTTTTTTATATCCCGCGGATCTCCACAGCGGGAATCTTGGGCCGTACCAGTTCCGCCCAGCGGCGCAGCTGCGTTTCAGTCGGGGCGCTGAGTCCCGCTCGCAGGACTGTATCGCGCGGCTGGAAGCGCTGGATATAGTACCGCCTTGCGCCCATGAGCCAGTCTCCCAGCTGTACAAATGACGCGTCATCATGCAGCTCCGCAACTGCGGTCGTCCGGAACTCATAATCAACCGTGCCGCGCAGCAAAAACGAAACACTCCTGAAAATGGGCGTCAGGGCAAGCCCCGGAACACCAGCTGTTTCCGCGTAGCGCGCCGGACTGTTTTTGATATCCATGGCAACGTAATCTGCCAGCCCCGCGCACACGACTGCCTTCAGCCGCTCCGGAAACGCGCCGTTTGTGTCCAGCTTGATCGCATAGCCCAGTGCCTTGATCTTTTCCAGCAGAGCGGGAAGCTCCGGGCGCAAAAGCGGCTCTCCGCCGGTAACGGCAACACCGTCGAGAAGCCCCTGCCGTTTTTTCAAAAACGCCAGCAGCTCGTCTTCGTCCATGCCGTCTTCGTCCGCTGCGGTGAGCAGCGGCGCGTTATGGCAGAACGGGCAGCGAAAATTGCAGCCGGATAAAAACACCGTACAGGCCGTCCGCCCTGGATAATCCAGCAGCGTCAGCTTTTGAAGTCCCTGAATTTGCATCAATGGATCCGTCCTCCTGTTTTTCTTTAGGGTGTATCTGAAAACTCATGATGTGACCGGCAGCGAGGGATTTTTGCGTT
>OQWD01000505.1_pt1 | contig 15110 bp, 16 predicted proteins | sample 1691631 | NCBI WGS metagenome assembly OQWD01 (sample SAMN03418283, study PRJEB22391) | human gut metagenome | biome: human-gut; feature: organic feature; material: feces | host: Homo sapiens | place: Italy | collected 2013-04 | reverse complement strand
TAGTGCAGAATGCGGTGCATCCGCTCGGCATTGCCGTCCGCGGAGGACCCGCGTACAGCGCAGCGCATCCTGACGCCCGGCGAGTGCCGGGCGCTGCTGGATGTGCTGGGTGTCGCTTAAATTTTCAGGATCTTCAGCTCTTCGCCGCTGGCATAGGCCTTTTCCATGATGCGCTGGACGTGCACGGCGTCGGACGCAGGCACGACGAGGGGCTTATTGTTGAGAATGGAGTCCGAGAAGCTCTCGATCTCGCGGGTGTACATATTGCCGAAGTCGCCGGGAATCTCGACGCCCACATCGTCGGCGTGGGTCTGCTCGGCGGAATAGGCGACGTTCTTGTCAATGAACACGGCGTTCAGCTTGCCGCCGTCGATCTGGCCGATCATCGTGTCGCCCAGCAGACGACCCTTCGTGCCGAAAAATTCAACGCGCCACTTGGAGGCTTCGTCCGGGATATTGAAGTTGGACTGCACAACGCACTGTGCGCCGTTTTCCATGCGCATGAGGATGGTGGACGTGTCCTCCACGTCATACTGCGGTTCGGGGAAGGCGATTTTTTCATTCATGGACGCGACCTCGGTCACGCGCATACCGGTGATGTACTCCATCAGGTCGATGGTATGAACAGACAGATCCATCATCGCGCCGCCGCCGGCTTTGGCCTTGCACTGCCGCCAGTTGCCGGGCTCATACGGAAGCCAGAGCGTAAACTGCGAATAGCCGGACACGACCGTGCCGATCTTGCCCTCGGCGATGGCCTTTTTCATGCTCATGACGTGCGAACCGAAGCGCATCATGAAGCCCGCCGCGATCTTCACGCCCTTGCGTTCGCAGTAGTCGATGACCGCCTGCCCTTCGTCGGACGTCATGGCCAGCGGCTTTTCGATCAGGATATCCTTGCCGTAATCTGCGGCCAGCTTGGCCTGCTTTGCGTGCAGGACGATGGGCGTGGCGATATAAACGGCGTCGACCTCCGGGTCTGCCAGCAGGTCCTCTTCCTTCGTATAGCCGCGCTTTGCGCCGTATTTCTGACGGATTTTCTCAACCTGCTCGGCATTGATGTCCATGACGGCGATCAGCTCCGCGTTTTCGGCCAGCATCATGCCGGGGATCGTCCTGCGATCCGCAATGCCGCCGGCTCCGATCACGCCCCAACGTAATTTTTTCATATGCTTCGCTCCTTTGCAAATCCATAGACCGCCCGCAGCGGTTTATTTTATTATAGCACGTTCCCGTCATGATGAAAAGAGAATTCTGTATCAAAACAGGGAAATCCAACAAAATCCCACAGAAACGCGCACCCGAATTCGCCGAGGATTTTTGCAAGCCCCCTGCAAATGTCAAAAGCTCCTCTTGCAGTCGGCAAGAGGAGCTTTTCATGTTTACAAGTCCTGATAAACCGCTCTGGCACCGCCGATGTATTTCGGGCGCGTGCGGGCGCAGAGGATGTTGGCCTCGCCGATCTTTTTGATTGACAGGCGAACGGGGATCGCGACGCGGCGCAGGTGCATACCGATCAGCGTGCCGCCGATATCAAGCCCCGCGTCGGCAACAATGGTTTCGACGAGTACGGGATCTTTGAAATTGGCCCACGCCGTCATGGCGAACGAGCCGCCCGCGTGCAGCTGCGGGATGGCATTGACGATCTCAAAGCCGTGCGCCTCGGCCACATCGCGCTCAACAACAAGCGCGCGGTTGAGGTGCTCGCAGCACTGCACGGCAAGTTCAATGCCGCGCTCCTGCAAAACGGGATAAATGCCCGCAAACGCGGCCTGTGCGGCCTCAAGGCTCGAACCCTTGCCGATGCGCGCGCCGACCATTTCACTCGACGAGCAGCCGATGACAAACAGCTTGCCGGGCTTCAGCTTCGCAACGTCCAGCAGCTCCGTGACGGCCTGCTTCGCCTGTGCGGTAAGTTCTTCATACATGATTTATTCACCCTTCCAGAATGCCTTATGAATTTCGGGAACCTTGGCCAGCGCGGTGTAGAGCACGACGGACAACACGATGCCGACGGCGGCCTGCACCAGATTGTTCGGGATCGACGCGGCGGCGGCAAGGCCTTTGCCGAGGATCAGCGCCTTATAGCCGAAATACCCGGCGACCATGATGACCTCGGACGGCAGCTCGATGAGCGCCAGACGCCAGAACGGGATCTTTTCGCCCTTCTTGAGCATCGGCTGCAGCAGCAGCGCGGCCACCAGCGCCACAAGGCCCTTGATGATAAACGTGCCGGGAACATAATGCGCGTAGCCTGCCAGCAGATCGGCAAGACCGCTGCCGATGCCTGCGGCAAAGAAGCCGTACCACGGGCCGAGCACCAGCCCGGCAAGCAGGCACATCCCCTCGCCGATGTTGGTATACCCGGCAACGGTCGGGAACTGCACCAGCATGGTCGTCACGCAGCACAGCGCGGCAAACATCGCGCTCAGAACCAGCATACGGATGGTTTCGTTTCTCTTTTTCATACCAGAGTACCTCTCTTGTTAAGATACCCTGATTATATCCAATGCTGGTACTATAAAAAGATGCAAAAACAGATATTTTTTTAGGTTCAGATTCAGAACCGCGCCATAATTACGGCGTTTCCCGCGTCGGTTACGGTGTCTGCACCCTCTCCAATGGCGCGGCGCAGGAGCGTGCGCTCGTCCAGACCGCCCTGCCCGTGCAGGACGCGGTACGCGCCCGCGTCGCTGCCGCAGGCAATTTTTGCACCCAGCGCGGCGGCTTTTTTTACGGCGTTCATCTGATAGGCCAGCAGCGGCGTTAAAACCTCGTCCGGAAAACGGCCGCAGCCGATGAGATTGCCGATCGTCACGAGCGTTGGCACCCAGACAGCGCCAGACTCTGCCAGTTGAAAAAGCGTCTCATCCGTGAGATACGCGCCGTGCTCGATGGAGTCCACGCCGCCCGCAAGCGCCGCGCGCACGGCCTCGTCGCCGTTGGCGTGGGCCATGACGGAAAAGCCTTCGTCATGCGCGCAGGCGATCATGTCCCGGATCAAGTCCGGCGGCAGAGGCTCGCCGGTCAGCACACCGTATTGGCTGAAATCCATCAGCCCGGAGATCATGAGCTTGATAAAGTGTGCGCCGCGCGTTTTAGCCTCGCGAACAAGCGCGCGGTATTCGGCAAGCCCATCAAAGCCGCGTCCGATGAAGCTGCCGTAATGCCCGGTTTTGTAGATCGGGAAGCCCGGCGACCGGTAGCGTATGCCGTATTCCGGGGCCAGCTTCGCGGCCAGATCGCACACGCCCCAGCGGTCGCCGCCGTCGCGCAGATAGGAAAACCCCAGCGCCTGATAGTGACCCAGCGTCTGCCGGATCAGTGCCTCCTGCGGCGCCGCTTTATGCCGGGCGATGGCGTCCTTCCAGTTTACGCCGTCCAGCACCATATGAATGTGGCAGTCGACCATTTCCGTTACGTCCTTCCCGGTACGCAGTGCCGCTCGATGGCAAGCGCCGCGCCGTCCTCGTCGCAGGAGGCTGTTACTTCATCGGCAAGCGCCAGAATTTCCGGGTACGCGTTCGCCATGGCCACGCCGATCCCGGCCATTTTGATCATGCTCCTGTCGTTCAGCCCATCGCCGATCGCCATCGTTGCCGCCATCGGCAGGCCGAGGTAGGCTGTCAGACTCGCAATGGCCTCGCCCTTGTTGGCGTGCGCGTCGTTGATCTCAATGTTGCAGGGCATGGACGTGCTGACACTCAGCGTGCCGAAGCGCTCTGTGAGGTCTTTGAGCAGCTGTCTGCGCAGCGCATCGTCCGGCGTGAACAGCTGTAATTTCTGTACGCCGCGGTTCTGCTCCCGCAGATACGCCTTGAGCTCGTCGACCGGCGTGCGCAGACTGCGCACCATGCGCAGCGAGTGGTCGATGGGGACAAATGCAGCCGCGTTTTCCTGCATGCTGCGCGTCATCCAGCCCCAGTTGTCCTGATAGCAGTCGTAGATCACGGGGAAGCCGTCGAGATACTCCAGGACCCGCAGAGCCGTTTCCAGCGGAATTTCCGCTCTGCTGACAGCCTTTTCCGCGCGGATGTCATAGACCTGCGCGCCGTTGATGGTGATGGCGTAGTGCAGAAACGGCAGCTTCTGAATGACCTCCGGCATACCGGTAAAGAAGCGGCCCGTGGTCGGCACGATCTCGACGCCTGCCTCCGCCGCGGCATAGAGCGCATCGCGGGTGCGCGGCGTCAGCTCCTTTTGGGAGTTCAGCAGTGTGCCGTCCAGATCGAGCGCCAGTAATTTCACGGAATTCATTGGAAACTCACCTCGATTCCATGCTTTTCACCCCCCATGATACCAGAAGCCCGGCAAAAATGCAAGAAGCGCGTGATTTCCGGCGAAGACTGTGATAGAATAGACGCAGAAACCCCTTTCAGGAGGAAATTTATGCTGATATCCGCAGAGCATCTTTCCATCAATTTCGGCAGCCGTCAGCTGCTGGACGATGTGGATTTTTATCTGAACGAGGGCGACAAGACCGGCGTGATTGGCATCAACGGCACCGGAAAGTCGACATTTTTGAAGGTTCTGGCCGGAAAGCTCCAGCCGGACGGCGGGACGATCGCCCGCAAGCCGAATTTGCAGGTCAGCGTGCTTGCACAGAATCCGGATATGCGAGATGAGCTGACCGTTCTGGAGCAGGTCTTTGCCAGTATGCCGCCGGAATTCCGGCAGCTGAACGAATACGAGGCCAAGCGTATGCTGACGCAGCTCGGTCTTGCGGACACCGACCGGCGGATCGGCACGCTTTCGGGCGGCGAGCGCCGCCGTGCGGCCCTGTGCGCAGCGCTCATCCACCCGGCGGACGTGCTGGTGCTCGACGAGCCGACGAACCATCTGGATACCGAAATGGTGCAGTGGCTGGAGGACTGGCTGAAAAAATTCCGGGGCGGGCTGGTCATGGTCACGCACGACCGGTATTTTTTGGAGCGCGTCGTGAACCACATCACGGAGCTTTCGCGCGGGAAGCTCTACCACTACGAGGCCAATTACTCCCGTTATCTTGAGCTGCGGGAGCAGCGCGCGCAGATGGCGGAGGCGTCCGAGCGCAAGCGGCAGTCCATCCTGCGTGTCGAGCGCGAATGGATCCTGCGCGGCTGTCAGGCCCGGAGCACGAAGAGCAAGGAGCGCATTCAGCGCTATGAGGAGCTGAAGGACCAGAAGGCCCCTGAGCGCGACAGCACAGTGCAGCTCTCGGCGGCTTCGAGCCGTCTCGGCAAAAAGATCATCACACTGGAGCACATCTCCAAGGGCTATGACGGGCGGACGATCTTCCGTGATTTTTCCTACGGCCTTCTGCGCAGCGACCGCATCGGCATCGTGGGCCGAAACGGCGCGGGCAAATCGACGCTCCTGCGCGTGCTCGCGGGCGAGCTTCCGCCGGACAGCGGCACGGTCGAGCTGGGCGAGACGGTCAAGATCGGTCATTTTTCGCAGGAGGGCCGGGAGCTGGATCTGAACCAGCGCGTATACGACTTCATTTATAGCGTCGCCGCGCAGGTAAAAACGGACGAGGGCACATTCTCCGCCAAGACCATGCTGGAACGCTTCCTGTTCCCGCCTGATCTGCAGCAGACCACCATCGGTCGTCTGTCCGGCGGCGAACGGCGGAGACTCTATCTGCTGTCCATCCTCATGGCGGCACCCAACGTGCTGCTGCTTGACGAGCCGACGAACGATCTGGACATTACGACGCTTTCCATTCTGGAGGACTATCTGCAAAGCTTCCCCGGCCCCATCATCGCCGTCTCGCACGACCGCTTTTTCCTTGATAAGCTGGCGGATACCATCTTCGAGGTGCGCCCGGAGGGCCGCGTCGACGTGTTTACCGGCAACTGGTCCGACTGGGCGCGCAAGCGGACGCCGCCGGAGGAAAAGAAGCCTGAAAAGCAGGAAAAGCCCGCCCCGGAACGTCCGCGCGAGAAGAAGCTGAAATTCTCCTACAACGAGCAGCGGGAATTTGACACCATCGACAGCGTGATCGCGGAGCTGGATGCGCAGCTGTCTGCGTGCCGGCAGGAGCAGGAGTCCTGCGGCAGCGACTATGTCCGCCTGCAGGCGCTCACGACCGAGCAGGAGCGCCTGACGGCAGAGCTGGACGCGAAAACAGAGCGCTGGGTCTACCTGAACGACCTGAAGGAGCGCATTGACGCACAATAGAAATATTGCACAAATTTTCCCTCAGGCCGTATACGGATCCGGGACAGAGTGCTATAATATAGACAGAAGGAAACGGAAAGCTTTGCGGTTCGGATGAAGAAGAGGAGGCTTCTCTATGAATCTGAAAACGATCAAGGTTCTGCTGTTCACGCTGCTCGCGCTGACGCTGGCCAGCTTTCTTATTGGCTGCGGCGTGTCCAAGCCGGTGTATTTTCTGTTTACGGCGCTGTTCGCCATCGGTTACGCAGCCGTCTGGCTGCTGTGCTGGCGCTGCCCCTTCTGCGGCGAACGCCTCGGCCGCAGCGACGGCGAGACCTGCCCGCACTGCGGCAAAAGCCTTCTCGCATCCCGCGGGCACCAGACCTGAGTGCGGGATATGATTGAACTGCTGCGATTCTTGTAGGGGCGGACGCCTCTGTCCGCCCGCAGAATGCAGCGTTTTCTCGGAAATCTTCGGCAAATCCGCAACATTTATCGGGCCGACAGAGTCGTCGGCCCCTACGCGGCGCGGTACGAATTCGCCGAAAGGTTTTCGGGTTTGCAGTTGCCTGCTGCAAACGCCTCATAATGAATCTGACAGACAAAACAGAACCGCGTGTGCGGCAGGCCGGTTCTGTTGGTGTAGAAAAGAAAGAAGAAAGAGAAGAGAGGAAAGAAAAGATTGGCTTGCTTACGAGTATGAGTATACCGGCCAATCATGTCGGAACTGTGAACGAATCCGAAAGGATTTGTGAACTTTCTCCGCACTTCATTCCTAATTACTGTACATTTTTCGTCGCAACGATATCGACGCCCGTTCCGGCGGCATTTGTCAGCAGTACGTCGCCGATCTTCACGGGCGCGTGCGCCGTGACCTGACGGAGCGCCGCGACGATCTCGAAGATCTTGCCCTTCGGGATGTCCTGCGCCGTCTTGCAGCTGACGACGGCTGCGCCGGTCGCGCTGCCGGTCAGACGGACGGTGCTCGTGACGATGCGCGTCGGGTTCGTGACTTCCTTTCTCGCGTAATCATGACCGCGCTTGCAGGTGTACCCGGCAACATCTTTGATCTCGCCGTTTTCCAGCGTGACGGTGATCGAACAGCCGAGCGGGCAGCCGATGCAGGTCAGTTCTCGTTTTTCCATCGTTATGCCTCCTCCACTGTGATATGAATGCGTGTCAGACCGGGATGCGCGTCCAGCATATCCTTCGTGAGCTTCAGCTCCTCCATCTCACCGGGGGCCATGACGGGCCGCCTGCGCGTGAGCACCGCGTCGTCGTCCAGCAGCAGCTTCACGACGCGCTTTTTCATCACGCCGCCCACGCGGAACCGGAGCACCAGATCGTCCGCAGCCAGCTTCGGGTCGATGCTTGCCGGGACGGTGTAGCGGATGCCGCCCTCAAACGTGACGGGGATCTCATGGCGCTCTGCGGTTTCGCCCTGCGCAAGATAGCGCACGGCGGCGCGGCCTGCCGCCGCAGCCTCCTCAGAGACGTAGTCGACCAGATCGTGCACGTGCAGCACGTTGCCGGCGGCGAAAACGCCGGGGATGCTTGTCTGCAGGCTCTCGTCGACGACGGGGCCGTTCGTGACCGGGGAAATATCCACGCCCATGCCGCGCGAAAGCTCGTTTTCCGGGATCAGACCGCAGGACAGCAGCAGCGTGTCGCAGTCATAGTGAATCTCCGTGCCGGGGATGGGCTTGCGGTCGGGGCCGACCTCCGCAATCGTGATGCCGGAAACACGCTCCCTGCCCTCAATGTTCACAACGGTGTGGCTGAGCTTGAGGGGGATATCAAAGTCGTTCAGGCACTGGACAATGTTGCGCTTCAGACCGCCGGAATACGGCAGCAGCTCCGCCACGACCAGCACCTTCGCGCCCTCAAGCGTCATGCGCCGCGCCATAATGAGGCCAATGTCGCCGCTGCCGAGAATGACGACTCTGCGGCCGGGCATGAAGCCCTCCATGTTGACGAGCCGCTGCGCCGTACCGGCGGAATAAATGCCCGCCGGGCGGTAGCCGGGGATGTTCAGCGCGCCGCGGCTTCTTTCCCGGCAGCCCATGGTCAGGATGATCGCGCGTGCGTCGATCTCGATCAGTCCTTCCTCGCGGTTGACCGCCGTAATATGCTTATCTGCGCTGATGGACAGTACCATCGTGTTGAGTTTATATTCGATCTTGCGTTCAAGCGCCTGCGTGATGTAACGCGCAGCGTATTCCGGGCCGGTCAGCTCTTCGCCGAAGGTGTGCAGGCCGAAGCCGTTGTGGATGCACTGGTTCAGAATGCCGCCCAGCTGCACGTCGCGCTCAAGGATCAGGATGCTCCGGCAGCCTGCGTCATATGCCGCGATAGCCGCCGACAGACCGGCGGGGCCGCCGCCGATGACGACAATGTCATATTTCATTTGTCCTGCACCTCCTCAAGCTTGTCCTTGTTTGTGCCGACGATCAGCCGGGACGCGCCGCCGCATTTGGTGATCTCACTCTGATCAACGTGCAGCTCACGTGCCAGAATTTCCATCACGCGCGGGCTGCAGAAGCCCGCCTGGCAGCGGCCCATGCCCGCACGGGTGCGGCGCTTGACGCCGTCGAGGCTCTTCGCACCGAGGGGGCGGTGGATGGCGTCGAGGATCTCGCCCTCCGTGACCTGCTCGCAGCGGCAGATGATCTGGCCGTAGGCGGGCTTTTCGTGGATGAGCTTCTGATAGTCCTCTTTGGAGAGCGTCTTCGGGTCGAGCACGCCCCTGCGCGTGGCGATGAAGTGCTCCTTTTCCCGCAGGCCCATCAGATCGCGCATCAGCTCCGACACATGCAGGCCGATGGCGGGGGAGGAGGTCAGGCCGGGCGATTCGATGCCCGCGCAGTCGATGAACTGCTGCGCGCCCTCGGCCTCGCCGATGACGAATTCATGATGATCCTCATGCGCGCGCAGACCCGCGAAGCTCGTGATGGTCTGGCGGATAGGCAGGTTTTCAACGGTCGCGCCCGCCTTTTCGATGAGGTCGTTCAGACCCTCGGCGGTGGTGTTCGTGCCCTCGCGGTTTTCGATGTCGATCGCCGTCGGGCCGACAATGGTGTTGCCGTGGACAGTCGGGCTGACCAGAACGCCCTTGCCGAGCTTGCCGGGCAGCTGGAAGATGGTGTGTGAAACGAAATCGCCGGTGCTCTTGTCCAGCAGGCAGTAATCGCCGCGGCGCGGCGTGATGTGCAGCTTGCGGGTCGAGACCATGTTGTGCAGCACGTCCGAATAGACGCCTGCGGCGTTGATGACATAGCGCGTTTCAAACTCGCCGTGGTTGGTGTGGATGGTCCAATAGCCGTCGTTCCATGTAAAGCCGGTGACCTCGGTATTGAATTGGAACTCCACGCCGTTGTCAAAGGCATTCTCTGCCAGCGCAATGGTCAGATTGACCGGGCAGACAATGCCGCCGGTCGGCGCCCAGAGCGCGGCGACGGCGTTTTTCGACACGTTCGGCTCCAGCTCGTGCAGACGCTTCGCGTCTACGATCTCCAGCTCCTTTACGCCGTTTTTTACGCCGTTTTCATACAGCGCGCGCAGCTTCGGCAGGTCCTCCTCGGACATACACACAACAAGCGAGCCGTTCATTTTGAACGCAAAATCAAGATCCTTCGCAAGCTGCGGCATCATGAGATTGCCTTCGAGATTCATTTTTGCCATCAGGCTTCCGTGCGCGGCGTCGAACCCTGCGTGGACAATGGCGCTGTTGGCCTTGGAGGTGCCGCAGCACACATCCTCTGCCTTTTCCAGCACCAGCATCCGTCCCTCATAGCGGGACAGGTACCGCGCGACCGCGCAGCCGGTAACGCCTGCGCCGATAATGATGATGTCGTACAAAAAGATTCCTCCTTCATCTGCCAAAGAAAGTCGGGCAGCCCAAATAAGCCTTCCGGTAGGAGGGTTGGACTGCCCGACACATTCACTTAGAGCAGAGTATATTCAGATGCGTGGGCAGTACTTACACAGCAGCCCAGGGGATGACGTTGTACAGCAGGACGGCGAGAAGACCACCGATGATGGGCCCAAAGATGGGGACGATCAGGCCGTACTTGAAGTTGCTGGAGCCCTTGCCCTTGATGGGGAGAATGGCGTGCGCGATACGCGGGCCAAGGTCACGCGCCGGGTTCAGCGCATAGCCGGTCAGACCGCCGAGGGACATACCGATGGACACGATGATGCCGAAGACCAGGAGCTTGCCAACGCCGTCGTTGAGCTCCGGAACCTGGTTCAGACCGCAGATGGCGAAGACCAGAACGAAGGTCGCAATGGCCTCCTGCACGATGTTGCGGACAGTGTTGGGGATGGACGGGCCGGTGGAGAAGACGCCGAGCTTGGTGCCGGGATCTTCCGTCGCGTCAAAGTGATCCTTGAAGAGAATGTAGACCAGAACACCGCCGACGATACCGCCGAGGATCTGCGCAATGACGTAGCCGGGAACCAGCGCCCAGTCGAACATACCGCCGGCTGCCAATGCGATGGTCAGCGCGGGGTTGAAGCTCGCACCGGAGGCTTTGCCGAAGATGAACGCGGGAACCATGACCGCAAGGCCCCATGCAATGGTGATCTGGATAGAGCCTGCGCCCTTCATGCCGGACTTGTTGAGGGTCACGTTTGCAACGACGCCGTCGCCGAGCAGGATCAGCATCATTGTGCCAAGGAACTCACATAAGTACGTAAAGAACATGAATATTCCTCCCTGTCATACATCAATATTTGGTTGTTTTCCGTTTCTTCTCCTGAAAAAGCTTTTTTATTCGTCCTTCGCCCAGCCGTAGGAGCACTTGACAGCCTTGCTCCAGCCCTTTACCTTGGCTGCGCGCTCTTCTGCGGTGATCTCCGGATGGAATACACGGTCAATGGCGCGGTTGCGGACGACGTCCTCCTTGCTGGCCCAGTAGCCGACGGCAAGACCAGCCAGATACGCAGCGCCCATCGCGGTCGTCTCGACACAGGTCGGACGCTGGACCGGAGCGCCGGAAATATCGGACTGCATCTGCATCAGCAGGTTGTTGGCAGACGCGCCGCCGTCAACGTTCAGCGCGGCCAGCTTGATGCCGGAATCGGCCTGCATGGCGACAAGGATGTCGTTGACCTGATAGGCGAGGGATTCCATTGTTGCGCGGATGATGTGGTTCTTGTTGACGCCGCGGGTGATGCCGACGATGGTGCCGCGTGCGTATTGATCCCAGTGCGGTGCGCCGAGGCCGGTGAACGCCGGGACGACATAGCAGCCGTTGGTGTCCTTGACCTTGCCGGCATAGTATTCGGAGTCAGGTGCGGACTCGATGATCTTCAGCTCGTCGCGCAGCCACTGGATCGCGGCGCCCGCAACGAAGACGGAGCCTTCGAGCGCGTATTCGACCTTGCCGTTCAGGCCCCACGCGATGGTGGTGACGAGGCCGTTCTTGGAGAAGACGGGCTTTTCACCGGTGTTCATCAGCAGGAACGCGCCGGTGCCGTAGGTGTTCTTGGCTTCGCCGGGATGATAGCAGGCCTGGCCGAACAGAGCCGACTGCTGGTCGCCCGCAGCGCCTGCGATCTTGATCGGGCCGCCGAGCAGCGCCGGATCCGTCTCGCCGTAGATGCAGCTGGAGGGCATCGGGGTCGGGAGCATGCATCTGGGGATGTTCAGCTCCTTCAGGATCTCATCGTCCCACTGCAGTGTGTTGATGTTGAAGAGCATCGTGCGGGAGGCGTTGGAGTAGTCGGTGACATGGACCTTGCCGCCCGTCAGCTTCCAGATGAGCCACGTTTCGACCGTGCCGAACAGCAGCTCGCCGCGCTCTGCGCGCTCGCGTGCGCCGGGGACGTTTTCAAGCAGCCAGTGCACCTTCGTGCCGGAGAAATAGGCGTCGATGACGAGGCCGGTCTTGGCCCGGAAGCTGTCCGTCAGGCCCTTGGCCTTCAGGCTGTCGCAGTATTCGCTCGTGCGGCGGCACTGCCAGACGATAGCGTGGTGGATGGGCTCGCCTGTGACCTTATCCCAGACGATGGCGGTTTCGCGCTGGTTGGTGATGCCGATGGCCGCGATGTCGGCGGCAGTTGCGCCGATCTTCTGCATGGCCTCGACGGCTACGCCAAGCTGCGTAGCCCAGATCTCATTTGCGTCGTGCTCGACCCAGCCGGGCTTCGGAAAGTATTGGGGGAATTCGCGCTGCGAGACGCTGCACATTTCGCCGCTCTCATTGAAGAGAATGCAGCGATTGGAAGTCGTGCCGGCGTCCAGGGCCATGATGTATTTTGCCATGAATACGTCCTCCTTATCTTTCTTGCAGATTAAAATGAATCACTCTATGGTGGTATCTTCTAACTGTCAGTATACAGGAAACCTGTGCCGCTGTCATTAGACAAGCTTGGAATAATGTCAAAATCAACAAAAAATAAAATTTTATCGATTGATTTATAGCGTATATGCACACAACATTCTATGCGCAAAGCCAGAGAATAGAAGGGCTTCAAAAATAAAGAATCAAATCTGCTGTACGGTCAGGAACAGCGCCTGAAGCTGGTGCATAAACGCTTCCGCGTCGAGCGGCGTCCGCCGAGCGACGAGACTGTCGACGGTGCAGAACGCGGCCTGACAGAGCATATCCAGCGCAAGAGAATGCGCTGCGCCGTCCACCGCGGCCGGATCCGGCAGGAGCCGGGCGAGCTGCGGGCGAATGACCTTCCCTGTGAGCCGGTACATCGTTTCCTGACCGAGTGCATGCGAGATCTTGCGCAGCAGCGGCTGCTTTTCCCGTAGCAGCGTCAGCGCCTGCAAACACCATTCGCCGGGGGCCTGTGCGCCGTCATACTGCAGCGGGGCGCACAGCTGCGTCTCCACGATCCATTCCAGCACGCTGTAGATATCCTGATAGTGATAATAGAAGCTCTGCCGCTTCATCTGCGCCTGCTCCATCACGCGCTGCACCGTGATCTTGCAGACCGGCCTTGTCTGCAGCATCTGTTCAACAGCCTCGGCGATCCTGCCCTTTGTATCGGTGCACATATGCGGTTCCTCCTCACATCTGCCATACGGCGGGAGCCGTACTGGAAATGGCGAGCGCGCCCGCCTCGAGCGCCTGCATGACCTCTTTCTTTTCCGTGATGAGTCCGCCCGTCAGGATCGGCAGCCCCGTCAGCTGCCGCACCTTGCGCAGCATCGACGGCATCAGCCCGGGCAGGATGTCGATGGCGTCCGGCTTGAGATTTTTCGCGCTCAGCGCCGAATCGAGCGCCATGGAATCGATCAGAAAGACCCGCAGGATCGCGATCATATTCAGCTCCTTTGCCCGCTGGATCATGTTCGCGCGGGTGGAGATCATGCCGTCCGCCTGCGTGCTGCGGCGGAGAAAATCGACGGAGATCTCCTTCGCAGCCAGACCGCTGATCAGATCGGCGTGGACGATGGCGATCTTTCCGGCATCCTTGATCTGCCGGACGATCTCAGAGATATTGCAGATATCGCCGTAAAGCACGAATACGGTCTGGATATCGGTGCGCAGGCACTGCGCCAGCCCCTCGTCGTCGCGCACGGCGGCGATAATGGGGTTGCGCTGCAGGGCTTCATAAAGTCGTTGTTCCAAATTTCATTCCGCCTCCCTCCATATTCTGGCTTTTGCCAGATGCAAAAAAAGCACAGCAAACACGCGGCACGATTCGTCCGCTTGTCCCCATGCTCAATACTCCGGGCGTTTTTTTTGATTGTTGGTGTCCTCTTACATTTGACAGTGTAGCACAACTGTCAAAAGAAATCAAGAAAAAGTACACGCGTTTGTTAAAACTGTCAGTTTCCACAAAAAATTCCCCCGCAGACTATTCATCCTGCGGGGGATTGGCCTGTACAATGAGGACTTGTGAATTTGTGCAGCATCCTGAAGAAGGGAACGGCTGCAAGTGAAATTGTAAAATCTGTTCTGAAACATGGATTCCGGCGGCGGACAGCGCGGATTTTTTGCGGGACTGGATTTACCGGCGGCTTTCTGGTAATATGAATGCAGACGGCGGGCGCAGGCGCGGCTGCCGCGCACAGGATAAAAACGCAACGCGGGCCTTCACCCGCCAGAGCTGGTAGGTAGCCCAGCCGTCTGCACTTCGGCGCAGGTAAGTAACCCTCCCCTCCGGGTCGTCCGTTCCTGTGTACCATACAATCAGGAGGGTTTCGTGATGGACAGTGATCTGACAAGGCTGACGGTATTTTTTGAGGCGCCGTTCTGGGTCGGGGTGTTCGAGCGGTTCGAGGGCGGGACGCTCTCGGTCTGCAAGATCACCTTCGGCGCAGAACCGAAGGACTATGACGTGCTTTCGTATGTGCTGAAAAATTACGCGCGGCTCCGATTCAGTCCGGCTGTCGCAGCGGCTTTCAGGCAGGATGCGGCAAATCCGAAGCGTATGCAGCGGGAGATCCGAAGGGCTTCCTCCGGTTGCGGCGTGGGGACAAAGGCGCAGCAGGCATTGCAGCTGCAGCGGGAGGAGCAGAAGCTGGAACGGAAAACGCGCACCCGCGAACAGCGGGACGCGGAAAAGCAGCTGAAATTTGACCGCAGACAGCAGAAGCGAAAGGAAAAGCACCGGGGACGGTAACGGTACGCCCCCTCTATGTCCGACGGCGATTGCGCCGCTGCTCATGGAGGGGGCGTATTGCGCGGCGGCAAGTTGTGAAGAAATCCTGAATTATTTACAAAAGTGTTGCAATTCCGAAAAGATACGGTAAACTGGAAGCAGAAAACAAACACTGCGGCACTCGGCTGCGGAAAGAGGTGTCACGATATGAAACGGGTTTGGAAACGGATCTCCGCGCTGCTGGTGGTATGCGCGGTGCTGGCTGCGCTGGCTCCGGCTGCGCTGGCGGGTGGCGGAGAGCCTGCGTTCAGCGCCGTCGTGACGGGCTTGTCCGCGTCCTCGCCCCGGAACGCGGCAACTCCCTCGCGGTACGCCTGCCACGTGATGACGGCCCCGCCGCCAAG
>OQWD01000504.1_pt1 | contig 15113 bp, 14 predicted proteins | sample 1691631 | NCBI WGS metagenome assembly OQWD01 (sample SAMN03418283, study PRJEB22391) | human gut metagenome | biome: human-gut; feature: organic feature; material: feces | host: Homo sapiens | place: Italy | collected 2013-04 | reverse complement strand
TGGAATATGACTATGTATATTATGTGGTATAGTGGTCAAAATAGCAAAAGGGCTTGCCGGAACCGGAACTGCTTTTAAACAAACTGCCGTTTCTGTCTGGAGTTTGGACAGGATTCGCGTTTTGTCTATTTCCCTTTTCTGAAATCGGCGTTATAGTATCGACGAACGGATGGTATTGTTATGCCATGAAAGGGGAAGAAAACGTTATGAAGATTCCTGATAGTATCAAGCGTTACGGTCTGACCAAGGTGTTCGATTATCTGGACAAGGATCCCATGAACAACATGAACAAGGTGATGGATCTGGTCAATAAGTTTGCCGGAGACACCCTGGCGCCCCAGCGCGCGATGTTCGACAAGGTCATCAGCGATCCCGAGTCCTGTTGGTATCAGCTCATCGAGAAGGTCTGGACCCAGACCGATCCCGACGTGCTGAAGACGATCTTCACCAACTTCTTTATCAACGCCAACCTGGTGGGCTGGCCCAAGCAGGAGGAGCTGCGCAAGAAATACAACTGCAATATTCCCTGGGCCATCCTGCTGGACCCCACCTCTGCCTGCAACCTGCACTGCACCGGCTGCTGGGCCGCGGAATACGGCAACAAGCTGAACCTGTCCTTCGATGAGATCGACAGCATCATCCAGCAGGGCAAGGAAATGGGCACCTATTTCTATATCTACACCGGCGGCGAGCCCCTGGTCCGCAAGCACGACCTCATTAAGCTCTGCGAGAAGCACAACGATGCCATCTTCATGTGCTTCACCAACTCCACCCTCATCGATGAGCCGTTCTGCAAAGAGGTGGTGCGTCTGGGCAACATTGCCTTCATGCTGTCCATCGAGGGCACCCCGGAGACCAACGATGCCCGCCGCGGTGAGGGGCACTATGCCGCTGTTATGCATGCTATGGATCTGCTCAAGGAGCACGGCATCGTGTTCGGCACGTCCATCTGCTACACCCGCGATAACATCGAAGCTGTTACCAACGATGAGTTCATGCGTTTCCTGTGCGAGAAGGGTGCACACTTCGGCTTCTACTTCCACTACATGCCCGTGGGCAACGAGGCAGCACCGGAACTGATGCCTACCCCGGAGCAGCGCAAATATATGATCGACCGCATCCGCTATCTGCGCTCGGAAGAGTGCGATATCCCGTTCTACCCGATGGATTTCCAGAACGATGGCGAGTTCGTGGGCGGCTGCATTGCCGGCGGACGCAACTACTTCCACATCAACTCTGCCGGTGACGCAGAGCCGTGCGTGTTCATCCACTACTCCAATGCCAATATCCACGACCAGAGCATTCTGGAAATTCTGCACAGCCCGCTGTTCATGGCTTATCACAACGGCCAGCCCTTCAACAAGAACCATCTGCGTCCCTGCCCGATGCTGGAAAACCCCGAACTGCTGCAGAAGATGGTGCACGAGACCGGTGCCCACAGCACCGACCTGCAGTCGCCGGAGAGCGTGGAGCACCTGTGCGAGAAGTGCAAGAACTATGCGGCCAACTGGCAGCCCACGGCGGACGAGATCTGGTCCCACACCAAGATCCGCGAGAGCCGCTACGAGAACTACAAGGACTGGAAGCCCTCGCAGCCCATTGAAAAGTAACGAAGGCAGACATCATAATGCAAACAAAGCCCAGGCGTTCCATTGAAGTGCGCTCCGTCAAGTAGACAGAGAAATAATATAAGTTTTTGTTCGCCGTTTCCACAAGGAAACGGCGAATTTTTTGTGCAAAAATGATTGTTCTTTCTTGATATAAAAATACCCCCAGAGTACGCAGAGTTTTTGTTTTACTCTGTCTACTCTAGGGGGAGCATATCACACTCAGAGAGGGTCTTACTGTTTCATGAAAGAGTGGTTTTGAAAATTACCAGAACCAGTAGCGCTTTTTCAGCACAACATATGCAATGCCGATCAGAACCACTACAACACCACCGGCAATGAAGAAGGTCCAGTTGATATTGGCAAATTTCAGGTTCTGGTTGGTCAGCAGATAACGGCCTGCAGTATCGGCAGTGATGATGCCGTCGGTGTAGCTGTTCAGGTACTGCCACTTGTTGGAGACGGCGTTGTACAGATACAGGCGGGTATAGGTGCTCACATCCAGATCGATGCGCACCGAGCAGGGAAGAGCCTTGCCCTTGTCCAGCTCAAACTCGATGCCCTGATCGGACTCAGTCAGGGTGAGCATGGTGTCCAGCTCACTGGTGGTGCTCTTGACACCGCTGCCTGCAATCTGCATGGTGTAGCCATCGCCCACCACGCACAGGGTCTTGCCGGTGGTGCGCAACGCATTGAGGATATCACCGGTCACGGTAGGCACCTCGGCCTGTGTGAAAACGATCTCGTTGTCCTCACTGTCCTGAATGGCCTGCACAACGGGATCGATCTCGATGGGAGCATCGTTATCCGGTTCGGTGGAGCTGCTGTCCGAAGAATTATCGGAAGAAGATGCAGCCGAACGGTTGACGATGACCGTGACCATGGCGGATGCAGTGCCGTTGGAAACGGTAATGGAAGTAGCGCCGGTGCCCACAGCCGTGATCACGCCGCTGGGGCTGACCGTGGCAATGTTGCTGTTGGCGGACTTATAGGTGAACTTCTGGGAAGCGGAAGAAGGCTTGACACTGGCGGTCAGGGTGCGGGTGGCACCGGGCTTGAGCACAACGTAGGAAGGATTCACCGTGACGACCTGACCGCTGTTGGAAGAACCAGTGCTGGCGGTGCTGGTGCCGGAGTTGGGAATACTCATGACCGTGACAGTGGTGGTAGCAGTCACCGAACCGCAGGTAGCGGGCGACAGCAGAGCCTTCGACCGAACCGTTGGAAGCGGTAATGGTGGCGGTGCCGGGGGCAATGCCGGTAACACGGCCGAAATTGTTCACCGTGGCGACCTTCTCATTGGAAGAGGTCAGGGCGACGGTGGCATAGTTGGAAGCCGAAGTAGGCCGCACCTGCAGCTGTGCCGAGACCGAGTTGCCAACATAGATGGTGTTGGAGGAAAGGGAAAGGTCCATCTCGGTAACGATCATGGAAGAATCCATGGAGACAACGATGGTGTAGGCACAGATCTGGTTGCCTGCGGCAGCGGTGATGCGGGTGGTGCCTACGCCCACAGCCTGCACGACACCGGAGTTGCTCACAGTCAGAATGGAAGTATCGTCCGAGATAAAGACAACCGAGTCGGTAGAGTTGCGCGGACGCACCACAGGAGACAGCTGCTGAGAGGAACCCAGCAGCATGTTGGCGGTATAGCTGCCGGCCTCAATGCTTTCGGCAGGCACGTCCTGATCCCACGGCATGGCAACGCCGCTCAGGGCAAGGCCGGAGACAGGGCTTGCTGCGGCCGCAGACACAGCTGTGCCGCAGGCCAGCAGGCAGAGCGCTGCCGCACAGACGGCCAGTTTTTTTGCGGTTGATTTCATAGTAAGTGTACCTCTTTGGGTGATATAACGGCGGCTGGCAGTCAGCACAGCTCCGGTTTAGCGGAACAGAACGCCCAGGGCTTCCATTGCGTACTCGAAATAGGTGACCTGATCGTACTCCACGCGGGCAGTAACGCTCATGCCGTTGGAAAGATCCACCTTGTCGCCGCTGCGGCTCACCACATAAGTGGCATCGGGCTTAATGGTCATCTTATAGTAGGAAGCGTTGGAGCTGGCCGTCACGTCACTGTCAATGGCCGTTACAGTGCCGGTCAGGGTGCCATAGGAATACTCCGAAAGGCCGGTAATGGCGATCTTGCACGGGTCACCCACATGAAGCAGCGGGCGGTCATTCACGGTGACCATGGCAACGATCTCCAGATCGTCGTTCTCGCTGGCAACAGTGGCCAGCGGGGAGCCTGCGCTCAGCACCATGCCCTCTTTGTAAGGAGTATCCATGTGGATCACACCGGAGGTGGGGGCGTAGATGTAGTAATCGTTGGCACCGGTGTTCAAGGCATCGAGCTGAGCCTGAACGTTGTCCACGTTGCTCTGTGCGCTGGTAATGCTCTGGGAGATGGACTGCATGGTGGAGTAGTACAGAGCTTCTACTTCGCTCTGGCTCTGCTCCATCATGGTCTTGATCTGAGCATCGGAGTAACCGGCAGCCTGATAGGCCGTGGCATCAAAGGTCTTCTGAGAGACCTGGCTCTTGTAGGTCTCGTACTGATAGTAGTAGGGCTGATCTTCGGGGTTTGTCTCGCTGAAGTAGTTGGTATCATCCTGCACGCACTGCAGCAGCTTGTTGTACTGGTCCAGCTGGGTCTGGTAGATCTTGAGCTGGCTTTCCAGGTTATCCTGCTGCATGTCGATATCCGTGCTCTTGATGTGGGCCACGAGGTCGCCCTCGTTCACATAGCTGCCCTCCGAAATATACATCTCGGTAATGGAGCCGGAATAACTGGACATGATATAGGTTTTATTGCTGGCCTGCACGGTGCCTGCGTTCTGGCTGACATAAATGCGGTTGGTATGGGTGCTCCACACCACCAGAAACAGCATGAAGATGCCCACCAGAATGACAAAAGCGTAGCCATAAGGTGGCAGCTTTTTTTCCATCATGATGCGGCGGTCCTGCAGATCCGAAAGGTTCTGAACTTTAATCGTCATAATTACTTGGTCTCCATAAAGACATCGACCACGGCATCATCCTCGTCCTGATTGACATAGATGGTATAGGAGGTGCCGGTCAGTTTCTGCTCATTCTCAAAAGCGTGGACCTGCAGCTTGTAGGAAGCCAGCTGGCTTTCGGGCATGGGGCCGGTGTAGTGGGCATACAGGCAGTTCTTCACGCGCAGAACAGCATCCATATGGTAGTCCTGCTCCATCTGGCCGATGAACTGGGTAGCCTGCTGCATCATGTACAGGTGCATCTGACGGTCCTCACCAACCACCATGGCCTGCACAATGGGGCCAATGGGCTGTGCGTTGTTGCTCTTGATAAAGTTGTGCATCTGGGTCAGCACCACGGGCAGACTGGCCATCTCTTCCGGATGAATCTCACGGGAGAGCACATTGGTGAGCTTCAGGGTCTTGTTCTCGGCTACTTTGATCTCTTTCATGTTGAATACCTCGGTTCCTTTTCAGATTTACCTCAGAAGAGGCAGTAATAGGCAATCGAGAAAGGGGAGAAAACCGCTGCAGAGAGCAGCTTCCTCTCCGCTCCCGATCGCCTACTACTTATAAAAGTAATAGGGATCTTGCAAATAAAATGTGCCCGGAGGCATTTTGCCTCCGGGCACACCATAGTGAGGCATAGTTACCTGAGCAGGCGGGGCCTGTTCAGGATAACACCATCTACTTCTACTAAACAGAAAGTCTTTCTAGCTCTTTTTTATCTGACACAGTAAAACTATGTCAAATCAAGCTATCCATCATGAATGACTCCCTTTCATATGTAACCGGGTACGCACCCGGCTGCAACACATCAATAGGTGATCGACTCACCGTCGTCATCCTCTTCCACCACGGCCTGCATGACAGACTGCTTGGGCTCTGCCTTTTTGCTGCGGTAGATACCCTGCTGCATGTTCCACAGCTCGTAGTACTTGCCTTCCTTGGCAAGCAGCTCATCGTGCGTGCCGCGTTCCACGATCTTGCCGTGATCCATCACAAGGATCAGATCACAGTCACGAACGGTGGACAGGCGGTGAGCTACGATCAGCATGGAACGATCTGCAAGCTGATCGTAGATCATGTTGAAGATCAGATTTTCCGTAGCAAAGTCCAGATTACTGGTGGATTCATCCAGAATGTAGAGGTTGGAATCTTTTAGGAAAGCGCGTGCCAGCGCAATGCGCTGCTTTTCACCGCCGGACAGGCCGTTGCCTGCTTCTTCCAGATAGGTGTTATACTGCAAGGGCAAATGACGGATAAAGTCGTGAGCATCTGCCTTCTTGGCGGCTTCCTTAACTTCGTCCATCGTAGCGTCCATACGGGAAACGCGGATGTTATCATAAATGGTCTTGCTGAACAGCTCAACGTTCTGCGGCACATAAGAAATTGCGCGGCGGACAGAGTCATTGGTGTATTCAGCCAGATTCACACCGTTCAAGTCAATCTCGCCATCTTCCGGCTCATAATACTTGAGCAGAAGCTTGGTGATCGTGGATTTGCCGCTGCCGCTGCTGCCCACCAGCGCGACCTTTTTACCGGCCGGAATGGTAAAGCTGATGTGATCCAGTGCAGGGGCACGGTTGCCATAACGGAAAGTGACATCCTTGAACTCGATATCGCCCTCCACCTTGTCCAGATCGGTGCGGTCTTCGTCGCCGACCGTCTCGGAGGGATAATCCATGATCTCGCCCAGACGCTTCATGGAAATGCTGGCCTCCTGAATCTGCATCTGCAGACCAATCAGGTTGCTCAGCGGAGAAGTAAAGTAAGAGGACAGCGTGCTGAAGGCCATGAATCCGCCCAGTGTCATCTCCCCCTTCAGAACCTGACTGATACCCACATAGGTGGTCAGCATGCTGAAACCGGTGGAAATGAAGGAGGAAATCAGGCCCTGCGTGGTGCTGATCTTGCTGGAGCGCAGGCTGATCTTCAGGCTCTTGATGTACTCACGCTCGAGGTTCTCCATTTCGGTATCCTCGTTGGCGTTGCACTTGACCGTCTCAATGCCGCGCAGGCTTTCGATCATCTGGCTGTTCAGTGCAGCGGACTGCACCATGGTCTCTTCGTTGATCTTTTTGTAAGGTTGCTTGTAAATCAGCACCAGCAGAATGCTGACCAGAGCCATGAACAGCGAGATCGAGAAGAGCATCGCATTCATGCGGAACAGGATGATACCGGTGATAATGGCCATCGAGATATCCATGATCAGGCTCAGCGCAATGCTGGTAAAGATGGATTTGATGGTGTTTGCATCCGAATAACGGGTGGTGATATCACCAGTCTTGCGGGTGGCAAAGAACTTCATGGGCAGACGGAAGATATGCCCGAAGTAACCCAGCATCAGCGGAATATCGATCTTGATGGATAGGTGGATCAGAACCCACTGCCGGACAAAGCCCACCAGCGTATTGGTGATGCTGACCATGCTGAACACAAGGATCAGCGTGACCAGCAGATTGTCTAGGCCATATGGCAAGACCTCGTCCATCAGGATCTTGTTGAACATGGAGGAGGCAATGCCCAGAATCGTAACGATCAGAGAACTCAGGATCGCATAGGCAAAGAGCTTTTTCTGGGGCAGCAACAGGTCGACGTAACGCTTGAACATGCCGCCCTTTTCGATCTTACCGCCCTTGAACTCCGAGGTGGGGTTCATCAGCAGCAGAACACCGGTAAAGTTCTTGTAGAACTCATCCAGAGAGATCTTTTTCAGCTCACTGCCAGGGTCGCCGATCACGACATAATCCTTGCACTTGTGTTTTTTGCCGTTCTTCTCATCTTCCTTGGCGGCTTCGGCTTCTTTCAGCATGTGCCGACGACGCTCACCGTCATCTTTAATGGTGGTCTTTTTAAAGACGACCACAAAGTGGGCCAGACCCTGATCGGTGATGACCTGCGCAATGCAGGGCAGCGAGAAATCGCTGAGGAAATTTTCACGGTCTACGCGAACCGCTGCAGTGGTGAAACCCAACTCATTAGCGGCTTTCTGCAAACCAACAAGGTTCGTGCCTTTCAGGTCGGTACCCATCATATCGCGCAAGCGGGTGATGGTAACTTCCTTTTTGTAATGGAGGCACACCATTGCGAGGCAGGCAGCCGCACAGTCAGTGGTGTCGTGCTGCCGGACATAGGTATAACGCATAGATGCTTCCTTTGATCATATACAAATTTATTCAAACAGCGGCAGGCGTTTTGAAGAAGCGGCCTGCCGCAGATCTGACAACGTGAAAAGAGCCGGAGCCTGAAACAACAGCACAGAGACCGGTGCTTTGTCCTGTCCTGCGGAGAACTATGACAAAACACCGGTCGGCTGCTATCAAAAGAAGGGAGCACCTACCCTTTGATCTGTGTGCCGGACTTTGGAAAAACAGATACAAATTCCCAAAGCTTATAAGCAGTATACCACAATGTGACATCTTCTTCAAGTAGTCAAATTTTAAGAAATCATTATGCTTGATGCTTTTTTCGCATGAATGCTGTGTTCTTGGGACAGAGAATCCCAAAAACAGAGGAGAAACACGACTGCATGGCTGTACAGAAAAAGGGTGTAGTATGGGACAAACAAAAAAGGCAATGTTCTGTGGAACATTGCCTTTTCTTCTGGCGCCTCTTGCCTGACTCGAACAGGCGACACCCTGATTAACAGTCAGGTGCTCTAACCGACTGAGCTAAAGAGGCAGATCACATTTGTGACTGCGAGAGATATTATACCGCATAAGAATGCCTTTTGCAAGCCTTTTTTTAAAAAATGAATCATTTTTGGCAAAATAAAACCGTCCTGCAGTGTTTTGAAACGCTGCAGGACGGTAAAGTACATATTATAAAAGAGGGAAAGGCTTATTTCAGCTTGCTCTTGGCCTTCATGCGCTGCTCGTGGTTCAGGATCTGCTTGCGGATGCGCAGATTTTCAGGAGTGACCTCCAGCAGCTCGTCCTGTGCAAGGAATTCCAGGCAGCCTTCCAGGCTGAGCTTGCTAATGGGGATCAGGCGCAGAGCATCATCGGAGCCGGATGCACGGGTGTTGGTCAGGTGCTTGGTCTTGCAGACGTTGACATCCACATCCTCGCCGGAAGCGGTGTAGCCAATGACCATGCCCTCGTAGACCTTTTCACCAGCGCCCACCAGAAGGGTGCCGCGCTGCTGAGCATTGAACAGACCGTAGGTGACAGCCTCGCCGGTCTCAAAGCTGACCAGAGAACCGGTGGAGCGGTTGGCAATCATGCCAGCCCAGACATCGTAACCGTCGAAGATCTGGTTGATGATGCCTTCGCCGTGGGTATCGGTCAGGAACTGGTTGCGGTAGCCGAACAGGCCGCGGCTGGGCATACGGAACTCCAGACGCACACGATCGGTGCCCAGAGATTCCATCTGCTGCAGGATAGCCTTGCGCTGGCCCAGACCGGTCATGACAGCGCCCTGATACTGGGTGGGCACATCGATGACGACATGCTCCATAGGCTCATAGGTCTTGCCGTCGATGACCTTGGTCAGAACGTGCGGGGGAGAGACCTGCAGCTCATAACCTTCACGGCGCATGGTCTCGATCAGGATGGACAGGTGCATCTCACCACGGCCCATAACGCGGAAGGAATCGGTGGTGGCGGAATCCTCCACCTTCAAAGCGACATCCTTCAGCAGTTCCTTCTGCAAACGGTCACGGATTTGACGGCTGGTAACATACTTACCCTCACGGCCGGCCAGCGGGCTGTCATTGACGGAGAAGGTCATTTCAACGGTAGGATCGTTGATCTTCACGAAGGGCAGCGGCTCCACATTGGAGGGGCTGCACAGGGTATTGCCGATGGTCACATCGGGCAGGCCGGAGAATGCCACGATATCGCCGGCGGTGATGTTATCGCACGGCTGACGGCCATTGGCCTGGAAGTCGTACAGCTTGGTCAGACGGCCGCGCATCTTCAGATCCTGATTGTGCCAGTCACAGACGACAACTTCCTCGCCCACCTTGGCAACGCCGTTCTGGATGCGGCCAATGCCGATGCGGCCCACGAAGTCGTTATAGTCCACAGAGGACACCAGCATCTGGAAGGGAGCCTCGGGGTCGCCCTCAGGCGGCTTGATGGTGCTCAGCAGAGTATCGAACAGAGGGATCAGGTCGGTGCCGGGCACATCCGGGTCCAGACTTGCGGTGCCATCACGGCCGCAGCAGAACAGCATGGGGCAGTCCAGCTGCTCATCGGTAGCGCCCAGATCCATCAGCAGGTACAGAACTTCGTCGATGACTTCCTTGATGCGGGCATCGGGGCGGTCGATCTTGTTGATGGCCACCACCAGACTCAGGTTCTGCTGCAGAGCCTTCTGCAGCACAAAACGGGTCTGGGGCATGCAGCCCTCGGCGGCATCCACCAGCAGCAGAACGCCGTTGACCATCTTCAGCACGCGCTCCACCTCGCCGCCAAAGTCGGCATGGCCCGGAGTATCGACAATATTGATCTTGACACCCTTGTAGGTGCAGGAGCAGTTCTTGGCCAGAATGGTAATGCCACGCTCACGCTCGATATCGCCGCTGTCCATGACGCGCTCAGCCACGACCTGATTATCGCGGAATGCGCCGCTCTGACGCAGCATTGCGTCCACCAGGGTGGTCTTGCCGTGGTCGACGTGAGCGATAATGGCAACGTTGCGCAAATCGTTACGAACCATAAAATTCAACCTCTCTATTATTAAAACTCATAAAATACGAACGAACGTCATACAAGTTTAAGTTTATAACAGAAAGGGGTGGTTTGTCAAGATTGTATAAAAAATTTTTCAACCTTTCGGCAAAATGCCTGAGAAAAGCCATGCGATTTGTGCGGCGTGTACCTTTAGAATATGCTATACTAAGGATACAGAAGAAATAAAGCCGGAGGTGTTTTTATGAAGATCACATTTCTGGGCGCGAACCATGAGGTCACCGGCAGCTGCACTTTGATCGAAGCGGCTGGGCAGCGCTTTTTGATCGACTGCGGCATGGAGCAGGGCAAGGACGTATACGAGAACCAGCCCATCCCGGTGGCACCCGGCGAGATCGACTGGGTGCTGGCCACCCATGCACACGTCGACCATACCGGTATGCTGCCGCTGCTGGTGCGCAACGGCTTCCGCGGCAAGATCTATGCCACGAACCCCACGGTGGAGCTGTGCGGCATCATGCTGCGGGACTCGGCCCATATTCAGGAATTTGAAGCGGAGTGGAAAAACCGCAAGGGCCAGCGCTCGGGCGCAGAACCGGTGGAACCGATGTATACTGTGCAGGATGCTGAAGCAGCCATGAAGCTGTTTGTGGGCAAGGCCTATGAGCAGCGCTTCCAGCTTGCACCGGGCATTGAAGCCCGCTTTGTGGATGTGGGCCATCTGCTTGGCTCGGCCAGCATAGAGCTTTGGATCACCGAGGGTGAGACCACGACCAAGCTGGTATTCTCCGGTGATATCGGCAATCTGGATCAGCCCATCATCAAGGATCCTGCTTACATCAAAGAGGCGGACTACGCCTTTATGGAATCTACCTACGGCGACCGCAGCCACGGCCCGAAGCCGGACTATGTGAGCGAGCTTACGAAGATCCTGCAGCGCACCTTTGACCGGGGCGGCAATGTGGTCATTCCCAGCTTTGCGGTGGGCCGCACGCAGGAGATGCTCTACTTTATCCGTGAGATCAAGGAAAAGGGCCTTGTGAAGGGGCACGGCAACTTCCCGGTGTACATTGACAGCCCGCTTGCAATCGAGGCGACCCGCATCTTTAAAGATACCGACCCGGACTGCTTTGATGCGGACACCCGCGCTCTGCTGGAAAAAGGCATTGATCCGATCACCTTCCCGGGGCTGCGCGTCACGGTGACCAGTGATGAATCCCGCATGATCAATGCAGACCGCGTGCCAAAGGTCATCCTCTCGGCCAGCGGTATGTGCGAGGCAGGCCGCATCCGCCACCACCTCAAGCACAATCTGTGGCGGCCGGAGTGCACCATTCTGTTCGTGGGCTATCAGGCGGTGGGCACGCTGGGCCGCACCCTGCTGGAAGGTGCCACGACGGTAAAACTGTTCGGTGAACCTATTGAGGTGCAGGCAGAACTGTGCCAGCTCACCGGCATGTCCGGCCATGCGGACAGAGAAGGTCTGCTGCGGTGGGTGAACTCCTTTGAGCAGAAACCAAAGCGTGTGTTCGTGATGCACGGCGAAGATGAGACCGAGGACCACTTTGTGCAGACCTTGACGGAACAGGGCTTCGATTCCCATTGCCCGCTCCATGCAAAAAAGACAGGGCTTCACTGCCTGCGCACCCTACAACGGCGCACAGTGGGCCATCGGAGCCGAGGGAGCCGTATGCCTGCAGGAGGGCATGCGCGTCCGCATTGAGCACAAGGCCAATGAAGGCCAGAGCCGTGCTGCCAGTGTGTTCCAGCGGCTGGTCAGCGCCGGCAAGCGCCTGCTGCGGGTCATCGAGCACAACGAGGGCGGCGCAAACAAAGACCTTGCCAAGTTTGCCGACCAGATCAATGCCCTGTGCGATAAGTGGGACCGATAAAGCAAAACAAAAGCGCCGTGACCCAAAAGGCCACGGCGCTTTTTTGCATGGAGCGGGCAATGGGAATCGAACCCACCTCCTCAGCTTGGAAGGCTGATATACTAGCCGATGTACGATGCCCGCATTCACAAGCGGTATTATAGCATGTTCCGGCACAAATGTCCAGCCCAATTTTTGTGTGTTCCTTAAAGCACCGGAAAAGAATGCCGGAACGGCCTTGCTTTTCCATACGGCTCTGCTACAATAGAAAAGAACGGAGGGAGAGAGGATGGAGCCGGAAGCAGAGATCATTCGTACGCAGCTGTTTGCCCTGCGGGATGAAACATACCGCACCTTTCACAGTGCGTTGATGCCCACCGTGCCACCGGAAACGGTGATCGGCGTGCGCGTTCCGGCTCTGCGCAAGTTGGCAAAACAGGTCGCAGGCACAGCGCAGGCAGAAGTGTTTTTACAGGCCCTGCCGCATGGATACTACGAAGAGAACAACCTCCACGCGTTTCTGATCGAGCTCATCCGGGACTACGACAGGGCGCTGGCTGAAACGGAAGCGTTCCTGCCCTACATCAACAACTGGGCCACCTGCGACTGCTTCTGTCCCAAAGTGTTTGCAAAGCACAAGAAGGAACTGCTGGTGCCCATTCGCCGCTGGCTGGATTCGGGCGAGGTGTACACCGTGCGCTATGGCATGGAGATGCTGATGCGCTATTATCTGGATGATGCATTCCGGCCGGAATATCTGGAATGGGTGGCCGATGTGCGCAGCACGGAATACTATATCAATATGATGCGGGCATGGTATTTCGCCACGGCACTGGCAAAACAGCCGGATGCCGCGCTGCCGTGGCTCACAGAAAAGCGGCTGGATCTGTGGACCCACGACAAAGCCATCCAGAAAGCGGTGGAAAGCCGCCGCATTCCGCCCGGAATGAAGCAGCTGCTACGCGGTCTGCGCAGCCGTTCATAAAAGCTTCCGGATTTCCGCGCAGATTTCCTGTTTACTTTATGAATGTTTTATTGTAAAATAAGCTATAGTAAAAAATGTCAGGGTATGCCTATGCCCTGACGGAAGATAAAAACAGGTGGTGTTTGGATTATGGCATTGAAATATCAGCGTATCCTTCTGAAGATCAGCGGCGAAGCACTGGGCGGCGAAAAGGGCATGGGTTTTGATGAACCCACCATGGACGCGATCTGCGGCGGCGTGAAGAAAGCACACGACCTCGGCGTGCAGATCGGTATCGTGGTTGGCGGCGGCAACTTCTGGCGCGGCCGTTCCAGCGGCAAGATGGAGCGCACACTGGCCGATAAGATCGGTATGCTGGCAACCGTGATGAACGCACTGGCTGTCTCCGACAAGCTGGAACAGCTGGGTGTGCCCACTGAGGTGTTCACCTCCATCACCATGCCGCAGGTGGCACAGCCCTTTACCCGCAAGGATGCCCTGCGCGCCATGGATGAGGGCAAGATCGCCGTGTTCGGCGGCGGCACCGGCAACCCGTTCTTCTCCACGGATACGGCAACCGCTCTGCGCGCTGTGGAAGTGAGTGCGGATGTGATGTTCAAGGCTACTATGGTGGATGGCGTTTACGATAAGGATCCCCACAAGTACGCCGACGCAAAGAAGTATGATACCCTCACCTTTACCAAGGTGCTGGAAGACCAGCTGGCTGTTATGGATGGCACTGCTGCCACTCTGTGCCGCGACAACAAGCTGCCCATCCTCGTGTTCGATCTGGCCGACCCGGACAACATTGCCCGTGCCGTGCAGGGCGAGAATGTGGGCACACTGGTTTACGAGGGCTGAAACGCCTGCAGCCGACATACATTATAGGGCAGACGCATTGCAGCGCAGCCCCAAGATAAAAAGGAACAGGAGACTACCGCAATGAGCAGCAACACCAAGGTTTACGAAGACAAGATGAAGAGCTCGGTCGAACATCTGGGCCGCGAACTGGGCGCTGTGCGCGCAGGCCGCGCAAATCCCGCTGTGCTGGATAAGGTCAGCGTGGATTATTATGGTGCCCCCACTCCCATCCAGCAGGTGGCATCCGTGGCTGTGGCCGAAGCACGCACCCTGACCATTACCCCGTGGGACCGTACTCTGCTGCGCCCCATCAGCAAGGCCATCATGGCCAGCGATGTGGGCATCACTCCCATTGATGACGGCTCTACCATCCGCCTGAACTTCCCGGCTCCCACCGAGGAACGCCGCAAGCAGCTGGCAAAGGAAGTTTCCAAGCTGGGCGAGGAGGCTAAGGTGGCAGTGCGCAACATCCGCCGCGAGGCTATGGATAAGGCCAAGGCCATGAAGAAGGCCGGCGAGCTGACCGAGGACAGCCAGAAGACCATGGAAGAGGATGTCCAGAAGCTGACCGACAAGTATATCAAGAACATCGATGCTGCGGTGGAAGAAAAGCAGAAGGAGATCATGTCTGTCTGATCTGCGCAGATGCAATAAACTGGAGGTGCCGTGCGCTGAAGAAGAGTGCGCGGCACTTTTGTTGAAGGCGGCGTTGCTGCCGGGAGGAAACAATGGCGCATCCTAAAGAATTTGCCGAGGGCCTTTCCATCGGCATCATCATGGACGGCAACGGCCGCTGGGCAAAGAACCGCGGCCTGCCCCGCACTGCCGGGCACAAAAGAGGCGCAGAGGTGTTCAGCGATATCGCAGATTACTGCGATGAGCTGGGCGTTTCGTCGGTGTACTTCTATGCGTTTTCCACCGAGAACTGGAAGCGTCCGCTGGAAGAGGTCAACGCCATCATGCGGCTGTTCGGCGAATATCTGCTGAAGGGCTTTGACTACAAGAACCGCAATATCCGCATCAAGTTCATGGGCGACCGCACGGTGCTGGATGAAAAGCTGCAGCAGCTGATGAACAAGCTGGAAGCAGATTCTTCGGTCAAGACCGGCATGACCCTGAACATTGCCATCAACTACGGCGGCCGGTAATAACACGTGTTTTCATAGATTGGATCTCCT
>OQWD01000497.1_pt1 | contig 15191 bp, 14 predicted proteins | sample 1691631 | NCBI WGS metagenome assembly OQWD01 (sample SAMN03418283, study PRJEB22391) | human gut metagenome | biome: human-gut; feature: organic feature; material: feces | host: Homo sapiens | place: Italy | collected 2013-04 | reverse complement strand
GGGGCTGTCGAGATTTTTGCCAATAAACAATGGAACAATGGTTTTATCAACTTTTTTAGGGGCTCATCCTCTTTGAGAACCCATATTCCCTACCATTGTTTACTGCTGGTCCCTGCCACGGGGGCCAATATCCCCGGCTTGGGGACACAAAAAACCCGGGCTCCCCTAAGCCCGGGACGGAGTAGTTCCCTAAAATTTCCAGCTAAAGCCGACCTCATACCCCGATCGGGTCAGCTCCAAGTCCCGCACATAGGATATATCTACTCCGAAATTCCTGTAATATATGCCTCCCCCAGCCCCAACCTGCCCGAATGAGTTAGCCGAAGCTCTCAGAAATGGGGACCATTTCTGAGACCTCGTCTCTTTGATTTGTTCCCGGACGGGGATATACTTGTATGCAAGATTCTGGAGAGTGTTGTATTGGATGGTAGCCTCCCAGTCAAATTGACCAATTTTGGGGTCTTTGAAAAATGTTCCAGCGTATTTCCTAGTCGTATTCCAGTCCGATATTGTCCTTTTTACGCTCTCCAGAGTATCCACCTTCTTTTGGTCCTCCCCAAAACCCCCTCCATTTGTGATTTCTGGGGGTGTTTGGGGAACCTTTTCCTCCTGGCCCTTATAGATATATATCAATTTGATTGGATTCCTAAAACCCTCCCATTTTGGAACCAAATCCGGGACTTTGACCTCCCCCTGAATTGGGGGTAAATCGACGTACTTTATAACGGTCTTTTCCTCGATTGTTTTACGCCCGATTATAAAGCCTATACCTACAAGAACTATTGTGCAGAGTACTCTCTTTAGTAAGTCCATATCGTGTCCTGCGGGAGGGTTTTAGAAGCATCTACGTGGATAAAATTCCCGTCGATGCCTATCCTCCGGATCCGCAATGCAATGGCTGCCTGGAGGATCTTCATCCGATTGGGGCCCGAGGCACACCGAATGTCCACTGCCAAACCTTCGGTGTGAGCACTGTTGCCGGACCGACCTTTTGCCTTATCGTGTTCTTTGGAACGATAAGCGCAATTGAGGACGAGGGGGATGCCTGCCTTTTCACGGAGGTCATCCAGTAGATCGAGAAAATCCTGGTCCATGTCTTCGATGGAGCAAGACGGATTGCATCGCTCGAATTCTTCGGGCTTAAAATACTTACTTGTCTTCATGGCATTCAAAGTCTATTTGAGTTTTCTTGCTGACCGATCTCTCCATGTATGACCGCAGAGCTCTGAATATGGGGTGATTGGAAATTATAGCTGAGTTTTCAAGAAAACTCCAGAACTCTGTTCCGACCACAAAAGCAGCGAAGAAGTTGGCAAGGTTGAGACCCCCCAAGTTCGGGAGGACCTGCACGTCAAGCATGTAGGCCATGCCAATACCGATAATGCTGAGCCCCAACTTCCAACACGTGTCCCACATTTTCTCGCTCTTGAACACATATTTTTGATGGGCTCGTTTGTGACGTTTGTAGTCAGCAATATTTCCGGTTATGAAATCGACGATTATGGCAATACAGACACAGAGGATAAGGACCTGGACCGGAGCTAAAAGCCCCCAAAACCCTACAATGCTCCCGCATATCCATTTTCCCGCTTTCATGACTTCCTCCTCCATATCTGTTAAACTTATAATTTATTACGTCCTATAATCATTTTACGAGACGGGGACTCCTTGTATTCAGTACATGGAGTCAGTAACCGCAGAGCTTTAAGGTGATTTATAGCCTTCTCGAGGTAGGCTTCCCCGATGTTCCGTGCTTCGTTCGAGCTACGGATGACGATGTTGTCTTCTACTCGAGTGCTGAATTCGCCATCTTTGTACCTCACCCCGAAGGCAGTGGGATTGATTGGATTGTTGACGATGAATCGGGAATACGCAATGTATGCAATGGCGATCTTGAGTCCTTCGCTTCGACCATCCCCGGAACAGCCACCATCATAATACCCGCCTTCCATGGCGGCAGTGTACTGATCTTTTGTAATGGTTACGTCCCTGTATTGGAAAGGACCGGGGCCGGAAAAGTCTGTCTCGTCGAGCCATCTGTAGAGGTTGGCTCCTATGGCATCCACCAATCTGAGGGTCTCAGCCTCCCGGATGTATGGCTCCAGTCTGGCCGGATCGTTGATGTTCTCGGCTATCGGCCGAACATTCCGAAGGTCGTTAGAGTTGAGTATCATCGGGCATGAGTTTTATAATCTCCTCGTCATAAAGCCCATAAATGAGCTTGAGCATGTTTCTCTTCTGAACAGTGGAGAGCATCTGGTCCCGGATGATCTCCAGGATCTGTGTCATGTTCTCCTTTCCGACTCTGTCTGCTATGGACTCACCGGCATTATAGGTAAGAGACTGAATAGCGAAGTCGGGATTTTCCAAAGGAGCCCACCAGTACTCAAAGATCGATACGAAAGTCTCCTCCAGCTGCTGACGCTCCCGTACTGTAACAGAGTTGTAGTACTTGTAGGCATTGGTCATGAGATCAGCCCCAAAGTTAGCCCCCACGTCAACAGCTCGAAGAATGGGAGGCTGCTTGAAGGCTTGACCAATGTTCTCCGGGATGACTCTCTGCGTTACTTCGAATGCTTTGTCATAGTTCTCCCCGGAGAACCTTATGAACTGGGGCACTTCATCTTTTGACTTGCACTGGATGTACCACAATTGTGAAGTGTTCTCATCTCCTTGAAATTTGTTAAGTTCTTCTTGGGTCTCATTCACTTGAGACTCATCTTGAGTCTCGTCCTTGATGTCTACCAAGATCCCAGCTGACAAGAAGTTGGAGCATGCGTTTCTACCGGCTACATTGGCAAGTGCTTCCTCAGTTCTCATGTCCGTCATCTCAGCGATGAATATGGGGATTGGGTAAGAGGGGCTGCCTTCCGAGTCCCCGGAGAAGTAGAGGATCTGGCCATTGTAGTTGTCCCAGCCGCCAGCCTCTTCCACCTGGTTGAGAATGACCTCCGGATCCGGGTTGAAGAGGTGAAACCACTCAATGTCAGACGGTGACCACCGGGACCTCGTCTTGTCTCGGTGACCCCAATCCGGATGGTATGCCGTCCGGCCAATAAACCCATTGTCATCCGCCTTCTCCAGTCGGAGGGATTCGAATGGGATGTGGTGGATCGAGCTGACTCGGAAATTCATGTTATAGTTAACATGAATTGCAAATCCATGCCACACCGTAAAGTCTTTGCAAACCATGCGGAGGATCTTGTCAAGCTTCTCCCCTTCTTTGTTTACCCGTAATCTGTAAATGCCGGGATCCTTAAACCCATGACCGTATACGAAGTCATTGTATATGCTCACACAGGCATTTCCGGTCTTTGAGGCTTGAACAATCTCGCTGACCGTCTGGGGAAAATCATTGGTATCTCCGTATGTCTGGATGCCATATTGCCTCCAGTCCCGGGATACGAACTGGGGAGCTGATTTGATCTGTGCAACTTTCATACTGGCGTAATTTTAATAGTAGGAGGGACGGGAAGCGACCCCGTCCTATTACCAGTCCTATTTGGACCCTCCTTTTTTGGCTCCCTTCTTGGGAGTTTCCGAAACGGGATTGACTACACGATTGTAAGCCTCTTCGATCTCCCCGGCAGACATTTGCGAGTCTGCATAGGCTTCTTTGATGGCTTCCAGATCCATCCCGGCGTCGATGAACTCCTTCACCTCGGTGTCGATGTCGGCGGTCTTCTCCTCGGTCTTCTCCTCGGTCTTCTCCTCGGTCTTCTCCTCGGTCTTCTCCTCGGCGGATGCCGAGTCGAGAATGGCATGGATTGCCTCCATGGCTTTGGAGTACTCATCGAGCTTGGCGTTCAGCTCGATCTGTTTCTTGTTCAGCTCTTCGAGTTCGGCTTTGACAGAATCGATCTGCTTGCTCAGAACCTGAGCCTGACGCTTCTTGATTTCCACGTCCTTGTCCGGCATCTCCTTGCCATAACGAGACATGAATTTCTCCAGTCGGTCGTTCAGGTCTTCGGGAACTCGGGTGAAGTATGAGAGCGCATCCTTGTTGAATGCGATGTGGTACAGGCAGAGATCCTCCGTGATGTTCCTCGGGGTGAGGATCTTGCTGAACTCTTTGTTGATCGGGTCGTGGAGCAGAGTACCTGCTCGGAGTTCGTAATCGGGGTGTGCTACGTTTTTCATTTGTTGTTCTGTTATTCGTCTTAATGCTAAGTCGGCTTCGATCAGGCAGAAGCCGCATCGGGAAACTGACTTATTCAAAAAGTATCGAGAAAGTTCATCTACTTCTCGATGGAGAGCGGGATTTTTTTCCAATTCCAATGTATGGGCCCGATAGGCTTCGCCTTTCAGGGACCCATACTTGGATTGGTAAGCTCTCAGTCTTTCGAGCATGTCAGTCATGAGTGCTACGGTTTAGATCCTTTGGTCAGAAGCCCGTCTACCATGAGGTCTGTGGTGGCTTCGTCCGTGTCGAAGAGGCTCATCGGGAGCGAACCTTCCTGAGCGATGGTGCCGTTGGCCAGAGTTACCTGGTATGCGACGCCGTCGGTCATTTCGGTAGTGACAGTGATTTCGGTGAGCTCCAGACCCGAGTCCCAGCCATACACCTCGTACTTGGTGTCCCCGTTGTCTCCGGTGTCGTTGTTCTCGACGATAGCGATGACGCGGGCATTGGTCAGGCCGTTTACGAACTTCTTGGCTGCTTCCGACTTCTTGAAGATTCGGACGACCACGTTGTGCTGGTGAGTCTTGAGGTACGTGCCAGCATTGATGGTGTCCGAGCCTACAGTTGCGTTGGGCAGCGAGTCGACTTCGTAACCAGTGGCATCGGTCTTAAGGATGAGCGAAGAGATAACGTTGTCAGTTACAACAGACTTCGATTTGTCGACGTCCGAGTAGCTGAGGAGAATCACCCTGGCGGTGGTGCCGGCGATTGCCGGCTTACCACACACCTGGTTGATGAATCCTGTTTTGATTTTAGAACAATCAAGTCCTGCCATTTTCTTAGATTTTTGAGGATTAGATACCTACCGAGAACAGATCCGGGTTAGTGAGCTTGGCATCCGCCCGACCCATGAGTTCTACGTAGACTACGCGGTCTTTGTACTCGTACCAGATCCGCATCTTCTCGAAGCTGTCGATTGCATCAACACCTATGCCGAGCACGCTCTTCGAGGTGAAGAGAATTCGATGGGGGTTGTTGAGCTTCGTGCTAGTGTCTTCCGACGTAGCGATGATCTTGTCCCAGATGGGCATTGCGATGACAGGGATGCCATTGAAGCTGAGAGCCTCCATGCCATTCAGCAGAGCCAAGCGAGCCGACTCGAGGCAGCAAGCGTCCATAAGAGACTGCTGATAGGCATCGTAGACAGACTGGGTAACGAGGATAAATTTGTCAGACTGCTGACGGAGCAGAAGCGGGGCACTGAACACGACCGACTGAATGTATTCCTTGGCCTTGTCCGGAGTAAGCTTCTGAGCTGCGTAAGATGTCCCGGCATTTTCCGCAATTGTTGCTCCGCGCTGGGACGGATTGGCTGTAGCCTGTGTGGTAATCTGTTTCCAGAAACCGTTGATGATGGTGAAGAATTTCAGGTCGAGCCCATCCGTAATGATACCGCTGTCGGCAACGTTCTTGGCGTCTTTGTCGTTGAACCAGAACAGGCGGTACCAGAAGTCCATAATGGAGCGCTCCAGAACTTCGATGACGATGTTCATGTAGTCGGTGTCCGTGAAATCCGGAATATCGACGCCGGTGCGGAGGGAGTAGATAGTTGCCGACTGCTGGAGATCGGTGTAACACTGGGCCAGGAGGATCTCCCAGATGCCGGGCTCCCATTTCAGCTTGCGGGTGTTGATGTTCCACGGCTGAGGAGTCGGGTTACACCCGGTGTTGACCACGCCGACCATGCCGCCCTCGCCGATGTAACCCACTTCGGTGTTCGTGACGATGTCGGGGAATACTGTGTGAATGGAGTTGATGTCGGGACCCTGAATGGTGTCCTCCATGATCATCTCCGAGATTGCCTGAATGACACGTCCACAAAAAGTGAACTTGTCCATATCGAGGAATCCGCCGTTTTTAACTGCCATAGTTCTTAAAGTTTTTGAGTTTGACTACTTGAGGATCTTTTTGGCAGCGTTGACCTTCTGGAGCTTCTCACGAGCTTCGTTTTTCAGGTCAGCTGCCGAAGGTTCGTTCTTCTTGGACCCGGGCAGAACCGTCTTGCGATTCTTCGGTCGGTAGTTGCTACCACGGAGATTGCGGAGTTCGTTCTCCTGCTCCTCGATGAGGTTCGTTGCCTCGTCGAGCATCGCCTCCAGTGCTGCAACGCGGTCCTCGAGAGACTCGGTGTCCTCCATCTCGATGCTGGTGACGATGTTGTCCTCGACAGTAACCACCCGGCCGTCTTCCAGAACGACAGTGCCCGACGTCTCGCCGTTGGCGAGAGTTGCCTCTACACCTTCGGCCAGATTGTCCTCTTCACCTACGGTCTGGAGAACGACCTGACCCTCAGCATCCAGATAGTCGAAGTTGGCGGGAGAGCCTTTCTTGCCATTCCGGAATGCCTTGACTTTGCTCATGAATTTTTCATAAGCGCTTTTTTCGTTTTTTGCCATAGCATTAAAAATTTGGTTTGTGTTGTATGAATTGATTTTGGAAATGAATCCCAAGTCAAGAAGTGATTTGGCATCATGGATGCGTTCCTCATGCATGACATTGCGGAGCCGTTCCCGGTCCTGACCTGTTCTCTCGACATACACGTCAAGAATAGCCTCCTCCTCCAGAGCAAGCTCCTCGGCAATGCTACGAGCATCGTCGGAAGTGAGCCAATCCCCGACCGGCATGTATACCCGATGGATGAGTGCCCGGCAATTCCTGTTTGCAGACCGGTTCTCTGCCGGAGCTGCCAACAGGATACATACTGCCATCGAGTGGCATCCCCCGACAATATTTGTATATATCGTCCTCCCACTCATGCGAAGAAAGTCGTAAATCTTGAAGCCCTCCTCAACAGAGCCACCGTCACAGTCAATGTTGATGCACACCTCCTGTTCGTCGGGGTGTTCATCAAGTACCCGGCGGAAGGTCTCCACAGAACAGATCTCTGAGGGCCCGTCCCAAAGCTCCATCATGATCCTATTCTCTTCGGAGTCAATTGCGCCTTTTAAGTTGATGAATATCATGTGCCAAATTATTTCGATACAAATATAATTATTCCTGATAGATATTGAAATACTATTTGTGCTGGACTATTTAAAAATTAGCCCGGTCCTGAATCTGCACGTAGTTAGCATCTTCCCTCCGAATATCTTCGATTGTAGCAATCACTCTCACCTGGCCAAATGCTTTTTGAATTGCCCTCTCCATGTCAAGCCGATTCATGGGCTCCGACGCCTCAGCGAATGATCGGATAGCATATCCCCCGTCCGATCCAACTTTAGTGAACGGTACTCCGCCACCGAGTTCGTTTATGGCAGACAGGAGAGGAAGGAACATACGGCTCGACTTCTTGTTAATGATGGTCTCTCCTCCTTCGGCCTCAATGTGCACTCCTCCAGCGGCATGACTGGGTCCCTCAATGTATTTACCTCTTGCGGCTTTCGGCAGAGGAGCTGCCCAAAGAGCTGCCGTCTGAACTACTCCCAAAGCCGCAGCTGCTGCAATGAACGGGATAGCCAAAGGGAATCCCATTTTAGCTGATGCCATGATGGAGATGGCGGTATTGATGCCAATCTCGAAGGATCCCATTGCCCTCTCCCGGATAGCTTGTTCCCGTTCGATTTTGGCCAACTCCTTCTCCTTCTGTTTCTCCATCTTGATTTTCTTCTCGTTGTACTGGGCCTCCGTGATTTGACCATTAGCGTACATGTTTGCCAATGCCTGCTCCTCCCGGCTGTATTGTTCTTCTACCTCCTGAGCCCGACGCTCCCCAAGAGCACTGGCCAAATCGTTGAAAGCAGTGGCGAAGCTAGATGCTATTCCGGCATACTCCTGGAGCTTCTCGATTCGCTCCTCCCATAAAGACTCCTCGTTCTCGGCCATCTCGAGTTGGATCTGAGCAATGGCGTCCTCGTTTCCTTGAGCTGCTGCCAACTCGGCCTCCAGATACCTTTTCCGGATCTCATACTTGGACTTGTGATTTAACTCAGCTTGAGCGAGTTCCTTGTCGAGGTCCATTTGCTGGAGACGAAGATTGTTGGCTCGGAGCTGGGCCTCCTGCTCATAGGTTTTCTCCCCGGCAGCTTTCCTGGCTTCGATTTGTTTCTGGAGCATCTCATTCTCGAGCTCCAGCTTCTTTCTCTCGTTGTCCGCTGCCTTTGAGAGATCTTCGGCATACTGTTCGTTGAGAACTTGGTTGAACCGGTCAAGTTGCTGTTTGGTAGCGTCCTCGCGGATCTTTTTGATTTCATCCTGGAGGTTCTGCTGAATCTGTTTCTCGAGTTCGGCTCTGTTGACCAGGAACTGCTCATAAGCGGCATACTCTTTCTGGTATTCCTCCTCGCTCATACCTCTCACGAACTGAGGAGGCTGAATGTTGGCCAGCTCCTTCATGGCATCCTGGTACTTCTGAGTAACCTGGGCAATCTGCATGTCGACTGTGCCTCCGGAGGCTACAGCCAATATATTGGCTCTCACCCCAGCAAGGTAGTCATTAAGCTGTTTGGCTTGGTTCTCGTAGAACTGCTTGTCGGACCGAGCCATGGCATTCAGAGCCGTCTGATACTCCTTGTTAGTGATTTTGCCGTGAGCTTTTTGAAGAGCGAGACGCTCCCGGGCTCCGTCCTGAGCTGCCTTGTAGAGTTTCCTTTCATACTCCATCCGGATGGCGATGCTCGTAGACTGGAATGTTGTTTGAAACCTGAGATCGTCTTCCCGGATTTTCTGCATGGCTTCCGAATTCTTCAAAGCAACCTCCAGAGCCTTATCGGCAATGGACTGCTGAGCCTCCCGATTGGCTATTGCAGTCTCGAGAGCCAAATTGGCAACTGCAGCTCCTTCATTCTCGATTGTCCGGAACAGTTCTTGGTATCGACCTTTCAAGTCGTCGAGTTCCTTTTTGGCCTCCTTGTATTTGTTCAAGCTTCCTGACCACGTGTTGAGCTCCTCCTCCTTGGCTGCAATCACCTTCTTCAAGGAGTCGAACTCATCCATTGCAGCCATCTGTCTTTGACGAGCTGCACTCATCTCAATCTCGCGGAGCTTGTTGGCTGTTTTAAGCTGAGCTTCGGCGATCTGTTCCGACGTGGCATGATTGGCTTTGAGATTTTCTATTTCTCTCTTGCCCCGGATCTCCTCGGCTTTGGACAGAGTGTTCCGCTTGGTCTCGATCTGATCCAGTACATACGTAGAGGCTTCGGCAGCTCGATTGTATGCCTCCATTGCCCGGGTTGCTCTCTCTTGAACTTCCGTATTACTGTTAAATGCGTTCGTAAGAGCAACCACTCCAGCCACCAATCCGCCCACTGCCGCTGCCACCAATACAACGGGGTTGGCAGCCAAAGCCGCGTTCCAAAGCCATGTGGCAGCTGCTGCTGCTTTGGTGAGGATGTTGCCAGTTCCCTGGACGGCGTTCTTAGCAGCTATCGCTTTCGTCTCGGCGAGAGTCTGGTTGATGCCAACCAGCTGAACCAAGTTAGATGCAGCTCGATAAGTGGCTTCGGTCTTGGAGAGAGCTGCTTGGAGAGAAGACAAAGAGGAAAGAGCCGTGATGATGGTTATCATCTTCGTCATGATAGCATTGAGCTCCTCGTTCTCGCTCCCCAGTACCTGAGTGGCTGTGGTCCATAAACCGTAGACGGAAGTGATTGCCGAAGTTGCATCCGTGACAGCGACCAGTGTGTCGATTCCTCGTCCAGTCTGGTCGATGGCTGTATTGACCGTGTCCTCTGCCGCCTTGAGCTCCCCAGCTCGCTTGACCATCTCCTTGAAGGATGCTGAACTCGTATCCCCGGCTTGAGCCATCCGGATCAGAGTGTCGGTCAAGTCGTTGAGCTCCTGTTTCAGGTTATCCGTTGCCTTCTCGTAGTTACCAACTGACCGGCGGTAGTCCCCGAGTGCCTCCTCCTGAGCTTTGAGCTCCTCAGTGGTCTCTGCAATACGCTTGCCGAGTTCGGCTTTACGAGCCGCGTCCTTCATTGAGTTGCCCAGCTCTGCAAACTCGGCATTGTCCAAAGCCAGCTGGGTTCTAAGTTTTGCTAAACTTGCCTCCTGTTGGTTCTGGAGCTTAATATTGTTCTGGATTTGCTTCTGGTACTTGTTCGCCTCGCTGTTGATTGCCTTGATCTGGTTGTCAAGCGCATAGTATTCTTGAGCATTCTCCTCGGTCACTTTGCCCAGAGCCTTCTGTTGATCCCTCAGCTCCTGGGACCGGAGTTTCAATTCGGCTAACGTCTTGAGGGCATCCTCAGCTGTTACCCGGACGTTGTAAATTGTATTTTTCTGTTCTTCGGCCATATTACATGCGTATTAGGTCCACTTTGGTTATCTTTCCAGCTTGGAAGTTGTTTATCTTCGAGACGTAGAACCAGAACCCATGCTCTTCCAGCCATATGGGGTTGAACAGGTCCAGGCTTTGGATGTCGAGCGAGTCCAAAAGAATCTGGGTCTGTAGGATCTTTGGTCTTTTGAGTATATTGTCGATGAGCTTGCCGTAGTATTTAGGAACGTAGTAATTCAAACTTTTGAAACGTGCCGTGTATAACCGTATTGGGGTGAGGGTGTAGCCTACACTCACCTGGGGTCGCAGATAGTCCGACTTATTGATGTGGACGACCATCGGCTTACTGAGGACATTGTACTCCCAAGTTGTCTCGGTCATTTCCCCGTTCTCCATCCGGCCTCTATTGATAGTCCATATAGGATAGTTAGCAAGTGTGTGTAACCTTTGCGTACTGCCCGCATCATAGAGGGTTTGGTTGAGTCCTGCCAAGAACCCAATTTGGAACAGGAGTTTAGTGGGCTGGAGGTTGATGTCCGGGATGCTGAACTTGTATGAGTCAGTAACATTGTTGTCCTTGTTGTCCTCCAGCTTTATCTCGTTGGACTGGGCATAGCTGGATAACTGGAAGGTAAGTTTTGTGTCCTTACCTTTTATCAGCTTGTCAGACCAATTCTTCCCGGACGAGCTTCGTCTGTTGTAGAACTCCTGAACCGAGTATGCTCTTGCTACTTTGGTGGCGGGATTCACGTCTATAGTCAGACCGAACAACTGGAAGAAAGCTTTGACTATGTCCCCCAAACTCTTAAACCCAGTCGAAGCCAGGAGGTCATAGGTTAGTCCGGGATAAGGCTTATCCCCGGGGGAAGTTTCCGGCGGGATGGGAGCAGTAATGCTGACTGGAAATCTCATGTCATACTGATCGGTAGTGAAATTGTTTGCGACGAGAGTTCCAGACACCAGTATGTGCTCTCCTGCCTCCATCGGGATGTCGACCGAAGCGCTGCCGGAAGATCCAGACGTCCAGGATCTGGTCAACACTATAGCACTGGTCCCATCGTTCTTGTAGTGGGTAACCCGGACTGCCACCGTACCTCTTTGGATGGCAGAAGTGTTTGACCATGAGAAACTAAACGTGATGGTCGTGTCCCATAGAGTCATCCAGCTGAATTCCCCAGATATGGGGTCTATAATCAAACGTCCGGCGACCGGGTCACTGAGAGTTACCCCCGGGGAGCCTTGCCATGTCACACCGGCTAAACCGCCAGGAGGGGTATCCTTGATCCAGCCAGTTCCGGATGCTTCCGGGACATTAGGGTTGTCTGCCAAAACGGGGTAAGTGCAAGGCAAAAACATTTCGGCTCGGTCGACTGGATCCACGTCGGTCTCAAGACTGTAACCTTCCCGGTCGAAGATCCACGTTACGAGATCATACCAGTTGAGGTGGGGGTAGAACTTGTCCAACTCTCGGACTTCCTGGATTGCCTCCGTCGAGACCGGGGGGATGTTCGGATTCTTCTGGAGAGTTGCATATAGCCAAAAATACAGGACTTTAGATTCCTCGGGGCCGGAGAGGTATCGCTCGGCCTGTCCCATTGTGTCCGTGTACCACTTGAGGAGGAACATGCCAGTTCCGGGATCCTTCGCGTCAGTGTTGTTGAGGGTGTTGAACAAGTCAGTGGTCGCTCCGAGAATCTGGATTCCTATTGACGTGTCAGACACGTCTACGATGTTCAATACTGCTCCAGCCGGGGATATGAGTGCTCCCTCATAGAATAGTTGGCAAGGAAACTTCATGTATGGCACATATGAATCTGAGCCAACTACAAAACCGAATTGGAATGCTTGCTCGTTATGGGTCGTCCTGGGCAGACTGATACGCTGGGAGTACGAGGCATTCCTGTCCTTCAGCTCCGCCAGATTGTTGATCTGGTAATTCATCGCAGGAGCATCCAGCGGGAGGTCCAGTGACCAGACCTCGCCGTCAATGCCTTTCATGAGTAGTTCGTAGTTCATATTACCACTGAGTTTGTTCGTCAATAAGCTGGAACTCGTAGCTAACAGTGTTCCGTGGGGCCTTAGTGTCCCAAGTCAGATCAGTATCATCTACGAGGACTCGTTGCCATACTCCAATTTGATAGTTGTAAACCTGGACCAAAGGCGAGAGAGCAATTCCTTTGAGCAAGTTGAAGTCGTTCTCGTCAAGCTGTTCTGCTCCGGCTTGAACTATGTTCTTAAACTCCGGAGCTAACTCGCCTCTCGTCTCTGAGGCATAGGGGTCTCTGAAATTCGCTAATACGTATTGGTCTCCCCGGTCAACCTCCTGCGTATACTTCTTGTGTTGCTCAAACATGTAAGTGTCCCATCCGCCTTTCTGGTTTATCCAGCGAATGTAGAATGGGTTGCAAGGTACCTCTGTATCGACGTAATGTATATGCCATTTGTCAGAGTTCAAGGGCAAATTGCGATTTCTGACAATAACGTAGTCAGCACCATCTGCCAATTCCTCGTCGAACTCGAGGACAAACGGGATGTTAATCCTGGGGGAGATCTCCGCTTTCTCGAAGTATGTGTTCCCCGTATACATAACATTCACTTCCATGGCTGATTGCATGTTTACTGATATCGACCCCTTAGCAAACAGGGTTAGGAAGTTAGGGTATCCAAAATACTTCTTAACATATAGTTGTCCGTCCCCGTCAGGAACCCGGTCCGTCAACACAAATCCTGGGGTCCCTTCGGAGAAGTCAACGCTGTAGCCTCGGGGACAAACTCCCCGGGAGGCATATCGAACATTGAAGTTTTGTTCGCCGATTCCCCTGTATGCGTATGCCGATATGAGGTTATAGTCAATGCCAAAACCTATGCGCGAGTTAACATACGGGTATGTCCTGTTACGATCCCGGAATCCAGCTTTAGCCAAGAAACTGAGGTCGTATTTCTTCGTCGTCCCGAATCCCGAGTCTCTGTAGATGTCGATGCTTTCAGTTAGTGAGTTCGCTGCTTTAACTGGACTGGGATTATAGTTGATAAAGTTCTGGCCGTAGGCCAAACTCATACCTGAGAGAATAACCTTCACTCCAGCTGTTGCTCCTTCAATACCTGCAAAAATACATAATAGAACATGGGGGTCTTTTACTGTAGTCCCCGTCGGTACCTGAACCTTCCACGTCATGTTGGCACCAATTGATATATGTGTTTTAGCAATCACAGTGGTAGGAGCATCCAAATTGGTTGCTTGGAACAAAGCAACGGTGAGTGAAGTGGCACCCACTCCAGTCCCGTAAGAAGCCCTAAAAGCATACCATTCCCCGAGTACCGCCTTTCTACGGATAGGAAACTTCACAAAATAGTTGTTACTACTACCTCCACTGTTATCAATTACTTCGACCCTCTCATTGTCTATAATGTTCAACGAGATCATATTGTCCTCATCAAAGTTCTGAGTCTTGGTCTCAAGACCGGATGTTAAGTTGTCGGTCTCAACTGATATTTGCGAATATGCTGAGAATAAAGAAACCTCAGCCGGTTGATTGGTAATTGCCATATCGCGTTATATTATATATCCGTGGTCCATATTGTTGTCAGGAGTGAATGCCTCTTCAATGAGGACCTCCATTGTCTTGTCCAAATGCTGAGCCAGATACTCCTCGAAGTTATCAGCGGGAGTGTCGACCAAGTCAACATAAATGTGGTTCCGGTAAAGCTCTGAGCCTTCTCGCTTGATCTTCCATGCAGTAGCATTTCCAAATCGGACCATGTCCTTGGGGTCCGAGAAGGTGATGCCTTTGAGCTTTGCCCACTCCATGATGATCTGTCCCAAATTGGCGGGGATCTTTCCAGGACCTCGTCCCCTGATGAGAGTGTAGAAGTAGTTCGGAGCTTCGATTGTTCCCCAAATTGTTTCGCCTTCCCGTCCCGTCTGAACTGTTATCTGAGCATACGTTCTGCCGGAGGCTTCCTGCCCGGCGTCCTGTGATGCCCGGATGATCTCGTCCCTCATCTGGGTGAGACCCTCAGCCAATATCTGTTCCAGTCCTACCGCCATTTGTTTCGAGGTTTGCGAGCATTGGCTTTCTGCTGAGCCTTACGCTCCAGTTCCTTGTTCAATCGCTCACGGAAGAGGTGACTCTGCAAGTTGGTGAAAAGGAGGTTGTACACCTTTCCATATTTCCACTCCAGGATCTCGTCCGGGTCCTTCGAGTAGTCCTTGGCCAGTGCAGTGATGGTAGCCATCTCCCCAACCACCAGAGAGAACTGAGCAATGCCGGCTGCCTTCTCCTCGGCACTGGGCTCGTACTTGAGCTCAGCCTGTTCTCGTTCAATCCAGTATTTAATGCCCAGAAGAACCTCATACCAGTACTCGACAATTTCTGAGGTGTTCCTCAGACTCCATTTGACGCCGAGACATTGCATGCCTTCCTTCATCTTGTCAATGTCGGTCAGCTCCTTTTCAGTGATGATCCGACCAAGCTCTATGCGTTGGCCGAACGTCATCTGACCGCCTTGTATGTCGATTCGCTGTATCATACCATTGTATAAATATCACGGAGGGTCCAGACGTCTGGGAACTCTCCCTCAGGTTTTACATTGATTTTAGTTACAATTAAGTCTTCTGTGTTCGGGAATGTATACTCTTTGAGCTTCCATTTTCCCCCTGAATATGCTGGGATTAGGGGTCTTCCGCATAATATAGATTCATACGGGGACAATGCCGTGACCAGGTTAGCCGGAACAGTGCTTATAGATTCGGTGCCTACAGACTTGTCAACGGGTTTTGATTCAGTATTT
>OQWD01000493.1_pt1 | contig 15317 bp, 14 predicted proteins | sample 1691631 | NCBI WGS metagenome assembly OQWD01 (sample SAMN03418283, study PRJEB22391) | human gut metagenome | biome: human-gut; feature: organic feature; material: feces | host: Homo sapiens | place: Italy | collected 2013-04 | reverse complement strand
TTTGTGCTGCGTCAACATTTCTTGTGTTGTCATTCTCCGTTCTGTATCCAAATTCCGCCTCCATATTTTCTTTCAGGTATTTTTCTATGTGCAACTTGTTATCACGGCACTTGCGCCCATCCGGCGTGACGTAGGTGATGTTCTTGCGGCTGTCCGTCCAAGTGGCGTCGTAACCCTCAGAGCGGAGCAAGATCAGAAATTCCTCGCGGCTCCCAGCGCAGCGCATACACTCGTCGATGACTCGCATCAGCTCGAACTTCCAGCTTTCACCCCTGTCCGCCGTGTAGTATTCCGCGCTGGACATTCCACGGGAACATTTTTGCTCATCTCTCTGGAATTTGGGAAGCCCCAATTCCTCACAGATTTCGTCGTTGCGAACGCGCAGCGCCTGAATCTGCTCATCCGCCATATGTACTTTTTTACCGGTTTCAAAATTGACGCTGTTGATGATGCAGTGCGAGTGAATGTGTTCGCGGTCAACGTGCGTGCAGACCAGAACTTCACAGCCGTCGAAGTATCCAGCAAGTCGGTGCGCTGCTTCGTGCGCTGTGCGAGGATCAATGTTCGCACCTTTTGGGAAGCTTTGCACCATGTGATAGAACATCACGCCGCCGTCTTTATGATGCAGCAGCTTCGTACTCAGGAATTCGTCGAACGCCGTTTCCGGCTGGCAGCCAATGCCGCTGACGAGCTGCTGCCCATCCCAGAGCGTCTTGCTGAGTTGAGAAACATAGCGCATGACACTTTTCATGCAGCCGCGCGTCTGCGTACCCTTTTTGTAGTTCACGAAATGGACGATTGCGATTTTGCCACACCTCCCTCCTGCAACTCCCGCAGAGCAGTGTTGATCTTGGCGAACTCCTGCACAGCAGAATCCAGATTGGAAAACTGTACCTTACCCATATTCGCCAGCACCGCCAGCTGGTTGAGGTTGTTACCGATGGCCTTTTGCTGCCGCAGAACTTCCTTGAGTCCGTTCAGAATCACAATCCGTTTTCCGAGGCAGCAGGCCGTCACATAATCGCTCTGGCTCATGTGTGCCTGTGCTGCTTTTCGGCGGATTGTCTCTAAATCCTGCTCCGAGATTCGGATACTGAATTGTTTGTCTTTTTTCATCTTTCCTCCGTTTTCATTGAAGTGGGTGCGGGCTTCTGCCCGCAAACAGCATTTGGCAGGGAGCCGGGACACCGGCGACTAGCCAAATGCGATGCTGGCTCCTCCCGGACGGGAGGATTTTTTCCGCCGCGGCGGGGCTTCTCTGCGTTTTGAACCCGCGTTTTTCGGCGTTGCCCGCACGTCGGCGCAACGTGGGCTTTTTTTGCCGCGCCGCACACACACTCGCGGTCGGGGCAGAAAGCCGCACACAGTGGCGACACGCGCCTCACGGCGCGGTGCAGGCGTTCGGCACACCCGCAGGGTCGATCGTGCCGATTATTTTCACGGACGGAAAATCGGCACTATCGGCACGTTTGATCGAAATCCACCGTTTGCCGTTGCTACGGTAGGTATCCGCCAGAATCCCATTTTCCCTTAGAGCCGCAACGCTTTCCCGCACCAGCCGGGTGATCTTTTTCGGCGTGATACCGAGACTTCCGTCAGGGTCGATCTTTGCGGACAGTGCCGATGGCGTGCCGGTGTATTCCGGATCGGCACTGAGCAGCGCAGAGAAAAGATGCACGAGCTGAAGCGCAGAAATCTTAGAAGCGCCACTGCAAGTTTTGCTGTCTTCAAGCAGCTTCCAGACGTGGTCGTCCTCACCAAATTCGAGTTTCAAAGTCCGGTCAGGGATATCACGACCGGTGCAATGCAGCGAAGCAATGTTGGCAAGGCGAGAGTTTTTTTGCAGGACGAAGGTTGAATCTGCCGCGCCGCTGAGACCCGTTGACCCGGAGATCATATTCATCGGATCGTCATCGTGCAGCTTCCGCAGATGGTGAATCAACAAAATTGCGATGTGCCGTTTGTCTGCAAGTTTTTTCAGAAGCCCGATGTCCTGATAGTCATTTGCGTACAAATTGCTGTCACTGCCCGTACCTCGAACGCGCTGCAGGGTGTCAATGACAACGAGTTTCGTTGTCGGATGCTCCATTAAGAACTGCTCGATCTGCTGTTCCAACCCGCGCTTGAGTGTGTCAGCCATGATTGCAAAATGCAGCGTCGGCGGCGCATCTTCCGTCAGATCGAAGAGCCGTGTCTGGATGCGTTGAAACGAATCTTCGAGACTGAGATACAGAACCTCGCCCTGTGTCACTGCAAAATTCCAGAGCGGCTGACCCTGCGAAACGCACAGACACAGCCACAGCGCCAGCCAAGACTTGCCGATTTTCGGCGCACCCGCGAGGATATGCAAGCCCTCCGGAATGAGTTCGTCCACCAGAAAGTGCGTCGGTTCGTATGTCCTGTTTTGCAGATCTTCTGCGTTGATGGTTTCCAGTTTGGTCATTTTTTCACTTCATTTCGATTTTATTTATTGTAGATACATTCTCTACAAATCTACAATCGGATGATAGCACAGCCATTGACATTCTACAATAGGTAATGTATCATTTAAGCACATACACTACACAAGCAAAAATACATTCTCTACAAAGGAGGCGCACGCACATGGGCGTTTTAGGGAAAGATTTATTGGATTTTTATCGGCCGCGCACCAATACGAAGGTGGAGTTCGGCGCTTCCGGCTATTGGGTAGAATCCCATCCGACGATGCAGCCCTACGGCACTGCGCTGACGGAAATTCTGAATCTTGACGCTGCGCCGCTTCAGGAATTATTGGATCAATGTCGGAACGCCGTTGCAGAAAAGGATTCGGAGCAGGCAGCGCGGGCGTTTCAGGCTATGGCGAATGGATTTGCGTCTTTGCCGCTTTACCGCCTGTATTGGGAGGATATTCAGCTGTTTGCAAGCATGGATGCGCGTGAATTATTTGTGGGCGAAGCGCAGGAAGCGTTCCGCGAATATGTGATGCAGGACGATACGTTGCCGCGGTTCATGCAGGAGCAGCTGGACGCCATCCGGCTGATCCAAGATCGCTATGTGTGGTTCCTAGATAGTCTCTTTGCGGGCAAGCCGTTTGAAAAGAAAAAGGGCCAGAGAAAAACTTCTCTGGCCCAGCAGATTGAGAAAAAAGGCTTGGAGCCGTTCGTCAGCGGCGTCAGCCTTGGCGCAGATTCGAAGGTAGACGCGCCGAAGGTAAACGCGCAATTCTGCATCCGTGGCACTGGGTGCGAGGCGGAGGTGGTCGAAAAAATGTACTTTGACCGGCTGCTGGATTTTGTCTATGTGGAGTTTATGAAGGGACTGCAAAAGGGATTTGTGCCGAAGCGCTGCGCCAACTGTGGTCGCTGGTTTTTGCAGGCGCCGGGCGCGACCTTTGCCTATTGCGCCGGTCCTGCGCCGGAAGACCCAGGTAAAACCTGCCGGGAGATCGGCGCGGCCAGCAGCTTTAAGGACAAAGTTGCGAACAATGAAGTCTGGCAGGTGCAGCAGCGGGCATACAAGAAATACTACGCGCGCACGATGCGGAAGGATATGACCAAGGCCGAGTTTGAGGCATGGACGCGCGACGCGGAGCAAAAGCGGGACGCCGCGCTGGAACCGTATGCACGCGCAGAAAGTGAGGAAGAACGGCAGCGCATCGCGGCTGAACTGGAGGAAAAACTCAACAGGCTGTGACGCATCGCTTTTGCTTATCTCCTACTTGAGTATTTCTTCCAACACCGCATAAAATACAAGTAAATTCTGCGCAGAAAAATTCCCGGCAAGCCATCAGACGATGGTTTACCGGGACTTCGTGTTTCGGCTGATTACGATTTTGTTTCTTCCTGCTCCTGCAGTTTTTTCTCCAGCGCAGACTGCTTTGCAAGAATGGCATTGACCTTATCATAAAGATCCTCGATCATGATCTCAGTTTTGAGATTGACCTTGTAATCATTTTCCGCGCGGCGGCGGTCCTTTTCCTCCTGCCGGTTCTGGCTCATCATGATGAGCGGCGCCTGAATGGCAGCGACGCAGGAGAGAACCAGATTCAAAAGGATAAACGGATACGGGTCAAAGGCGTTCGAAGCTAAAATCGTGTTGACGACCATCCACAAGATCAGTACGCCTGTGAACGCAAAGATAAATGCCCAGCTGCCCGCAAATTTTGCGATCGCATCCGCCGCACGCTGCCCGAGGGTGTATTTTTCCGCGGTGGGGCTTTCGGAGATCTTGCTGTCTGCCAGCAGGTTTAAAACCTCCTCATCCGTCATATCATGCTGGATATCCTTGAGGACTTCTTTCAGGAGCTTTCTGTTTTCTTTCATTCGTCTTCCCCTTCTTTCCGGGATTTTCTTCATTATACTCCGCTCCCCCCGACGCGGTCAAGCCGCTTGTCCGGCACGGGCGCTGGGGCTGTCTGCCGCAAAGCAGGAAAATGCCCGGAGGCAGAAGACCTCCGGGCATTTTCTGACTGAAAACGTTACGGCGTATAGCTTCTGGCCAGGACAGTCAGCTCGCCGTGTTCGATGGTCGCCAGCGTGTTGTTGGCGGTAAAGCCGGGTTCAGACGCAGCCAGCTCTGCGAGGTCCGCTGCGGCATACGTTTCATCCGGATGCTCGGGGTCTGCATTGTCCGTCAGGACAAAGCCATCGGCAACCGGCACGGTGACCTTGCCGAGCTCGTGATACGATTTTGTGTCATCCAGACCAACGGCGTAGTAGACACCCGAATCGTCGCTCATCAAATCGACGCCGCCCTGCTCCAGACCTCCGTTGATGGTGACAAAGCCGTTCTCGTCCTCTCTGGACGTGACGACCATGTCCTTGCCGTCCACAACGATCGTATCGCCAACGGCAAGCTGCGCGATATCGACCATGTCATAGATGTCGTAATCATAGACCGTCAGCGTGAGTTCCGTTTTGCCGTCGGTTTCGGAAATGTCGTCTGCGCCGAAGCTCGCCGCGACAGTCGCATCGGTCAGCGCCTGCGGATCAAGGCTTTCTGGCATCGGCTCGATGCGCTTTGCTTCCTGCGCGGGCTGCTCCGTCTGCTCGGAGCCGGGCTTCTGCTCCGTTTCCGCTGTGTTGGAATCCTTCTGTGTATCCGGATTTACCTGCTTGGCGGCGCAGGCACTCAGCGCCAGCACCGATATGGTCAGCAGAATCGCCAGTACTTTTTTCATAAGTCAAACTTCCTTTCCCCAAGGGATGTTCCGCTTTTTCGAACTGCGGTCAGTGTGACAGAAGGTTGTAACGAAATCTTGCTGGAACTGTAACCGGATTATGAATTTTCAGCTGACGGCTGCGGCGACCAGATGAGTTGGGACGCAATGAAGTCGGATATCTTTGCAAAAACAGAAATACGGCTTGTTCAGCGCTTGCTGGAGACAAGACTACCGAAACCCGTAGTCGTCCCGTTTAGAAAAGACTGGGCATAATTATCTGCGGAGCATGACCTTTGCGCAAAACAGACCGTCCTGATAGGTGACTGTACTTACTCCACCGGATTTTTCTGCGATATGGCGGACGGACTGGATACCAACACCGTCTCCTTTTCGCTTGGAGGACAGAAATACCCCGTCTTTTTCCCGGATAACTCCATCATACGTGTTTTCAACCTGAATCAGTACCAGACTGTTTCCATGCAGATAGGCGGTCAGCTCGATTCTGCGTTTGGCAGGTGCAGTACGCAGGCTGGCTTCCAGCGCATTCTCCAGCAGATTAGAGAGGACCAGGCACAAATCGATCTCGTCTACTGGAAGACATTCCGGCAGATCGAGCTGCACGGAAAATGGGATCTGCTCCCGCTTCGCAAGTGCGCAGTAATACCCGACCACGCCGTCTGCCGCCCGGTTTTCACAGAAATGCAGCTCCAGACTCGGGATTCTGGAAACTGCGCTGGAAAGATAGGCTTTGATCTTTTCAAGATTCCCTTCTTCTGCAAGGGCAGCGAGCTGACATAGCTGGTGGCGCAGATCGTGCCGCGCCTGCCGGGCTTCCTCAATGGCAGCTTTCAGGCTTTCGTAGCGCTGCTGCTGCATGGAAAGCAGCTGGTTCTCCTGCTGCAATCTCACATTCCGGTTGATGCTGATCGCCATCAGAAGGAAGATTGCGTTGAAAAAAAGCATCAAAAACAAAAGTACGATGCTGATCACAAAATACCCCTGCAAAACACGCCCGGTATAGAGCGTGTCCGCATACTTGGGAATCATGAACAGATTCAGCGCAATGAACACCAGCGGCAGCACCCAGAACACATACCAGGTCTGCGCGAAATTTTCATCCTCGACCATCCTCCGCACGCTATGCGTCGCAGGATAATAGGCGATGGCAGCAAACAGCCAGCAGATCGCATGATAGCAAATCGCAGACCGCAGACAGAACCATGGCGCAGCCTGCGCCTGCGGCGAATCGATCAGCATTGCGGCGTTGATCGCCCGGCAAAGGCTGTTGATACAGGCAAATACCGCACAGACGGACAACGCAATCGTTCCGGATTTCCAAAGCGAAATCCGGAGCGTTTTTATGTAGATCACGACTGCAAGCAAGCTTAGGCCTGCAAGCATCGGCGCAGTCGGCATGCGGCGCGCATAGCACACCACGCCTCCGGCGGCGCAAAGCAGCGCAAGCAGCGGAACAAGCCACAAAACAAGCTTTGGCAGCGGCTGCTTTAAGCTGGATTTTGCCGGGAAGTAGGCAAGCAGCATGCCGGGAATCACCACGCCGAGCTCCAGAATTGGACGCAGCAGCTCCATTATGCCATCCGCCCCCTTTGAAGCAGGAACTCCATAAATGCCTGCCGGGCACTTTTCAGAAGGTCCTGACTGACAAACACGCGGCTTCCGTCCGCCATGCGGAAGGCGGCGCCTTCCAGATCCTTCGCGTGTTCCAGATTTACGATCACGCCGCGCCCGCACACAAAAAAGCGTGTGTCATCCTTTAGTGGGGAGATGAACGACTTGAAGGGTTGGCGTGTGGCAAGCGTCTTTTGAACCGTCGTATGGACGTAGATCAAGTGGGCGAAGTGTTCTGCGTAGACGATGTCCTGATAGCGCAGATGGATCTCGCTTCCCTCCACCTTTAGCTCCATATATTTGTCCGGCTGCGGTATGCGGGCAAGCAGCTCGTCCGTCAGCGCAGCGATGTCCTCCTCGGTGAAGGGCTTGACCAGATAGTGCAGCGCCCGGACCTGAAATCCCTCCAGCGCATGATCGGTGGAGGTCGTGGTAAAAACCAGCAGACAATCCGTATCGGTTTTGCGCAGCTCTTTTGCCGCCTCCATGCCTGTCATGCCATTCATATAGATATCCAGAAATGCGGCAGTAAAGGTGGCTTTCCTTGCTGCTTCCAGAAATTTCTCGCTGCTTTCGTATTCCAGAATATCCGCCAGCACATTTCTCCGGTGAAGCTGCTGCTCCAGCCGGTCTTTCAGCAGTGCACGTTCCGCAGCAAGATCGTCCACAATCGCAATTCTCATGCAGCGAATTCTCCTTCCTCTTCCTGCACATATTCAAATCCAAAGTGATTATATCACAGAGCGTCAAGGTTGGAGAAGCCACAACCCCGGAATTCGTGCCATAATCGTCCCTTTCGTGCCACGGCGCTTGAAAGACCGGCAGAACCTTTTTATACTGAGCGTAAGCAAGGCGTCAAATTGGATTCAGGAAGGAGGGCGATCTGTGTATCGTATTGCCGTACTGGCAGAACAGGAAGCGGAGCGGCAGCGCTATGCCGAACAAATCACCCGGTTCTGTGAATCGAAGGGGCTGTTTCCTCAGGTCGTGCAATATGACGACCAGGAACGCTTTTTTGAAGCGGCGCAGAAAGATGCTCCAACCAATGCTGTCATTGCACTCTCCGGGGTGGCAGGGCTGAATGCAGCGGAGCACCTTCGTTCCTTATGTCCCGTGTGCCGGATGATCTGGTGCAGTGATCTTGATTTCTCGCTTCACGCCTTCCGACTGCGGGCCGATTATTTCCTGCTGAAGCCCGTTTCTGAGGAAGCGTTTCAACTGGGACTTTACACCTGGCTCGCATAAAACCCCAACAAACTGTATGAAAAATAAATAAACGGAGGATATTTTGATGAAAATGGAAAAAGCATTACGCTCTGCGCTGCTCCTGCTGCTGGCTGCTGCGCTCTGCCTGAGCATGGCAGCCTGTACACAGACGCCAGCCGAGTCTTCCCCGGTCTCTGAAACGCAAACGCCCGAAACGGCCGCATCAGAGAAAGCCTCGCCGGAGGATGATATGCCGGAGGACGCTGGCACAGAGGAGACCCCGGCGTCCGACGCATTGTCCTCTGCACTGCCGGTCAAGACGCTGCGCGCCAAGCGTGTCGACGAAAACCCCTATATGGCAAAGAGCGACGCTAACATTCACCACGACGGCTACAATACCGACTCCACGGATGAAGTTCTGCCGCTCGGCATCTACCCGGAAATCAACGTTTCCTATGAGAAAACCAACGCGAACGCTTCGCCTGCCATTTACTTTGACAGCTATGGCCACGCGGTCGTGCCGCTGCTCGGCGGCATCGCCATCCGCGACCTGAACGCGAAGGAAACCACGACGCTGGGCTATTTCTCCCCGAAGCAGCATGACGGCGGCGGTTACGTCATCCAGAGCTCCTATACGTTCTTGGACTCGGAAAACCGCATCGTCTGCCCCACCAGCAACAACCATGTGCTGATGCTGCGCGCAACCGATGAAGCAGGAAACATCCTGCCGGAGTTTGAAAAGGTGCTGGATATCAACATCAAAGCTGCCGCCGAGGCTGCGCTCGGCAAGACGCTGGAGCAGAATCTTCTGTCCGTGGTCTTTGACTACGAAGGAAACCTCTGGTTTGCAACCGGCGGCTTCCGCATCTACCCGGAGCGTGAGCAGCAGGGCGTACTGGGATATATCGCACGTTCCGCCATCGATGCGATTCTAAGCGGCGAACAGACTGATCTCTCTGATGCAGTCTTTGTCTATGAGCTGACTCCCGGTGAGGGGGCAGAAAACGGCATTGCCGCCTCAAAAGACGGCGCGGTCATCCTGACGAACCAGAACTGCTATCTGCTGCGTGCGAATAACGGTGTCGAGGCTGTCTGGTGTACGCCGTATGAGAGTGTCGGCGCAAAAGTCAGCGGCGAGGGCGACAAGACCACCGGCGGCGGTCTTGCATGGGGCGGCGGCTGCTCTCCGTCGCTGACGCCGGAGCTTGTGATGTTCACCGACAATGCTGACCCCGTCAAGCTGCTGGCTCTGGATATGAAGACCGGTGAGATCGTTGCAAGTCTGCCGGTGCTGGACGATCTGCCCGGGGGCTATCAGGTGGCGGTTGAAAACTCTGCCATCGTCTATGACGACAGCGAGGGCACTGTCAGCACCATCGTGTGCAACTGGTTCGGCGCAGGCAACGCAGGTCTTGCCGACCCCAACAACGACTCCTCGATTCAGAGCTATGCCAACATTTATGACCAGAACTGGTTGATGAAGGGCAACTGCATGATCGCGCCCGGCGTCGAACGTGTCGATACCATCAAAACCGATTCCGGCTATGAGATGAAGAGCATCTGGTCTCGAAATGACCTGAGCGACACGTCGATTATGAAGCTCTCCACTGCCACCGGCTATGTCTACGGCTTTGTGCAGGATCTGGAAAGCGGGATGTGGCAGTACATCATTCTGGACTTTGCCACCGGCGAGACGGTATTCACCATGGACGTCTCCAACAAATATGGCTACAATAACATGGCCATCGGCATGTACGCGGGCAACAGCGGCAACGCCCTCTACTGCCCGACGGGCTATCTGGAGCTGCTCAGATTGCAGGATCGCTTCGTCCATCTGCCCGAAATGCCGTACCGAGAGGTCGACCTCGACCAGGCGGCGAGAAATGTTCTTTCGCAGGAACAGTTTGCGCTTGACGGCGGCGAAGGAGAAGTCGCGAGCTGGCGCAATACCGTCACAGTCGAAAATGTTCATCCCAACACGACGGTCGCATTCCGGATGAACAATCTTTCCGGAAGCGCCGCTGAGCTGAAGCTCTATGGCTACGGTGCAGACGGAAAGCTGGCGGAGGTCGGCAAAGAGCTGTGGTCGATCACGGATGAGACAGGCGCTGCCGTGGATACCCTGACCGACGGCACACTGTATGAGCTGCGTGTGAGCATCGCAGACGGCGGTGCGCTTGATCTGAGTGAGGCGGAAAAGGAGATCAAAATTTCCGTTGTACTTGCAAAGTAAGTCTCAATCATAACCACCGGCACTGAGCTGGTTGTTTTCTTGATACAATCATAACCACCGGCCGTGCCGGTGGTTATGATTATATAAACTGGTCAAATTTTCTCCTTTGAGACATAGTTCAGTTGGATGGAGCCTTTTCATGGACAAATAAAGGTTTACCGCTCATATTCCTCATATTCTTCCGCCAGCACCCAGAGATCGTATTCCTGTTTTGCCTTTTCCAACGAGGACAGTTCCTCTTTCGAGCGCTGTGCTTCCTGATTCTTTCTGCTGTGCCGTTCTTCTTTATCGGCTTTTTGTTTTCGGAACCACATACTCAACGCCCCTCTGCTCTTGTACGGTACTCCGCAGTCAGTTCGAGATAGCCGCGCTTGTTATGCGCGATTCCTGCCCAATCGAGGATTGCTGACAATACAAATACTGGGTCATAGGCATATGCACCTTCTGCGATATGTTTATACTTTGCGATGCAGCCGACAATTGTGTCCTCCGTACAATCGCCATAGCCGAATCTGTAGTTTCGTCCGTTTCCTTTTCTCGCCTTTCCGCCGTTTCGGAGCAGAAGCTCGATAATCTTATCAAACACGTCATAATCATATGGCGGGGTGATTGGAAGCTCGTCACAGGAAAAGCTATTTCCGTCTGCGTTTGCTTGGATCACATAGCTGTTGCCGCTGACGGATTGTACTGTTGCGATTCCTCCGCAGTCAATCAGCTTGTTCTTAATGATGTCAGACGCATTGATGCTGTTATCATCCGCTCTTTCTAACATAGCCGCATTCACCGTCTCCTTTCTATTCTCTACATTGTTGTCCGCGATGCCCAGCGTCTTCAGCAATTCATCCAATCGTTTCTTCGCCGTCGGGTATGAAATTCCAATTTTATTTTGCACATCCTTCATATTTCCGCGGCAGGTTAAAAACGTACGCAAGAAGTCGGACTGCGCAGCATCGAGCCGGTCGTACTCGGAAATATTTTCTTCCACAGGAAACTCTGCTTTGCAAGAGGGGCAGGACAGTTTGCTGATATTTAGCCTGTCTCCGCATACAGGACATACGCTGGTTTTTGTAATTTTCATCTGTGTGTCACCTCACGTTTCGATAATATCATTTTATTTTGATCTTGTCAACATTAGAATTAAATATTATAAAAATCTATATTATTTAGATTTCTAATGCGTTCTGCATGATCAGGCTGGCGGCTTTCTTGTTCTTATCGAACGCGGTGGTCGACGGTTGGCTGTGTCCGAGCAATCCAGCAACTGTGCCGACATCCGTGCCGCTGGCGATGAACAGGCTTGCCGCCGTGTGGCGCAGGCTGTGGACGTTTAGGTCGGTAGGCAGATCGTTTGCTTTCAGGATTTTCTTGAAGCGCCATGTGAAGGTCGGTGGAGTAAGGAAGCGCAGAAGGAAAAAGAGAAGTGCGAGAGCGGCCAAGATCTCACAGAGGAAATTTGTGCAGTGGCTGAAGCGGTAATACCAACATAAAACATACGGGACAAGGCAAGCTTGTCCCGTATATTCGTATTTGTGCTGTGCCCTTGAAAGCAGCGCCAATCAAAGCTCCTGCGGCATCTGCCATGCTTCGATATCGGTATGCAGCAGATGGTGAGAACGTTCGGACAGCGGCTTTCCGAGATACTCTTTGTAAAGCGCCTGCACATCGGGGTTTTCATGCGAGAAACGAAGGGGCATCTTGTGGTCAAGTCTCCACAGGATATTTCCGCGCGCCTCGGCGCACTCCTCGCCGTCGTGAATCGGCTGGCCGCCGCCGCCCGCGCAGCCGCCGGGGCAGGCCATGACCTCAACGAAGTCATACTGCACGTGGCCGGAGGCAATCGCCTCCATGAGCTTCCTGGTGTTGCCGAGTCCACTGACCACCGCCGTGCGGACCGTGCCTGCACCGGGAACGTCGAAATTCGCTTCCTTCCAGCCCTGCATGCCGCGCACAGCGGTAAAGGCATCGGGGTCCGGATTTTCACCGGTCACAAGATAGTACGCGCTGCGAAGCGCCGCGTCCATGACGCCGCCGGTCGCACCGAAGATCACCGCCGCGCCCGTACCGGAGCCGAGCGGCGAATCGAAGCTGCTCTCCTCCAAGGACGCCGGGTCGATCATCGAGCAGCGGAGCATCCGCACGAGCTCGCGCGTGGTGATGACCACGTCGACATCCGCGTCGCCGCAGGCATCTTTCATCGTGGGAAGCGCCGCCTCCGCCTTTTTGGACGTGCACGGCATGACAGAGATGACACGGAGATTTTTGGGATCGATGCCGATTTTTTCGGCAAAATAGCTCTTAGCCACCGCACCGAACATCTGCTGCGGCGATTTGGCTGTGGACAGATTCTTCGCGAACTGCGGGAACTGCCCCTTCACGAACCGCACCCAGCCGGGACAGCAGGAGGTAAACATCGGCCAGGAATATGCATCCTTATGCGTAAAGCGCTCGATGAACTCGCTGCCCTCTTCCATGATGGTGAGGTCGGCGCTGAAATTGGTGTCGAATACATAATCAAAGCCCAGCTCCCGCAGCGCGGAGGCCAGAACGCCCGGCGCAGCCTGTTCGGGTGAGAGACCAAAATATTCTGTCCACGCCGCGCGGACGGCAGGTGCAACCTGTACAACGGTCGTGAGGGTGGGATCGGCGAGCATGCGGTAGACGTGGTCGGTATCGTCGCGCTCCTCCAATGCGCCGACAGGACAGTGGGTCACACACTGGCCGCAATAGGTGCAGAGGGACTGGGAAAGGCTGTCCGCCTTTGCCGTGCCGACGGTCGTCCGGGAGCCGGTGCCGACCAGATCCCAGATATGCACGCCCTGCACCTTATCGCACACCTGCACGCAGCGCATACACTTGACGCAGCGGTTTTCAAAGCGCAAAATGGGCGCGGAGTAGTCGACCGGTGCCGGACGCAGCTTTTTCTGATAGGGCGCGCCGAGCAGATTATAGTCGTTGGCGAGCTTCTGCAGCTTGCAGTTGCCGCTGCGCGTACACTTGACGCAGTTTACCTCGTGCTGGCTGAGAAGAAGCTGGAGATTCACGCGCCGCGTCATGCGCACCTTCTGAGAATTCGTGTGGACGACCATACCCTCGTGAACCTCATTGTCGCACGCGGCAACAAGCGTATCCTGTCCCTCGACCTCGACCATGCAGATGCGGCAGGCGCCGATCTCGTTGAGGTCCTTGAGATAGCAGAGCGTTGGAATGTCAATATTGGCCGCGCGTGCCGCTTCCAGAATGCTGGTCCCCTCCGGCACGCAGACGGGTTTGCCGTTAATGATCAAGCTTACCATCGTTCGATCCTTCCTCCCTTGAAGATTCCGTAGCCGAAGTGGTCGCAGCGCAGGCAGCGGCCGCTTTCCGCGCAGGCCTCCTCATGCGTCATGCCGCATTCGATATCTTTAAAATCGCATTTACGCTGGGCTGCCTCGCGCTCTTTGGTGTTGACGCGCCCGCGCGCGGGACAGACGTCCAGATGCGGCGCTGGAATTTCCACATCGGTGCGAATTTCATGGTGGAAGCCGAGCTGTTCATCGATGTTGGCTGCCGCGACCTTGCCCGCTGCAATTGCACGGATGGCGGTAGCAGGGCCGGTCACGCAGTCGCCGCCGGCAAAGACGTTTTCCATGTTGTCGATCTGGCTGGAGCTTTCAGCCATAAACGTTCCCCTTTTGATGGGGATACCGGCCTGCTCAAAGCCCGCGATCTCCACGCCCTGCCCGATGGCGACGACGATGATGTCAGCCGGAATGCGTTCTTCGGGCTGGTCTGCCGCGTCCGGGCGGGGTCTGCCGGACTTGTCGGCAAGACCGATGATCTGCGGCTGCACCCAGAGGGCGGCAGCCTCGCCCGCTTCGTTTGCCTCGATGCGCACCGGCGCAGAAAGCTCGCGGATCTCCGCACCCTCGGCAATTGCGCCCTGCACCTCGTCGGGAAGCGCAGTCATGTCCGCAATTCTGCGGCGATAGACGCAGGTGACGCTGGCAGCGCCCAGACGCACGGAGCTTCTTGTCACGTCCATCGCCACGTTGCCGCCGCCGATGACTACGACAACGCGACGACCGACATAAATCGGCGTATCGTAGGTGTCGTCGTAAGCCTTCATCAGATTGGCGCGGGTCAGGAACTCATTGGCCGACACCACGCCGTTCAGATTCTCGCCCGGAATGCCCATGAACCGGGGCAGGCCCGCGCCCGAACCGATCAACACCGCCTCGTTACCCATTTCGAACAGCTCGTCGATGGTGATCGTCTTGCCAATGACCACGTTGGTCTCGATGTCGACGCCCAGCTCCTTCAGGCCGTCGATCTCCTGGCGCACGATATCCTTGGGCAGGCGGAATTCCGGAATGCCGTATACCAGCACGCCGCCCGCGGTGTGCAGCGCCTCGTACACCGTCACCTGATAGCCCAGCTTTGCAAGGTCACCGGCCGCCGTCAGCCCGGACGGGCCGGAGCCGATGACCGCCACCCTGTGCCCGTTGGGCACGGGCATGGCGGGCTTTTCGGTGCTGTGCTCCCGATGCCAGTCGGCCACAAACCGCTCCAGACGGCCGATGCCCACGCTTTCCGTTTTGATGCCGCGAACACATTTGCCCTCGCACTGGTTCTCCTGCGGGCACACGCGGCCGCACACCGCCGGCAGCGCGCTGGACGCGCTGAGCACGGCGTACGCGCCCTCCATGTCCTCATCGGCCACCTTCGCAATAAAGGCGGGGATATCTATATTCACCGGGCAGCCGCTCACACAGGGCTTGTTTTTGCAGTTCAGGCAGCGCTTTGCTTCGTTCACAGCCATCTCATAGGTATAGCCCAGTGCCACTTCCTTGAAATTCTTATTGCGCACGTCCGGGTCCTGCACCGGCATAGGGCACTTTTTCGGGTCCATATTCGGCATGATCATTCGACCTCCTTTTTCAGCAGCTCGCACTCCGCCTCACGGGCGTGCGCCTCAAAGTCGCGGTACATTGTGCCGCGGTGCATCGCCTCGTCAAAGTCCACCTCGTGGCCGTCAAAATCCGGCCCGTCCACGCAGGCAAACTTTGTCTTGCCGCCTACGGTCAGGCGGCAGCCGCCGCACATGCCCGTTCCGTCGCTCATGATCGG